>Ga0074046_10000180_pt1 | contig 53458 bp, 59 predicted proteins | sample BogForMeECP23OM3_FD_94441 | JGI IMG/M metagenome (GOLD analysis project Ga0074046, IMG submission 94441) | Bog forest soil microbial communities from Calvert Island, British Columbia, Canada - Bog Forest MetaG ECP23OM3 | ecosystem: Environmental > Terrestrial > Soil > Wetlands ... | reverse complement strand
GTTCTACCTTCCAGGAGTACTACTTTGACGTAACACCCAACGAGTGGGCGGGTGACGTTACATTGCCTATTGACCTACGCTTAAGCAGCTGGGTTAACAAGACAGTGTACTTCCACGACACACCTAACACAATAACCACAAGCCCAATCCACACCGGTGCAGGCTTCCTTTGGGGTAACCTAGTCGGTGCTGATGGGCATGTGTACGCCCACAACGTAACCAACCTAGGCTACAACAACCTGTACTACGCATGCGCTTACGATTCCAACTCGAACGGCAGACAAGACATTAACACAGGAACGTTCGGGAACTACCAAGGGTTTACCGGCTCCGGCGAAACAGGCGCACCAAACATGAATTGTCCGAACCAAAGCAACTTCCTGGACAAGGCTCACCTAAACAAGGACGCCATTGCGTCCGGAAGAGCTGTCATACAATTCTGGGGTATCAACGATACATGGGGTGGTGAAAACTACGGCATCCCATCTGGAACCTACACTCCGAACGTGGCCACAAACGGCTACTACAGCCCAACGCCATCGGAACAGGTTTCCGTCACTTTGAGCGGTAACCCAACCCTCATCAGTGATCACCTCTTCCTCGGCCCAGGCTTCAACGTAACGGTATACAGCATCGACTGGGAACGACCAAGGGTCAGCAGGAACTGGGTCTGGTCCGGATGCCAAGACGCGATGGCAAACGGTCTCGCGAATGGCAACGGCAATGCGGCACACAGCAACGCTGGTAAAGACAACGGCTGTACAGGATCAGAGATCGACCTCGGCTTCTACCCAGTAGTGAACGGCACAGCGGGCAGGGTCTGGGACACGATCGGTGACACACCTAGCTACTTCTACCTACCCTCAAGCATCTTCACCTCCCATCTATACCAGGGTCCACAAGGAACAGACTGCGTGCTAGGCACGTCACCAGCGTACGCTTGTACTCAGATGGACGGCGGTGGACGCAACGTTCTCCAAGGCTACCAACTATCCCATGACGTCTTCTACGGCGAATCCGCACGCTACGCATTCGTCGGCGGACAAACCGCGGGCAAGAACGGGTTCACGACACAGGCGAAGCTCCTGGTGGACAGCATGTTCACCCAAAACAGAGTCGTCTGGCCACTCCACTTTAACGAGGGCCCATACAACCTCGCAGCCTACACGTACGGCTACATACAGGACAAGGACTTCTCAGCCTATGCCCAGAACGGACAAGTCGCTGACATGAAGGTCAACCTGGTCATCGGTGTGAACATAACTCTTGATGTTCTCTTCAAGAAAGAGAGCATCATAACCGGCACACCCTACAACATGTCTGCGCGGGTCCGCTTCTTCAACGACCAAAGTCAGTTAGTGGCTGAATGGATGTCCAGCGAGGGCACCTACGTTGACCACACTGGCCACGCCATAGCAGCCAACGGAGTATTACCCGCAGCAGGCGGGACTACTGCAGTTGGCTCAGGCGCGAATCCATTATACCCGTTCACTGACCAAGCGGGTCTACAGAAACCTGCCTCAGGGCTAAACGGATACAACTTCTTACCTGGAGGAACAACACTACTTCACGTCCTTACGGCTGGCTTGCCACAGCAGCCGCCAGCTGGAAAATTCCTCAGCAATGAATACTTCAGCGATCCCCTACAGGGCGGTGGCGGTACCTTCGGCGACTGCGACTTCAACCTCTGGTGCTTCCCAGCCCCGTATGCTCAGTACCCGTTCCCCTATACGGGAATCGCGGGTGCTCCAGACTACACGGGTGGATGGACAGCTGAAGCCGACTTCGTACCATGGTACGCCAACAACACAAGCACAATGGAAGCCGCAAGCGGCGGCCTACAATGTTCAGTAACAAATTCATGCACAGCAGGCTACTTCCCACAGTACTATCCGCCAGTTAACGGTCTGCTGATGGGTGAATCCTACCACATCATCCCAGGCACCACCGCGCTCTCAGGCATCAGCCTAACCGAAGACACAGCATTGAATGAGTACGTATCACCACCGGGCAGCGCTTTCGTCGGCCACACGATGGCCGCGAACCACCTCGGACCGTACTCGCAAGAAGGTGTCTGGCAAATCGCAGGAACCCACAACAGCGGTGAAGCAAGCGCCATATTCGAAGTAGACCTGAACGGGTTCGTCTCAGGCAACGTTCTCGCTTTCACGTGGAGCAACGAGTTCCGCACACTCAGCTGGGGCACGGTCAGCGTGACTGGCGCTAGCGGCGCGGCGTGGAACTTCTACACGTTCGACGGCGTCTACCAAGCCTTCCTACCCACAGGCCAATACAAGTTCACCCTAAGCCAACCAGGCTACGCCCCGCAAACCTGGTCCTACTCGGTCTCACCAGGCCAGAGTGGATCGGGAGCGAACGTGTACCTGGAACAGAGTAACATACCCGTACCAGAATTCAGTGCAGTCGCGGTTGTCGCCTTTTCAGCGTTAGCAGCATCACTATACCTACTAAAACGAAGACGCAATTAAGCGTCCGAGCGCCCCTCAAAAGGCGCCCGTACCCCCTTCTCTTTTTTCAATAAGAAACATCCCTACCGTAACGGACATCGTAGATCAGCATTCCTCGCGGAGTGACGGTTCAAACACTAGAATGAGGAACCTGAGCATATGAAGAATCCACATAGATCAGGATACGACCAGACGCTTAACCGACTCATCAATGAGTTACGACGTATTCACGCAAATCTGCTAGAAGCAGAAGAGCGATTCGCTCAACTCATAGCATCCACAGCTCCTTCTTGGAGAGAGAGTGCTCGAAATCTAGTCCACTATCTCGCGCTCAGGCGTTTCGATATGCGCGAGTTACAAGCTGAACTAGCCGAAATTGGGTTATCTTCACTTGGACGAAGCGAAAGCCACGTTCTGATCACGATTGAATCTGTTCTCAACATTCTCTTACGCCTAACAGGCCATGAACCCCTCCCCTCAGCTAAGCATCCTGCTCTGAGGTTCCAAGAAGGCGCAAGACTTCTCGAGGAGCACACTCGGAAACTCCTAGGACGGAAACCAATCGACAGGGCCGTACGGATAATGGTGACCGTACCCACTGAGGGCGCAGATGATTACACTTTCGTTCGCGATCTGATCGCTAGCGGCACCGATTGTGTTCGCATAAATTGCGCTAGGGACGATGCATCTATCTGGCGTCGAATGGTTCGTAACCTGCATCAAGCTTCGAAAGAACTTGAGAAAGATTGCCAAGTCGAATTCGACTTGCCGGGACGCAAACAACGCACCGGACAAATTGGACCCGGACCCCGCGTGATCAAGTGGGGACCAAAACGAGATCAGGTTGGAAACGTGGTTCGCCCCGCACGAGTCTGGTTAACCCCCTATGAACGACCGAGCATACGGAACGAAAACGCAGATGCGTGGTTGCCCGTTCAAGGCGACTGGTTAGCCTCGTTAACGGTCGGTTCAGCGATTAGGTTCACCGATCTGCGCGGGAAAAAACGAGTTCTAACAGTTACCCGAGAAGTGGACGAGTCACGCTGGGCTGAATCCCAGACTACCGCCTACGTTGGCCCAAACACTTTGCTGAGAACCAAACAGGGCACTGAACCTCGACCGACTGAGAGTAGAATAGGCGACATAAAGCCGGTAGAAACTAGCATACTCCTTCGAGTTGGCGATCAACTGCTTCTAACCAGCGAAACTGCGGCCGAATCCGAAAGTCCCGTGACTGAGAAGTTGCCGAAGGTCGGGGGTCTCTCACGGGAAGCCCTCGCAGGTCTAAAGGCTGGGCAATCGATCTGGTTCGACGACGGTAAGATTGGTGGCATAATTGAGGCGAAGATGGAAGGTGGTGTGCGCGTCCGCATTACATACGCTAAACCAGCAGGATCGAAGCTAAGATCTGACCGAGGAATCAACCTGCCTGATACACGACTGGATACAGACGCTCTCGGTCAGAAAGACATCGAAGCCCTATCAGTTGCAACAAAGTGCGCCGATAGTGTGGCTCTTTCGTTTGCGAAAAATAGGGAAGATGTCGAAGCGCTCCTAACGCATCTCAAGAAGATGAAGAGCCGCCGAATGGGGATCGTTTTGAAGATCGAAACTAAAGAAGGCTTTGAAAACCTTCCATCCATGTTGTTCGCAGCAATGCGATGGACAGATGCTGTTGGAGTGATGATAGCACGTGGCGACCTCGCGATCGAGTGCGGTTATGAAAGATTGGCTGAAGTACAGGAAGAGATTCTATGGATCTGCGAAGCAGCCCACACCCCCGTGATATGGGCGTCAGAAGTTCTCGAATCTCTAGCCAAAAAAGGCATGCCATCGAGAGCTGAAATCACGGATGCCGCAATGGGTGTCCGCGCAGATTGCGTAATGCTGAACAAAGGACCGTACATGGTGAAAGCGGTGACTGCACTCAACGACATACTACGAAGAATGGAAACACACCAGAGAAAAAAAACTTCGATGCTACGACAGTTGCGTTCCTTAAACCTCAATTAAGCTAAGCATCAGTCATGCCGACTGGCTTTTGTTGTCTTGGTATCGGAATGTTGGGTTCTCAAGCTGCTTCCACGCGAGATCCCAATCCACCGCTCCATTCGCGGCCTTCCATTCAACGAAGGCCGCCCCCTCTCCCGCCCAAGCCTGAAACTTCGATATTGCGTCGGTGTGAGGGTGTACTCTCACGAAGTTTTCCATAGACTCTCTGTCCCGCCACACAGAGAACGTCCAGAAACGTTTGTGCGGTAAATCGGTTTTCAGGCCGTATCTAACCAGACCTCTAGACTGTTCCAGCTGCTTCTGCACTCTCCCGGTCATCCGGAAGAATGGAATGATATCCCGCCAACCTCGGATGGGTAGTATGGTTGCAACGCAGAGGAATTCACTGGAACCCTGATCGCCCTCTACCTCAAATGTTCTTTGCGGCGACGTAGAGAAAACCTAGAGGCTCATGGGATTCGAACATATTTAACAGATCTGGGCGGAACAACTCTCCGTCCCTCATACCATCGCATGAATCGCATATTGTCGCGGAGCGCCGCGAGTTCTATGTGGGATTCGACTAAAAGTTACCTTCGCTTATTGCGGTCATGAAGCAAAATGAAGACAGCAGAGATACAACGACGCTCCGACGAGGTTTCAAGGGATAATGACTTCCTAGACCTTTCGAATGAGGCACTTGTCTGCGACAATTGCGGTTTCTGGGCCGCTAATGAGGAGATCTACTTGTATCACGCGGAAATTTGCTCGATCCCCGCGTAGGGAGAGAAGGGTAGGGAGAGAAGTTTGCCGTCCAGAAGTTCCAAAGCCGTCTGCCGAGACGTCTCAATTAATGGGTCAAGATCCGCACATAACGGGCGAAGTCGCATATCCAAACCCGGACAGACTTCACTCGGGTATTGGTCTAGAATTTCGGAAATAGCAAGAGCAATAATCATGGAACTGGGGAAGAATGCAGAGAGCGGCGCCTACTACGTATACACATCGCCGCCGAGGCATACTCACGGGCTAAACGCGGAAGAATCATTGATCGAGAAGCGAGGCCATTCCAAGACAACGACTGGAATTGCCGATCCCTACGGTCTAATTACCCGCTGGAAAACGAGGACGGAAAGCAGTTCTGCGGAATTACTTGCATCGAACCCCTGACCTTGCCTGAGGTTCTAGTGGTGCGGGCACCACAAATCAATGGTTCAGCATTGGAGGTGTGGATCATAGTCTGGCCTGGAAGTGTATGTGCGTATTTGAGACGGTTTCGTCTAAGGCCTTTATCTGCTTCAGATAACGGAATGATAGCGATTCACATAGAGATATGTGAAGACGGTCTAGCTTACGAACTTTTGATAAGGCAAGAGGTTAGGCATATTGTTCTCCTTTAGAATGCAACAGAGGTTCAAGGTATGCCCAAGCTTGCCGCAATCGATGTTGGTTCGAACGCGATGCGGCTCGCTATAGCGTCAGCTGATGACGATGGCCGAATCCACATAATTCACACAGATCGCGAGGCTGTCCGCCTTGGTGAGGATGTATTCGCGGGGGGTGAGATATCCGATGCTCGCCTTGTTGAAGCAATGAATGCATTCCTCAAGTTTCGGAGATTGATTAATCAGCATAAGGTCAAGTCGGTGAGGGCAGTTGGGACCAGCGCTCTAAGGGAGGCTAGGAACCGAGAGTACTGCATAGGGCAAATTTCCAAGGCCACAGAGATAATGATAGACGTAATCAGCCCAGAGGAAGAAGCTCGCCTAGTCTACGTAGCTGTATCAAAAACCCTCAAGCTTGAAGGAAAAGTTGCCCTTCTCGTTGATGTTGGCGGCGGAAGCGTGGAGATTAGCCTTGCAACGGAACGCGAGATAATTGCTACTGAGAGCTTCGGGATTGGCACGGTAAGGCTGCTACAGATGCTCGACCATCGGAAACGAGGAGACAGAGTTTTCCGGCAACTCGCCCGTGAATACATAAACGTTTCCGGAACCCGACTCAGAAAGGAAATCGGCGAACACGCCATAGATCTCTGCATCGCGACGGGAGGCAATGTTGAATCCCTCGGAGACCTTCGCGTGCAATTGTGTGATGCCGACAATGACACTTCTATAACGTTGGATGAGCTCGACTCTATTCTCAAACAACTTCAATCAAGGTCGTACGAAGAAAGGGTCAAAGATTTCGGGCTTCGTCCGGACAGAGCTGACGTTATCATTCCGGCCATAATAGTGCTCCAAATTGTGGCGAAGGAAGCGAGGATCCAAGAAATCGAAATTCCTCGGGTTGGGGTCAGAGAAGGGCTACTTATTGACATGGCACGGGGTTTGGAACGCGGCTCAGGTCCACCCGACCGAACTCAACTCATTACTTCAGCGAGGCTTTTGGGAAGAAAATATGATTATGAGGCAGAACATGCGCAAACTGTTGCAAAATTTGCAATCGCTCTATTTGACGGGACCAAGAAACTTCACAAATTAGGTACAACCGAACGAATCTTGCTTGAAGTGGCCGCACTCCTTCACGACATAGGATATTACATTGGGACATACAACCACCACAAGAATTCTTGGTATCTGATCAACGCGTCGGCCCTGGTAGGCGTGGATGATTCCGATAAGGCCATCATCGCGCTTGTAATTCGCTACCACAGTCGCTCTTTCCCCAAAGCAAGTCACAAGGAGTACATGGATCTCTCCCCGAAACGACGAAGGACGGTTGTTAAGTTGGCCAGTATCCTTCGATTAGCGGAAGCGCTCGACTGCGAGCATTCCGGAAGAGTCGAAAGCGTGAAAGTCACTGTGAGGAAGAAGAAGGTAATCTTGGTGCTTAAAGGCAAGGGGGACTTATTGCTTGAAAGGTGGGCGCTGAATTACGTGTCGCGGCTATTCGAGAAGACCTACAAGAAGAAGATAGTGATCGAGTCATGAGTTCGTCAGAACAAAGCCCGCTGCCCGGAAAGCTGATCGCCGTAGAAGGAATTGATGGTTCGGGGAAATCTACTCAGATCTATCTTCTCCGCCGATGGCTTGAGTTAGAACGGTACAAGGTCATTTTCACGGAATGGAATTCATCATCCCTGGTCAAGAAGGCAACACGAAAGGGAAAGAAGAAACGCCTGCTGACCCCGACGACATTTTCTCTGATTCATTGTACTGACTTTGCCGATAGATATGAGAGACAAATTCTCCCGTTACTGCGAGCTGGCTACCTTGTGCTTGCTGACCGCTATGTGTACACAGCGTTTGTTCGTGATGCGGTTCGGGGATGCGACCCGGAATGGGTGAGAAATCTCTATAGTTTCGCACGACACCCAGATGTCACATTCTTCTTTGATGTTCCATTGGAGACGGCACTCTCACGGATTCTAGAAGGCCGCCCCCAGCTGAAGTATCACGAGGCTGGAATGGATCTCGACCTATCCCCAGACCCGTATGAGAGCTTCCGGAGATTCCAAGGCATGCTGAACAATGAATACCACAACATCGCCCCCAAGTACAACTTCATCGTGATAGATGCAAGCCGCCCCCCCGGCGACCAGCAGCAATCTATCCGTGATTTTGTTAAACAGCGAATAGACCTATCAAAACATAAGGCAAAGGGACCACTGCCCTTTCCACCAGGACTCCTTGCGGCCCGGTTTCCAGAACAGAAATTCAAGAGTGCATTGAGGGAGGCGCCTGAAGGGAAACCATTGCAAACTCTGACACCTGCTAACGATGAGTTGACCTTAGCGGATGCTGGAGACGTGACATTTCCGTTCCAGCTTAATGATTCTGAAAAGCACTTCTTTGGAAGAGGCCTTCCCAAAGTCATTCTTCCACAACTCAAGGGAAAACTGCTCGTAGTTGAGGGATCAGACGGATCAGGTAGATCTACACAGATCGATTTATTGCACAAGCATCTTGAAGTCCTCGGTTATCCGACAATAGATGTGGGTCTGAAGAGGTCGCTTCTCGTATCCGCAGAGTTGCAAGAAGCTCTGTTAGGTAATACGCTAAGCCCTGTCACAATGACCCTCTTCTATGCGACCGACTTCGCAGACCAGCTCGAGAACAACATCATTCCAGCTCTGAAAGCGGGTTTCGTAGTCTTGGCCGACCGTTACATCTACACGCTAATGGCCCGTGAAGTCGTCAGGGGAATGAGTAGAGAATGGGTGCAGAAGGTGTACAGTATCGCCTTAGTCCCTGACGCAGTATTCTACCTTACCGTCAGCCCCCGCGTTCTCGCGGAACGCAACCTGATGAAGAGCGGGATGCTCGACTTCTGGGAATCTGGAATGGACATTAGCCGCCAAGGAGACATGTACCAATGTTTCGTCGACTATCAAAGAAAAATGCGCACGGAATTCCAACGCATGATGCTGGACTACAAGTTCGATACCATTAACGGAAACAGATCCCCGCTTGTTATACATAAGGAATTGAGATCTAAAGTCGAAAAAGTTCTATCGAGGTTACCGCCGATTGAGACTCATCACGATCAGGAGCCTGCATCCAGCAATTGAGGAAAAGAAAGATCGGAGCAAGGAAGATAGGTGTCCCGAAAAAGCGTCGAGTCGTAGCACGGGGGCCGCCCAGAGTAAGCGATTCAAAGAGAAGGTTGCAAAATAGACGAGTACTTACAAGTAAAGCGAGTAGAAGACGAAGCAAATCCGGACACGTTGCCCAAAAACCCTTCAAGAGATCAAAACCGCAACCAAAACCGAGACCGAAATCAACACAGAAACCGAAACCGGTTTTGAAATCTGTAAGACCTATTGTTCCTAAGAAAGTCTTCAAACGAAGGGTCGCTGTGAAAGTACCCACTCGGCGAAAATCAGCCGGGCCGGACGTCCTTAATTTCATAATCCTGGCCTTGGACAAGCGATGGAACGATTACCTGGGAAGTTTGAAGCGTTATCAGCAGTTAGCGTCGGTTAAGAATGTGCATGACCTCCGCGTTAGTATTAGGCGCCTCACTACAACTATCGATTTGATCGACAGATTCAATCCGGATAACATAGTCAGGCAAGCTCGGGTTAAACTCAAGGACCAACTCAAGGAGCTCAGCGTTCTTCGAGACGTGCACATCGAAATGGTAAGAACGCGCGGTTTTCTGAAAGAGCTACCCGAGATGAAGGAATTCTATGACGAGCTACGTGATAGGGAAACCAAGTATCTGAAGTCCGCAAACAAGATTCCTTGGAAATCCGATAGAAGATTCATTGAGAACGCGGTCAACAGAGCTAGGATTAGGCTCAACGCGCGGCGCGCCACTACTACGGCAGAGAATTCTCACAGGATAGTTGATGCGTCGTTGGATGTTTCCTTTGATAACTTGAGCAAGAAACTTGAATCAGTGACGCCCGCGGATTATGCGTCGATTCATAGAGTCCGGCTCGCCTTCAAACCACTACGGTATACAATTGAGATGCTGCAGCCAGTGGTGGGATTGGAAAGCAGGCAGCTTAGAACCGCGACGCTTCTTGCCCGACTCATGGGCCAAATTCAGGATCTTGAGGTTCTCATGAAGGATCTAGTGGAGTTCAGATGGAAAAAGGAAAATGTGCCCGGTGCCGTTGTAGAGATATGGTTGGACCTCGAACGACGGAAGATTGAGGCGACCGAGCGGTTTCTACGATCTGTTCCGAAATTCGGCACCATCTGGAAGCCAGTTATTCATGAACAGACAGGCGTGGCGTCCTCAGTTTCAAAGACGCTATTCATTCTTCGGCATGGTATAGCTGTTACTCGTGGCGACGCGGCTTATCCGCTGGACTCGGATCGCCCCCTAACCGTGAAGGGTATGAAGAGGCTTCGTCGGATCGCCAAAGGATTGCATCGCCTGAATGTTCAGTTTGACTTGATCCTGACGAGCCCGTATAGGCGAGCTTTGGAGACGGCGTTCGTCGTTGGGCGCGAGTATGGGGTGGGACAGATGATTCAAACCGCCCAGGCGCTTAGGCCTGAGGTACTTCCAGAAGAAGCCATCAGAGCAGTGCAAGAAAAGTACTCGCCATGCCGGCGGTTGCTCATGGTAGGACACGAACCTCAACTGAGCGCGTTGATCTCCACCTTGACAACGGGGAGCGCGAGCGCTAGACCTTTGCTTAAGAAGGGAAGCGTTTGCAAGCTGCAGGTAGAGAAGTTGCAAATGGGCAAGTGTGCAACCCTGATCTGGCTGCTCACGCCAAGGCAACTGATCAACATGGCCTGAGGTTTCAATTTTCCCGTCGATGAATTGACGAAGCGCCTATGAGCCCTCGCTCGAGTGATTTCAGTCCCAACGCACCCACTTGTTACCGAGAAAAGAACTTGGAGAACGAACTCAGATCGGGACGGTGGGCTTCAATCTTGACGCGACTCGGACTACAATATTGAGGCTTAAGACGAGCAGCAACAGGATTAGGGCTGCGCCCCAAGCGAAAGCATGCGAGCTAGGGTAGGGAGCAGTGCCAAACTCATAGATGAGTACAGTCATCGAAGCAGCGGGGTCAAATACACTAGTCATCAGGAATTGGTTACCCAAAGCGGTGAACAGTAGAGGAGCAGTTTCACCCATAATGCGAGCCACCGACAGAGCGATGCCCGTAATAATTCCGCTCTTTGCGCTCGAAACGAGTATGTAGACAAGGGTCTTCGATCTCGATATGCCAAGCGCCAAACCTCCTTCCTTTATCGAAGAGGGGACAAGTTTCAGAGACTCGTGAGTAGAGATCGCCACAATGGGAATCATCATGAAGCTCAACGCGATTCCGCCAGCAAGCGCTGAAAACCTATGTAAGGTAGCAACAATTACGACATAAATCACGATTCCTGTCACAATTGACGGAACCCCTGTAAGTACTTCCGCGATGAGTCTAAGATTGTAAGCGATTCTTCCGGGGTACTCTGAAAGGTACGCGCCCGCGAAGAGTCCAATGGGGACCCCGATCAAGGACGCAATCCCAACCATCACCAAGCTTCCCTCGATCGCATTCAAAATTCCTCCGCCGCTTCCCCCAATAGGAGGAGTAATTTGAGTGAAAAAGTCGTAATTCAGTACTCTATACCCTTGCGCGATCGTTTGGTAAAGTATCGAACCCAAAGGAACTAACGCAAGTAAGAACGCGAGGGCGGCAAGGACGACGAATAGTCTGTTCTTGAATCTACGAGCACCTATCGAACTAAACATTTGCGGACCTTCCACCCTGAAAAGTTAACCTCGAAATTAGAACCCTGCCGAGGAGGTTCATGATGAATGCAATCGCGAAGAGGATCAGTCCAAGTTCGAAGAGTGCCGCTAGGTAAATGTTGTTGCCAGCAACTTCAGTGAACTCGTTGGCGATTACACTCGGAATGGTTTCAGAGGGCAGGAATAGTGAGGGAGATATTCTTGCAACGTTACCAATGACCATCGTAACGGCCATCGTCTCCCCGATGGCTCTGCCCATTGCGAGGACGACTGCGGCGATTATGCCCGTGCTGGCGTAGGGAATTACGCCCATTCGGACAGTCTCCAATGTGGTCCCACCTAATGCAATGCATGCCTCTCTCTGGCTGCGAGGGACGGCAGTGATGACTTCCCGCATAACCGCTGCACCATACGGAATTATCATGATAGCCAAAATGACTCCCGCTGTAAACATACCTAACCCATTTGTTTCACCTGAGAAAATAGGAATAAAACCCAATGATCCTACCAGTCCCGGATCGACGTATTTGCTCATGAAGGGAACCAAAAACAGGATCCCCCAAAGTCCGTACACTACACTCGGCACGGCGGCAAGAAGTTCGACCAGGAAAATCGATGGGAGTCGAAATTTCCTTGGGGCCAACTCCGATTGAAACAGGGCAATGCCCAAGCTGATCGGAACTGCAAAGAGCAGCGAAATCAGCGTCGTGACTACCGATCCATACATCGCGGGGAGCGCACCCAAGATAGGCGGCCCACCGTTGGGTGGGTTAGGGACCCAGGCGGTACTGGTCAGGAACCCAAACCCTAGTGCTTGAATCGAGTCGAGGCTTCCATTGAGAAGCGCGTAGAGGCTCAGCGCCGCGATGACTGGCATCGCGAACGCCGCTATGATCAGAATCGTGCGCAAAAAATCGTGGTGCCGTGCTCGTTGCCGAGCACGGATATTTTCAACTTCGGTTTGCATTGAAAGTCGCTATTGTCTATCCGGTAAGCAGGGGTGTTCCTTGGTAGTTTAATGTCATCAGTAGTTGTTCATCAGCTGCTACGACGTTTGCTGGAAGTGGAACGTAGATCAATGCCGATGAGTATTGCTGTCCGTCGTGGATCGCCCACCAAAGGAAGTGAGCTAGGGCCACTGCTTTGTCGTGAGTGGTGCTGGGGTTTGCGGACATGTCCCTGTAGACGAGGATGTAGGTGTATGTAGAGATCGGGTAGGATTGTGGTCCCGCCGCATTCACTATGTGCAGTCGAAGATCTGCTGGATTGGGAGTGCCAGTAGCGTTCGCAGCAGCGTACAGAATCGTTTGTAGAGTTGGTACGACGAAATTGCCTGCAGCGTTCTGCACCGCACCTACTGCAAGGTTGTTACTCACAGCGTAGATAACATCCACATATCCTATGGCCCCGTTTGTGTTCACAACAGCACCCGCAACGCCGGGGTTACCCTTGGCACCAACGCCAGTAGCGCCGGCTTTGGTGTCCACGGGCCAGGTCACGGACGTGGCGTAATTGACTTGTGCAGCCCAGTTTGGAACGGTGACGGATAGGAAATTCGTGAAGGCGTACGTGGTTCCGCTGCCATCGGATCTATGAACTGCGGTTATGAATGCATTTGGTAGGTTGACTCCGGGGTTGAGTGCTACTAGTGCCGGGTCGTTCCATTTGGTTATTAGCCCCATGTAGATGTGGGCTATGACGTCTGGAGTGAACTTTAGCACCGTTGTGTTGGTGATGCCGAAGGCTGCTAGGTTGTATGTTATCGCTACGCCGCCAAGTGTCTCTGGGAAGAGGACCAAGCCTGGTGCCGCGGCGAAGTTTGCGCTGGTGAGTGGTGCGTCTGATGCGCCGAAATCTACTGTCTTCGCTGTTATCTGTTGAATTCCGCCGCCGCTACCGATACCACTGTAGCTTATGCTGACAGCGGGGTACAAGGTATGGTACTGCAAAGTCCAGGTCTGAATCAGAGGCTGAGGAAAGGTCGCCCCAGCTCCCACAATCGAGACGGGAGTAGTTGGGTTGTATGCTGCTATTGAAGATGTCACAGAAGCCATTGAGGTTTCGGTCATGGTTGCAGATGTCATGATTGATGACTCAGAAGACATCATAGTCGACGCTTCAGAAGTCATTATGGATGTTGCTGACGTGCTCTGAGTAGTGTTCATTGTCGTGAAGTAGTATCCTCCTGCAACTGCCGCCAGGATGACGACAACAAGAGCAACTATTCCGACATTACGTTTGTTATTCTTGCTAGACATACGAATCATCGAACGCACGTAGCCGCCTATTCTTATTTAGCGAAAACGCATTGTGAACATGCGTGCACATGTGTGCTCACTAACATCTATATGATTCATATAACTCGCATTCAATTACTCAGTCATCACAGTAAGCGATGGTCGGTAACTAATCATGAGTTCAGAACTCTTAACGGAGTTGGGTAGTACACCGGAAACCGACAAGAGAGTCCTCGATTTGTCCAATCTAAAGGAGAAAATGCAGGTAACTGGCCTAAGCGCTGGATTCGGCCGAAAGAAAGTCTTGGATGATATATCAATCTCGTTTAAGGAAAACACAGTCACGGCCATAATTGGCCCGTCGGGATGCGGGAAGTCCACATTCATCCGTTGCTTAAACAGGATGCATGAGGTTACCCCGGATGCGTGGACTAACGGCCACATAATACTTGACGGCGAAGACATTCTTGCCGCCTCCATGGACCCTGTTGTCGTCCGTCGAAGGATAGGGATGGTATTCCAAAAGCCGAACCCATTCCCTACGATGTCGATATACGACAACGTCGCGGCGGGCCTTCGGCTTAACGGAGTTCACGATCGGAAGGTTATCGCAGCAAAGGTTGAGGAGAATCTCAAGAAATCGTTCCTTTGGGAGGAAATCGGTGACAGGATCAAGGAATCGGGTGCCAGTATCTCGGGGGGCCAACAGCAGAGACTGTGCATCGCACGCACTTTGGCTGTGGAGCCTGAAGTTATCCTCATGGACGAACCGTGCTCAGCGCTCGATCCTATCGCAACCGCAAAGATTGAGGAACTCATAACCAAACTGAAGGCTACCTACACAGTAATCGTCGTGACGCACAACATGCAACAGGCAGCGCGCATCTCCGACCTTACGGGGTTCCTTTACCTTGGTAGGCTCATCGAGTATGGACCGACGACAGAAATATTCCAGAACCCTCACAACGAACTCACGGAACGCTACATTAGTGGAAAGTTCGGGTGAATCTCAATGCCGCGGCTCATGGACATGGGAGAAGAAAGACTCTCGAATGCTATCGTTGACATGTCAAACCTAGCTCAAGACTCGGTAGTCAAGGCTCTCGAAGCCTACGAGAAGGGGCAGAAGGCGACTGACGCCGCGCGTAAGAGAGCAGCTCAGCTGGCGCAGTTAAGCGCAGAAGTTGAGGAGCTCGGCGTCGACCTCTTAGCACGTTATCAACCCGTTGCAACGGACTTACGTTTCATCAAATCATGTTTAGAAATTGCGTATGGTTTTTCCAGATTCGGAAGATATGCTTACGACATCTCTTTGGTTCTAGAGACCTACGGAGACTTGTCAGCGTGCGATAAAACTGTAATTCACGAGTTAAGTGAGAAAGTTACAAGCATGATTGAAAGAAGTATTCAATCATTCAAGACTCGCGACACGGACCTGGCGCGCTCTCTACGGAAGGACGACGATGAGGTTGACAAGGTGTACTACAAGTACACTGCCGCGATGGCCAACGATAAGACAGTCACAGTGAGATGCGCTCTTGCATCTACCTTAGTGTTACGGTATCTAGAGAGAATTGCTGATCATGCATGTTACATCGGAGACTCAGTCGTTTACATAGTGACTGGATCGAAGGCTTGAGATCATGAAAGCGAATGCCCCGGATCCAAAGAAGGAGACAGGGGAAGAGCAATCGGCCGCTGAGGATCGGTATGTTCGACGGGTACAGGTGACGGGCCGTGGATCGTACATAGTGTCGCTGCCTAAGCCTTGGGTTCAGGAGGCAGGCCTTAGAAAGGGAGGGCGCGTCGAGTTTAGTAAGCAGGAAAATTGGGGACTCACTCTTACCCCATTCGGTAGCACGAAGTACGATGACGAGCGCACCAGATGCACAATGTCGCTTAACTCCAACATTGACCCAGATGCTCTAACTAGGATGATAATCTCGCTATACGTTGCGGGTTACTCGACTATTGAGATTCGGTCAAAGTCAGGAAACCTCTCTTCCCCAATTCGAGATACCATTCGTGATGTCGCAAGAGGTAAGCTTGTGGGCACGGAATTGGTTACGGAGTCTGCGCAGAGCGCAACCTTGCAGGTGCTGTTAAGCTACCCTCAATTGCTTGTACCGGACGCTCTGAGAAGGATGCTGTCAATTCTAAACGCAATGCAACAAGATTCCATGCAAGCCCTTTCCAGACTAGACAAAGAGTTAGCAAATCAGGTTGTCAAGATTGACGATGAGATCGACAGATTCAGCCTGTACGTGATTAGGCAACTAAAGTGGGCCGTAAAACATCCCACGCTACTTTCGAGAATAGGTTTAGCCTCACCCGTCGAATGCCTAGGTTACAGGATCATTAGTAAGAGCGTTGAGCGGTCTGCAGATCATGCCGCAAGGATCGGCGTGAACGTTCTACTACTGCAGCAGCCTCCTGGAGCATCACTATTCAGGGACGCTAACGCGCTGAGCCAGCAATCCTCTAAAATGATGGAAACCTCCTTGCGTGCTCTGTTCGCCTACGATTACAAACTTGCGGAGACCGTACTCTTTGAGGGGGCCAAGGTTACCGACCTCGAATCGAAATTAGTTGAGAGGTTGCTTAAGGAGAAACTTCCTGCGGGTGACCTCTCCGCAATGCGGTTAATCTCCGAAAGCCTGAGAAGAATCGGCGAGTACGCAACCGATGTTGCGGAAGTGGTCCTCAATTCAACTATTCAAAAAATGTTGGACCAATCGGATAGTATCGAGGCCGAACCATAGAGCCGGAATTACGCGCTAATCGGAAACCGAGACCACGTGGATTCTGGGTCGAAAGACAGCCCTCGCCGTAATATTAGCCGCATAGCCTCCATGCAGTTCACAAAACTCCTCGCAGGACTCAGCGACTTCAACACCCGTATACCCGAAGCCGCAAAGCTCACACACGTATATCATCCCATATCTGCTCTGTCTTCGCTCCACCAAAGTGTTACACCAGGCTATCAAACCGCGGCAAGCGGAACGAGATCCCGCTTCATGTAGAATCCCGTGAAACCGCAATTGTCGCACTTTGCTCCAATCGGTGAATCGCCATCGTCATAGTACAAGGTGAGGCTTAGGAGTCCACAGTTCGGGCACTCGTCTCCGATTTCTTTCTCCATCGGCCAACCATCCGATTGTAGTATTCTACTTACTCCGCGAACCACGCGTCGCCTTCAGAAGGCGCAACTTCGTGTTCTGAGTTCGCGTGTCTTTTCTTTGTCCGTGTCATTTTCGTCGCGGTAAATTGGATATTCCATGGATTTAGCTGGTTTCCACGTAATTCATTGCAGTAATGTGATTTCGCATAATTCATGGCACCGAGGTTTGAAGTTGGAGGTAAGAGGGACTGCCAATCCATGCGGGATGCAAAGAGGCATCCGAGGCGAGCAAAGGGGCTTCTGGGTTCTCTTCGAGTCCGGACTCCGGCAAGGTTTAATATCGTTCTGCCTGTTCGCCTACGTAAATTTCGGTGAGCGAGTCATGTCTAAGGAGTTCAGGCTTGTCCTGCGTGTCGCAGGCGCAAACATTGACGGCACCAAGAAGGTCGCCTATGGCATAGGCCACATTAGGGGAGTAGGGCCAAGCTACGCCGCGGCGATAGTGAAAGCAGCGGAAATCAAACCTGACCTTAGAATGGGCGACTTATCTGAAGCCGAAGTGCAGAAGCTGGAAGACGCCATGCGTGACCCCGCAAAGTATGGTTTGCCACCTCGGCTCTTCAACCGCCGCAAAGGTCTCGATTCAGGCCGGGATATGCATCTGATAGGCGCCGACCTCGCGCTAAGCACGAAGAGTGATATCGATTTCATGACCGACATTCGATCTTGGAAAGGCGTCAGACATTCTCTTGGCTTGAAAGTTCGTGGGCAACGAACACGCACCACCGGCCGAAAAGGTAGGGCAGTCGGAGTTGCCAAGAAAGTAATAATGGAAGCAGCTCGAGCTGCAGCCGCAACCGCCGAGAAGGACGAAAAGAAGTAGGTGACGAGGTACGGGCGACCCAAAGAGAACTAGAAAGAGCTACGAGACCCCCAGGCATCCTTGGCGCAGAGACCAACTGGAAGTAGAACTTCACCTGATGGGAGATTTCGGGCTGCGCAATAAGAGGGAACTCTGGCGTTACAAGACAATGCTCTCAGAGGTTAGGGGTATCGCGCGTTCTTTGCTAGGATCAACAGGAGAGCAACGCGTACACCTTGAGCAAGAATACCTCTCCAAACTGGGTAGGATGGGAGTGCTATCTGAATCTGCTACGATCGACGATGTTCTCGACCTGGACATACGTGATCTTCTCGAACGCCGATTACAGACCATGGTCTTCAGAAAAGGCTTGGCTAAAACGCTTTTTCAAGCGAGGCAATTTGTTTCGCACGGACACATAACAGTCGCTGGGAAGATAATCTCGGTCCCAGGCTACATCGTTAAACGCGACGAAGAAGGGAAACTCAAGTACTTCACCCAAAGCCCGCTCTCAAAAGCGGATCACTCAGCGAGAAAGGTTATCACCGCAACCGCTGCCGGCCAAGCCGTGGCCGAGTCCTAGTCAGAGGACCCGTCTTCTCAGTAGAAGAAAGAAGACTATCGCCACTATCGTCACGCCTACGGATAATGCAATGAGCGGGAAGGAGTAGGGGCCCGCCCCAAGAATAATCGGAATCGGTCCAATCAGGATGACCGCACCCGCACTACCCGAGCCTAAATTCGGGAGCGAACCTAAAGCAATCAGTAAGGTCCCTACGAAGATGGCTGCGAAGGCTACTAGAAACAATACGCTTGCCAAAGAAAATTGGAATTGCTGAGGATGGTTCTCCTCGCCACGGCCCGTGGCGGCTTTCCTGCTACAGTCGTAACAAGTCCAGCTGGCCGCATCAAAGCAGTCGCTACTTGTTGGCTTACCGCAGTTTTGACAAACGTAAGTCGCCGGGATTTTCCCACAAATCGCGCAGGGAGGAGGTGGCATGGCATTCACTTCCCGAACAGATACGGGAGAAACATGATGATGAGAACGACGAGTATCAACACGATTGCCAGAATCATCAGTCCCTTCACCGAATCCTTGTCCGTACCGAATATTATCGGGATAGGGCCAATAAGGAGAACCCCGGCAGCCCGGGTCTTCTCTGAACCGCGAGTTGAGCGAAATGCGAGAAGAATCATTGCGGCGAAAGCCAGAACAAATCCGAAGATGATCAGTATGAATCCGACTTCCGTGACCGAGGGTGCGTCCAAAAGGTCTCACTTACTCAAAATAACTCGGATGAGTCGCGGACTTTAACTCTTCCAGATTTTTCTCTTCGAGACACGTTGAGGGTCGTAATAGTTTATAAGCACCAGAGCCTACCTAAAAAATCTCTTTACGTAGAAGTGAAATGTCGTGGACTTCGGACTCGAAAATCAGGATTCAGGGCGAAAACTTGCCGTAGACGGCCCACGAGAGTTGCCGTTCTTCCTGCGGGGTCCGTAGGCCTTGGAAATTAAGATTCTTGAAGAGAAAGATAACTCGCTCCGGTTCCTTTTGAAAGGAACCAGCCATGCCCACGCTAACGCCTTGCGGCGTGCGATGATGGCGGAGGTTCCGGCGATGGCCATTGAGGACGTGATCATTATCGAGAACAGTTCAGTTCTCTATGACGAAGTTATCGCGCACAGGCTCGGGCTAATCCCACTTAAGACAGATCTGGACACCTTCGTTCTTCCGGAAGAATGTGACTGCAAGAGCGAATTGGGCTGTAGCAAGTGCAGGGCTTCATTCACACTTGAAGTGGAGTCAGTTGATGAACCTGTGATGGTCTATTCATCCGACCTGAAAGGGGACAGCGACGTAACCCCCGTAAGCGGCGGCATACCTATCGTCAAGCTTGGTCCGTCACAGAGGCTGAAACTCGAATTATACGCGAAGCTTGGTCGAGGGCTCGAACATGCCAAATGGCAGCCCACCACGGCTTGCGCTTACAAATACCTCCCAAAGATAACATTGAACCCTGGAAATCTAGCGAATCCGGCGGAGGTAATTCAAATCTGTCCCACGGACGTATACGTGAACGATCCTGAGAACAAGATCGCGATACGCGATGAGCTGGCGTGTACGCTTTGCATGGATTGTGTTGAGAAAGCTGCCCCGATAGATTCCAAGAAACCTTTCCCTGTCAAAGTTGAAGAGGACGATACGGCCTTCATATTCTACGTTGAATCGACTGGAGCTCTGCCTCCCAAGAGGATCGTAAGCGAGGCGTCGAAGGTTCTGGACAAGAAATCAACCAACCTCGCAGACCTGGTAAAGAAAGGACTTGAGTAAGAGAGGACCAAATTTGCGCCGCGAAATAACAAACCCCGAACTACTCGAAACAATTCGCTTTCTCAAAGTCAAGGCAAGGGAAAACGAAGCCGAAATATGGACGGCAGCGGCAGAACACCTATCCAAGCCAAGAAGAGGCCGAGCAGAACTCGACCTGAACCATATATCCTGGGCCTCGAAACCGGATTCGCTCCTTCTCGTACCGGGCAAGGTACTGGCTTCAGGTCACCTCAAACACCCCGTCACCGTCGGGGCCTTCCAATTCACGCGCGACGCTAAACTGAAAATCGAACAGGCGGGCGGGAAGTGTATCGGAATCAAGGACTTCGTGGGAAAGCATCCTAAGGGATCGAATGTTCAAATTCTCAGGTGATGGAAGAATGTCTACCGAACCAATTCTCTTGGACGCTACAGATCAGGTAATGGGCAGATTGGCTAGTTACGCAGCCAAGAGTGCGCTTAGCGGAAACAGGGTAATAGTTCTAAACGCCGAGAAGGCCGTAATCTCGGGAAGGAAGAGCAACATTGTTGAAGAGGCCATGCGGCGACTCAAGACCAGAACACTCGCTAACCAAACCACTGCGCCAATGCATCAACGTCGCCCCGACTTGTACTTCAGGAGGGTTGTCCGCGGCATGCTGCCTTGGAAAAAGGCGAAGGGCAAAGCCGCATTTCACCGGGTCTTCGTTTTCATGGGCGTACCCGAAGAGTATTCGAAGAAGAAAGCAACGAGGGTCCCTGGGGCGGATGCTTCTAAACTCAGGACAGTGTACATGACGCTCGAAGACTTAGCGAAAGAGATATGGAGGCCTGAAACGAGTTGAGCGAAACTCTCGAAAAGTTGGAGAAGCCAGAAAAGGCTCAGAAGCCTGAGAAACTCGAAAGAAAGCGGCTGATTCTTGTCACGGGAAAAAGAAAGACCGCGATCGCACGCGCAATAATCAGAAACGGGTCAGGCAACGTGTTCATCAATGGAATCCCCCTAACAACTTTCACCCCAGAAATCGCCAGAATGAAGATCAACGAGGCGCTGGTGCTGTCAGGCGAGAGGTCGAAAAGCGTCGACATAAATGTGAAAGTCGCTGGGGGCGGGTTCATGGGGCAAGCTGAAGCGTCGCGCATGGCTGTTGCAAAGGGTTTGCTTCAGTGGACGCGCAGTTCTGAGCTTAGGAAGTTGATGACAAGTTACGACCGAACTATGCTCGCCGGGGACCCGCGAAGAAAGGAACCTAAGAAATTCGGCGGACCCGGAGCTCGAAGACGGGAACAGAAATCATACAGGTAGAATGGAATGATAATTCCTGTCCGTTGTTTCACGTGTGGAAAACTTGTCGCCGATCATTGGGAGGAGTTCGCGAGGCGCGTTAAAGGGGGCGAGAGGCCGAAGAAGGTTCTGGATGACATGGGAATGACCCGTTACTGCTGTCGGCGCATGTTCATATCACAGGCAGACGTCATCGACGACCTCTTACGTTACACCCAGGTTACGGCCAAGCGACGGGCACAATTCGAATAGGAATCGAACAGAATGTCAGAAGTCGAAGAAAAAGAGGGCATGCCGAAATCAGAGGACCTACTGATCCCCTTAGAAGATCTCCTCGCAGCCGGTCTCCATATCGGAACTAGAATCAAGACCGGTGACATGGAACCCTACATTTACCGAGTTAGACCCGACGGCCTTTTCATACTGAATATTGGAAAGACAGATGAAAAGATCCGAACGGCATCTCGATTCATAGCCAGGTTCGAGGCAGAACGAACCCTCATAATCTCCTCCCGGCTCTACGGGAAAACACCCGTTGAAAAATTCTGTGAGATAACGAGAACGGTTCCAACGGTCGGGCGTTTCATGCCTGGCCTAATATCAAACCCGCTACAGCCCTATCACGCGGACCCGCAGGTCATTATGGTAACCGACCCTAGAGCAGACTGGCAAGCAATCAAGGAAGCATCAACCGCAGGCGTCCCAGTTATCGCACTCTGCGACACTGACAACGTCTTCAGCGGCGTCGACCTAGCCATACCAGTGAACAACAAAGGCCGCCGCGCATTAGCGATGCTATACTGGCTATTGGCCAGACAGGTTCTACGTGACCGAGGAGAACTACCTGCGGACGGAACCATAACCGCCACAGTTGACGACTTCGAAACAAAGCTGGCCGCTATCGCCCCTAGATCGGGCGGTGAGCTTTGAAAATAAGAAAGCCCTATGTCGCAAACGCATTCTACGCCGGAACCAAAACTTCACTTACCAAACAAATAACCGATTGCTTCACCCACCCCTTCGGGCCTGGACAGGTCCCCAAAATACACCAACAGGGGCCACGAAGGATCCTTGGGATCGTCTGTCCACATGCAGGATACATGTACTCCGGCCCCGTGGCCGCCAATGGATACAGTAAGCTCGCGACCGACGGCCAACCCGATGTCTGCATTATTCTCGGGCCAAACCACAGCGGCCTTGGAAGCGGCCTCTCCATTGAGACCGAAGGAGCGTGGGAGACGCCGGTCGGCATCACCCGAATTAACTCCGACCTAGCCAAAAGAATCCAAAAGTCAAGCAGCATAATCGATATTGACGAAACAGCACACGCAAGCGAGCACTCCATCGAGGTTCAACTACCATTCCTCCAGTACCTATTCAAGGACGCGATAGAATTCGTACCCATATGCATGATGATGCAAGACTTTACAACATCCGTAGAAGTTGCGAGGACCATCGTTGAAAGCACGAAAGGCAAGAACGTTGTGATAATCGCCTCCAGCGATTTTACCCACTACGAACCCCAAGCGGACGCAAACAGAAAGGACAAGGAAGCGATCGACGCAATCCTAAAACTCGATGATAAACAACTAAACGAACTAGGAGACAGCAACCGCGTAACAATGTGCGGGTACGGCCCAATAACGACGTTGATCGTCGCAGCGAAGATGCTTGGGAATGTGAGAGCTGATCTGTTGGCGTACAAGACCAGCGGCGACATCACAGGTGATAAGTCGGCGGTAGTTGGGTATTCGTCGTTGGCTTTTACTCGTAATTAGGCGGTAGGCATAGCCGTTTGATTTTTCTACAAGAGCGACGAGATTACTGAGAGGCGCAAGTCCTTGGGCCAAGGTGTAGGGTTCGGTAAAGTGATTCTATTCAATGAACACTTCGTCGTGTACGGGATTCCCGCAGTCGCATCAGCCATCGGAGCCAAGACAACTGCCACGGTCAAACGTAGAGCTGGATCTGGGATAGAACTCAAGGATGAACGACCTGAGACTCCAGGTTACAAGGTTGAGAAATTTGCCCAGCAAAAGGAGTCTTTGGATATCATGCTGAAATTCATGGAGATTGACACGCAACAGGATCACTATACGATCACTTTAGGCGGAGACTTGCTCGCTGCGAGCGGTGTAGGAGCAAGCGCGGCTTCCTGCGCTGCAATCGCCCGTGCATTCTCCGACGAACTTAACCTCAACTTTTCAGACGAGAGAGTAAATGAGGTAGCCTTTGAGGGAGAAAAGGGATACCACGGAACGCCATCTGGAATCGACAACACGGCGGCAACATACGGCGGCTTGATCTGGTACCGACGAGAGGGCTCGGCGCAATTGATGGAACGCATGCGCCTCCGCAAGCCCGTGGAGATCGTGATGGGAAATACTGGGAAAGTTGCAGATACAAAGATGGTTGTAGCAGGTGTGAAGGAGCGGAAAGAAAAGGAGCCTGAAAAGTACGCGCGCCTCTTTCAGGACGCAGACCAACTGGTACGGGATGCTAGGACGCAGCTTGAGGCTTTCAACCTCGAAAGAGTGGGTGCGTACATGAACGAAAATCACCGGTTGCTCCAGGAAATAGGCGTGTCCTCGCCAGAGTTGGATGCGCTCGTGATGCTGGCCCGCGACATCGGGGCCTTTGGCGCGAAACTTACCGGAACAGGGAGGGGAGGTTACATGGTCGCATTAACGCCAGGGCGAGAGCTCCAAGATCGCGTGGCGAACGAGATCGAAGGTCATGGTTCTCAGGCGCTTCGGACCATGATCGGCATATAGGCAACTGCCCCTCGACACAGTCCACTTCTCTCACAGCAGATGCAAGGGAAGGTGTGTCAAGGTCAAGTCGTATTCCTTCGCCTTGGCAACGATAGCATTGATACTGCTCTTGTCGAATCCGTCCTTGTCTATTATGAATGACAGCCCGTCCCATCCCCCTGCCCCAGGACACCGTCCAGCGACGATGCCGTGAATTTTCTCTGCAAACTCTATCAGCTTAGTTAGGGGTTCGGGTTCTATTGGGTCCAGGTCAGCGTAGGATTGCGCGACCAGCCCCTGCAGGTTTCTGTGGATCTCTCTCGCTAAGTGTGTACAACGCCTTAAGCCGTCGTTGTCGCCGTCCAGCAGTCTCCCAATTGCCTCAGTTTCATCCGCATTTTGGTTTTTCATGAGTTCGAGGTATTCGGTTGGGTGTTCGCGTTTCCATTCACCAACCGTCCGAACGTTACTAACGGTGGATGTCTTTCCTCCCTCTATGTTGAAGAAAAGCAAGTCGTACTTCGATGGCAATGACACCAGTCGCGTTTGTAGGTCGGGCCAGGGCCTTTCTATCGAAGATAGAATTTTCGCGGTCGTTTCTGTTGCATTCTTGAAGTCCGATGGTAAATTGATTGAGCTGGGATTGAATCGCCTGTATGTTATGCTGTGGCCGGCGGAGCAAGTGGCAATATCAAACCCAGAACCGATCTTGTTTGTGAAAGCAGCGCCGCAGTACTGTGATAGCTTATGGATAGCCTCTCCATGCGTGGCGCTGTTGAGCCCGTTTGCGGAAAAGAGGGATTTGACGACGCCGACAGTCGCGGCTGCCGAACTTCCGAGCCCAGATTTGTGCTCTATTCCAAAGATCGGACTGTTCGTAAGGAACACGATGTGACTGTTGGAAAACCCTTTTGACTTTAGGTAAAGCTTGGTTAGGAAGAATGTTGAGGCCGCGATATTCTTTCTGATTAGTTCGGGCGAGTCGATTTTTTGCTCGAGCCCAAATTGTCGGGCGATCAGGATATCCGAGTCTGCCTCTTCGACTGTAGCTGTAACCCCGTTCCCTTTATCGTCGACGACAGCCAAAGAGAGAGAAATATGCCCGAGTTCTAGGACAGAGTATCCGCCGAAGAAGAGAATCTTCCCGGGAACGTTTACAGTCTCTTCCCTTAGGTCAGTGGGCAACTAGAGTTCAGCGTCCTTCGGTCCACCGCCAACTTCAGTTCTGTAGGTGTTTTCCTTCCCGACGATAGCCTTCAAACTCTCCTCGACGTCTTCCGCCTGCCTTCTTAGCGCAAAAACGACAGCGTTGGGACCCGCATCAAACGTATAGGCAGCATAAGCCAACGGCTGGATGGTACTTATGATTTCAGTGCTCTTGTCGTTTAGGTAGATGATCGGTGGATCAGTCCTCCAACACACTGCGTGGAAGTTGTTCGAGGCTTGCTTCGTCAACTTGAACATTTGAACCCAGTCCTTTTCTCTAACCGCGTTTAGCATGGCTGGAAGCAGAGTTTTTTCTTCATAATCCACCCATTGCCAGTAGTCGTATACGCTTCGAACGCTCTCCCTCATGCCTGCACGGCTCTTTGTTTTCTTCTCTCGTTCCGATTCCACTTTGGCGTAGATTACGGACAGGCCATCGAAATATGATGGTTCGTAAAGTGTTTCAGCGTATGATAGGTCTGAGACTTCAGCCTCGGAGCCTGCATTGTCAAAGCCACGGTGCCAGATAACCAACCCACCACGCGAAGGAACGGAACGAGCTGCAGAGCCGGATCCTAGTCTTGCAAGTACCGAAAGTTGCCTCTCATTCAATTCGGGTAATCGATCTAGTTTAGCCATCGCCTTTGCGAATGCGAGCGCTAAGGCGGAAAATCCCGCTGCGGAGGAAGCAAACCCTGATGCTGTCGGAAAGTCATTTTCAGACGATATTTCATACCGATAATCATTGGCGAACTTGTACGTTCCGGAAATCTTGTCAAAGAAATCCCTAACGTAATCGAACTCGCTTTGTGTTTCTTTGATCTTCTTTCCATTCAGATGAAATGTAATTTCTCTCTTTCCGCTCTCAACCTTAAGGAGAGTCTTGGCGTGGAGTCCCGCAATTGTGAAAGAAATAGAGCTCTTGGTAGGTATGAGCAGGTGCTCGTATTTCGGATGCTTGCCCCAGTATTTTATGAGCGCAATATTGGTTGGGCTCTCAACGCCAACTGCTAGCACAAGGTTCGAGCGAACTATTCGAGTTATAAGAGTTATCCACTTTGAGGAAAGGTTCGTGTCGTCTCCAATCCCAAATTCTAAAGGTAAGTATGTGCTTGGGGTTCAATTGACGAACCATGACCAAGAATTCCGAACTTTCCGGATTCTATAAGCTCACCGTTGTCGACCGCGTAAAAGCAATCAAGGATTTCGCTGGGCTTAACGAAGAAGAGGCGGCATTGCTTCAGAAGCCCGGTCCTCTGGGGTTTGATGTTGCGAATCGCATGGTTGAGAACGTCATCGGCGTAATGCCGGTTCCGATGGGCGTCGCAATGAACTTCATCATCAACGGAAGGGAGGTTATTGTTCCGATGGCGATCGAAGAACCGTCCGTTATCGCAGCCGCCAGCAACGCAGCTAAGATGACGCGGGCGAAAGGGGGTTTCCAAGCCACAACCACAGACCCCGTCATGATTGGACAGATTCAAGTCGTGGGAGTTCAGGACGCGTACGGGGCTAGATTTGAAATTCTAGCACAGAAAATGGAACTTTTGAAGCATGCGAATGCGCAAGACCCTGTATTGGTATCCCTGGGTGGTGGAGCTCGAGACCTAGAGGTTCGGATAATAGACACTTTCCAAGGAAAAATGATCATAGCTGAACTATTGGTCGACTGTCGCGATGCGATGGGAGCAAACGCCGTTAACACTATGACCGAAGCAATTGCTCCACTCATTGAGAAGATCTCAGGAGGACGGGTATATCTGCGAATCATCTCCAACTTGGCCGTGAAGCGACTCGCCCGGGCCAAAGCAACCTTCCCGAAGGAGGCGCTTGGTGGAGAGGATGTTGTCAACGGAATCGTCAACGCGTATGCTTTTGCAGCCGCCGATCCTTACCGGTGCGCAACTCATAACAAAGGTATCATGAACGGCGTCACGGCTGTCGTTCTAGCGACGGGTAATGATACCCGAGCAATCGAAGCCGGTGCTCACGCCTATGCTGCTAGATCCGGACATTACACGTCCCTAACAACATGGGAGAAGGACGCGAACGGCGACTTGGTAGGAACTTTGGAGATGCCGATGGCCGTCGGAATCGTTGGCGGAGCGACCGCATCGAATCCAATCGCGAAAATCGCCGTGAAAATTCTTGGGATAAAGACTGCGACGGATCTAGCGGAAGTGATTGTCTCGGTTGGTTTAGCCCAAAATCTAGCTGCGCTGCGCGCTCTCGCATCTGAGGGCATTCAACGCGGACACATGGGTCTACATGCGCGGAACGTCGCAATCAGCGTCGGCGCGAAGGGCGATCTGATCGATAAGGTCTCAGCGCGCATGGTCGCGGAAAGAAAAGTAAGAGTGGACCGTGCGAAGGAGTTGTTGGAAGAGCTAACTAAGGGTTAGCTGGAGATGGAGACGTCTCAACTTCCACTAACATTTCGAGACGGCGGACCTTCGGAATCGCGTCCTTCTCCATCCACTCGGAAATAGTATCGTACATCTTTCTGTAGTACTTCTTAGTTGCGTGCTTTACGATTCCAAGGCGCTCCATCCGGCGAATATAGCGCCATTTCATACTCCGCGAAATCTTGTCTCCCATTAGGCGGTCGATGTCAACCTTCTTGAAGACTTTGGGTAAGTGGGCAAATGTTCCAACAATTTCTTTCGGAAACGCTGTCAGGGATTCTTTGGAAAGTTTTCGTTTTCCGCGAGATTCAATCCCGCGAATTCGGGTAACTCGGGTATCATTCACTTTCAAAACATACCCTTCCAAGAGGGCTTACAGATTTTATCTCATAAAAGGCTTGTGAACCAGTATTTTCGCTTCCATGAGCCCTTGGTTACATTGATCCAACCACGAAGGCGAGCAGGCCGAACGTCATCCATAAGAGAACGTACTTCTTGTTACGCTTTGCATTTCTGGGGCTGGCATTACTTAAAATAGAGTATGCGGTCAGCACAAATCCAATGTCGCATATCGCAACCAATGGTATGTAGTAGTATGTAACCAAACCGAATAACAATGGGACAGCGCTCAGTGCAACCGCGGCTAAGAAGAGAGCAGCGCCATATTTCGCGGCAACCACATTTCCCCTCGTCACGGCGATCGACCGAACCCCTCTCGAGGTATCGCCTGCAACATCAACGATGCCTTTCACGATTTCTCTTCCCACGCTTGAGAGGAAAGCAAGCAATGCGAATATGCCGAGAGACCAATTCAGGCTGGCAACAGCGAACCCACCATACACGAACGGTATCGCAACATTTGTGCTCACTAATATATTGCCAAGTAGACCCGTTTTCTTCAACCTTGCATTATAAGACATCATAATCACTAGGCTCAGCAAAGCGAGCACGAGGGTTGGGGTCCCAGTGTTCGACGCTGAGAGAAGCCCGAGGGATCCCAGAATCGCAGCAAAAGAGAGCGCTTCCTTCGCGCTAACTACGCCCGACGGGAGAGGTCGTTTCGGCTCGTTGATTAAATCGATCTCGCGGTCAAAATAATCGTTCACTACCATTGACGCGGCCAACAGGAAGAACCCAGCCGTGAACCCATAGAACACGGCCCTGGCAGGAAGGGTTGAAGAGGATATGATCTCTCCCACGATGACTGCGAACCCTATCATAACGCAATTGGGCAAGCGCATCATGGTTAGGAGTCCAATGATTTTCTGGACCGCGGAGTAATTCGAGCTTGACTGCAACGCTTTCGGGCCTACTTCGTACTGCGTGACCAACTCTCTAACCCACCATTTTAATAGTATCACGCTCAGTTTGAGCAACAATCAATCTGCTCAACACTCCAAGATGGTGGGTGCCTCATTCCTTGTCCGAAATCAAGATCGGGACCGTAGAGAATCATCTACTGACTGTGATTAAGGAAAAAGGAGTTGCCCACTTGACCCTCTTCGATCCAGAAAAACTAACGCCGTTTGCCGCCAAGAGGTTAGCATCCGAGGCCAAGAAGGCCGGTACGGCCGCGGCTATGGTCGGAGGTTCCACATCCACCTCGGTCTATGAACTCGATGCTATCGTTAAAGCGATCAAGACATCCGGGCTCAAGGTTATCCTTTTTCCGAACGATGTTGCGGGGTTGAGCCGGAACGCCGATGCCGTCTTCTTCATGTCCCTGTTGAATTCGATAAATCCATACTACCTCTCCGGAGCCCAAGCGCTTGGCGCTCCACTAGTGAAGAAGTACCGTATCGAACCGATTCCCTTGGCGTACTTGATTATTGGAGAACACGCTGGTGCCGCAGGTTTTGTTGGCAACGCAAACCCCATCCCCTACGACAAGCCTGAACTCGCAGCAATCTATGCACTAGCCGCCGAATATCTCGGGATGAGGTTCGTCTACCTTGAAGCTGGCTCAGGAGCGAGACAGATTGTCTCCTCGGAAATGGTGTCGGCGGTGCGGAAAACGTGCCGGATGCACATCATAGCGGGCGGAGGAATTAGATCTCCATCCCAAGCCGTAAAACTCGTGAAGGCGGGGGTCGATCTAATTGTAACGGGTACAATTGCGGAAAATGCGTCTGTGAGGAAACTGCGCGAGATTATCAGAGCCATACAGTGAAAGTTGGCGAGGCTGGCCGCTTGGCGCATTCGTTCTCAAGACGCATCACTGGTACGACACCCTACTACAACATGATTAGGCGCATAGCGTTTCCGTCTACGAGGTCAATCATTCTCAATTCGGTTCTCTTTACAACATTCGGAATCGGTTTGTCATTCCTAATCACCAAAGGTACCTTAGCGTCTTTCCTGTATGGAATGGAATGGGGAGTAATGGCGCTCGCCCTACCCGCTTTCACGTCAGACATCGTTCTCTACTTCACAATAATGAAGAAAGACACCCTGTTCTACCTCCGGCGGTGCCTCGCTCTCTCACTCTTCATGACGATCACGATGGTCTCAGTGTTTTTGATCAGCGCGGTCATCGCGGTTCTCGATCCGAGGTTCATCTTTCCTGACTTCGCGATCATCGTTGGATTATTCGCTGTTATTCCGCCTAGGGCTCTGGCAGTGTTTTCGATGTCGAGGACCAGCTTCGCCAGGAGATTGGTATTCGCCCTCCTCGAGCCATGCCTAGTGGCGTTGACGGTGATACTTGTGTTCGGCCTTCCGGCCGTACGAATGCTTACAGGTCTTTTGCTTGCCTCCACTGTTGGTTTGGCGTTCGCTTTTGCGTTGATCTTCACAATTGAATCAACCGGCCGCAAAGCCATTGGGTTCTCTCCCATCCGTATGTTTCGCGCCTTTCTGACTGATTGGTTAGAGGCCCAGAACGTTGAGCTAGAATCGTATCTCCACGAGCTGGGTGTGGAAACCGAAATAGATGCGGCCGCGTTTGCGTTTCGTAAGAAAGGAAGTCAGAACTTCAAAGGCATAATTCTAGTATCTACGCTGCATCCAGGTCCCTTCCTAAACGTTGGTAGCAGTGTTTTGCCATTTCTATTCGGATCTATCATGCAGAGGACTTTCAATGCAGTCGCGATGGTTCCACACGGTGTGTCCGGACATGAGCTGAACTTGGTGTCCCAGGAGCAGAATGAAAGAGTCCTCAACTGGGTGTTCACTAATCTCGCTAAGGCTGAATATTACAAGGAGGCGACGCCCGTTGAAAGAACTGCCAACGAAATAGCCACCGCAACTTCACAAATCTTCGACGGATGCGCCCTAGTAACGATGACCACTTCCCCCCTCGACATGGAGGATGTTCCATCTGAATTAGCAAAGAACCTATCCGGACTCACGCATGGCAAGTTTCGGAGCCTGGCATTAATTGACGCCCACAATTGCCTCACTGGTCCTACAACTATGACCCCTCAGAAGGTAGGAGCGCTTCAGGAAGCGGCCTTGGCTTCTTTACAGATCTCCTCAGAGCAACAGCCAAGGAACTTCAAGGTCGGAGTTGCGCATAAGAATCCGGCGGAGGGATTTACGTTAAAGGATGGCTTCGGGCCAGGCGGAATCTCAGTAATTGCCATCGAAGTCGACGGCCAGCGGTTCGCCTACATAACGATCGATGGGAACAACATGATTAGAGGGCTGAGGGAGGAGATTCTAAAGAGCGTCAAAGGCTTAGGGTTTGATGATGGAGAAGTCATGACAACCGACACTCATATGGTCAATGGAATAGTATCCGCACGATTGGGCTACCATCCCGTAGGTGAAGTTGCTCCGAGAGGCCCAATAATCGAAGAAATCACAACCGAATGCCGAGAGGCGCTGAGCGACTTAGAGGAGGGGGAGGTGGGCGTGATCTCAGGGCAGATTCCGGTTACGACGCTCGGACAGAAATCACTACGGCGTGTAATGAGCATGGTTTACAGAGTATCGAAATTAACCGCGCTCACACTTTTTCCAATGGTCGTTCTAATCACGATCATTTCCCTCCTATTTCTGGTGTAACCATGATCCCCGCTATACCACGCGACTCACATTACATGCAGCTTCCACGGGAAGTTCTCATTGGCAACAATGTTGCGCCCTTGGTGGGCGAGACGCTCACCAGACTTGGCTTTCACGGACCGGCGCTTATGGTTACAGGTGAGACGGTTATCTCGATCGCGGGAGACACGATTCTCGAATCATTGAAACTACGCGGGTTCAAAACGGAAACAATGACCGTTAAGAGTTCTACGACCGAGGAAGTTAGTAAGGTAGAGAACAGAATCCGTGAAATGAAGCCCGACGTGGTCGTCGGCGTCGGGGGTGGAAAAGACATCGACGTAGCCAAGCTCAGCAGCATGAGAGCCGGCACCCGATTCCTAAGTGTACCAACCGCCGCATCACACGACGGCATCGCTAGTCCGCTTGTCTCGATGAAGGGCATGGATCGCCCGTATTCCTACGCCGCCCATTCCCCGATCGCAATCGTCGCTGACACTGCCATCATCGCTAAGTCACCGTACCGGCTAATCGCAAGTGGGTGCGGGGACGTAGTTGCGAAATATACGGCCGTACGGGATTGGAAGCTTGCACATCGAATAAAGAACGAATACTACGGTGACTACGCAGCCGAACTTGCTCTAATGAGTTCACGGCTTGTGATTAAGAACGCGAGCAGCATTCGAGCGATGTCCGATTCAGGAGTGAGAACCTTAGTGGAAGCGCTGATCAGCTGTGGCGTGGCGATGAGCATCGCAGGCACAAGCCGGCCGTGCAGCGGAGCAGAACACCTCTTCAGTCACTCCCTTGCCATGATCGCCCCGAAACCAGCATTGCACGGTGAACAATGCGGCGTGGGCACCATCATGTGTGCGTATTTGCATGGAGCCAATTGGCAGCTGATCCGAGAGTTCCTTCACAAAATCGACGCTCCCACAACCGCAAAAGAATTACAAATCGAATCAGAGTACATTGTGAAGGCGCTAACTATGGCGCACACCATAAGGCCCGAACGCTACACAATTTTAGGGGAAAGCGGTCTAACTCAAGATGCCGCCCGAAAAGTCGCAACGATCACAGGCGTGATAGAGTAGGGCAAAGAAATCCTACCGAGATCAAGCCCCATGCCAAACCCCAGCATCGACGAGAAAATAAGGAAAGCGGCCGTTCTAAACGCGATCAAGCACAACGGAAACGCAGATCCAGGTGCCGTGCTGGGAAATCTTCTCGGGGAAAACAGCGACCTAAAGCCGAAAGCAAAAGAACTCATGACATCGGTCCGCCGCATAGTTCAAGAAGTTAACTCAACTAAGTTAGAACAGTTGAACCGAGAGGCATCCGAGAAATGGCCGGGGGAACTGGTTAAGGAAAAGCCGGAAGAAGAAAGAACGCTTCCTCCTCTGCCAAATGCGAACAAATATTCAAGAATTGTGACTCGTGTAGCGCCCAACCCTGACTTCGTACTTCACATCGGCAATACGCGAGCCGCGGTCCTCAGCCACGATTATGCTAGAATGTACAACGGGAAGTTCATAGTTAGATTCGAGGATACTGACCCCCGCCTCAAGAAAGCCCAGCTACGATACTATGACATCATTCGAGAGGACCTGAAATGGCTGGGCTGCGGTTGGGATGAAGAATACATCCAGAGTGATCGTCTTCCAAACTACTACGAAGTCGGTAGAACTCTCCTTTCGAAGGATGCAGCCTACGTGTGCGAGTGCCAACCGGAACGATGGCGCGAGCTTGTCAGCAGCAAGACCGCATGCCCACATAGGGAGCTGGGCGTCGGGAAGCAAATCGAAAGATGGGAAAAAATGCTGAGCGGAGGCTACGGTGAAGGCGAAGCCGTCTTTAGAGTGAAAACCGATCTGAGCCATCCGAACCCCGCCATTCGGGACTGGCCCGGATTCCGAATCGTTGACACAATCAAGAACCCTCACCCACGTGTAGGTTCGAAATTTAGAGTCTGGCCGCTGTATAATATAGCGTCAGGGGTGGACGACCATGAGCTTGGAATAACCCACGTAATTAGGGGAAAGGAGCATTTGACCAACATGGCTCGACAACTGTACATGTACCACCACTTGGGTTGGCGTTATCCCGACGCTATTCACTACGGCAGGTTGAAGGTCGAAGGAATGAACCTGAGCAAATCGAAGATGATGCGAGCACTTGACGAGGGAGAATACAAAACCGTTGACGATCCAAGGCTCGGGACGCTGGCGGCACTTAGAAGACGGGGCTACCGCGCCGAGACGATTAGGCAGCTAATCTGGGACGTGGGACCGAAGCCCGTAGATGTAACCATCAGCTGGGACAACATCAATGCCATCAACCGCAAACTCATCGATCCCACATCACACCGATACTACTTCGCCCCAGACCCAATTACAACGATCGTGAGCGGCGTCGAGGAAACCAAGGAAGTACGCGCGCCCCTTCATCCACAACATCCCGAGATGGGCGCTAGAACTCTAAAATTGCAATCTCATAACGGAATTGTCAAGCTACTTCTGGCCGGGACCGATAGGGCACTTTTGGTCTCTGACAAAATGGTAAGATTGATGGGGCTCTTCATGATGCGACCAAAGGGCTTTTCGAATGGAGAACTCAAGGCAGTATACCTTGGGGATTCAATTACGAAAGGTGAGGATGTCCCGATCCTGCAATGGGTGCCGAGCGAGGAAGGGGTCCCCGTAACCGTGGTGATGCCAGACGCAAGCGATTGCAAGGGTTACGCAGAGAAAGGGCTGGTTGCAGAACCCGTTGGATCCGTAGTTCAGTTTGTTAGGTTTGGGTTTGGAAGGGTTGACGAAGTTACGGGAAATGGGATAACTGTGTATTTCGCGCACCAGTAAAGGTATGAGCTAGAGGGGAATTGAATGTCAAACGCTCCGAACCAGATTGAGAAGGAAGAGTTGTGGAAAGCGCTTGTCGACACCGCACATGCCCTCCTGATGTACAAGAGCCATAAGCGGTACGTTCAGGATGTAATGCTCAAGGAGAGTCCGGACATCTCCCCCGACGAACTGGCCATACGACTCAACATACCACGAGGGGAATCCCTCGTACTTCTGGCTGAAACGCGGGGCGAGGCTGGGAAAACCAAAAGTGTTCCGGATGTTGGAGGCAAGAGTGACGATCGAAGCCTGCTCGACTTCACGAGGTAGGGCGGTGCAGTCGAGTGCTGGAGGGTTTCGAAGGATGAACTGGCCCTCGGTTGTCCATTGACTCGGCTGGTTATTCGTACGTTTATGTTAACTCGGTATTGGGATCGGTCGGTTTTCGACCATTCATCTTTTCGATGTATGTCGATTTTTGAGTTGACCTTTATATGTGTCTGGGTGTACTACACGAATTCTGTGGTACGTTACTGTGCTATCTATGGGACGCTCGAATATCGGCAAATACCTGCCCTTAGGAATCGCCGCGTTTTTCGTCGTTACAGGCGATTACACATCATTCTTCCGATACCTACAGGTCATCCTCTAACCCCTGACAACGGAGTCCGTCCTAGTCCACAGAAACCTGACCCGTAAGAGGATGGCATCCACCTTGCCAGTCGGGTGGAGTCTACCCATCGTACATACCACGTGAAGCCTCGCGGATTTCGGTGGGGTCTGAGAAATGCTGCGAGCATCAAGCTGTAGCTTTATGTTCTCGCTCGTCTCGAGGCGTTACGATCAGGATTGCACAAGGTAAACGTGACCGCGGTGACAGATGCTCCTGTTACGGAAGAGGGATCTAGAGGAGCGAGGATAAAGTGGCTCATCAACGAGAAGGATGGAGCACCTACGTTTCTCATGCGTCATTTCACGATCGAAGCCGGTGGCTTCACACCATTTCACAACCATAGTTGGGAGCATGAAGTCTACGTCCTTGAAGGCCGAGGAAAGGTTCGATACGAGGACCGAGAGGAGGCAATACAACCCGGAGACGCCATCCTGATCCCGCCTGACAAGAAGCATCAGTTCCAAGCAGGCGCGGAGAATCTCAAGTTCATCTGCCTAGTGCCCAAATGATTTGTTTCGTTAGCTCTTATATGCCCTGAAGAGCAAATTTCGCCCTTTAGGTAGTTTGGCGGGGGTGAGTTGGAAATGGAAATGCAAGGCCAAAAATTGCCGGGTTGGGCGCGCGCTCTCGCCGTCGTAGTAGGATTAGTAACCCTCGTAGCAGGGATACTGGTGCTGGTATTCCCAGGATTCGGGTTACTCGTTGTGGTTTACATCCTAGCCTTTGCCATGATTCTTCTGGGTGTAGAGAGACTCGGTATGGGAATCACCGGCCACGCCTACACCGCTAAGAAATCCGAGCCAGTAAAATCCTAACCTATCTACACGTGAACGGGGCTCAAGAGAACTCGCCTTCTCTCCGACCCCCTCATACTTTTATTATCCTCTCAAAATCGCTTACAGCATAATTAGATGCAAAGCGAAACTTGAAACCTAAGCCCCAACTCAGCAGACGAAAATTTACAGCACGAGAATTTGGGGGTAGCAGTCGAAGACTTGACGTTAGCCTGAACCACTAATGTAATATCTGCACAAGTACCAGTTTTCTGTATGGAGTATAAGTTCATAGTCAACGCATACACGAGCGAGAAGCTCCAGAAGTGGAGTGGTGGCTGGACTGAAGAGTTGAAGAACTTAGGCAGAGAACTGAATCACTATGCCTCAAAAGGGAACTGGAGAGTTAAGCAGATCACTCCTACTCCATGGGGCAGCTGCATTGTCTACGCGATATTACTGGAAAGAGAAACTCAGACTACACATAGCTAAGTTCTAAGTTCATCCTACGCCTTTAGAATGACTCGAACGTGCAGCAGAACCGCCATCGTAGATGACCAAACCCACTTTTGGATAGCGCAACAGGTCGCGGATACGAAGTACACGGCTGACATTTCCTCAATGTTTCGACATGGGAAGAAAGTTGCAGGTAAGGCTCCGCACACTCTCATAACCGATGGAGCTTTCAATTTCAGTTCAGCCTTTGAGAGCGCGTTCTACCGCGAGAACAAAGCTCTAGCAATTCAACATGTTCGCCATGTCCGAATAAGTGGCGATCTGAATAACAATAAGATGGAACGATTCAACGGCGAAGTGCGTGACCGTGAAAAAATAGTAAGGGGCGTAAAGAGAACCGATAGTCCACTTCTAACAGGGTATCAAATCCTCCACAACTATGTCAGACCACACATGGCACTAGACGGGCAAACTCCCGCTGAGAAAGCGGGAATAACGGTCAAAGGCAGAGACAAGTGGATAACTCTGATACAGAATGCGAGTAAGAAATCAGCAGAAGAAAGCTAGATATAGACATAAACATACACCTATATTCATCCGCATAGAAGGCCGCACTTACTTTCCAAGTAGGATTGTTACGCGTTTGGGTAAAGTGTACATAGTGCTTTCAGATGAGGTTGAGCGGCGATTACGATTGGAGATTGTGAAGAGACTCGGTGGCAAGAAAGGCGATCTTAGCGAGGCCATTGAAATGGCTGTCAAAGAGTGGCTGAAAAAGGCACCCTAGCACTCTGACCAATCTGCGCACAACCGCGACCAGAATAAGGCTATTGGGTAAGCAATAACGCTATTCGAGAGTTCGCCCTCTGTCAGATAGATTCGTATGAACGATCTAATGGAAATCAACTGTCAGCATGAAGGATGTAGAGAGAAGATTCGGGCACTTCGCCCTGAAGGCTATTCTAGGTGGGACTATCAGAAACCGAACAACTTGACCAGATACAAGGAAGAATTCTATTCATGCAAACTCCGACATCCTACTACCGTCTACTGGACTGCACCAGAGCTACCCATCCTTTGGCGAAATCAGCCTGAAAACTGACGAGAAACCTCGAAGTCCCGACAAGTAACAGGGCTTTGGAAGCCCCTAGAACGTAACAGTACCCGCGCCCGGGTTTGGTGGTGAGATTCATAACAATAAGATGGAGCGCATGAACGGAGAGATTCGTGACCGCGAGAAGGTCGTTAGAGGCGTTAAGAAATCCAATAGCCCACTGATCGCGGGGTTACAAATCTACCACAACTACGTTAGACCACACATGGGGCTAGAGGGTAAGACTCCCGCAGACTTAGCTGGAATTACCGTAAAGGGCAACGACAAGTGGCTTACATTGATTCAAAACGCAAGTCGGAAATAGGCAATCGATTCCTCTTCGAGAGGAATGGGTTTGACTGAAAGAAGACTACTGTTTCGTGTGCCTAAGAGCAGATCACTAAGTGATCCAGAGAAAGATTACTGGAAACGTGTAAGAAATCTCTCGATCAGTCTCCTCAATGAGCTAAAGGAAAACAAACTTCTCAAGGATGAAAGCGAATGGGAAAGTAACGAAATACGTCAAATGACGATGACCATTGATGTATTCAACGAACACATGCGTACCTCTCGTGCTCTCACGAGGGCTTTCACGTCGAAGAATAGCGAGATTACAAAATGCTTGACAAGCCTAGACGTAGGTTTCCATGAAAAAAGTGTTGCAGTAATGTGGTTTGACGATATGGTTAGCGTTTTCACTGCAAGCTCAGAGATGCTCAAGAATCACTTTCTGTTTCTCCTCAAGATGGATGGAACAGTCTTCAAGCCAAAGATGACGCTAGGAAACATATTTGGAGAATCACAGCCAATAGTGACAAAGTGCCCTAGGAATGGGCCACCGTTCGCCGCAGAGGTCAAAATCGATCTGCGTAACGCGCTCTCACACGGCCTATACTGGTACTCGGGGGATAGGGATGGAAACCTTGAGAATCTATGCTATGCTGACCAGCTAGGCGGTGAAGAGAAACACATCTCTGTTAAGGGAATAGCAGGGACGCTTGGGAAGCAAAACCTTCTAACGGCTTGTTTCGTAGATGAATTTGCTCTCCTCGCCCGAAGCGGGTATTTCAGCTATAATTGACCAAACTTTGAGGTATGTCCCGCTGGTTAACACGGTTTTGGGTGTCCCTAGGAGTTAACAGAACCCGCGCCCGGGTTCTGGGCCGTCGAGTTCTCAGTCGCACTTAGAACTTCAGTAAAGCGAAATGTGGTGATTGAGCCGTTAAGTCCGAATGTTTGCCTCTACTGCGCTTCCACTGACATTATTCACAGAGGCATGAGGCACAATAGATACGGTGATCTTCAGCGGTTCCTTTGCAAATCATGTGGGAGAAGATTCACACAGAACTTTGGATTTGAGAAAATGAAAGCAAGCCCTGATGCAATAACATCCGCCATGCAACTCTACTTCTCCGGTGAATTACTACGCAATACTCAGAAGTTCCTAATGCTCCGAGGCGTTCAAGCTAACCATGTAACCGTGTACCGCTGGATTACTAAGTATGTCAAACTCATGCAGAAATACCTAGAACAGATGAAACCCCAACTCTCTGATACATGGCGAGCTGACGAACTATTCCTCAAGGTCAAGGGGAACATGAAGTACCTCTACGCTCTTATGGACGACGAAACACGCTTCTGGATAGCCCAACAAGTGTCTGATACCAAGTACACAGCGGACATTTCCCCCATGCTTCGACAAGGGAAGCATGTTGCGGGCAAGGCTCCGCATACTCTGATAACGGATGGAGCGTTCAACTTCGAGTCGGCTTTCAGAAGTGCGTTCTACCGTGAGAACAAAGCTCTAGCAATTCAGCATGTTCGACACGTTCGTATGTCGGGTGACAGGAACAACAATCGGATGGAACGCTTCAACGGAGAAATCCGAGACAGAGAAAAGGTCATGCGCTCACTAAAGAAAGCGGACAGCCCCATTCTTGCGGGTTGTCAAATCTATCACAATTATGTTAGACCGCACATGGCACTTGACGGTAAAACGCCAGCAGACAAAGCGGGCATAACAGTTAAGGGCCAAGACAAGTGGCTAACGCTAATTCAAAGAGCCAGCCAAGTGCGAGCTACTGAAAATTGATTCGTGTAACTGAAGATTGATTCGTTATTACCACCGAGTCGCTAGTCACACGAATGTTGTAGGAGTAGGGTTCAGGGTTTTGGTCAGAACCAGTTAACACGCGCCCAGAGTAGTTTGTACTTCCATCACTATAGGTTTTGACTGCATTTGGGTCCCAATGAATGATGTTGATAATGTTGGTTTGCTGCCGCATCCAATCTTGGGCTACTGGAGGAGGAATCTTTCTGTTGCGACCTAGAATGTAATCGTAAACCTCAGGTCTAAAAATCCAAACACCGACACCGATTGCGAGGAACACGATGCTACTTGCTACGCCAGTCCAAAATTCGGACATGTTTACTAGACCAACGTAAACCAAAAGACTGTCAATACAAAGCAATACAACAATGATTACAGCACCTATCGATAGTCTTCTTCGTAGCATGGGGTTCATTTGGCGTAGCCTCTTTTATGCGATTTAAGGTCCAATTTGGACTGTTGAACCTGTTATCCGACACTACTTTACAGCCTTTTTGAACCGACAAAGACTATACAGAACCCGCGCCCGGGCTCTTTTGCACTTTCGGGACATCCGAACCCCTCTTTCGGGGCTTTGCGAGGCGGGACATGGCTATCCTGCCAATGTCAAACCCCTACCAGTTCAAGAGGATTGCCAAAACCGTCGGTCTGACAAACCAAAAATACGTTTTGCAATCACTTACAGAGCTGATTGAGGAAATTGGCAGAAAACAAATCGAAACTGAGAATGGCCTTCGAAAAGTTCTCTGTGAAGATAATTCGGCAAGTAATCCTGCCTCAGCTTCGCAAAGCACGCGATTTTCTGGAACGCAATGGGGTAACGAAACGAAGGACGAAATATCTTGCAGAAATTCTCGGATTTGTGTTTCTGATAGGCTTTGGGATACTTCTAGGAATTATAGCGATTTTTGGCGTTTCGGCAGTTTTCATAAACTGGTTCAATTTGGGGGTTAAGACCAACGTGATTAATTATACAGAGTTTGTTACTTCTGTGGTAGTCGCATGGATTGCTGAAGTTCCTATACTGCTGCTAACAGGATTCTTTCTGCACTGGATTCTCAGGGAATCGAAGTCACCGACCGCAGAACTAACTGAGATAGAAGCAGAATGGAAAATGGATGACGCTAGGCACACCAAAATGTTCGCGATGATTGTTACTAATTCTGGAGAGATAGCAGCACAAGACTGTCAAGCGAGATTGATGCTCTACGACATCAAACCAGAAGACGTACTTTCACTTCCTGAATCTAGTGCAAGATTCACAAGCGAAACTTTCCGTTCTCCGCTCAAACTCGACATGCAGTGGGATACTGGTAAGAAAGAAGTGACTATTCGTTCTGGTGATGCCGCTAGAGTGGAAGTCATGAGAGCACTTCGTACAGACGATGGCAGCGTTCATTTCGAAGTTCCTAGTGAAACGGGGTGGGCTACCATAAGCGTCGCGCTGAAAACCGACTGGTATCATGGTTGGTTCAAGGCTGTGCCGCTAAATGGAAAAGCCTTCTCAAAGCGATTTGTAATGAAGAGAGACCAATATGAAGGTTGGACGATTGCATTTCTATGACTCTCTCATCTTGAAATATTCTCCGAGCACCGCTCTGACTGCTTCGGGTATGGATTCTAGTTTTCATGCTTTTGGGATGTGAAAAGCGTCAGATAATGCCTCTCTAGAGCCCTAAGCCTGAGGGATTGGCGCTGGGAGCGGGATTCGAACCCGCGCGGCCTAAGGCTCGGCTGCGTGACAGGCAGCTGCCGTAAACCAGGCTGAGCCACCCCAGCGTACATTTTATAACACATCGTTGCAGAATTATCACTTGCCTAAGGTAGTTATGTCGAAGAGGGCTTGTGAAGTATTGGGCCCTTTTCGGTATGACCCTGCGTGACAGGGGGAGCCGTGTGAGAAACGCGGCTCCGCCAGCTTCTTTCTAATCTTGCCTAGCAATCCTAAACCAAGGACTTGTACGTATCCACGGCGTAGAGTGGGGGTTCGCAATATATCCCTAGAACCGATAAGGTCGGTTGATTGGCTATGACGTCGACATAATCCGTTGATACATACACTGCCCTTCGCGTGTTAGCTGTGATGTATGCGTAAATGGACGCGAGATGTTCTCTGTCTTCTGGGTCATTAACTCCCGCTGATTGTATACGCGCTTTAGAAGCGCTATCAGGAGCGTTCGTGTAGACAGGAGCGCCTATCTTGAGGTCATTATGTAACATTGCGTAATCCGTACTGAATTTCTCATACGCATCTTGGTTCAATTGAAAGAGGGTACTCAGAAAACCAATCAAAGGAATCGGATTGCTCGAACCTCTTAGAGCATCATCAAACTTGGTAATCACCCAAGCCTCAACGGTCCTCACACTGTACTTCTCCATATCACTTCCGAGTGCCCCAATCTGTCTTCTAAAATAATCTCGCAAGATTTGTTTGTCAGAACCAGATAGCGTAGCTCCCTCCAAGAGTTCATCGCGTCCCTGTGTCATAGTAGCAGAGAGATGGTTGATGAGGCCTCCAATTATCCTACCGACTAAATCATTTACACCAAGAACTTTCAGGTCAAACATCGTTCTTATTGATGCAGTGATCTTAACCTCCAATTTTTCTCTAACTACATCGTCCCTAAACTTTTGACAAGCAGCGATAAATGGCGTCTGATTCAGCGTCAGAGTAATCAGAACGTTAACATCAGCAAATAGGTCTACACTTATCGCGCTGCCAATGGCTCAAGCAACTCCTTCCACATTGTTTGCGTCGCTGGATCATGTTTCTTCTCAATGATATTGTAATATTGTTTCGGATAGTCATGAACTATCTTGTTGCGGAAGAGAATGAGATTTGCTCGGAGCAATCTGAACAGCTCCGCATAGATTTCTCGGTCGAGTTTACTGTAGTTAAGAGCCTCCGGTCGTATAAAAGCGGCTTCGGGTTTGCCATTCCCGTTCCACAGATTCACATATGATCGTAACCTCGCGTGATGGAGCATGAGCTGGTTAAAGCCCACCATTTCTAAATCATTCTCCTTTTCTACTTTAGCAAGTCCTGGCTGGAGTTTCTTGCGATTTGCGCCATGCAAGGCTATAGTCTTGTTTAACCGATTGTATATTTTTTCAGACTCGTGCTCAAGAAAGAATGCAAATGACCGATAAGTGAGCACCGACTCGTTGAAGTAACTGCTCGGCATTTTTTCGGACCTTAGCATCAGCAGAAATTCTGCTTTCTCTGATTCAAGTAGAATCCGCTGATATTCCTGAAACATGGTACGCATGTTGTTTAGAGCGGTGTGGAATCTCTGTTTATCACTGGTTCCGTACTTGGATGACGCTTGTATCGCGCGATACAAACTCGGGCGTTTTTGCAACGCTTCTGTGAATGTTCTTACCGCCGCTTCAATCAAATCGTTTCGACTGACAGAGTCAGGTAGCGGCATCCCTTGGAATATCTCTGTAGCTGTCGTGACTATGGAAGTCTGAAAGCGTCCGATGCGATTGTCGTAGAGCCCTTTTTGTTTGAGCATACTTTCAACGGTGCTAGTTGCGCCGACTGCGCCGACTGCGCCGACTGAAGGTCGCAGTATGTTAGCTTCGCTAAGACCTCCCACGAAACCTAATGAGTATTCTAGCGTCTTTGTTTCCCCTCGTTCGACCCAGCAGACTTCTCTGTTCGGTAAGAATAGCACTTGTATGCGTTACTGGGAGTTAGCAGACAAAATCACGGCTCCATTAAAAGCGTTTTGGGTTAGCTATCGCGGAGTAAGCGTCTTTCTGTGAGGCTAACATGCTCTCAATATGAATCGTGTTGCCTCTGAAAGCGGAATGATTCTTCAGTTCGCTCACGTAGCTTTCTTGGACAAGTATTCCCCGATTATGACTCTAGTGGCCTCGGCGACAGAGGCTAACCTTCGATCTTTGCGCTCCTTTTCTAAATCTCTGAACATTTCCTCAGTCATAGCGACGGTTACTTTCTTCATTGCCATATGGACTGTGCCCGCTATAGACTACTGTGGCAAGCTTTATAAGCCTATTGCCATGTATGGGTATAGCGGGTAATAGGTGGCAATAGATGGCACTCGTATTGAGCCGAGAAGAACGAGGGAGAATGATTGCCCAGCAACCAAACCAAATTCAGAGGTTAGACGAACGTGCGTACAAGGTTGTTTCTCAGTCTGGGCATGGAATGTATGATGTTATTCGAAGCGAAAAATTCGCTATGCGTTGGGTGTGCAACTGCCCCGACTGGATTCACAGGCAGGTTAAGTGTAAGCATGTTTGGGCGGTTGAATTTTCACTAGCTTTGAGAAACAAGGTCAAGCAAAGCGTAGTCATTGAACCGCTAAGTCCGAGCGTTTGCCCTTACTGCGCTGGAACGAAGTTAGTTCGACATGGACTGAGACACAACAAGTACGGCAATCTCCAACGCTTCTCATGTCGAGCGTGCGGGAAGCGGTTCACTCAGAACTTAGGCTTCGAACACATGGGCGCAAACCCTCAATCAATTACTTCTGCAATGCAACTGTACTTTACGGGCGAATCACTGCCCAACATTCAGAAATTCCTACTGTTACAAGGTGTCCATGTTCACTTCACGACCGTGTATCGCTGGATTAAGAAATACGTCACAATCATGGGCAGATACCTAGACCAAATGGAACCCCAAGTCGGCAACACTTGGAGAGCCGACGAACTATTCCTGAAAGTGCGCGGCAACATGAAGTACCTTTACGCTCTCATGGATGACGAAACACGGTTCTGGATTGCAAAGCAAGTTGCCGACTCGAAGTACCATGTTGAAGTGCATAACCTATTTCACCAAGGCAGAGAGATTACGGGCAAAGCCCCGTTCCACATAATCACGGATGGAGCCCCAAACTTTCACGCGGGAATTGAACGAGAGTTTTGGCGCGAGAAGAAACAGCTTGCGTTAGCACATGAGCGCGATATTCGATTTGGGGGTGAGATTCATAACAATAAGATGGAACGCATGAACGGCGAAATCCGTGATCGTGAAAAAGTTGTTAGGGGCGTAAAGAAAGAGGACAGCCCACTAATTGCAGGCTTACAAATTTACCACAATTACGTGCGTCCGCACATGGGCTTAGACGGTAAGACCCCTGCCGACATGGCGGGTATCGAAGTACGGGGAGACAACAAGTGGCTTACCCTAATCCAGAACGCAAGCAAGAAAAGAGGCACGTGAATTTTGGTAACCATACAGTGTTACCGTGATCCACGATGGAATCCCAAAGCGTATGTGCAATAGGGACAAAACCAGTCTGAATTCAGGACTGGGCCTCCACAAGAAGGACATGGAAGGAAGTTCATCGGGTAGTAAGGTACTTGGTATCTGACTAAAGTTTCTCTGCGGTTACACCTAGGACAGTAGACAGTTTGCGAGTATTGGTCAGCTACCATTTGACCTGAGCATTGCGAACAAAATCTTACATAATGAGGGTTAGGTGGCCCATACATGAAACATCAAACATTGGTTATTCCTTTTAAGAAATATGCTTTATGGTTGGCGTAGAGCATAATTTGAAAAGTACCTTCGGTGATTCGGGTTGCCAAAAACTCGTTGGGGATCTGACCGTCTGTATCAAGGTCAGCCACTTAATTCTTCATAAAAGCGCAGTGTATTTTTCGTTCGCGCGAAAAATGGCTAGTGTTAAAGGTGGAGCGAGGTGATGTTCAGACAAATTCTAAAGGTGAAATGCGTTTGGCTAAAGGAGGAAACTCATGGATACCCGTTGCCTTCGTGTTGCTTGTAATTGCCATTGTATGGCTGGCCGTGCCAGTAAGCCCCTCAGTGTCCGTGTTTGTTCGCATATCTACGTCAACAACCTCTTACGGTGCTCTCAGCGTATCACTGGACTCTTTTTCAAATAGCTACCAGAAAGTACCCCTAAGCGCAACATCAATTTCGTCAAAAAACGCCATCACTCTCAATCCTCTTACGGCGAGCCAAGGCACCTATGTACTCTCAATCGGTGTTAGTTACGGAAATCAGATACTCAACAACCAGACATTCGTTCCCGTTGGAGATGGGACATACCAAGCTAGAATAACGCTGTGGACTAGCTGGCAAGAGAATAGTTCTACTCCATACATTTTCTCATTTGCGCTGTCCACTGGTACGGGCACCTCTCTTGCCACATTGAATGTCGCAGTCTACCCAACTTGATTTTGCAGTTTACAACATAAATGAACTAGAAGAGATTGGAACTCTTGTGCATTAAAGGCGCAAGAGTAATCATCCGCGACCTCAAAACTGAACCATCTCTCTTGGTTCTTGTATTCATACTGTTCGCAGTAGTCGTAGGCTTTCAGTACAAAGGTGGTTCTGAGGCGTTGATGCTACTTATCGCAGCCGTAGTGACCATGTATAGTGGCAAAGTCAAGCAAACCAAAGAAGGGCAGGAACAGTTTGAGCGTCGAATCAAGAGAATCCAAACACAGACTTATGGTTGGTTAGTAATCGCCGTAGCCGTATCGAACCTAAACTCACCATTCAATCAATATTCAGCTTACGGAATAGCAATAGTAGCGATCATCGTCTTCATTCACAGAGTGGCGAATGCAGAAGCAGATTTGTCATCAAGAGAACCGCACGAGATAACCTCTGAGCGAAGACCTACCATTGGTGAGTCTTATGGGCATACTGCACATTGTCGGATGACAGAAGAATCGAACCGTGCGCTATATGCACAGGGAGCTTCGGCACTACCCCTACACTATGGAATATCAAGACCTCTAACTGATTGCGACTGCACCTGTCATGTAACACAGAGTTATCGCTTACCTCAATCGTGAAATATGCACTTAAATCCAAAGTTAGACCACAAACCAAATAGTCTGGGTATAGAGGGACATGACTAAACATCCTCAGAAGCTGGGGTACGCAGTTTTGGCCCTTGCTGTTCTTTCCATCTACGGAGGGGCTGCAATTTGGCAATTTGGACCTCAACAAACTTTCTGGTCTTCCTCAGAGTCTTGTCCAAACGGAGGACAATACTTTGCACAAATCTCGACTAGCCTATGTGGTACTCAGTACGATGTCTGTGTCAGCTTTGATTACAACTGCGGAAACGACTATCATCCAGCTCAAGCTGCGAGAGTTACTTCAGCTTATGAACTTGAACTAACCTTTCTCATACTAACTGGATTTCTCGAATTGCTGGTTGCCTTTTGGTTGCTTAAACGGGCCTGAGTTGAAGCTACCCCTTTCATGCCGTGTCCCGCCTTGCAAAGCCAAAAACAAGGAAAAAGGTGTCCCGTAGATGCAAAAGAACCCGCGCCCGGGTTCTGGTACCTTGTCGGGACTCGTTTTGGGCTGTTACCCGTCGGGACTTCGCTAAAACCAGAACCTACGGTCTAAGATGTTCATTTCCCTATCGAGAGCGGAAATTGCGCTCTTCGTTATAGTGAATATGTCGTTGCCCTTCTCAGAGGGCGTAAGGTGTTCGATTATCGCGTCACGTTGTTCTATGACCTGTTTCACAAGCTGCTTTTGAATCTCCAAGTTCGGCTGAACAAGGGCCACAACTGCGCGGTTTTCGTATCTTTTAACAGCATCATCAAGCACCAAGAAATTGTGATATGCCGCGTCAACCCCAACGAACGAGACAGTATCCGCGAGAAGTTCGAACTTGTTTGAAATTCCTTCATATATGCTGAAGCTTGGATGCTCATATGGTACTGGGAAATCCACGTAATCTCCCACTATCTTAACTGCCGAAATCACTTGTTTGATTAGGTTAATTATCTCAAGATTCTTTCTCAATTCGTAATGTAATAGACTGAGAACTCGTTTTCTAGCTTTCTTCTCAGATTGACTATCGCGATAGTTGTCTAGCCTGAAAGCTGCGTAAACACCAACTGTAGTACCTGCCAGTGCAACCAAGAAACTAACTATCAGTGAGATAAAATCATCGCCAAAGGTCATTCTTCTTCGAGGCATTTTGTATGAGCGTCAGCCATTTGTCTTGCCCTTTGACTTGTATTCCTGCCTTCTCCGCTGGCGTTTGACCGTCTAACGCCATGTGTGGTCTAACATAGTTATGGTAAATCTGATAACCCGTCAAAAGAGGGCTGTCGGCTTTCTTTACGCCCCTTACTATCTTCTCGCGGTCACGTAGTTCACCGTTGAATCGCTCCATCTTATTGTTGTTCAAATCACCTGACATTCTTACATGCCTAACATGCTGAATCATCAAGGCTTTGTTCTCGCGGTAGAACGCACTCTCAAAGGCTGAACTGAAATTGTAAGCTCCATCCGTTATGAGAATGTGCGGAGCTTTACCCGCAACTTTCTTCCCTTGTCGAAACATAGGAGAAATGTCAGCCGTGTACTTGGTGTCGGACACTTGTTGAGCAATCCAAAACCGTGTCTCATCATCCATCAGGGCGTACAAGTACTTCATGTTGCCCTTGACCTTAACGAACAACTCATCCGCACGCCAAGTGTTGCTTACTTGTGGTTGCATTTGTTCTAGGTACTTTTGCATTAAGTTGACATATTTCTTAATCCACAGGTACACGGTTTTGTGGCTAACCTGAACGCCTCGAAGTATCAGGAATTTCTGAGTATTCCGTAATGATTCGCCTGAGAAGTAGAGTTGCATGGCTGAACTGATTGCTTCGGGGCTTGCTCTCATCTTCTGAAATCCGAAGTTCTGCGTGAATCTTCTCCCACAAGCCTTACACAAGAAGCGTTGAAGATCGCCGTAATGATTGTGCCTCACGCCTCTCCGAATAATGTTCTTAGAAGCACAGTAGATGCAGACATTCGGACTTAACGGCTCAATCACAACATTCCGCTTTACTGAGGCTCTAAGCGCGATTGAGAACTCAACAGCCCAAACATGCTTGCATTTCACTCTTCGGTGCGTCCAGTCAGGGCAATCACAAATCCAACCCATAGCAAACTTATCGGTGCGAGTAACATCATACATGCCATTACGTGATTGGGAAGCAACTCGGTATCTGCGATCATCAATGCGAAGAATCTGATTAGCGGCTTGAGCAATCAGTTTTCCTCGAAGTTCTCGAAGGTTCTGTTCAGCCATAGGCATTTCATCTACCTACGTGTTGTATACAACTTGTATTAAAATACATCTCCTACTAATTCCCGAACCATAGGTACACTTATATCCTATGGATAGGATACGCACCACCATGAGCTTGCAATCGACTGTAGGTCTTGCGCGGCCCGGTACGAAGTCGCTACGAGTAACAGTGCCTGAAGGGATAGTTGCTTTCTTGGCCCTTGCAGAAGGAAATCAACTAGACTGGCGCATGGAAATAGACGAAAAAGGCGAGCGGTATGTCGTAATTCGTAAAGTCAAATTCATCGAAGAGGAGGCCATGAAAATTGCCGAAAAATACGCAAAACGGAAACGCAAGTGACGTACTCAAGGAGCTTAGGGATGGTCTGGCTTCTGGGAAGCTCATTCCCGTCAACAGTCCCATAATTAAGAGTTGGATGGATAGGCCCGAAGCTGTAGAAGAAAGAGAGAAGATCGTCAAGGACGTCGGTGAATGGATAGACGATTTCAACGACGGCATTCACGAAATCAAGCCTGAGGCAAGCAAAATTCCGTATGGAACAATAATCCAGACCTTACGATACCGCTTCTGGCCCGAAAAGACTGAAGGGCAGATAACCTGTTCAGACATGCTGTCCTACGCGATGGCCGAATACGACCTAAACAAAACTCACAAGATTGGCACTGAACAAATGATAAAACCTCGGATCTTCGAAGCCGCTCTCGCTTGTAAAATGGTAATTCAAGACCTCCGAGCCCGCAGGCTCATTTACGAAGGCAAGGGAACAATGCGTAAACTCAAACAATGCCGAGAAGATAGACAGCAATTGAAACTTGAGCTTGCGATTGTTTCCTCCCAACTTCAAACAATGACACGAAAATATGATGGCCTCAGTAAGAGGGTTACACCTCTTACCAAAGACCGTCCCTTAAGGGCATGAGAAAAACGGTGAAGCTCTGAGGGAATAGGTGTTTCGAATGGAGGTGACTGTAACGGAAGATTTCGGACGGTGCCCGCGCTGTCGGCAATTCCTAATAGCGGAAGAGAAGAAAGCTCACAAGTGCAATTTCGAGGATATGTTGGTTCGAGGATGCGAAGAACTAGTTCTTGACCACATAACTGACTTAGGGCAGGATAGGAATGGTGATCACGTACATCTAGCTTGGGCCTTAGACGGCATACTTTACAGGCTCGTAGTGTGCAAGCATAACCCACCCCATGCAGCTGAGTCCCGACAGGTAACAGGCAAAAACAGGTCCCCAGAAGGTAACAGTACCCGCGCCCGAAATTTTTATATAGGGTTTTTTACCTGCCGTAACAAAAGTGATTGTTTCACATGTCTAACCAACAATCAATACCAATTGTGATTTTGAAGGAAGGTACTCAACGCTCTACCGGCAAAGATGCACAACGGAATAACATACTTGCGGCGAAGGTCGTTGCCGAGACCGTTAAGACTACTCTCGGCCCGCGTGGTATGGACAAGATGCTTGTCACCACAATAGGGGATGTGGTGATCACAAACGACGGCGCCACGATCATGAAGGAATTAGACGTCCAGCACCCAGCGGCTAAGATGCTCGTCGAAGTCGCCAAGACACAAGACAACGAGGTAGGCGATGGAACTACTACCGCTGTAGTTTTGACCGGCGAATTGCTGGACAAGGCGGAGCAGCTTCTCGACAAGGATGTTCACCCGACCGTTATCGTTGAAGGCTACAGGAAGGCGGCGGATAAGGCTCGGGAAATTCTCGAAAGCCTGAGCGAAAAAATAGACCCCAACGATGCCGAAACACTTGGAAAAATCGCCATGACCGCCATGAGCACGAAGGGTGTCACGGGTTCTAAGGATCATCTAGCGAAGATTGCGGTCGATGCGGCTCTCCTCGTGAAGGAGACGAGGGACGGCAAGACTAAGGTCGACGTAGACCTCGTTAAGGTGCTTAAGAAACACGGCAAAAGCCTTGAAGAAACAGAGCTCGTCCGAGGCATCGTGGTCGACAAGGAGATCGCTCACCCGCAGATGCCAAAACACATAGACAACGCCAAGATTGCACTCCTCAACGCTAAGCTCGAAATAGAGAAGACGGAGTTCGATGCGAAGATCAACATCAACAGCCCAGACCAAATGAAAATGTTCCTCGACGAAGAGGAACGAATGCTAATGGAGATGGTTGACGATGTTGTCAAGAGCGGAACCAACTTCGTCTTCTGCGAAAAATCAATCGACGACATAGCCCTACACTTCCTATCCAAGAAAGGAATTTCCGCAGTCAAGAACATGAGCAGCGGCGATATGGAGAAACTCGCCAAAGCCACCGGAGCCAAGATCGTAGCCAGCGTCAAAGACTTAGACTCAGCATCCCTCGGAGAGGCAAAAGTTATCGAAGAAATGAAGATCGGCGACGACAAACTAACCTACGTACGTGAAGCCAAAAACCCGATGGCCGTCACTGTCGTCATACGGGGCGGAACAGAACACGTGGTAGACGAGGCGGAAAGATCACTACACGACGCACTATGCGTTGTTCGCGATGCCATCGAGGACGGCAAAATGGTTGCCGGCGGCGGTGCGCCTGAAGCGGAGACGGCAAAGCAGCTTAGAGAATACGCCGTCAAGGTAGGCGGGCGCGAGCAGTTGGCCATCGAGGCCTTCGCTGACGCCATGGAGAGCATTCCACTCGCACTCGCGGAAAATGCAGGCCTAGACCCAATCGACATCATGGTCGAGCTGCGCGCCAAGCATGAAGACCCGGCAAACCGATGGTACGGAGTAAACGTGTTTTCAGGAAAGGTCAGGGACATGCGAACCATAAATGTCCTAGAACCACTTCGAGTAAAGCTACAGGTCGTAAAATCTGCCACTGAGGCCTCATCAATGATCCTCCGGATCGACGACGTCATAGCCTCCAAGGGAGGCAAAGGCGGCGGACCACCAGGCGGAATGCCCGGTGGACCAGGCGGCATGGGCGGCATGCCCGGCGGAGAAGACTACTAGGAATAGCACTCGTCTGTCAGGGTGACAGACACCCTGCTTTTTTCTTTCCTTCGTTTATCCTAATGTAGCCCGCTCCCCATAATCCATCCGCAAGGGAGTTCCTCTTGTCCAACGCCGCTCAGCCAGTTGTACTCGTCGCCTCCTCAGAGTTCACGTTGAAGAGCTCCCCGGTCAGGCGAACCCTGGAGCAACGCCTAATTGACGACTTGAAATTCGCACTCACACGTGCAGGGTTCGATGGTTTCAGGGTCGAGAAAGAGGCGGGGAGGCTGGTAGTCCTTGGTGCGAAGGGTCCGGGGGATTCTGCGGTTCCGTGTAGTAGTGTATTCGGCGTCGCTTACGCGGCTCCTGCACAATTGCTAATGCATATCTCTCTCGCGGATATTACCGGAACAATCGCAAGCTTAGCCCAGCAGCGCCTACAAACTGGTCAATCGTTCGCGGTTCGCGCACATCGCTCGACCCCGGGGGGTATCTCACGTCGTGATGTGGAAGTGAAAGGTGGCGCCGAGGTTCTACAGGTTATGAAACAGCAGGGCGTTACGGTCGATCTTGATGATCCTGATGTAACTTTCTACGTTGATCTGGTAGGGGAAGACGCTTACGTGTATTGCGAAAGGTTGCAAGGGCCGGGAGGGCTGCCACTATCTTCGCAATGGAAAATGCTCGCGGTCCTCGATTCTGGCCCTCCGTCGATTCTGGCGGCTTACGCGATGATGCGGCGGGGATGTGTAGTAGAGTTGTTCATCCCAACGTCAGGAGTGATAAGGGGCTTAGAGGCCCGAACTCAGCTGGCTCTGGCTCGGAGGCTTGATAGGCTTGTGACGCGGCCAAACCACAAAGCGTTCACTCTGGAAATCGACCCGTTACTTGAGAAGAGCTCCAATGATCTTCCTGCCGGATCGGATGGGTGGAGGCAGTTGGTTAGGTCCCTTGCGGCCAGATTTGCAAAGGAAAAAAGGTTCAAGGCACTGGTGCTTGGAGACGTATCCGGCAACTTAGGTGCATCAACTGTGACAGGAGTTGAGCTGCCAGTCTTCTATCCGTTGTTGGGACTAGAAGAGGAGGATCTAGCTGAGTTGTCTAGCCTAGCCAGAGTAAGCAAGGATGAGTTGATGCCCAATGAAGAATTACAGTACAGTCTATCTCCTGTCCAGGGCAGGGATATTGGGTTCACTACGGAGTTCGGTCATTTGGTGCATGAATTGAAGTTTTAGCATCGACTGCTTAGATTTTCGATAATGTCGCAGGCTGTGGGGATCGCGCGCATGGATGCGGCTATTCGGCCGATTTCTGCAGCTTTCGTCCGATACTCCTCAGAATTTAGGATCTCTTCGATGCTCAATTCCAAGGTTTCTCCGTTCAACGCGTTTTGGTCGATCAATCTAGCGACGTGAAGTTGGAGGGCACGGCGGGCGTTGCCAATTTGTTCAGTGTGGTCTGGGATGGGTATGAGGACCATGGGTTTCCCGTAGAGGAGAGACTTCATAATCGTTCCATGACCCGCTCTACTCACCACAATATCGCTTGCTCTAATGAAATCATCCTGGTTCTCTAACCAATCGAAAACCTTCACCCCACCTTCCCTGTAACTTTTCTTCGAGCCGTTGGGCGCTCCACGCGAGAGCACTACTTGGAATCCGCGAGGCAACTGCTCAAACGATTCCAAGAGTATTCGC
>Ga0074046_10000179_pt1 | contig 53708 bp, 48 predicted proteins | sample BogForMeECP23OM3_FD_94441 | JGI IMG/M metagenome (GOLD analysis project Ga0074046, IMG submission 94441) | Bog forest soil microbial communities from Calvert Island, British Columbia, Canada - Bog Forest MetaG ECP23OM3 | ecosystem: Environmental > Terrestrial > Soil > Wetlands ... | reverse complement strand
TTCCGTCCGGCGTCCGCACCGTCAAGCGGTTGTAAAAGTGTGGCGCGATCGGGTTGAAGACACGGACCTCGCCGCGCTCGCCCTCGATGCGCAGCGACATCTTCAGCACGGTGTGCGACCACATCGACGCGAGGATCGCGCCGCTGCGGCCGTCTGCAAAGCGCAGTCGCGCCTCCATGCGCCGATCAACCTGCTCAGACCACAACAATGCGCTGGCGCTCACCACCTCTGGCTCCGCCTCCGCCATGTGGCGCACCATCGAGACCGGGTAGCAGCCGGCATCCATCAGCGCGCCGCCGGCAAGTTCCCACTTCCAGCGGATGTCGTTGCGCTTCAGGCCGATTGGGAACGCGAGCGCCGCCTCGTAGTGGCGTGGCGCGCCGATCGCGCCGCTGGCGAGTACCTGCTTCACGCGCGCGGCAAGCGGGTGGTAACGCCAGTGGAATGCCTCGACGAGGACGCGACCGGTCTCACGGGCCACATCCGCCATCTGCCGGGCCTCGGCGGCGTTTGACGCGATCGGTTTCTCGCAGAGCACGTCCTTGCCGGCGCGCAGCGCGCGGATCGTCCACTCGCAGTGCAAGCCGTTCGGCAGCGGGTTGTAGATCGCATCGAGTTCCGGGTCGGCGAGCAGCGCGTCGTACGACTCGTGCACGCGCGGGATACCGTGCTTCTGCGCGAAAGCGCGCGCCCTCGCCGGATCGCGTGCCGCGACCGCCGCGACCTGCGCCTCAGTGACGCGTCGCGCGGGCTGGATCAGAGCCATCGGCGCGATTCGCGCAGCGCCGAGGATTCCGAAGCGGAGGGGATTGGCCATTGCCGCATGATAGTGCAGAGGAAATTTCAAGCGCACATGCGGTTTCCGCCTCCAGGCCCCCGCCCTGAAACAACTCCGTCTTTGGCCGAGATTCGAAAGCAGTACGACGTCGAGGACCGCCGATGCCAACCTGTAAGGTTGGCTCTCCGCGATCGCGACGGGTGCGACCTGCTCCCTTGCGAGGGATCGGTTCGGTGCCCCGCCCCGGCTTCAAGCCAAGCGTTGTCGTTTGCCTGAAACCTGGGCTCACTCGTCGTCCGATGCCTATTGGCGGGCCATGGTCGCACGTTCGTCGGCGATGGCGTTCCCTGCCTCGCCTCGCGTCGAGACGAGCTGGATGTCGACCCGATCGATCCGACCAGCGAACGGGAAGGCACCGGTGTAGCGCTCACTCACCGGGGAGCCGTGATCGAAGCCGACGCTGGGCCCGATACTTGAGATGATCCGCATCACGAAGGGCAGCGTGACCGAGCCGCAAGGCTCCTCGTCAATCACCAGTGTCGCATCTCCGCCCTTTCCCGGGCCCCGCCGGAACTGGACGCCGACCTTTGAGGCGCCGTTCGGCACCGGGCGGGTCGACACGACGACATGGTGCTCGCCGAAGCAGTTGTAGTCGAAGAGCAGCCGGTCGTTCTGGACAAAGAGACTGAGCCCGGAGTTCTCCGTGCCCGTCGCGAGAATCACGCCTCCCGCTCCAGCGGGTCGGTCGATCCGGGCCTCCAGATCCCAGCTGCGTCCGCCGATGGCGGCGCCAACCTGGGCGGGGAGCGGAGACATCGGGGGTCGGTAGGTGTAATGGCGATCGGCCCGGTGCGGCGAGCGGTCGCGGAAGCGAGCGCCGAAGAGCTCGAGGGTGCGGTCGTCCAGGGGGAGCACGCCGTGCTTTTCGGCTTCGCGCCACCACAGATCGACGAGCTCGGCGAGCTTGTCCGGCATCGCTGCAGCGAGGTTGCGGCATTCCGAGCGGTCCTCGGCGACGTGGTACAGCTCCCAATCGTCGTTGTCGAAGGCGACACGCGGCTGATGGCGCGTCACCGCCTTCCAGCCGTCGGAATAGATGGCGCGGTGCCCCATCATCTCGAAATACTGCACGGGCTTTCGGCTCGGGACGTCTGGACCCGCGAAGCTGTAGCGGAGCGACGTGCCCGTGACGGGCATCTGCTCGTAGCCGCGGTATACGGAGGGAGGCGTCACGCCGAGAACCTCGTAGATCGTCGGCACGATGTCGTTCACGTGATGGAACTGGTCGCGCAGCCCTCCGCGTAGCGGCTCGACGATTCCCGCCGGCCAATGGACGATGAGCGGAACGTGGACTCCGCCTTCGTGGGTGTTCTGCTTGTACCATTTGAACGGTGTGTTCCCCGCCTGGGCCCAACCCCAGGGATAGTTGGTGTGACTGTGGGGTCCGCCAATATCGTCGAGATGACGGATCGCCTCGTCGGGTGTCTCGATCACGAAGTTGAAGAACTTCCACTCGTGCAGGACACCGAACGGCCCGCCCTCCTGACTCGCGCCGTTGTCGGAGAGCAGGAAGATCAGGGTGTTGTCGAGCTCGCCGAGGCGAGTCAGCGCGTTGACCAGGCGTCCGATCTGGGCGTCGGTGTGGTCGAGGAAGCCGGCGAAGGCCTCCTGGAGGCGCGCGGCGAGAATGCGGTGGCTCTCGGGGAGGTCCGCCCAGGGCTCTACGCCTGGGTTCCGCGGAGCCAGCAGCGTGCTCTCGGGGAGCAGCCCCATCCCGCGTTGGCGGCCGAACCATTCGTCTCGGCAGGAGTCCCACCCTTGGTCGAAGCGACCGCGGTACTTCTCGAGGTACGGGGCGGGTGCCTGGTGCGGCGCGTGGGTTGCGCCGAAGGCCACGTACAGGAAGAAGGGACGGTCGGGCCGGATCGACTTCGTGTCGTGCACGAACCCGATCGCCCGATCGACGAGATCCTCGCTTAGGTGATAGCCCTCCTGCACGGTCTTCAGTGGATCTACGGCGTGGTTGTCGTAGATGAGCTCCGGATGGAACTGGTCGGTCTCGCCGTCCAGGAAACCGTAGAAACGATCGAAGCCGCGCTGGCACGGCCATTGGTCGTACGGGCCGGCGGCGGATGCATCCTCCATCTGGCAGAGGTGCCACTTCCCCACGCCGAAGGTGGTGTACCCGCGGTCCCGCAGCACCTCAGCCACCGTAGCGGCGTGGTTCGACACATGGCCGCGCATGTTCGGAAACCCGGTGTTGAAGTTTGACACGGACCGCATTCCTACCTCGTGGTGGTTGCGTCCCGTGAGCAGGGCCGCGCGGGTCGGGGAGCAGAGCGGGGTGACGTGGAAGTTCGTGTAGCGGAGGCCCGCCGTCGCGAGACGGTCGATGTGCGGCGTCTCGATCGTCGAGCCATAGCAGCCGAAGTGGGAGAATCCGAGGTCGTCGAGCAGGATCACGACGACGTTGGGGGCGCCCTCACCGGGATGCTGCCGCTCCGGCCAGTCCGGCTTCGACTCGGCGAGCGTCCGCCCGATCACGCCGCGAAAGGGCTCATAGAGCTTCATCGGGGAGTCCTCCCATGGGTGGTCACGCCGAGGATCGTTCGCTCCAGGAAGTCGGCGATCGGTCTCAGCGTGGCAAACTCCTGGACGCCCGGCTCTCCCGTAGCTGCGCGTTTTCCGTTCGCGACCTCGAAGCGACGCCGATCCCCACGGCGGTCGTCCCCGATGGCCAACGCTTCGACGAGTTGAATTAATCGCATCACAAGGATTCTCTCTCCGCCGCGGTTCGCCTCCTCCGGCGTGCGGCACAGCGGTTGTCATGGTGTGCTTGGTCGCCTCATCGAACTTTACGCCTTTCAGGTCGATTCCGCGCGCCGCGCAGTCGCGCGGCGGCCAAGAACCCCCATCGTGCTGCGGTTCGCAGGTTCGCAAGAGCGGTGCACATGTGAGCTGACGTAGGTGCCGGGCTTGCGCATCAACCACAAGCGGCGAGGAGGGCTGTTTCCGGACTCCGCGATGCTCGACAGGGACCGGTACGTGACAGCGGCGAACAGAGGAGGGGGAGGCTCGCGCCTCGCTTAGCGGGCGATCCTTTGCAGGCAATAATGGGGGTTCTTGCGCACCAAGCGATAGCGAGGGAGCGCCGCTGCCTCCGTCGCCGTGCGATGCGACCCCCAAGCCGATCCGTCCGCGGAGTCGTCGAAGATCACGTAGCCGCCGATCTCCAGGTATCGATCTACGTTTTGAAAGTCGCGGAGAGATTGGTCGTAGGTATGGGCTCCATCGATATAGGCGAAGGCAATCGGCCCGCCAAGACGGACGGAATGGCCGAAATGGTCGATCATTTCCTCGTTGCGTGACCACGCGTCAAAGAACGCATCGGACTCCAGCGCGATATGGCGTGGCAGGTTCTTGGAGCTGAACAGTCGGATGTTGCGTTCAAACGTCTCGATGACATGCTGCCGATAGGCCAAGAAGCTCACGTCAGAACCGGCGATATTCGAGGAAGCACTCGCGCCTTCGAAAGTCCAGGCGTCCACCGAAAATACCGGGTTCTGTCGCTGATACTTTCTTGCGAAATACAGGATGTGGTTGAGCGATAGTCCGGCAAAGGATCCAATCTCGACAATCGCACTCGCAACCTTTAGGTTCTGTAGACAGTAATCCAGAAGATACACATTCCCCGGAAGGAGCATTCCCGGATCTATGAAGCTCAGCCATGCCAGGAAGTCATCGGGGGGGATGACCTCAACTTGAGACGTGCTCTTTCTGGCGGAACGTTGCAACCGCCCAAGCGCGCGGTGGGCCAGTCTTCTGGCACTATGAAATTGCATTGACAGACATTCTCCAGTTGATGGGTTCATTCGTCGACCTTCTTGTACCAGATACCAGAAGTCGAAGTCTGCAATGAAGAAGACCGGATCTGCAACCGAACCTTCGGCAGTCTACCCATGCGCTCCTCCCCACGCTAACGGCGATCGAGCAGCCGAGAGTTATGGGATTGAGGATCTCTCAAGCCGATCCGGTTTCGAGCGGCATCCAGACGAATTCTGGAGAGGCAGGGTGCCGACTTCGACGGCTGGGACGGTTCGCGCTGATCCGGCATCAAAGGGCTCGGAGGATCCCGCCATGAAGCACTTCGCCATCCGAGTGGCCCTTGTTCTCGTCGCACTTGGATTCTGTGGGCGCGGGGAAGGGTTCGCGCGCCCAATCGACTTTGCGGGTTCGAGCTGGCAGGCGCCGGAGATTGTGGGGATCGAGCACTGGATCAACTCCGCGCCCCTTTCGATTGCGGACCTTCGAGGGAAGGTGATTGTGGTGAACTTTTGGACCTTCGATTGCGCGAATTGTCAGCACACCCTCCCGCATGTGGTGCAGTGGTATGAGAGGTACAAGGACCGCGGCCTGGTCGTGATCGGGATTCACACTCCTGAGTCTGCACATGAGCGCGGGCAGGCGGCGACCGAGGCGGCCGTGAATGGCCAAGGGATCCACTACCCGGTGGCGCAGGATAACCACGCTGCGACCTGGAAGGCCTACGGCAACCGATACTGGCCGGCCTTCTACTTCATCGACGCACATGGAGTGGTCCGCTACGAGCGTTTTGGGGAAGGCGGGTACGAAGAGTCGGAGGAGGTGATCCGGCAACTGCTCGCTGAAGCAACGCACTGAGCGAAGCGTCGGAAGGTGTCATCGGGCGCCGCGCTTTCCGCTCAGAGGCTTTCTTCCAGGCGGTCAGGACGGGCGGGAAGGAGATTTCACACGTCCCCAGCCGAGGAAGCCCGTTGATAGGCTGAGCGCCTCGTGCCTATCGGAATCCTCAAGTGCCCTGGCTGTGGACCTTCGTTCTTCGCTCAGCCCGTGCGCGCAGCCGACCCCGTGAAGCGGTCAGCGAAACTGTCTCGCACAACCTAATACGCGCCGATCCTGTTCGAAGTTATGCCCTCCCCCGAGGATCGTGACAATCCAGGCTCCGGTTCGCGGTGTACTCCATGACATCGGAGCTGGAGGTCACGGCTGTGGCATTGGAGATCGCCTTCAAGGATGTCCTTCCCTTGCTCTGCGTGGTCCTCGGCGCCACCTGTCTGTCACATAGCGCGAAGTGAGTGGTGCAGCGTTCACGAGCGTGTACCTCAAACTTCAGGCCCAAAGGCTGAATAGTGAGGGGCCCCCTTCTCGCGCTTCGATGGAGCGAGGGCGTGTATCGATTTCCCATTCACCCTCGTACATACGAGTATCTCGTGCGTCCGCATGAAAGGAATGATGGTCGTCGGTTAGCGACGCTGCATTTTTCGGAGAATCGAACCTCGAAAATCGAGAAGAGGGGAGGGAAAAGGCATGGAAGATCGCAGGCCTCTCACGAAGCGTGTCCCGGCTCTTCGAGGTGTTTCCGCGGTTTTCGGTCTCCTGTTTCTCACGCTCCTTGGCGTCTCGGCGATTGTGCCTCGCGCAGAGTGTGCGGGAGACCCTGTCCGGGTTCGGCTGTCTCCCTTCGGATTCATTCCGTCGAGCGTGACGGTGCCGGCCGGCACGATCGTGAGCTGGGTGAATGAAGACGAGCTGCCGCACACGGTGACCTCGGCCGAGGGGGCCTTCGCGTCCCAGGCACTCCACAACAACGAGTCGTTCTTGTTCCGCTTCGATATGCCGGGCACCTATCGGTACTTCTCTGGGTTCCAGCCTCAGATGACGGGACGGATTGTTGTTCGCTAGGCATGGAAACTTGCCTTTAGAGCGCGCGCCTTCGCCTGGATGGGACAATCGGTGTCATCGTGGATCCGTGATAGACCAGTGCGAGAGGTCGAGACGAGCCTCTACTCCGGCACCGAAGGGCTGAGCGCGGGTGAGCGCGCTGGCGCGAACGACGCGCGCCAGAAGAGCATGGCCCCGAGCAGGAAGCCGGCGCAAGGAAGGCCGGCGAAGAGCACACGGATCCCGAGCAAGCTTTCCATCGACTGCTCCGCGTTCGGCATGAATCCCGCTGCGCCAAGCACGAAGCCGCTGAGCGCGGTGACGCCCGCAACCCCAATCTTCATCACGAATGTCATCGCGGCGGAGTAGACGCCCTCTTTGCGTTGGCCCGTGCGCTCCGCGTCGAGGTCGATCACGTCGGCCAGGATTGACGACGAGAGTACGCTTCCGGAACCCATCGCGGCTCCGGCCACGACGAGAAGCGTGATGGTCAAGGCGACATCGCCCGGTCCCACAAATCCCATCCCTCCGAACGCGCACGCTGCGAGAAACATCGTCACAAGCCACGTTTCACGTTTGCCGAGGCTGCGGGACACCCGAATCCAGAGCGGGATCGCGCTCACGGCCGACACGACGTACGCCGCCGGCAGCAAACCGACGATGTCTGGCCGGCGGAGCACGTATTCCGCGACGTAGGGAGCCATCGTGCCGACCGCACCGACCCCGGCGTTCTCGATGAACCAGACAAAGAGGAGGCGCCGCGCGGGCGGATTCGCCCAGACATCACGCAGGCCGGCCAGCAGGCTCCGGCCGCCACTGTAGCCGTCGTGTACGGGCTCACGTATCAGGAGTGGCGTCACGGCGAGGAGTGCCGCAGCCACGATAGCCGCAGGGAGTGCGAGCCGCGCGGCCGCCGCACGCGGAGCTGCAGCGTTCATCGCCACCTGGATTCCGCCGAACGCGACGAGGATCCCGATCGTGAGGCTCATCTGGCGCACACCGAAGAGGCGCGTGCGCTCATGCGAATCGGAGGAGAGCTCGGCGCCGAGGGCGAAGTGCGGGATCGCGTAGAGCGCAAAGGCCCCGTAGAAGACGAAGAGTGCGACGGCGGACCACGCCACAAGGGCATGGCCCGCAAGCGCGGCGGGTGGCGTCCACAGCATCACGAACCCCGCGACGAGAAGGGGCAGCGCGGCAAACATGAACGGCCGCCGCCGGCCAAGCTGCGCGCGCACTCGGTCGCTCCAGTTCCCGACGAGAGGGTTGCTCGCGGCATCCCAGACCTTCGCGACCGCGAAGACGAGCCCGATCGCGGCGGGCGGCAGCAGCAACACATCGGTCGAGAACTTGAGGAAGTAGAACTGGACGAAGAAGAGGAGATAGGCGATGCCGAGGGTGGGCCCGCCGTAGGCGAGGAGCACCCGGGTGGAGAGTCGGGAGTGAGAGGGCGCGGGCAAGAGCGGCTCCTCGTCGCGCGAGCGGGGGGAGCTCGCCGGGGAGTGAGTATACGCCCCCGCTCCCTGCGGGTTTCGCGCCAGACGCGCGGGCGCCGACCATGGGACGCGAGAGGGGAGGGCTCAGGGGATTGGCCGTAGAGCTTTCGCGAACGATCCGCCCCCGCAACGCGCGCGGATGCATCTCTGCGGAATGCACCTAAGGGCCGTCCGGGCGCTCCGGACACCGGTCGTCGTCGAAGACATGGCGTTGCGCCGGTCCCTCAAGGTCGTCGAACTCGCCTCGCCGGACGGCGCGCAAGACGAGCAAGACCAGTACACCTGTGAGGAGCAGTGTCGCCGGGATTGTGATCAAGAGAAAGCTCATGCCCGCTCCGTCCCCGGGTCCGGCGCTCTCGAATGCCAGCCGAGGAGCCTCAGCGAGTTTGCGGTGACCGCGAGGGACGACAGGCCCATCGCGATTGCGGCCGAGAGCGGATGCAGGAAGCCCGTCGCTGCCAGTGGCACCGCAACGACGTTGTAGAGCAGCGCCAGCGCAAGGTTCTCGCGGATCCGCCCCAGGGTCGCGCGCGCGAGCTCGACCGCGTCGGCCAGGGCGCCGAGGTGCGGCGCATGCACGATCACGTCGGCGGCGTGGATCGCCACATCAGCTCCGTGGGCGAACGCGACGCCCACGTCGGCCGCTGCGAGTGCCGCCGCATCATTCACACCGTCACCCGCGAGGAGGACCGTCCGCGAGCCCTTTGCCCCCGCAATCCGGTGCGCACGCACCGCATCGACTTTGCCCGCCGGTGAGACTTCCGCCGCATATTCTACGATGCCCGCGCGGGCAGCCGCCTGCGCAACAGCGGCACGATGGTCACCGCTCACCAATGCCACCTCAATCCCGAGATTGCCAAGCCGCCGTACCGCCCTCGCGGCGTCAGCGCGGGGCAGATCGGCCAGACCGATCAGGCCAAGCACGCGGTTGCCGCGAGCATCTCTTTGTGCGACGAACGCCAGGCTCTCGCCGCGGTCCGCTGCTTTGCGAGCCGTCTCCTCGAACTCTCCCGTGACTGAGATCCCATGATCCGCCAGGAGCGCCCGCGAGCCCACGAGGAGCTGTGCGGCGCCGCACGGTGCGAGCCCAGCCACGACTCCTTGGCCCGGAACCACATAACGCGGCGTCGCCTCTGCCACCACAAGCCCGGCGCTACCGGCCGCCTCACGGATCGCCGCAGCGATGGGATGGGTCGCGGCGCCTTCGACGGCGGCAGCCGCCGCAAGTACGGCGGTGGCGTCGGTCCCCTCGACTGGGACAATCTCCGCGACCGAGAGCCGACCTTCGGTGAGTGTTCCCGTCTTGTCGAGGAGGGCCACGCCCACACGCGCACAGCGCTCGACCGCAGCGCCGCTCTTGAACAGAACCCCAAATCCTGCTGCGCGACCGATCGCCGCCGCAATCGCCACCGGTGTCGCGAGGCCGAGAGCGCAGGGGCATGCCACGATCAACACGGAGGCCGCGATCAGGGCGACCTGGATCGGGGGTGCTCCAGCGAGCGTCCAGGCCACGGCGGTGCCGCCGGCAGCCACCAGCACGGTCGGCGCAAATACGCCTGAAATTCGATCGGCGAGGCGTTGCACGCGCGGGCGCTCGGCCTGAGCGCGCTCGAGAAGGCTCGCGATGCGCGCGAACGTGCCGGCCTCCACTCGAGCGGTGACGACGACCTCGATCTCCTCCAGCACGTTGCGCGTCCCACCCGTCACCGAGTCGCCAAGCCTGCGCACGACGGGCTCCGATTCGCCCGAGAGCAGCGACTCATCCACCTCCGTCGCACCGCGCTCGACGCGCCCGTCGGCGGGGATCGCTTGCCCGGGCGCCACCACCACGAGGTCACCCACCCCGAGCGAAGTCGCAGCCACAGTCTCAAGGCCCTGCGCGGTGCGGCGCTGCGCAGTCTCTGGGGCAAGGCGTACGAAGCGCTCGACGGCGCTCGCCGCTCGTGCGCGGGCACCACCCTCGAGCGACCGTCCGAGCAGGATGAGGAAGACGATCATCGAGGCTGAATCCGCGAACACATGGCTCGTCTCCGCGAGCGTCCCGATGATGCTGACCACAAAGGACGTTCCGAAGCCCAGCACGACGGGGACATCCAGGGTGAGTTCCCGGCGCCGCAGACCGACCCAGGCGCCGCGCCAAAAGGGAACCGCACACCACGTGACGGAGGGTATGGAGAGCGCGATCGCAAGCCAGCGCAGTGCCCGGCGGGTCGTCTCGTCGATCGTGCCCGTGCCAAAATAAAGTGCGAGCGAGACCAGCATGACGTTCGCGGCGAGGACGGAGGCGACAAGGAGGCGTACCAGCGCCTCTCGGGCGTGGGCGCGCGCAGGACGATCGACCGTCTCGGGATCGTAGGGCGTTGCCGTATACCCAAGGCTGTTTACGCAGGCAACGAGGACTGCCGCATCGATGCGCTTGCGCTCGTGCTGTACCCATGCCCGATGGGTCGCATAGCTCACCGACGCGCTCGCAACACCCGGGAGGGCGCGCAGTGCCTGCTCGACCCGATGCACGCATCCCGCACAGCGAAGACCGTCGAGCTGGAGCCCGGTCTCCGCGAGGAGGGCGTCATGGACCGGCGCGGCTGTCATCGTGGCATTTCGACTGCGATGCGGCGCACGAGCGCCGAGCCTTCGTGTTCGATGCGGGCCTCTAGCCACCAATGCCCGGGGAGCGGGAGCGGCACCTCGGCGGTGAAGCCATCCGCCCCGGATTTCAGAGCGACGGTCTGATCGAAACCGCCCTGGGCCGGGCGCTCCCGGCGGAGGCTCGCATGGTCCGCGCGGAGGGCGTGCCCCTGTGCGTCCACAAGGCGCATCGCGACGCGAAAGCCGAGCGGCGTGGGCGCCGTGCGCACGTCGAGCTGCCAGCCAAGAGCCACCGCTCGATTCGCGGCCTTGAGCTCTTCGTTGTAGCGCTGGCCCGCTGCATAGGTGTCGTCCACGAGAACGGGGTCGGGATGCGATATCGCCGTCCACAGGAAACAGGCCAGCACCACGGCCATCGCGAGCAAAGAGCCCGCGATTGCCCAGGGCCAGGGCTCATACCGCGGGCGGCCCTCGCGGACGCTCAGCTCGGCGGCTTTAGCGGGCACTGCCGGCTCCGACACTCCCGGGCGGGTAGAGAAAGCTGATGTTGCGTACGATGCGTTGGCGCGTATCGTCCGTCCGCTCCAATACGAACCCGAGCCCCTGCTCCCCCGAGGCCATCGCCCGATCACTCTCCTGGCCGTCCCGCTCCGCCAGGACGAAAACGCGTGCCTCGAGCGCGCTGGTCGCTTGGACGCGAATGGGATTCACACCCGCCACCAGCTCGAAGCCACGGGGGGCGTCGAGGCGGATCCTGTAATCATGGTCTTCTCGGTCGCGGTTTTGGATGTGGAGGACGAAGGCGTTCGATGCACGGCCGTCGGCCGCTGAGCCGAAGAGGAGGCTCTGGTTGTGCGCCACCTGCAGGTCGAGCGGCTTGCGCGCCGCAATGGCGCCCACGAAGACAGCGATGATCCCCGCAAGGAGCACCCCGTAGAGCATGACGCGCGGCCGCAAGAGACGCGCCGCGCGCACCCGCTCCAGCGCGACGAGCGAGCGGTACCCGATCAGATTTCGCGGCCGGTCGAGATGCTCCATCACGCGGTTGCACGCATCGATGCATTGCGTGCATGCGATGCATTCAAGCTGAAGGCCGTTGCGGATATCGATGCCCGTGGGACAGACGGCGACGCACAGGCCGCAGTCGACGCAGTCTCCTGTCGTCGTGCCGCGTTTGCCGCGCGGTTCGCCGCGCTTCGTGTCATACCCGACCACCAGCGTATCGCGGTCGAAGAGCACGCTTTGGAAGCGCGCGTAGGGGCAGAGGTACTTGCAGAAAGTCTGACGCACGAACGCTAGGTCGAGGTACGCGAGCGCGGTCGAGACGAGCAGGAAACCGGCGGTCGTCGAAGTGAGCGCACCCGATTGGGCATTGGCAAGGAGGCGGTACGGCGAGACGAAGTAGCCGACCAAGTGGAAGCCGAGAAAGCCCGCAAAGCAAAGCCATACGAGCTGGGTCGCAACCTTGCGCCAGAGGGCCACGTGCGGGGGCACCATTGCGCCCCAGCCCTGGATCCATCGACCGACCGCGGCATACACGTCCGTGAGGACGGTTTGCGGGCACGCCCAACCGCACCAGAGGCGGCCCGCCAGGGCCGTAAAAAAGAAGAGCGCGAGCGCAAGGCCCACGACGATGAGCCACAGAAAGTAGAGTTCCTGGGGAAAGATCACGAGCCCGAGCACATGAAACTTGCGCCCGGGTACATCGAGGCGGATGAGCGGTTCGCCGTGGATCTCGACCCAGGGGATGACAAGCAGGATTGCGATCAGAACACCGTCGGCCGCCCAACGCAGGCGGCGGAAGACACCTTCAACGGGGCGAGCGCTCCACACCGTCGTCCCCTAACCGTTCGGAGGGGGCGGCGCGGGTGCCCCCGGGGCTTGGTAGCCCGGTGAACCAAGCCCCGGAACGCTCGACTTGGGCAGGGTCTCGACATAAGCGAGAACGCGCCAGACCTTGTCGGCCCCGAGCTGCGTGCCCCACGCGGGCATGCCTCCCGGTCGTCCATACATCACCGTCTTGAACAGGTCAGAATCCGCGTTGCCGTACTTCCAATACGGATCGATGAGGCTCGGGCCCACGAGCCCGGATCCGTCGGGCTTGTGGCATGCGGCACAGATTTGCTCGAACACGACCTTCCCGTCAGCGATCGCCGCAGCGTTCCGGTGGTAGGGATTCGTGGTGGGCTCGCTTGCTTGGGCGGTTTGTGCGGCTGACTTTGCCGCCGCCACCTCGGCCTCGTACTGGCCGCGCGCACTCCAGCCGGTAGCCGTGTAGTAGATCATGTAGCAGAAGGCAAAGACGATTGTCCCGATAAACGCAGCATTGAACCATGTCGGAATCTTGTTGTCCTCTTCGCTGATCCCGTCATGCTCTTTGCTGTCGGCTCGGGGGAGCTCTGCGATCTCGGGCGGATGCTCGGTCTTCATTCGTCGTCCTCTTCCAGCATGCGCCGCGCGGGGAGTTCGAGCCGCTTGCGCCGCTTTCGAGAGAACACGTAGAACGCGATCGCCACGAGGGCGAGCGCCAGCAGCGCAAGCCTGCCTAGCTTGTAGAGCGCCACGTAGTCCATTACGGGTTCTCTCCGAGACTCGCAGTCGAGACGGGCTTCTCGCGCCAACCGATGTCGCGGCCCAGGTGCTGGAGATACGCGATCAGCGCGATTGCCTCACTGTGAGCGCCGGTCTCGGAGAGCTGCACTCCGTCCTTGCGGAGTGCGGCGGCGACCTCGTCGGACTGCCGACGCAGCGAGACCACGGCGTTTTGGATCTCGTCGTCGCTGTAAGGCGTTCCGAGGCTGCGCAGCACTTCGAGCTTGCGCTGGGTGAGGGATGTGTCGAGCTCGGAGCTCGTCAGGAAGGCGAAGGGCGGCATGTTGGAGCGCGGCTCGATCTGGCGTGGATTGATCAGGTGGATCCAGTGCCACGAATCTGGGTACTTTCCGCCCACCCGCGCGAGGTCGGGCCCCGTACGCTTTGAGCCCCAGAGGAAGGGCCGGTCGTAGATGCCCTCGCCCGCCATCGAGAACGGTCCGTAGCGGTCGGTCTCCGTCTTGAAGGGCCGCACCTGCTGGCTGTGGCAGTTGTTGCAGCCCTCGCGGATGTAGAGGTCTCGGCCCTCGAGCTCGAGCGGGCTGTAGGGCTTCACGCCGGCGATCGGCTCGATCGTGCCCTGGAGAAAGTAGGGTGGGATGAGCAGGACGAGCCCGCCGATCGCCACGGCCAAAAAGGCGAGAACGGAAAGGGTGAGCTGCTTGGCTTCAAGCGGTCGGTGCCACTCCCAGGCCATCAGTTGCCTCCCGCGACGGCGACGGCAGGGCGGGCACTCGGCGCGGGGACTTCCGAGGTGCCTTGCTGGATTGTACGCAGAACGTTGTAGAACATGAGGAGGGCGCCCGAGAGGAAGAGCGCGCCACCCACCGCACGAATTACGTAGTAGATGTGAATCGCGGCGAGTGTTTCGATGAAGGTGTAGGCAAGGCTTCCATCCGGGTTCACCGCTCTCCACATGAGGCCTTGCGTCACGCCCGCAATCCACATCGGCGTCACATAAAGAACAATTCCGAGCGTCGCCACCCAGAAGTGTGTCTCAGCCAGGCGAACGCTGTAGAGCTCGGTATGCCAGAGCCGGGGCACGACGTAGTAGAGAGTCGCGAAGGAGGTAAGCGCCACCCAGCCGAGGGCTCCCGAGTGCACATGGCCGATCGTCCAGTCGGTAAAGTGAGAGAGGGAGTTCACGGTCTTGATCGCCATCATCGGTCCTTCGAAGGTGCTCATGCCGTAGAACGTGAGACCCACTGCGAACATCTTGAGCAGCGGGTCCGTGCGGAGCTTGTTCCACGCGCCGCGCAGGGTCAAAAGACCGTTCAACATCCCCCCCCAGGAAGGGAGGATCAGCATGATCGAGAAGACCGAGCCCAGGGACTGAGCCCAATCCGGAAGGGGCGAATAGATGAGGTGGTGCGGACCCGCCCAGATGTAGAGAAAGATCAGGGACCAGAAGTGGAGAATCGAGAGCCGGTGGGAGTAGATCGGCCTTCCCGCCTGCTTGGGCAGGAAGTAGTACATGAGGCCCAAGATCGGAGTCGTGAGCAGAAAGCCCACGGCGTTGTGCCCGTACCACCACTGGATGTTTGCGTCGTGAACACCGGCGTAAATCGAATACGACTTCCACAGCGAAACCGGCCGCTCGAGGTTGTTGAAGATATAGAGCATGGCGATCGTGAGGATGCTCGCGATCCAGAACCAGAGCGCTACGTACATCGGCTTCTCGCGTCGCCGCGCGATCGTGCCGAAGAAGTTCACGGCGTAGATCACCCACATCACCACGACGGCGATGTCGAGCGGCCACTCGAGCTCCGCGTACTCCTTGGACGTCGTGTATCCGGCAGCCAGCGAGAGGGCCGCACCCACGATGATTGCATTCCACAGCCAAAGGTGTGCGCGCGAAAGCGCATCGGAGAAGAGTCGCACCCGGCACAGTCGCTGAACGGCGTAGTAGCTGCCCGTGAACACCACGCCGAGGGTGAAGCCGAAGATGACGGCGTTGGTATGGATGGGCCGGATACGCCCGAAGTGGAGATATGGGGGCAAGTTCAGCTCTGGCCAGGCGAGCTGGAGCGCGGCCAGAAGGCCCACGCTCATCCCCACGATCCCCCATACCAGTGTGGAGATGGCAAAACCGCGCACCACCGCCATGTCGTACAGCTCTCGAGAGTTTCTTCTGTCCGCCAATGCTGCGGCCTCCACGCCAGACCTCCCCCTGCGCTGCGAGAAAGCGGGGGGACGCGAGTGCAGGAACGGTGCCACGGCGCTCTGGGCACACCGCGCGGAAGGAGAGGGGATCGCGAGACTCGAGGCCACATTTTGAAGCTGAAAGCGAGACCAATTGGCACGGTACAGGCCAGCGCGCAGGAGCCACTGCCCGGGATTCCACGGGCTGTGGCCTGGAAAGCCGCGTTCCTTTTATCGAACACCTGACACTGTCTGGGAGGAAGCGTGAGACTCGGGGGATCCGCGTCTTGCGGGCCCAGGGGGGGCGGTCGCGAACGTGCGCCGCGCCGCTCGTCATTCCTCGCGATGGCAAACAGCGGTCTTTGAGATCGATCCGCACGCCTTCAGGCACAGGGAAGCATGGCGCAAACTGCAAGCTTCGGTTCCCTCTTCGCGATGATGTTGCTGACCTTACTCGTCTGGGTGTACATGTACATCCGCCGCATCAGATTTCTCACGAAGAGCAACAGGAGCCCCAAGCATCTCGCGTCCCGGGCCTATGGAAATGGAAAGCTACGCTCAGTCCCGATCTCCCTTGCACTTGAAGGCATCCACGAAAGCGAGGAAGACCAAATTCGCGGCTGTGATTCTGAGCTTGTCCGGATGATCTTTGAGCCATTTCACCACGACCCGTTCGAGCTCCTCGGTCGTAACGTCTTCTGGGATGCAGAAATCCCGGCGAGATCCAAACCGGGATAGGTCATATCCATGCGCGTCAAGAACACCTGCGATGTATTGCGTGCACTCCGGCAGATGCGCCGGCTCTTCGCACAACGTGAGGAGCGCGGCGCCGCTCGTGAGCCCCACTTGAGCCTGGGCCGTGGACGAGGCGAGCAGGAGAGCGCAAGCGACGACGGGAATCGCCCTCATGCCGTCGCCGCGGTTCTAGGGTCGGGGAAGCGGAGACGCCTGGCCTTCATCACTTCTCTCCTATCGGGGGTTCAACAGCATCCGGATTGGAATCCCATAAACTTCGCACAACAGCCGTCAGTAGCTAGCACCCCACCGAACGGTGCCAACGCAGGGCTTGCGAGAACCATTGGAGAGCGTGTGGGCGAACCCGCAGTCGCATGACCTCTTCCGAGAGTTCTGCGCGAGGTCCTCTGGCGCTACCCGGAATCGGGCGGGACCGCGACGGCAGCTCCCAGAGACGCAGAGTGAGGGTCAGCGAATCAATTTGGAGCCGGCGGCGGCTGGACGGGCTCGTGATCGATCCTCCAGCGCAATCCGCCCGCAATCGAGGGTCTAGGATCCGAGGACACGATCTACATCGATCACTGCGCGCGCTCGCAAGCGGGTCGCGAGTTCACTCGCCCGCTCGGCCACGATCTCGTTCTCCAGAGTGGCGTTGAGCGCCGCCCCGAGGGCTTGAGAGGAGAAGCGCTTCTTCGGAATCGCAGGAGGCCCGATGCCGAGGAGCTCGACCCTTCGTCCCCAGTAATGCTGGTCTGCGAAGTGGGGCACCAGGATCTGCGGGATCCCGGCCCGCGCGGCCGCTGTCGTCGTTCCCGCGCCTCCATGGTGCACAACAGCTGCGAGCCGCGGGAAGAGACGCACGTGGCAGACTGCACCGATTTCGAGCATGCCTTCGGGAAGCGGCACTCCACCGAGCCCGGCCCAGCCCCGCGACACGATCGCGCGACAGCCGACGGCGGAGAGTGCCTTTGCGATCTCGCGCGTCGTACGCGCGGAGTCGCTGTCCGTCATGCTTCCGAAGCCCACATAGACGGGTGGAGGCCCCTGCTCGAGAAACGAGGTGAGCTTTGCAGGCAACGCATCCCCGGGCGGGGGTTGGAAGGCTCGAATGTGGCGCACAGGGATCGCACAGTCTGACGGAAGCGGCGCGAGTTCGTGATCCGCAGCCAGGGCGGGGCGCTCGCCCACGAGGTAGTCAAGAACATCTCGCACCGGAGGGAGGCCCAGCTCCCCACGCCACTCGCCGAGGGTTCCCAGGAATACCTGGTTCAAGAGGGCTCGCGTGGCACGCCAGCTAAGGCGATTCGCCCAGCCGGGGAGCGTCTGGTGTGGCAATACCATCGACGGGTGCTCGGCAGAGGGGAAGAGGGCCGGGCAATAGGCGATGTAGGTGTAGGGCACACTCCGGAGCGCGGCGAGCGAAGGCCCAGCAAGTTGGATTCCGGCGCCGATCAGGTACTCCGATCCGCTCGTGGCTTCGGGAAGAGCCTCGAATTGCGCTCGGAGACACTCCCGCGCGTAGCGTATCATCTCGCGCAGAGCGTGGATGGGCCTGCCCTCGAGGGCATGTGTATGGCGTGCGAGCCAGGCGCGCACATTCGTGCCGACCGCCCGGAACTCGAGCCCCGCACGCTCTGTCGCCTCCCGAAAGTCGGGCGGGGCACAGAGGCGTACGGCGTGACCACCGGCGGCAAGCGCCTGGCCAAGCACGAGCATCGGCTGGACATCTCCGCGCGTACCATCCACGACCAGTGCAATCTGCATCGGCGCTCCCGGCTCGCTCCTCTCATCGAGCTACCGGCGAAGCAGCTTGACGTCCGCAGGGGCGGCATCGCGATTTGCGGGGCCATGGGAGGACTCGTCGCGTGGGGAGCAGGCGAGAGGTGTATCCCCGGCTTCGGTCAGGCGAGATCGCCCCCGTTCCTGCGAAGGACCCCAACTCCCGAACGGACGCTCTCTAACATGCGCAGGATTGCCGAGGCTGCGTGACTCCGAGTCCCGCGGCTTTCAGAAACTCCTTGACCCCGGCGGCTCCTCCCAAACGAACCCAGAGTGGCCCACGTTCCGCTTCGACGATGAGCTCCATTCGAAGAAAGGGGCAACAGCGGCTCTCAAGGAGGATCCATTCGAGGGCGTGGCGGGCCACTTCGGGTCCCGACGCGAGCCGGAGCGCATAGCCATCCTCGAGTTCGACCAGTTCGGTTGCGAGCGAGCGGATCCTGGCGGCAAGCTCGGCGCGCGTTGTGCGCTCTCGTGCCGTGAGAGCGCTGAGATCGCACGCGATCGCCGGATTGGACGGCTCTGTCATGATGGCCTCCAGGCGACTCGTCGCTTGTGGCGCTGCGTTCGCTGACGCCTGCTCGCGCCGAATTCGCGGCCGCGGACCGTGTGCGGCAGGCCCACCACGCCAAAGGTATCCTCCGCAAACGGGTTTGCACCCGCAGCAGAAAACCTCGCCGGGATCGAAGAACGTGCCCTTCTCCCACATCCTTAGGAAGACGCCTCATACCGGGAGAGCTCGGCAAGCGGCTCGTCGAAGAGCGAGCTGGATCCGCCAGCGCGCAGCGCTCGTGCGAGCCATGCTGAAACTCCTTGGGATGGCCCGCCCTTGAGTACGGGTCTGGCCACCCGCGTGCTGATCGCCCTCCTGTCTTGCCCCGTCACACAAGCAACGGCGGAAGCGGCTCCGGAGGAGCCGCTCCAGCGGATCAGCAGGGAGCAGCTGTGCGTGACCAACGGGATCGTCTCGTCCCTTCCCGATGGGCTTCTGGGGATCGAGACGCCAAGTTCCCGGGCCATCGTCCGGGTCGTGACCGACCAGACCGCTGAGGTTCGCTTCCGCTACCTGGGGCCGACCAAAGCCTCAAAGCCGCTTGCTTCCGGCGAGCTGCGCCGTCAGATCGGCCTCAAGCTCCGGGCGCAGGACACCTGCAATCTGGTCTATGCGATGTGGCACATCGAGCCGGATTCCAAGTTTTCGGTCTCCCTCAAGCGCAACCCCGACAAGCACACCCATGCGGAATGTCACGCGGGCGGCTACCTGACGATGAAGGCACGGAGTCACCTAGACCTCCCGAGGATCCAGCCCGGCGAATCTCATTGGCTCCGTGCAGCACTGCGTGGCGATGATCTCACGCTCATCGCCGATGGTAGGCTCGTGTGGGAGGGAACCCTGGGGAGCCAGATCGCGACCTTCGATGGACCGGTGGGATTGCGGACCGACAATGCGCGTTTCGAGTTTGAGTATTACGCAGGGAACCCTGGTGCGGGTGATGCTTCGAGGGCCGCGGATGGACGTTTCAACTCGTGCAGCACAGGCACCGAGGATTAGTCCGGCCGCTCGCAACCCGTGGCGGATGACTCCGCCCCCCTCACCGCAGACCAACCGAGTGGAGCCCGGGCCCGTCTCGACTGTGTTGGCAAAGGCATTTCGCGCCCGGGTCCCCGCTGTGCTCCGCCAAGTCGCCGCCAGGCTGCGCGACACGTTCGCGTCGGTGCCGCCCACACGCGAAGCAGGGCCCGCGGCGGCCGCCTTTGGCATGCGCCTTGTCACGCAACCGCCGCGGCGGGCAGTTACAGCCGCAGCTGCGCTCGGCCGATAGGGCAGGAGACTCGAAGCGAGGCGGTACCTCTCGAATGGCCGGCAAAGCGCGAACTCCCCATCGATTGTCCATATTCTCCCAGCGGCTCGACCGTGCGATCCTGACCGGCTACTTCCTCGGCGCGATCGTGCCTCTTGTGGCACTCGCCTTCCTGGCGTTGCGCTACGTCGTGCCGGCCCTCCCGGACGGACCGGTGGCCAAAGGGCTGCTGGGGGGTCTTGGCTCCGTTGCGGCCCTCACCCTTGGATCGTTTCTGCTGATTCGGCGCACGGCGCAACAGGGTCTCCAACGGATGGACGCCGACAACGGGCGGCTCCAGGGGCTGCTCGATGCGTCGGCGAAGCTCGCGAGCGCAAAGCACGCCAATGACGTCGCTGGGGTCACGGCCGCTGTCGCCCTGGCCGTAACGGGTTCCACCGCCGCCTTTCTATGGATGTGCTCCGACAAGGAAGGCCCGCTGTCCCTGGTCTCCTCCGCGAACGGCGGTCAACCGGGAGAGGCGGTGCGCGCTCAGCTCGAGAAGCTGGCCGCGCTCGTGGTTCGCGACGCAAAACCCGCCGTCTCCGGGGCGACTCCGACGATGCCGGCCGCGATCGTTGCTCCCCTTTCGGGCCCGCGTGGGCCGATGGGCGCTTTGGGGGTCGTGTACTCCGGGGACGCTCACCGTGTGAGCGAAGGTGAGTTGAGTGCCGTCATGACGCTCTGCGCGCTCGCAGCCGTCGCGACCCGCAACACGGACCTCCAGGAGTCCCAGCAGAACTTTTTCACCCATGTGACAGAAATGCTCGTAGCGGCGCTGGATGCGCACTGTGATGTCCAGGTTGGACACTCGCGCCGCGTCGCCCGGATCTCAAACCGCATCGCTCGCTCCCTGGGCTTCTCCGAAGATCGGCTTCATCGACTGCACTTCGCTTCCTTGCTTCACGATGTGGGGATGCTCAAGATCAAGCCCGATCTTCATGGAGTTCGGGCAGCGTACGAAAAGCATCCCGCACTCGGCGCAGGCATGCTCTCGCCGGTCCGCCTGTGGAGTGATCTTGCGCCCTTTGTTCTCCACCATCACGAGTGGTTCGATGGGAGGGGCTATCCGCAAAAGCTCGCGGCCGAGGATATCCCCCTCGAAGCGCGCATCATCGGTGTGGCAGAGGCCTTCGACAGCATGACGAGCCATGCCACCTACAAGCAAGCCATCTCGGCCGAGGAAGCGGTCTCCCGTATCCAAAACGCCGCTGGCACCCAGTTCGATCCCCAGGTCGTGCAAGTATTCGTCGACCTTGTCCAGCGTCGAGAGATCCAGTTCGACGAGGCATCCTAGGAGTCGAGAATCGAGGACGACGTCCTAACCCGGAGCCTGAAAGCGATCGGCGCTGCGCTACGCACCCTGTTGTCGAATTGGCGACGACCTCCTGACGCGGAGATCTGAGGGTGTCCATCCAAAGGAGATCCTTGGCTGGTGCGCGGGACCTAGGCCCGGGAGTCGCCCACGCTTTGGTGAAGGCCCGACCACCCCGGGACCGGGAGCAAAGTTCTCTGCATCTCACGGAAACTTGCCTGCCAAGGCGCTGGCAGTAGGGATGCAGCTTGGGACAGACGGGTTCGACGGGTGGAGGGCGGGGCGCCAAGGGGGAGCTCCCGCTTCACGCAGCGCGTAGCGGTTCGAATCAAATCCAAGGACCTCTCTTAGGGCCTCCGCCGTCTAGGGGGTGGACCAAATGCCGCGTTGCGCTCGACATCCCCACCGAATCGCGTCACGTCGGCAGGTTCAGGGGCCACCTACCACGGGGCCTTCGGTCCCCGAAGGAGGCGCGGGCATGCGGCGGCGATTCATTCCCGAACTCGATCGGCGAGAAGCCCGCCGAATCAAGGAACGCATCCCCTGCACTCTCATGTTGGACGGAGGCCGCCACCCGGGAGTGGTGCAGAATCTCTCGGTTCAAGGTCTCTTTGTGGAGACTCACGCGGCGCCCCTGCTTGGCTCTGCTGCCGTGGTCACCTTTCGAACCACCGGGGGGGAGCAGTTCGTCCTCGAGGTCTCCGTGCCGAACCGGCGACACATCTCGCACAGCCTGAAGCTGCTGGCCACCGGTGGTGTAGGCCTCCGCCTCGTGGAGCCCCCCGCAGCCTATCGGCGCTGGCTAGAAGACGCGAACGCGAGCGTGTCATGAAGGCGCGGATTGCCCCGCTTGGCCCTGGAGAGGAGCTGATCGACGTGGAGGTCTTCCACGCGCTCTACTCGAAAATCGCCGCGGAAGGCACGCGAACCTCAGAGGCGCGCCGTCTTCCCCTCCCGGCCGAGCCCCGAACCTCCCTCGGAAAAGAGCGGATCCCTCTCGACGGGATTCCCTCGGCAGCCCGAGTGACACCCGCGATCCACCAGAAGTCGCGCCCTTCAGGGCCGGCGCGGCCTCCCTCGGCCGCGACGGCGGCAGCGCTGGAGGCCGAGATCGATCGCTCCACGCATCGCGAGCACGTGGCACGCCTCGCAGTCCATCTCGCCCGGGCATACGTGTCGGCAGCGGGTCTGCTGCAAGTCCATCGCGGGGTGATCCACGGCGTCTGCGGTGAGGGAGTCGCCAACTGCGGGGAGCAACTCCTCTTCCCCTCTGACGTGGCGAGCCCGTTCGCCGACGTTGTCGCGAGTCACAAGCCTTTGCGCGGGCTCCCGCCTCAGGATGGACTCGGTGCGCGCATCCTCGGCATGCTGGGGCGTGAAAGCGCTCAGGAGATCGCCGTCCTTCCGATCGTGATTCAAGGCCGGATCGTAGGCCTGCTTTACGCCGACAACGGTGCGGAGGCCTTGGCGGATGCTTCCTTCGCCGCGCTGCAAGCCGTGTGTATGCGGCTCGCGAAGGCGTATGAGCGGCTGATTCTGGCGCGCAAGCGAGACTCCTCGAAGCGAGCGGTGTCTCTCCGGGGAAATGGAGCGGCGCCGAACTAGAGGCGGGCCCCCGCTAGCTAGCGCCCCCCCCGAGTGCGCGGCCCTGATATCTTCGCCGCCACAACGAGATGCAGCACGCGAAAGCAGGGGATGCTTTGCCCTGGACGGTGCTCCGATACCCGCCGGCGATGGAGGCGCTCCCCGAGCGGGTGCGCGAGAAGGCGATCGAAATCGCCAACGCGTTGCTCGAGGAAGGAATGGACGACGGCCGGGCAATCCGCATCGCCATCGCGAAGGCGAAGCAGTGGGCTGCTCGGCATCCCCTCGAACTCGGCTAGTCGCGCGTCGGTACGCGCTCCAGATCCTCGAGCCAGCACTCTGCAACGCCGTCAGAGGGTGCTCGCCAGTCTCCTCGCGGCGAGAGCGATCCCCCCGAACCGACTTTGGGCCCATTCGGGAGCGCACTGCGCTTGAACTGGCTGGTTTGAAAGAAGCGCTGCAGGAAGACACCGAGCCACTTGCGGATCTCGCTGAGGCGGTAGCCGTCCTTGCCGCTCCAAGCGTTCCAGGCGAGGAACGCGACCTTCGCCGGCGCGTAGCCAAAACGCAATGTGTAGTAGAGATGGAAGTCCTGGAGCGGGTAGGGGCCGATCACACTCTCACTCAGCTGTGCGGGTTGCCCGCCGTTTCTCCCCGGCACGAGCTCCGGACTGATCTCCGTGGACAGTACGCGCTCGAGTACCCGGCCGACGCCCCGATCAAACTCACCCGAATGCGCTACCCACCCGATCAGGTCGCGGATCAGAGTCTTCGGTACGCTCACATTCACGTTGTAGTGCGACATCTGGTCGCCGACCCCGTAGGTGCACCAGCCGAGCGCCAGTTCCGAGAGGTCTCCGGTCCCGACGACGATCGCACCGTAACGATTGGCCAGCCGAAAAAGGTGGCTCGTCCGCTCACCCGCCTGCACATTCTCGAAGCTAAGATCATAGACGCGGGGACGCCTGTCTCCCTTTGCGTAGGGATGATTCAGCGTCTTCAGCATCTGCAAGCAGGCGGGGCGGATATCGATTTCTTCGGCAGTGGCGCCAATGGCGCGCATCAAGCTCCAGGCCTGGCTCTTCGTTCGCACGCTCGTCGCAAATCCCGGCATGGTGTAGGCGAGGATATTCTTGTGAGGGAGCCCAAGCTCTTCCATCGCGCGGGCGCACACCAGGAGCGCCTGCGTGGAGTCCAGGCCGCCTGAGACGCCGATCACCAGTTTCCTTACCCCGGTCGCACGCATTCGTGTGGTAAGGCCCTGCACCTGGATGCGGTAGACCTCTTCGCAACGGGCTTCCCGCGTCGCGGGGTCTTCCGGTACATAGGGGTAGCGCTCGATCCGGCGCGCGAGGGGCAGACGCCCCTTCGGCAAGGCGAGTGAGAAATCGACCTCGTGAAACCCGGAAACCTCCGACCGGTGGCGTTGCATGGATTGACCAAATGAGTTCTGCCGCATGCGATCCGCCCACAGACGATCGAGGTCAACATCGGCGAAGGTCAGCTGAGGCAGCGGGGAGAAGCGCCGAGACTCGGCGAGTAAGCTCCCGTTCTCCCAGATCATCGCGTGGCCGTCCCAGGCAAGGTCGGTCGTCGATTCACCGGGACCCGATGCACTGTAGAGGTACGCAGCCAGGCATCGCGCCGACTGGTTTGACGCGAGGTCGCGCCGGTATTGATGCTTCCCCACGACCACATTCGAGGCTGAGAGATTGGCGATCAGCGTCGCGCCTGCGAGGGCAGCGAATGAAGAGGGCGGCGCCGGAACCCAAAGGTCTTCACAAATTTCGACGAACAGCGCGAACTTGGGCTGCTCCTGCAATCGAAAGAGGAGGCGATTGCCAAAGGGGGCACGGTGACCCGCCAGCGTGATTTCGCTCCTTCTGCAGACCTCTCCGGGAGTGAACTGTCGGAGTTCGTAGAACTCCCGATAGTTCGGCAGATACGACTTAGGGGCGATCCCGAGCAACCTTCCGTGGCAGACAAGAGCGGCACAGTTGTAGAGCAGTCCGTCCACTTGGACTGGCATCCCCACGAGAGCGACCAGGGGCAGATCCCTCGTCCGTCGGAGCAGCTCCGAGAGCGCGTCCTCCGCGCCCGTGATGAGCGCTTGCTGGTGGAAGAGATCATCACAGGTGTAGGAGGAGATTCCGAGCTCGGGAAAGACACAAAGGAGCGCCTTCTCACGGGCCGCTTCAGCCATCAACCTGTGTGTGCTGTCGACATTGAAGGCAGGATCGGCGACGCGCAGCGTCGGGGTTGCGACCGCCACGCGCACGAAGTTGTGGGTATACAAATTGAAAAAGTCGTGCGCCTTGGACGTACGCGGCTTCATCGTGTCGTGGTGTGGCCCCGAAGCAAGACAACCAAAAGGGTACGCGGATTCGGGATCGCGGACCTCCCAGGCCAGCGGCGAGTATTCAAGGGAACGCGGGGGATCTGATCCATGGCTCCAGTGGGTTAGGGATGCTTCTTCTCGTAGGTACCGAGCAGCTCGGCCCGCGCGAGCACATGGCCCTGCATGGCGCGCTCAAGCTCTGCCTTGGTGGGGGAGGAGAGCTCCGAGAGCGTGGAGTCGAGGGCATAGAGCTTGAAAAAGTAGCGGTGTCGACCGATCGGCGGGCACGGCCCGCCGTAGTCGGGGCGTCGCCAATCGTTCAGACCGTTGCGGGCGCCGGTGGGCAGCCGTCCGCCCCCCGCGCCCTCGGCCAGCTCCCTGGTTTGCAAGGGAATTCCCACAACCACCCAGTGCACCCACGTCGTCTGCGGTGCCGCTGGGTCGGGGGCGTCGGGATCGTCGAACACAAGGGCGAAACTCCGCGTCCCAGGCGGCGGCTCGGTCCAGGCGAGGGCGGGGGAGCGATCCGTACCCTCGCAGGTGTAGCGGCTTGGGATCTCATCCCGGGCCTGGAAGGCGGAGGAGTGGAGCGCGAACCCCGCATCCTGCCCGGCGGCGTGATCGATCGGCAGCGCGAGCGCACCGATCAGCGCGAGCCACGGCGCGGCCAGGATCCTTTTACCCACGGCGGCGTCTCCTCCGATCCTTCAGGCGGTCGAGGAGTTTCTCGGCCGGGAGTGTGTTTAGGACGTCCGACGCGCGGGCCCAGCCGCGGCGTGCGACCGCCACACCGAACTCGTCTGCATAGCGCAGGTGGGTGGGATGGTGCGCGTCCGAGTCGATCACCAGGGGTACCCGAGCGTCCACGGCCTTGCGGACATACTCATCCTTGAGGTCGAGTCGATCGGGGATGCCGTCCACCTCGAGCACGGTGCCGGTGCGCTTTGCAGCTTGAACCACGGCATCCATGTCGAGGTCCATGGGCTCGCGTCGCCCGAGTTGCCGCGCCGTAGGATGGAACAGCACGTCCACATGGGGATTCTCCATCGCCCGGATCACGCGGCGGGTTGCCACCGAGCGAGATTGGCCAAACAGCGAGTGCACGGCCGCGCCCACGACCTCAAGACGTTGGAGCGCCTCGTCCGGGAGATCGAGCGTACCATCCTTCCGGATGTTCACCTCGGCACCGGTCAGCACGCGAATGCCTTTGAGCTTCTTGTTCACGCGGCGAATCTCCTCGGCTTGCTCGAGGAGTTGTTTCTCGTCCGAGCCGTGGGACATGGCGAGATCGCGGGTGTGATCGGTAATTGCAATGTATTCAAGTCCGAGATCTTTCGCCGCGCTTGCCATCTCTTCGATCGAGGCTGCGCCGTCGGTCCAGTTGGTTTGGATCTGCAGGTCGCCCCGCAGCGAGCCGTAGGCGATGAGCTCCGGGAGACGACCGTCCTTCGCGGCGTCGATCTCGCCGTGATCCTCACGCAGCTCGGGTGGGACCCACTCAAGATCGAGCGCCTCGTACACCTCCTGCTCCGTTCGGCCAGCGATCGCCTTCTCGCCCTTGAAGACACCGTACTCATTCAGCTTTAGCCCGGCTTCTTGGGCCACCCGGCGAAGCGCCACATTGTGGTCCTTGCTGCCTGTAAAGTAGACGAGAGCCGCACCGAAGCTGTCCGGCAGAACGACCCGCAGGTCCGCATCCATGCCGTTTGTGAGGCGAACCATCGACTTTGACTCCCCGCGCGCGTGGACGGCGACCACCTCCGGCATTTCGACAAAAAGGCGCATCACCGGGTCCGGATCCGGGGAAACGACCAGGAAGTCGAGGTCGCCAATCGTTTCTTTGCGACGCCGCAGCGAGCCCGCGATTGCAACGCGCCGCACGCCGGCCAGCTTCGCCAGCCGGGCCTCGATTTCACGTGCGAGCGACCACACCTCGCCGATGGGATGGCGGCCACTCGCCTGCTTGCGGAGTTCAAGACCGCTCAAGATCTTCTGCTCGCTCTTGGCGCCGAAGTGTGGGACGTCGCGGATTCGCCCGTTGCGACTCGCCGCCTCGAGGTCCGCGAGGGAGCGGATGTCGAGTGCATCGTAGAGCGCCTTGGCGTGCTTCGGCCCGAGCCCCTCGATCGATGTCAGCCCCAGCGCGTCGATGGGAGTGGCCCGGCGCATACGCTCGAGGTCGGCGATCTCGCCGTGCTCCAGCAACTCTGCAATTCGCTCAGCGATTCCCTTCCCGACGGCGGGGACGTCCTCAAGCGCGGCGACGCCCCGCGTCGCAAAGAGTTCGGCGAGTGGACTTGCATGCGACTCGACGGCGTGTGCGGCCTTCTCGTATGCACGGGGCTTGAAGGCGATTCCCTCCATCTCGAGGAAGAGTGCCATCTCGCGGAGCCGTTCGGCGATCTCCGCGTTGCCGAGAGGGCGTCGCTTCATCGCAATCCCCTTATCCGTGCGCAGGGGCTGCCACGCCACCCGCCGCATCGAGCGCGCTGTTCTCCGCCAGACGCGATCAGGATCGCATCGGGGTTCGGGCCTCGCTTGGGAAGAATAGAGCCATCTCCCGGCAACTCACGGGTGCCAGGATCCTTCGACGCTCCTTCGAGCGTCGCTCCGCCCACGGCCAGGGATACGCGGTGCAAAGGCCCCCATGAGACCCGCCGCGGCCGAAGGCTTTGCCTCGCAGTCGCACAGCGCGCGCCGCAACGCGGGTCTTGGGGCTCCGCACTTCATGGGGCGGGGGCGCCCGGGGGCGCCGGCACGACAGTCGTCGCCTGCAGACCCTTCTCGCCGGCCTCGAGGTTCAAGGCCACTCGGTCTCCCTCCGCGAGACGCTCGAAGTGAAGTCCGCCCTGCACGGCGTTGCGATGGAAATAGACCTTCTCTCCCCCATCGGTCAGGATGAATCCGTAGCCGACTGCATGCAGCACCCGGTCGACAATCCCAAGAAAGGGTGGGCTTTGGGGCCGCTCGTCGTGATGGCTGCTGCGGATCTCCCGGAGCTTTCGGACCTCGCGCTCGAAGGCGTCGATCGCTTGGTCGAGCGCGAGACCCAGCTCATTCGCCGAGCGCGCCGCGACAATTTCCTTGCCACGCACTTGGCAGGTGACCCGGATCTCCTTTCCGCCATGCCGGTGGTGGCCACTTCCCCGACCCACGATGCGCAGGTCGATCAAGTCGGTGTGGCCCTGCGCAAGCGCCTCAAGTCGTGCTTCGATCGCGCGGCGCTCGTCCTCTGAAATCTCCTCCGCGTGGCTCCAATGGATTTCCATCTCCCGCCCCTTCCTGTTCCCTTCCTTGTGGTAGGTCGACGCGTCATCCAGGACTGGATGCAATGGGCGTACCTCCCGAAACCCCTCGGCGGCGTAGGCGGGGAGGGCGAGTGTGACCTTCCGCCGCAGCTGTGGGGCATGACGACCGAGCGACGAGGGAGAGCGATGCGCGTATTGGGCTTGCCGTCGGGGCTAGGGCGACCTTCCTTGGGGGGTCGTGCTCGGGAATCACCGGACCCCGACCCCGACGCGCCGCGACCGGCACCCATGCGATTCCCCGCGCGCTCCGGCACCTTTCGACTACGGACTTTCCGCCGAAAATCACCCTGCAACGCGGAGAGGGAGGCCCTCTACTCTCGCCGACAGAGGGATGGGAGAAGACCGATGAACGTGAGCCCCCACGCTGGGAAGCTGGCCGAACCCTGGATGCTCGTAAACGTGCCCCGACTGATGACCGCGTACTACACGGAAGCTCCCGATCCCGCGGTGGCTGCGCAGCGCGTCGCATTCGGCACCTCGGGCCACCGCGGCTCTGCCTTCGAACACGCCTTCAACGAGTCACACATCGTTGCGATCACCGAAGCCATCTGCCTCTATCGCCGCGAGCAGGGTATCGACGGGCCCCTCTTCCTCGGGATTGATACCCATGCCCTCTCGGAAGCGGCCTTCTGCAGCGCGCTCGAGGTGCTGGCGGCCCGGGGCGTGGAGGTCATGATCGACGCCCAGCGGGGCTACACGCCGACACCGGTCGTGTCTCATGCGATCCTTACGCACAATCGCGGTCGCAGCCGCGGAAGGGCCGACGGCATCGTCGTCACCCCCTCTCACAATCCGCCGCCCGATGGAGGGTTCAAGTACAATCCGCCCCACGGTGGTCCCGCCGAAAGCCAGGTGACAGCCTGGATCGAGGAAAGGGCCAACTCTCTCCTGGCGAGCGGCACTGACCACGTAAAACGCATCCCATTCGACCGGGCGCGGAACGCTTCGACAACGCACCGCCACGAGTACCTGGAGGCCTACGTCGGGGACCTCGGCAACGTCGTGAACCTCGACGTTCTGCGGGGCGCGGCGCTCCGCCTGGCGGTGGATCCCCTCGGAGGGGCAGGGGTGCAGTATTGGAGCAAGATCGCGGAACGCTACGGCGTATCGCTCACCGTGGTGAGCGACGTGGTCGATCCCACATTCCGCTTCATGACCGTCGATTGGGATGGGAAGATTCGAATGGACTGCTCCTCGCCTTACGCGATGCAGCGACTGATTGGACTCAAGGATCGGTTCGATGTGGCTTGGGCCTGCGACACCGATCACGATCGCCACGGCATCGTCAGCCGGAGCGGGGGTCTTCTCAATCCCAACCACTTCCTGGCCGTCGCGGTGTCCTATCTCTTTGCGCAGCGCAGCGGATGGTCGCGGGACGCCGGGATCGGCAAGACGGTCGTGACCACGAGCTTGATCGACCGCATTGCGGCACGCGCCGGTCGCCGCTTGATGGAGGTGCCTGTCGGCTTCAAGTGGTTCGTCGAGGGCCTCCTCTCGGGCGCCCTGGGCTTCGGCGGGGAGGAGAGCGCCGGCGCCTCCTTCCTGCGCCGGGATGGCACCGTTTGGACCACGGACAAGGACGGAATCGTGATGGGGCTCGTCGCTGCGGAGATGACCGCCGTGACCGGTCGGGATCCGGCGGAGCTCTATCGTGAGCTCACGGGGGAGCTCGGCGAACCCTGCTTCACGCGGATCGACGCACCGGCGACCCCGGAGCAAAAGAGACTCCTCTCCCGACTCTCACCGCAGAACATCAAGGCAACGCAGCTCGCGGGGGAAAAGATCCTCAGCATGATCACCGAGGCGCCGGGCAGCAAAGCCGCGATCGGTGGCCTCAAGGTCGTGACCGAGAGCGGCTGGTTTGCCGCGCGACCCTCCGGCACCGAGGACGTCTACAAGGTCTATGCCGAGAGCTTCCGGGGAGAGGACCATTTGCGTCAGATCCTCGAAGAAGCCCAGGCGTTGGTCCGCCGCGTTTTCGAAGAGGCTGGAGCAGTCTAAGGATCGCAGGCTGGGTCACGAGGCGGCCCCAGCACCCCCAGTCGCCGCCACGGGTCCTCGACCTCGACCCGTTCGCGCTGTTCTCGCCACGCCAGTCTCCGCCCAGCTTGTGTTGCCGGGTCTTCCACCCATTTCGAGAACATGGAGGCAACCACGAGGGCCAGCGCCGCATAGATCCAGAAGAACCCCGGTGTTCCACGGAGGAGGTACGTCAGCCCCAACAGGACGGTCGCGTGCGTCAGATACAGGCTGTAGGAAATCCGGCCGAGATACCGCGCGGCGGGGTTCATCAAGATCCTGCAGAGCGAGGTGGATGCGAGGGTGAGCCCCAGGATCCCGGTGGCTCCGAGACACACGAGGAGATCCTGATACTTCGTGCTTAGGTGGAGCGCCCAGGCCGGAAAGACCCAACTCCACCCGTACGTGTAGAGACCGGCGAATGCAGCAAAGGCAAGTGCTTTGCGAGAGGATCCCCAGCCACGGTACAGGGCGGCGATCCGATCCTGGTACCGGGCGAGCGCCGCGCCCGCCATGAAGAAACCGAGGACCTCAATCGACTCACACAGGCGTCCCCACGGATATTGCGTATGGAGAGCACAACCGAGAGCCATGAGCGGTACCGGCAGGAGCCAGAGCGCGCGTGGCCAACGCCGTAACCCGAGCACCACGAATGGGTACACAATCGAGATCCGCATCTCGTGGATCAAGGACCAGAACGCCGGGTTGAACTGATTGTCGTTGAAGACGCCGATGAGCGTCGCATGCTCCAACACATCTGCCAGGCGCACCGGCGTCTTCCACGAGGCATTGAACCATTCGTTCATGTCCGGCAATCCTCCGGTGGAGAGGAGGAGATTGCCCGCCACGGCCAGGAGGAGAGCACCCAGATAGGGCACGTAGATGCGGAAGAAACGCTTGATCAGAAATGGCGTGTATTGGAATCGGCGCTCTTCCCAGAGGGGCAGAGAGAGAACGAAACCACTCAGCACAAAGAAGAGAATCACCGCCTCGCGGCCGGCGAAGAGGATCCGAAGTGGAGACATCGTAAGGAGTCTCAGCCCTCCCAGTGTGGCGAGGACGCTGAGGTCATGCTGTAGAAATACGCTCCGGAGGACCCCCGACTCCATTCCCGGGGCAGAGGTGGGAAGGGATAGGTAGATCCAGTGCCAGATCACAACGGAAACCGCGGCGAGACCCCGTAGCGAATCGAGTTGTCCGAGCCTTCTGGTCACAATCCCCTCGAGAACGCTGGCTTCGACCCTTACGGCTCTACGGCGGACTGTCAGAAGGTCCGCACCCAGGCCCGGCGCCCTCGGCGAACACCGTGTGAATCGGACCACGAACCAGAATGGCAGGGGAGGTCCGCCATGCTCTGCCAGCGGCGTGAGGCTCGGAGAGGGCGCGGATCTCGGAACCGTCCCAGCCATTCGGGGGGCCGACCCCTGCCGGCGCAGCTGTCGGCGTCAGCGAGAAGCCGACGGTGGGGGCGTATGTCGAAGTGAAAAGGGAGAAGTGCCCGACCGAGCTCCCGTCCGTACGCCCCGTGCACAAGATTCGAGACCATCGGAGGGAAGCTTCGTCCGTTGCAATGCGCGCCTTGAGTCCGCTTTGAGGAAAAGAGGATTCCAGGGAGCCGCTCCGATTAGGTTCGGCTCAGCGACGATCGATCGTCTGGCGCGACCGGCAGAGTCCCCGATCCAGGGAAGCGGGTGGGAATGCCAACGAGATGGCGCATGCGCGATCCGCGGAACCTCCGCGAGCCGTGGGAACCTCGTTAGGATCCACCCCGTCCCCCGGCGCAGCCGCCGGGTCCACGCAGGGGAGGGGAGGTACTTTGGATTCTCGAGTCCTGACTGACATGTTCGTTCTCGGGCTACCTGTCGTCGAAAAGATCGCGCGGACGGTGGTCGTCTATCTCTTCATCGTGGTGGGTCTCCGGCTTGCGGGAAAGCGCGAGCTCGCGCAGCTCAATCCCCTCGACTTCACCGTGCTTCTCCTGTTGGCCAACGCCGTGCAGAACGCGATCATCGGGGAGGACGTCAGCGTGACGGGCGGACTCATCTCCGCTTCGACACTGCTTTTTGTGAACTATGGCATGGTCCGCTTCGTGTTCGAGCATCCCAAGCTCGAGCATCTTGCCGAAGGCGCTCCCGCCGTGCTGATCGAGGGTGGAGAGCTTCGACAAGACCGCCTGCGTCGTGAGCTCATCAGCCAGGCCGAACTCGAGAGCGCGGCGCGCCGCCAGGGCTTTGCCTCACTCGCAGAAGTCGAGCGCGCCGTGCTCGAACCGGGCGGCACGCTCTCGTTCCACGGGCGGATTCCCTCGACGGAGGAGGCGCGCTTCGGAGAGGTCATCGCAAGGCTGGAGCGCATCACCAACGAGCTTGTGGCGCTGCGCTCGAGGTAGCGCGCAGGGGGAGCCCCCCGGCACGCAAGGCCCGGCGATCGGCTACGCAAGGCCCCGCGCAAGCAAGAGCTCCGCCGTCTGCACCGCGTTGGTCGCCGCGCCCTTTCGCAGGTTGTCGGAGACTTCCCAGAGCCAAAGGCGGTCGCTCCCAAGGTCACGGCGAATCCTGCCCACCAGCACTTCGTCCCTTCCCGCGACGTCCCTCGGTGTGGGGAAGACGTTGTTTGAGGGATCGTCCACGACGCGCACGCCGGGGAATCCAGCGAGTGCCGCGCGCGCGGCTGCGGGCGTGAGCGGGCGCTCCGTCTCCACGAGAAGCGCGGCGGAGTGACCCACAGCGACCGGGACGCGGACGCAGGTCATGGACACCGCGAGGTCGGGGAGGCCCAGGATTTTGCGCGTCTCGAGCAGGAGCTTCACTTCTTCCGTCGAATAGGCATCGTCTCGGAAGCTCTCGCACAGCGGGAGCACGTTTCCAGCGAGGGGTCTTGGGAAGACCTTGGCCTCGAGTTCTCGGCCGCTCGCGAGCTCCTCTGTCTGGCGAGAGAGCTCGTCCGTGCCGTCGCGACCGGCCCCACTCGCAGCTTGAAGCGTCGTCACCACCACGCTTCGCAGGCCGGCGGCGCGCCGCAGGGGTTCGAGGGCCATCACGAATCCGATCGTCGTGCAGTTGGGGCAAGCCACGATCCCGCGATGCTTCATGATGGCGTCCGGATTCACCTCGGGGACCACGAGGGGCACCGCGGCGTCCATGCGCCAAGTGCTCGACTTGTCGATCACCACCGCGCCTCGACGTTGGGCTTCGGGCGCCAGTTCCTTCGAGAGCGAACCGGTCGCAGCGAAGAAGACGAGATCGATGCCGTCAAATCGCTCCGGACGAGCAGGCTCCACCGTGAGGGCCTCGCCTCGAAAGCGCACCGTGGCTCCGGCGGACCGGTCGCTTGCAAGGGCCCGCAAGTGCGAAATCGGGAAACGGCGCTCGGCAAGCACCTCCAGAAGGACTTCGCTTATAGCGCCGGTGGCGGCGACCACCGAGACAGATCGCGGGCTTTGCTGCGGTTCGGTCATCGATTCCTCCTCGGGCTTCCCACGCGCCCGGTGCGAGAATCCAGAAAGAGCGAACGCCCCTCCGGCAGGGCCGGAGGGGCGTTCGCATGAGCGGTCGAACGGACCCTTCCAGCTAGCCGGGACGCGTCTTCCGCGTGCGCAGCGGGTTTGGGGTCGTACGAAAAACGAGCTCGAGATCGCTCATCACCCCCCAAGAATTCACGACCTGCCCGTCGCTGTCAATCGTTTGGGGGGCGCCTTCAGCGCTGGGTCCCCTAAGCCTCGCGTCCCGGCGCGCCGATAGAAGGACACTCGCGGCTAGGAGATCGGATGACGGCTCGCGCGCTCCTCCTCCTCGCGCTTATTCCCTATGCCCTTTGGCTCATCTTTGCCTACGACTACCACTTCATCGACGGGGCAAACCTTCTCTTCCACGAGGCGGGACACGTTTTCTTTGGCCTGTTCGGCCGAACCATCGGGATGCTTGGCGGGACGCTCGGCCAACTGGTCTTCCCCGTGGCGGCGGGGATTCAATTCCTTGGCTCCGGTCGACCATTCGACGCGTGCGTGTGCGGAGTGTGGCTGGGGGAGAACGTATTGAATGTGGCCCGCTACATGGCCGACGCGCAGGCCATGGCGCTCCCCCTCGTAGGTGGAGAGATTCACGACTGGAACTGGCTGCTCTCGCGGATCGGGCTTCTCTCCCACTGCGGGGGGCTCGCGACCCTGACGCATCTGCTCGGAAGCGCGGTCATCGTGGCGTCGCTGTATGGCGCCTTCATCGCTCTGCGGAGAGAGCAGGTTGCGCAGACCGTGAGCGGCGGATCTAGCGCCTAAGAAGCGAGGCGTCGCTCTTAGAGGTTGTTTCCGCCCAGGCCAGAAGAAGCGCGCGCAACGAGTCGGGAGTGTTGCGCGCCGGATCCTCGAGAACGCGATCGGTGAGAAAGCGAAGCGCGCGTCCGACCTCCGGCCCCGGGACGCAGCCCAGCACCTCCATCACGAACTGACCATCCACGGCGAGATCGAGACGCTGGAGCGCGACATGACCCGCGGCCCGCACCCGGGCGAGACCCGCGCGAAGAACATGGAGCTCCGCGCGGACAGCGCGTACGTACTCCGGACGCCGATTCTCCCAGGCATGGAGCTCCGCCTCGCGCAGCGCCAGAAGCGCGTCGACGTTTTCTTCGCCCGCGCGTTTTAGCAGCCGGCGGACAGAGGTGTCCGAGGTTCCATCGACATTCGTTTCGAGGGGATGAATCGCAAGGAGAGTGCAGACTCGCTCGACCAGACGCCGCGGAAATCGCAAGCGTGCAAGCAGCATCCCCGCTCGCGCTCCGCGCAGCCAGGCGGCGAGGCGGAGCGCCAGATCAGAGGGCACGCCCGACAGCACCTCGGGTGCGTCGGGCGCCGCACCCGGCGCGAGATCCGCCTCAATCCCGCTTTCGCGCAAGAGCACGAGCCCCGCCGCGGCCCCAGGTGCGCGGAACATCAGGCCGAGCTCCTGCCGGATGCGCTCACGCGCCACTTTTTCAAGGCCGGGACGCGCCGCGCCGAGGGCGGCGCGCAGGTCTGGCGTAGGGTGAAGGCCGAGGGTCGCGACCAGGCGTGCTGCGCGCAGCGCGCGCAAGGGATCTTCATCGAGACGCGCTCGCGCGTCGCCTACCGCCGCGAGGCGGCCGGCCCGAAGGTCCGCCGCGCCACCGAACGGGTCGACCAGGCGACCGGTTCGTGGGTCGAGGGCCATGGCGTTCACTGTGAAGTCGCGCTGCGCGAGGTCGTCCTCAAGACGTGCGCCGGCCCGGAAGGTTGTCACGTCGACCGGGCCCGCCTTGGTCGGGATCATCACTGTGCCGTGTCGGATCCCCGTAGGAACCGCTCGCGGAAAGAGCTCGAGCACTCGCTCCGGAGCCGCCGCCGTCGCGAGATCGAAGTCGCGGACCGGAGCCCGACGCACGAGGTCCCGCACGCAACCACCGACGAACACCGTCTCGAAGCCCGCAGCCGCGAGGGTCTCGCACACGGCGAGAATCGCCTTGGGAACGAGGGCGAGCGCCGCCTCGGGCTGGAAGAGGGAGGGCGCAGAGGGCTTCATTGCGCCGAGTCTACCGCTGCGCACCGGGACCCGTGTCCTCGGTCTTCGGCGGTTCGCGGGCGCGAGCGGCGAAAGCCCGGGAGAGGTACAACCGACACGGTGGAAGCATTGCATTTTCGGGCACCTGGCCGCGCGCTCGCGCTTGCGGATCTGCTCGCGCGCGCACTCCCCTTGGCCCGCGTGCACGAGCTGCGCGGGGGAGGACTGCGCGTGCGAGGGGCCGGGGGCCGCACGCTCCGTGACCCCACGCTCCGCGTCGAGCCCGGGACAGAGATCGAATGGAGCAATCCGCCGACGCAAGGTGATGAGAATCCAGCGAGGCCCGAGAGCGCGGGCCTTCGCTACCTCGCCCTCGCGCCGGCTCCGCCGTGGGCGGCAGGTGTGCTCGGAGATCCCGATGCGCGCGACGGTGCCCTGCTTAGGTTCCGGCGGGGTGAGGTGCGCAGCGGGGTCGCAGAGCTCGAGCTCGAGCTCTCGGCGGGCGGCCCGCAGACGCTTCGTCGGTGCCTTGCGGCCGCGGGCTTTCCGCTGCTTGGGGACGCACGATATGGCGGCGTACTCGTCGAGGGTGGCCTCCGGCTTCGCCCCGTGCCCGCTCCAGAAGGCGTTCTCGGGCAAGCGCCCGAAGGTTGGTGGCCGAGTGAAGCGGTGTTTGCCCCTGAGCTGTCCGCCGGACGAGCGAGCGAGGGCGCATGCCTCGAGGTCTCACAGGCGAGCCTTCGAGCGCTCTCGCGCGGGCATCCATGGGTTCTCACCGACAGCGAGACGGGTGACGCCGGGCGCTTTCGTCCGGGAGCGCTGGTATGGATTCGAGCGGCGCAGGGCGGGACATCGGGACCGCCACGCACGCTCGCACGCATCGAGGGGAAGGGGAGCATTGCCGCTCGGGTGTGGGCGCGGGACGTCGCGAGCCTGCGGGAGGCGCCGAGCGTTGAGGCCCGGGTCGCACGCGCGCTCCGGCGGCGCGCACAGCTGCTCTCGCCTTCCGCCGGCGCAAAGCGCACGGATGCCTTCCGCCTGATTCACGGCGAGGCGGATGGGCTTCCGGGCCTCGCGATCGACCGACTCGGTCCTCTGCTGCGGGTCGTGGCCTCAGGCCGCTCGTGCGAGGGCTTCGAAAACCGCGCTCTCGACGCCGTGATCGATGCCATGAGCTCCGAGATCGGGAGTGATCCGCCGGTCGTACGCGTTGCACACCTGCGCGAGCGGCCGACTGGCGCCCTGCACGCGGTGGAGCTCATCCGGGGCAAGCTCCCGCCGCCCGGTCCGGAGCTTTGGACGGGGGAGCGCCTCCGCGTGTACGAGCGCGGGCTCTCCTTCTGGATCGATCCGGGCCTTGTGCAACCCGAGCAGCCCTCCCCCGCGGTGGGTCTCTTTCTCGATCAGCGGGAGAACCGAGCGCGTCTGACCGAGCTCGCCCGGACGGGAGGACGCTGGCTCAACCTGTTTGCCCACACGGGCGGCTTCAGCGCGGCGCTCCTCGCCGCAGGTGCGCAGGAGGTGGTGAGCGTCGACCTCTCGGCTGCGTACCTGCGCTGGCTCGAGGAGAACCTCGCCTTGAATGGCCTGAGCTCCCCTCGCCACCGCGCCGTGCGGGGTGATGGACGGCGCGTGCTCGCCCGCATGCCCGAAGCGGAACGCTTCGACGGTATCGTGATCGACCCCCCGACCGCCGCCGCGGCCGGGCGACGCTTCTGGTCGGTGCGTCGAGATCTCGCACCTCTCGTCGGGTCCGCGCTGCGGCGCCTCGTGCCCGGTGGAGCGCTGCTTGTGTGCCGCAACGATCGGGCGACGCGGGGTGCGCTTGCGCGCCTGGTCCAGGAGGAGGCGACACGAGAGAGTGTCGAACTGGCCCGACTCGACGCCGCTCCTCCCGGCCCCGACTTCCCAAGCCTTCCTGGCTTTCCGGAGGGTGATCCCTTCGAGGGGGTTCTGGCCCGCCGCTCCAGCGGAGGACGCGCACGGGGTGAGCGCGAGAGCCCTGGAAGGCGGCGAGGGCGGCGCTGAGTGGGCAGGCTCTCTCGCTCCCGGCCACCCGAGGGGGCTTTTGTGATACTTTCCCTGCCCACAAAGGCACTCACACCTGAAGACGTTTGCCGGGAGGACCGGCAAGGCAGGTTGCGGCCATTGGTCGCGGGCCAAACCCTAGGACGATGGCGCCGGACGTGAGGCGCGAGGGATGCGGGATGGCGAGAGGGAGCTTGGGTGAAGGAGCGCAGCGCAGGATGAGCCGGTTTCGAATGTGGACCGCGCTGGGGGCGGCCCTCGGAATGGGGCTCACGGGCGCGAGCGCTTCGGCCCTGACCATTGGTGGCGCGGCCGGGATTCAGGTCGATCCCGTCTACTTCAACTCCGGCGGCAACTTCGGTCTCATCACCGGACCCTCCTTCAACTTCGCCGCCAACCCCGAAGGCGACTGGCTCACGGTCGGCTCCGGCAAGGCGCTAAGCATCCAAATCAACCTTCAGACTCCGGTCCTGCAAAACCCGCAATTTCCCTCGAGCTCGATGAACCCGACAGGACTGCACGGCACTCCGAGCACCACGAACCCGTTCGTTGCCGACTCGCTCTGGACGGTCACGAACAACACGAAAGGGCCGCTCGACAACGCCTATCTCGTCTTCGAAAGTGTCGACCTCGCGCCGACTACGCTCCTGCCGGGCGGGTACCCCAACATCCCGGTTGGGATCGACAAGAACCTCTTTTCGATCGTCAAGTACACCTATTCCCCGTCTCCCGGAACGGAAGCCTCGCTCTTCTTCGGAGCCCTCCCTCTGGGTTCCCTGGGTGCAGGTGACTCGACCCAAATCCGCGTGCGCTATATCGTGGCTGGCGCACTGCCCGCGAACGGAGCCAACCTCGTGATGCCGCCGCTTACCGTCGCTGCTCTCATCAACGTACCCGAGCCGAGCACGCTCGTTCTGTTGGGGAGTTGCCTTGCTCTCTTCGCGGCCGCTGGCAGGCGTCGATGCGCGTAGGCCGAGCCCGGTGGTCGGTCTTGGCCTCCGTGCTCAGCCTTGCAGCTCTGGCCGCCCCCCGCGCCTTAGCGGATGACCTAAGTGCACTTCGCTCGCGCGCGGAGTCCCTTGCGGCGGGCGGTCACTGCGAAGAGGCGCTCGACGTCGTCGCGAAGGCGGGCGCCCCCGAGGATGCGAAACTCGAGCTGCTGACCGGCCAGTGCCAGATCCGCCTCAAGCGCTATCCGGAAGCCGTAAGTTCGCTCGAACACGCGCGGACACTCGATCCGAACCTCCCGAACGTGGACCTCTCCCTCGGTATTGCCCGCTACCACGCGGGCGACTTCGACGGCGCACGGGAAGCCTTCGCGTCTGCCCGCGCCAAGGGCGAAACGAGCGCGGAGCTCGATCTCTATGACGGCCTTTTGCTGCTGCAGCGAGCGGACACCCGCGACGCCGCCGCGGCTCTCGATCGGGCCCGCCTCAGTGATCCCGGGGTCGAGCCAGTCGCATCGTTCTACTCCGGCCTTGCGTGGAGCAGTCTCGACGATCGCTCGCAAGCCCGCGCATCCCTAAAGCGCGTGATCGAAGAGGCGCCGGGCACCCCTTGGGCAGAGGCCGCTGAGCGAGCGCTGAAGGACATCGACAACCGCAATCCGCGCAAGTGGCTGCGCATGTCCGTCGGAGCAGAGTACGACACGAACGTCGCTCTCCTGGGCTACGGCGTGGTCCTCCCGGCAGGGATCAGTCACCAGGGCGACGTGCGTGCCGTATGGTGGGCCGACGCGGGTGCCGAGATCTTTCACACGCAGAGTTGGGACGCGGGTGTGCGGGCGCATTACTACGGCAACGCGCAGGGCAGCCTTCATGAGTTCAACGAGGAATACCCCGGTGGCGGCTTCTGGGTGGACCATAGGGTCGACGACAGCACCACGCTGCGCCTCGAGTACGACTACGGGTACGCGTGGGTAGGGGGGGCGGATCCCTACCTCTCCGGGAACACCGCCGCTCTTTCCGTGATCCGAAACTGGGGTGACGCAGGGACCACGGTCGTCTCAACGGCGCCCTTCTACAATGAGTACTTCTTCCAGCGCCAGAACGTACCGGTCGTGGGCACGCCCGGAGCGAACTGCAGGATCGAGTGCGCCCCTGTCGGCGTAAACACCGTGGAGGCGCAGGACGCGGATGGGTTCGGCGCCACGACGGGGTTCGATCACGCGGTTCCCCTGGGTTGGAACGGGACGACCATCAACGGAGGGTACAACTACCAGTTCTACAACTCCGAAGGCAGCGAGTGGAAATATTCGGGCCATGAGCTCCACCTCGGGGTGCACACGAATCTTCCCTTCGCCGTGCGTCTTTACGTGGTGGGCTCGTACACCTACCGACCCTTCGAGAACCCGTCGGTTTTCCCCAACTCGTCCGCGCGGACGCTGGCCCAGGTCCAGAACACGGCGTACCAGCTCAACGGGTTTAATCGGCGCGACAACGTCTATCAGGTCGAGGTAGGGCTCGAGCGAAGGATCACGGACTTCCTCTCAGTCTCTGTGCGATACAACTATCTCGACAACGATTCGAACACAGATGTCTATCGCTACACCCGCCAAATCGTGGGCGGGTATCTGACGCTGTACCTGCACGATTAAGCAGAAGCAGCAGCTGCTGCAAAGAGGAGACGCATCATGGCTTCGCACTCCCGATCCCGATCGGTGGTCTTGGCTGCCGCCGCAGTCTGCGCCCTTGCGGCACTGCTTCCCGCGGCCGCGTGGGCGGAGGATGCGGCGCCCCTTGGCAAGATCGTTGCGCTCGATGGCGATGCATGGGTCGAGCACCCGGGTCTCGCACAGCGCGCGCTCGCGTGCGGAGACAGCCTGGCCGAAGGGGACGTCCTTGTGACGGGACTGGGAGCGCGAGCGGCCATCCAGGCGGGTGACGTCTTCGCACAGGTTTCAGGCGGTTCCCAGGTCCGGCTCGGTCGCGGACCGAGCGGCGCCCCCACCTTGAACGTGGAGAAGGGTCACGCCACAGTGCGCCGCCTCGACCTCGCCAACCTGCGCAAGGGCGGCGGGCGCGTTGCGCCCCCGGGCAACTGCGCCGGTGGGGCACCTCCGGTCGCTGCAGCCCCGGTTCCCCTCGACCGGCTGATCGGAAACCCGGTGGATCGGTTCAACCCGACGGACGTGGCCGCGGCTCCCCCCGGCCCGGGCACCCCAGGCCCGCAAGCGCCCAAGGTGATCGATCCCTGCTCTGTTGCGGCAGGCTCGTGCTTCGCTCCGCCGCCGGCTCCGATCCCCATCCCGACCACGGTGCGAACCGGGGTGGTCGAGCAGCCTCCGGTTTCCGTCCTCCCGCCCGGCGTGGGGCGCTAGCGAGAGCCGCTTCCCGTAGCCCGGCTCCTGCGACTACGCTAAGGCAGGGCAGTCGAGGGGGAGACGGCGTTGGTCAACAAGGGATCTCGCGCGGGAGAGGGAGCGGCGCGACGCGCCGGCCAGGATGTGCACTTTCCCGGCGACGACGGCGGCGAGGCCGCCGGGATCCACGGCTACCTCGCCCTTCCGCCCTTGGGCCATGGGCGGGGTGTGCTCGTGGTGCAGGAGTGGTGGGGTCTCGTCGATCACATCCGCGAGGTGTGCGACCGCCTCGCGCGGGAGGGCTTCGTGGCCCTCGCCCCCGACCTCTACCATGGCGAGCGCGCAAGCAATCCGGACACCGCAGGGCGTCTCATGATGGAGCTCGAGATCCCCCGGGCTGAGCGGGATCTCGCGGCGGCCGCTCAGGCGCTGCTCGGACACCAGGCGGTGACGGGGCCGCGCCTGGGTGCAATCGGCTTTTGTATGGGCGGCCAGTTGGCGCTCTTCGCCGCCACGCGCAACCCGCGAATCGGAGCGGTGGTGGACTTCTACGGCATCCACCCGCGCGTAACCCTCGACTTCTCCCAACTCCAAGCGGCGGTGCTTGGTCTGTTCGCAGAGCGCGACTCCTTTGTGCCCCCCGATGCCGCGCGCAAACTCGAGTCCGATCTGCGAAGCGCGGGCCGGCGCGTACGGATCCGGATCTTTTCCGGCGTGGACCACGCCTTCTTCAACGACACGCGGCCTGACGTGTACGATGCGGCGGCCGCTGCCGCCGCGTGGGCAGACACGCTGGCGTTCCTGCGCCAGGAACTCGGGTGAAGCCGGGTGCGAATCGCACCAAGGCGGGGGGGTCCGCAGGCGGATCGCCCGACGACCCGCGCGTACTCCCCGTACGGCGGCGCACGCGCCCTGGCAGTACGCTGGGCTTCCGCTGGCCCATGCCCGAACCCCTGCGCTCCCTGCGCGATGAGATCGCTGAACGTGCTTCCCAGCTGCCGACGCGACTGAACGAGTTCGGCGTCGATCCCTTCGGCTACGACCCCCGCTATGGGCGGGGGATGCTGCTCTCCATGGCCCTTATGTACCGCTACTGGCTGCGCGTCGAGACGCATGGCATCGAGCAGGTTCCCGAGGGCCGCGTGCTGTTGATTGGCAATCACGCGGGGAACACCTTCGCCTACGACGGTGCGATGCTTGCGACGGCGATGTTCCTCGAGGCGAAGCCGCCCCGGGTCGTGCGAGGCATGGGCGAGTACTACCTGCCGAAGATCCCTTGGTTCAACGTTTTCATGCACCGCATGGGCTCGGTCGTCGGGACGCCTTCGAACTGTGAGCAGCTCCTCGAGCAGGGCGAGGCGATCATGGTGTTCCCTGAAGGGGAACGCGGCTTTGTGAAGCCCTATCGCAAGCGCTATCAGCTCCAGCGCTTCGGTCTGGGATTTCTCCGACTCGCCCTCGAGACGGAAACGCCGATCGTGCCCGTGGGGATCGTTGGGGCCGAAGAGCAGTCCCCCTGCATCGCCAACGTGCGCTGGCTTGGGCGCTTGATTGACTCACCGGCATTTCCGATCACCCTGACCTTCCCGTGGCTTGGTCTTGGAGGCTTCGTCCCGTTGCCCGTGAAATTCAGAATCCGCTTCGGCACGCCGCTTCGCTTCGAGGGGGATGCCAACGAGGACGATGCCGCCGTCGAGCAGAAGGTCGAGGTGGTGAAGGACGCGATCCGCACTCTCATCCGGGAAGGACTCGCGGAGCGCCGGAGCTGGTTCACGTGAGCGGCGGGGGTCACGACCACGGGGGCGGCGCTGCGGGTCACGACCACGCGGGCGAGCAGCGCGGTCGCGATCGCCGTGCTCTCCGGCGCGCCCTCGCGATCGCAGCCTGCCTGCTCGCGATCGAGGCGGTGGGGGGCATCGCGTCGGGCAGCTTGGCCCTCTTGGCCGATGCCGGACACCTTGCGACCGACATGGCGTCTCTTGCGCTTGCGCTCTTTGCGCTGCATCTCGCGGATCGACAGCCCACACCGAGCAAGACGTTTGGCTACCGGCGCACCGAGATCCTGGCGGCCCTCGCCAACGGCACGGCGCTCGGCGTGGTCGCCGTGTTCATCGCGCTCGAGGCCATCGGGCGCCTCAGCACCCCGCCGGAAGTGAGGAGCGGGCTCATGCTCACGGTGGCGGCGGCCGGCTTTGCCGCGAACCTCTACGCGGGCGCGATGCTCTTCCGGGGACGCGAGCACAGCCTAAATCTGCGGGCCGCCTTCTTGCACGTCCTGTCCGACGCACTCGGCTCTCTCGGCGCCATCGCAGCGGCTCTCGCGATCCACTTCTTCGGTTGGCGGCTGGCGGACCCGCTGGTTGCGATCGCGATCTCCGCACTCATTCTGGTCTCTTCGTGGCGGCTCGTACGGGAATCGGTCGACGTGCTGATGGAGGCGACACCTGGACACGTCGAACTCGCCGAACTCGAGCGCGCGATCTGCGGCGTCGTCGGCGTCTTGGGAGTACACGATCTCCACGTTTGGACGCTCACCTCCGGCTACCATGCCATGAGCGCTCACGTCGACGTGCGCACGGAGGTGGACGCGCACGCCGTGCTGCACACACTCTCCGATCTGGCCAAGCGCCGCTTCGATATCGAGCACACGACCTTTCAGCTCGAGGAACGGCCGCCGCTGCTCACCATCGAGCCGGCGGCGCCGGCGAAATGAGGCCCCCGCACGCTTCGATATGGTACAAGAGCGGCGTGAAGCCCTGGCTCTCGAGCCTTCTCCTGGCCCTCGTCATGTGCGTCGGTGTGGCTCGGGGCGAAGGAGGCGCCGATCCTCTGGGCCGCGTGCTTGTGCTGCCCCCGCGACCGGGCCCGCACTGGATCTGGGTGAGCGACCTCGTGCTCCAGCGAACGGCGCTCTTCGATACAGATACGGGGAACATGCTCGGGATGCTCTCCGCGGGAATGGGCATCGTGGCACCCGTCTTCTCCCCGGATCACCGTGAGATCTACCTTGCGGAAACCTACTACTCGCGGGGCACCCGGGGTGAGCGCACGGACGTCGTCACCATCTACGATGCGTCGTCCCTGCTCCCCACTGCCGAGATCCTGCTCCCTCCGAAACGCGCGGACCACGCGTCAGGCGTCGCGTCGAATGCGATCACCGATGACGGCCGGTTCCTCGCGGTCTTCAACCTGACCCCGGCCACATCGATCAGCGTCGTCGACCTCGTGGCACGCCGCCTTTCCGCGGAAATCTCGACGCCGGGCTGTAGTCTGGTGTACCCCGCCGGAGCGCGGCGCTTCGTCATGCTCTGCGGTGACGGCTCGCTCATGAGCGTGACGCTTGACGATGCGGGTCAGGAGAAGGTGAAAGAGCGGAGCGCGCCTTTTTTCGACCCGAACGCGGACCCTGTGAGCGAGAAGGCCGCGCGGGCGGGCAGCGAGTGGCTGTTCATCTCGTTCGCCGGAGTGGTGCATCCCGTGGATATCTCGAGCGACCTGCCGAGCTTCGGCAAGACATGGTCGATCGTGAGCGACGAGGACAAGCGCGCCTCCTGGCGGATCGGTGGGACCCAGCAGCTCGCCGCTCATGCGCCGTCCGGGCGGCTTTACGCGCTCATGCATCAAGGTGGGAAGGACACGCACAAGGATCCGGGAACCGAGGTTTGGGTCTTCGACCTCGCGAGCCACACCCGCGTACAGCGCATCGCCCTCCGGAGCCCCCTCGTGGGCTTCTTGCGGCGCCAGCTCGGCCTCGCGAACGGGAGCTTCACGTCGCGCATCGCGAGCTGGCTGCTCTACGCCGTGCTCCCGAACCCCGGGGTCGATCGCATCCTCGTGACACAGGACGAAGCGCCGGTGCTGGTGACGGGCACCACCTTTCCCTCCACGCTGGAAGTGCACGACGGGCGGAGCGGTGCCCTTTTGCGAGACGTTGCAGAAGTGGGCGTCGCGGGAAGCGTGATCGCGGCGCCCTAGGGAGCGCCCGAGGAGAATGCCAAAGACCCATGGACCCGGTCGTCGAGAGAACGCTCGTCAGCGCCTTGGCGCTTCTCTTCCTGGTGGCTGCGGCACACAAACTGCGCGCTCCCAGCGCGTTCCGGGACCAGCTCGCGAACTACCGCCTCGTCCCCAAGCGGGCCACCCAAGCCACGGCGGCGGCCGTCGTGGCCGGGGAGCTTACGACGGGGCTTGCCTTCCTTGCACCGGCCCTGCGCCTCGCCGCGAGCAGCGCGGCGCTTGTCCTGCTTTTCGGCTACAGCTTCGCCATCGCGCTAAACCTCGCGCGCGGTCGGCGGGACATCGACTGTGGCTGCAGCGGTCCGGCGCTTCGCCAACCCCTCACGCCATGGCTTCTGGTACGAAACGCGGTGCTCTTCGGCATCGCCGCCGTGTGCCTTGCTCCCGTGCGAGGCAGAACACTCATTTGGGTCGACGCTGTCACCGTACTGGGCGGGGTGAGTGCCCTGGCCGCCCTCTACGCCGCTTCGAACCGGATGCTCGCGAACGCCCCCGCACTCCTGCGTCTGCGAGACTCCTGATGCTAAGTGCGCTCCTCATCTCGAACGTCTTGCTGTGGATCACCGTTGTCCTCCTCTCCGGCGTCCTGTTCGCGCTGGTGCGGCAGCTCGGCGTGCTCCACGAACGGATCGCACCGGCGGGGGCGCTCATGCTGAAGCAAGGCCCGAAAGTAGGGGAGGCAGCCCCTAAAGAGAGCGCCCTCGGCCTCGACGGCCAAGCTCAGGTCGTCGGGGGCCCGGCCTCCGACGGACGGAGCACGCTCCTTTTCTTCCTCTCGCCGACCTGCCCGGTGTGCAAAGGCCTTCTGCCCGCCCTCCGCTCGATCGCGCGGAGCGAGGCGGCGTGGCTCCGGGTGCTCCTCGCGGGGGACGGTCCGCTCGAGGAGCACAAGGCCTTTGCGCACGAGGCACGGCTCGAGCGCTTTGAGTACGTTGTCTCTCCCACTCTCGGCGTGAACTATCAGGTGGGGAAGCTTCCGCACGCGGTGCTGATCGACGCAGGGGGCATCATCCGCTCCAAAGGTCTCGTCAACAGCCGCGAGCACCTCGAGAGTCTCTTCGAAGCGAAGGAGCGCGGAGTGGCGTCGATCCAGGAGTTTCTCGGGCGGGCACAAGATCACACGGGCGCGGCCTAGTCGTGGAGAACCTGGAAGGGATGATGGACCGCTGGCTCGAACGCAGAGCGCGCCTTTTGGCGCGGCGGACCTCGCGGCGCGGTTTTCTGGCGCGCCTCGCGGCGCTCGTCCTCGGATCCGCCGCGTTCCCCTTGCTTCCCGTCGCCCGCGCGGGAGGCACACCAGCCCGAGCCCCAGCACCGGACGAATCAGGCCTGCAAGGCGAGGCCGCCGATCCGACCAGTTGCCAGTACTGGCGCCACTGTGCGATCGATGGCCTCCTCTGCAGCTGCTGCGGGGGCACTCAGAACGCCTGCCCGCCAGGGACCGAGATGTCACGGGTGACATGGATCGGGACCTGCCGCCACCCGGCAGACGGGAAGGATTACATCATTTCCTACAACGACTGCTGCGGGAAGAGCTTCTGCGGCCGCTGCGAATGCAACCGGAACGAGGGCGAGAAGCCGGTGTACGTGACACCGAAGAACAACGACATCGTCTGGTGTTTCGGCACGAAGAGCACGGCCTACAACTGCTCCACGGCGATCGTGCTTGGGATCGCGACCGAGGGATAGTGCCCGCGTGAGGGCGAGCGGGGCCGCCTTCTTTGCGCTCGCGAGTCTTGTTCTCCCCGCCCGAGCAGGGGCCGGCTCACCTGCCGTCGACTACGAGCTCCACTGCCAGGGCTGTCACCTGCAAGACGGCAGCGCGACGCCCGGGCGTGTGCCCGCCTTGGCCGCCTCCCTCGCCCGCTTCGCCCGCGTCCCGGAGGGCCGTGCCTACTTGGTCCGCGTCCCCGGAGTGGCGGAGTCCCCGCTCGACGACGCCTCGCTCGCCGCGCTCTTGAACTGGGTCCTTCTGCGCTTCGATCCCGCCGGAGTTCCCGCGGACTTTTCGCCCTATCGCGCGGAGGAAGTCGGGCGCCTGCGGCGCGTGCCGCTTAGCGACGTGGAGAGTGAACGGCGAAGGCTCGTGGACGAGCTCGCGCGCGCGAGCCGTCCGTAGCCACGACGCCTTCCGGTTCGCGGCCTAGCGTGCCTTCCACAGCTCGCTGAAATGTCCGCAGCCAAGCTCGCCAAGCGGCGGGGGGCTTGGGGGATCGGAAAGCGGCGCGGGTTGGCCGTTCACGAAGCTCCGGTCGAAGGTCCCGCTGAATTTCGTGTCCTCGAACTGGCGCACGACCTTTCCGTTTTCGAAGACCTGGATCACATCGACCTTGTGGTCACCATTCGTATCGGCCTGAAGCTCCACGCGCTGGCCGTTGCGGTAGATCTCGCGTTGGTCGGCGATGCCTTTGCCCTTGGTGTCGATCAGCACTTCGGTCACCACGCCATTTTCGACCTTCGCCCGGGCATCGAAGATACCCCTGCCGTTCGTGTCGAGGCACTGCGCCACGACTTCGCCGTTCGGGCCGAGCAGGAGCTTCTTGTCCGGCCGGTGCTTACCCTCGCTCACGAGCTCCTGCGCGGCGGGGTGGCCTTGCGCGTCGAAGAGGGTCACGACGTCCGGGGTTCCGTGCCCCTTCGTGTCCTGGGCCTGCGCGACGACGCGTCCGTTCTCAAGCGTCACGAAAGTGTCGAGCTTGCAATCGCCGTTGGTGTCCTTGCGTTCCTCGACGACGTTCCCGCTCGCATCGTAGATCTGCACCAGATCCACGCAGCCGTGTCCGCTGGTGTCTTGCTCGAGGCGCACGGGCTTTCCGTCCTTGAACTCGACGGTCACGTCCGGCTTCCCGTCACCGTTGCGGTCTTCTTCTTTCTTGATCACTTGGCCCGAGGCGTCGACCGTGATCCACGTGTCAATCTTGCCGTCGCCGTTCGTGTCCGACTCCTGCACCTGCGTTCCCGCCGCCCCCATGCTGACCTTCTTGTCCGGAACACCGTCTCCCTTCGTGTCCTCCTCTTGGCGCACGACCTTCCCATTCTGGTAGTAGGCCCAAAGGTGGGGCTTCCCGTCTCCCTTGGTGTCCTTTTCGGTGCGCACGATCTCGCCGTTCTCGTAGTAGGTGACCGTGTCAAAGCGCCCCTGTCCCGTCGTGTCGGCCTCGACGCGCGAGGGCTTGCCGGACGCATCGAAGGTCGTGACGACGTCGGGCTTCCCGTCAAAATTCGTGTCTTCGGTCTCCCGCACCTTGTGCCCGCCTTCGTACTCGACGACGACGTCGGGCTTGCCGTCGCCGTTGGTGTCGGCCTCAGACCGTACCGGGACGCCGTCTTTGTAAAACGTCACGAGCTCGAAGCGGCCGTCGAAATCGCGGTCTGCCTCCTCACGCACCAGGACTCCGTTCTCGTAGATCTTGACCACGTCGGGCTTGCCGTCGCCATTGGTGTCGATCTCCTCGCGCGCGGGCCGCCCCTGGGCGTCGAAGGTCACGACGAGGTCCGTCTTGCCCGTCCCCTTCGTGTCGCGTTCCTCGCGTGCCTCCTTTCCGTTCTGAAAGACAATCGTGGAGTCGAAGCTCCCCGTGCCCTTCGTGTCCTGTTCCTGCCGAACCTGGACTCCGTTTTCGAAGGTGGTGACGACGTCATAGTGGCCCGTCCCCTTGGTGTCACGCTCCTCCTTCGTCTTCTGACCGTTCGAGTAGGTGACGCGCAGATCGAACACTCCCGTGCCCTTGGTATCGCGCTCTTCCCGCAACACCTGACCATTCGGGTCGAGCTCTTGGCGCAGGTCCGGCTTGCCGTCGAAGTTCGTATCTTCGACCACGCGCACGGGCTTTCCGCCTTCGAACTCGACGACGCGATCGGCCTTGCCGTCGCCGTTCTTGTCCTCCTCGAGTCGCACGGTTTGGCCGGACGCGTCGTTGGTGCGCCAGGAATGGACCTTGCCGTCTCCCACGGTGTCCTTGAGGACGCGCAGCTCCTTGCCCGTCGCCGGGTCGAGCGTCACCCAGGTATCGACTTGCCCCTGGTGTTTCGAATCCTGCTCCTGCTTTTCGAGGCGCCCTTGGGGATCGTAGAAGTTCCAAAGGTCGATCTTGCCGTCGCCATTTTCATCGAGTTCAACGCGGGTGAGATGACCCTCGCCGTAGTACTCGATGCGGTCGGGTGTTCCTCGACCCTTCGAATCGATGGTGCGTCGGACGAGCGCGCCGTCCTTGTACTCCGCGATGGTCCCGAAGTGGCCGTCGAAGTTGGTGTCGAGGCGCTCGCTCGTGACGTTCCCCTTGTCGTCGAACTCGTAGATCGCGTCGATCTTCCCGTCCCCGTTGCGGTCTTCCTCTTGCTTGACCTTCTTGCCGTCGCTGTAGGTGAGGAAGGTATCCGGCTTGCCGTCGCCGTTCGTGTCGGCTTCGCTCCGCACCGGCTGGCCGTTCTCGAAGAAGGTGACGAGATCGGGCTTGCCCTTGCCCTTGGTGTCCTGCTCCTCGCGCACCTTCTTGCCGTTTTGGTAGAAGCGTACGAGATCGACGTGGCCGGTCTTCTTGGAATCGACTTCCTCGCGCTCAAGCTCGCCGTTCGCGTCGAAGGTTGCGACAAGGTCGGGGTGTCCGCTGCCGGCCATGTCCTGGACCCGCTTGCGCTCTTTGCCGTTCTCATAGGTGGAGACCGTGTCGATGCGACCGTCGCCGTCCGTGTCCATCTCGCGCCGGACGATCACCTCGTCCTTGTAGGTGGTGATGATGTCCGGATGCCCGCGGTGCTTGCTGTCCTCTTCGACGCGGACCTTCTTGCCGTTCTCGTAGTAGATCGTGACGTCCCACTGGCCGTCACCATGGGTGGCCTGGTACTCGACCTTCTTCGTCCCGTCGGGGTTGAACTCCGCGCGGATGTCGGGCTTGCCGGTGTGGGCCCGATCCTCCTCCACGACGGACGGCTGCCCATTCGCGTAGGTCACCCAGCGGTCGATCTTGCCGTCGAAGTTCTCGTCGGATTCTGCCCGTACCGGCACTCCGTTCTCGAAGTAGACCCACGAGTCGGGCTTGCCATCCCCCTTTCGATCGTCCTTCTGGACCTTTGGCTTACCGTTCTCGAACTCGACCCACTGATGGACCTTGCCGTCGCCTTTGGTGTCGCGCTCTTGGCGCGAGATCGAGCCATCCGGTGCGTAGGTCACCCAAAGGTCAATTTTCCCATCGAAGTTCGAGTCGATCTCGGCGTGATCGGGCTTTCCGTCTTTGTAGTAGACAGTCTCGTCGTAGACGCCGTCGCCGTTGGTGTCGGTCTGCTTCTTGGCGAGGCGCTCTTGGTCGTCATACTCGAGGAGAACCGGCTTCTTCTGGGCATGAGCACTGGCACCCACGACCAGGAGCGCCGCGACCACGAGGAGCGTGAGCAGACGTTTCACGGGGGATCTATCCGCCGGCGAGCGGGTTCCGGAAGATGCCGGTGAGCTGCTGCCTTGCGAGACAGCGAACGCGGTCCGACATGGGAGGGAAGGGCGCGGCCGCTCGGAGCGCCTCGACGGCACTCGCAGCGAGCTCCGGGTGGCCACCGCCAAGGGGCCGCACCGCCGTAACCGAGCCCGCGGGATCAAGCGAGAACTGGAGCCGCACCTCCTGGCTCGGCGGCACGTCTGCGGGCAGGATCCAGCGGGCGTACATGCGCGTGCGGATCTGCTCCTCGTAGGCCACCACCTCCGGGCGGCTGAAGCAGTCGCCGTCTCCTCCTCCCCCCGAACCGTTTCCGCCGTCTCCCCGCAGCAGCCCTTCCCCGACCCGGGTGTTGACGCTCGCCACGCGGGGTCCTGTGGGAGAGCCTAGAACGTCGCGATTCGAGGCAATCCCCTCCCGCACAGACGAGCCCCCGGGTAGGCCGGTGGCGCTGGCCGGGCCGGTGCCGATCGTGGAGCCCACATCGGTAATCTGGCGCGGGCCCGCCGAGGGTCCCGCAGGCTGATTCGCGTCGGTGGGGCCACGAAGGGCAGGAGCCGCAGCGCTTCCGAGGTCCACCTTCGAGACCTGCACGCTCGCGACGGAACTCACCGCGGAAACGTGCTCTGCCACCACTGTCGCGTGCGAAATATCCTTGGGGGCGACCACGGGGGCCACAGCGCTCATGTCGATCTTCTGGGCGGAGACGACCGGCGCGGCGGATGCGATCACGGTCGGGTTGATGACCTGGGGCCGAACGGCCTGGGCCTGCGGGGCGAACTCGAGGGAGCGCCGTTCTGCAAGGGCGCGCGGGGCCGGAGCGGGCTCCTCCTTCGGCTTGGGGAGCGGCGGAGGCGGAGCCGGCTCCTCCTTCACGAGCTGCACGGGGATCGGCAACTCCTTTACGACGGGGTTGAGCCACGCCACGAAGAGCAAGAAGCTGATCAGCGCAGCGTGCAGCAGGAGCGAAACCCCGCCGCTTAGCACCCTCCCGCGCGCGCGGCCGGGCTCCCTGATCTCGATTCCCGGGAAGGCCCGGGTGGCAGGCCGGACCGCGCGCAGAGCCCCGCCCAAGCGCAGGGAGCGCATCGGTGTGCGCCGGGGAAGGCGCCTGCGGATCGTGAGCACCTGGCTCAAGCGCCGGTCCTCTCCGCGCACCGCTCAGCGAGCGGCAGCATGGCGGGATGCCGCACATTGGTCTGCGGGCTTGCAAACAGTGCTGCGCACAAGCTGCGGGTGCGCGACCAAACCAGTCCGGGCGACACACGAGAGCTTCGGCGCATCACCCATCGGACGGTTGTTGCATAAACCTGATTCAGCAGCAAACATCCGCCTCCGGGAATCCTACGAATAGGCTCGGTGGCTGTCAACGCGATGAGGCCAGATCCCGGCGCACGACGCAGAGTTTGCTGCGGACTCTCGTGCGATCCTGTAAGGTACGCGTGCGCGCGGGGATGCTTCCACCCGCCCTCCCAAAAGAGCCCGATAGATCGCCGCGTGCATAGGTCCACCAAAGGGGAAGCACAGCTCCGGAAAGAGCGGAGGAGACGCCTTGGATCCCACCACGATTGATGCTGTCGGCCAAGCGGCAACGGCCGCCAACGCCGCCGCCACGACCACCACCACCTTCGATGCGGGCACGCTGCTCCGCCTCCTCGAGCAGGGCGGCCTCACGGTCTACCCGCTCGCGATCGCGTCCATCGTCGCGCTCGCAATCGTGATCGAGCGCTTCTTTCGCTTTCGCGGTCTCGATGCTCAAGTGCGCGACTTGACGCGGCGGGTGGTCGACCATCTCGCCAAGCGAGACCTCGCGGCCGCCCGGGCACTGTGCGAGGCCTCGAGCGCCAAGAACCCGATGGCGCAGATCTTCGTCGAGGGGTTGCGCTGGCAGAATATCGCCCTCGAGGACCTCGACCGCGTGCTTGCGACTTCCCGCCAAGAGGCGGTGAGCGAGCTGCGGCGCGGGCTTTGGATCCTCGGCACGATCGGCTCTCTCGCGCCGTTCATCGGCCTGTTCGGCACAGTGGTCGGCATCATCCGTGCGTTCCACGAGATGGCGGTACAGGGCTCGGGCGGCTTCGCCGTGGTGGCGGCGGGAATCTCTGAGGCGCTCGTGGCCACTGGCACCGGCCTCGCCGTAGCCATCGTGGCGCTGGGTTTCTTCAACTATCTCCAAGTACGCGTGAACGGGATTTCCTCGACCTTCGCGCGCAGTTGTGAGCGCTTCATCCAGGCGCTGCTCTACGTCGAATCTTCCGCGGGGTCGGCAGCGGCACCGCCCACGCCGCCCGTCGGCTCGGAGGCTCACCGTGGCCATCCACTCCCTGCCTAGTGCCGGAGAAGAGACCGGCGACGACATTGTCGCCGAGATCAACATCACGCCGCTCACGGATATCTTTCTCGTGCTGTTGATCATCTTCATGGTAACGACGTCGGTGATCTCGACGCAGGGCAAGAACGTCGATCTGCCGAGCTCGGCGGTGGCATCGGCGGCCCCGACCGGCGTGAACGTGACGATGACGGCCCAAGGTGAGATCCAGGTGAATGACGACATCGTGAAGCCGCAAGCGCTTCCCGCCGCGCTCAAGGCTGCTCTCGCCCGCTCGCGGGAGAAAGTCGTGGTGCTGCGCGGCGATCGGAAGGTGCTCCTCGGCGAGGCCGTGAACATCCTCGATATCGCGCAGCAAGCCGGGGCCACGGGGATCGCCCTCGCGACCAAGCCACCCGGGCCCGCGGACAAGCACTAGCGCCGGTCGCAGCGCCTCTTAGGCGCCCCGCCGGCGCAGCCACGTCACGGCAGCGCCGATCAAGAGCAGCTCGGGCACGAGAAGGCCTACGCCGTAGAGCATGCCAAGCGTCTGCTGCGGCGTCAGCGGATCCTGGTTCGGAGTGAGCAGCTTCGGCCGCAGCGTGATCGCATCCTCTCGCGCCAAAGCCCAATGGATCGCATTCATGAGCAGGTCTAGGTTGTAGAGGGAGCGCAGGTATTGATTCGTGGCGAAGTCTGCATCCCCAAAGACAACGATCCGCGCCTCGCCGGAGGGTCGGGGGTAGCGGCCCGCGCCAACGAGCGGGTAGCGCTGGAACACCGTGCCCGGGGGCGGGCGGGGCGCGCTCGTTCCGTGGACGGCCGCCGGATCGAAGTTGAGCCAGGAGCGCGGGCTCGTGAAGGCAAGGCTCACGAGCTCGTCGTCGGGCTCGGGTTTGTGCACCGCC
>Ga0074046_10000177_pt1 | contig 53855 bp, 48 predicted proteins | sample BogForMeECP23OM3_FD_94441 | JGI IMG/M metagenome (GOLD analysis project Ga0074046, IMG submission 94441) | Bog forest soil microbial communities from Calvert Island, British Columbia, Canada - Bog Forest MetaG ECP23OM3 | ecosystem: Environmental > Terrestrial > Soil > Wetlands ... | reverse complement strand
AGGTAGAAACCCAACGTGACCAGGAACCGGGCACCAGCATTTTCCACGTCCAGTTTCGCTCCGAGTGAGGACGCAAAATAGCCCACGACCGTCTTGGCGATTCCGTAGATTCCGATCGGGTAGGCGCCCAACATATCCTGAGCCAACCCAATAGCCGCGCCCGTGAACAGGCCTGAAATCGGATTCCGCCGCGCCATGGCGAAAAAAATCGTCACCAGCAGCGGCAAGTCGAAGATAGAGAAGAACGGAAGACGCCTGGGCACGAACGCCTGCAGAAACAGCGCCAGCAACGGCACGCCCACCGTCACCGGAATGCTGAACCGGTAGACCTCAATCTGCTCCCCTGATGTGTAAGTGATGGGCACGCTAATGGGGATCGTCTTCAGTTGCGGGTGGTTGCGGATTAGGTGAGACCGGGAGATTCTGCTGCTCCGTTGACGACTTTGGCGGACGGACCCCACCGGCACTTGACGTACCAGCAGCCGGAGAACTGCTATTCAACACGGGGTCGCTCGATACCGGTTTCAACACCGTTTTCTTTGCAACCGGGCCATTCGCGGTCTGCCCAGCAGGCGTCACGCCCTGCGAACTTCCGCCGCTGACAGGGGTCGCCTTAGCCGGCGTCGCAGCCGCGGAACCATTGCCTGCAACTTTGAAGGTAGATCCCGTCGCCACGTGCGCAGAACTCTCAGAGTTTGCCGAGCCGTCAACCGAAGTCAGAGGCTTCGTCCCAGCGCTAGTTCCTCCCGCAGGCTCGATAGGTTTGCTGTTTCCAGCCATGGCTGCCGGATCCACCGCCGGTTTGTCCGGAACCGACGGCAACCGCTGCGCCAGAATATCGGCGGCCCGCACTCGAACGCCGTCCGCCACCGCACTCTCTTCCTGCTTCTCGGTAACTACCAGCACTTCTTCCAGACGGCTCAGATCCGCGGAAGGCTTCACTTCGATCTTCAGGAACATCTCCCGCCCCGGGCTCACCTTCGCGACCGTGCCTACCGGCAGTCCCTTGGGAAATATCTGGTCGCCTCCGCTGCTAAGAACTCTATCTCCGGGGTCGACCTTCTCGTCGCTCATCACCCGTTCCAGAACCACGGTTCCGTCGGCAGTGCCCTTGAGTACGCCTTGCAACCGCGACTTTTCCAGCATGGCGCCTACGCCACTGGTCTGGTCGTTAATCATAAGCACGAGTGAAGTCGAGGGATAGACCCGCAAAACCTTGCCCACGATCCCGCCCACTGTGATCACCGCCATGTCGGTCGCGATTCCTTCATTCGATCCTTTGTCGATATAGATGGACCGCGAAAGGTCGCTGCCACTGGATCCAATCACCTGCGCCGCCACGGTCTTGGCGATGATCTGCTCTTTGAACGCCAGCAACAGTTGCAGCCGGTGAGCCTGCTCGGCATCTTCCGTCAGGCGCACCTGCTCCAGCCGCATCTGCTCGATCTGCTGCTTGAGTTCGCGGTTTTCTGCGCGCACCCCGCGCAGGAAAAAATAGTTGCGCCAGATATTGCGGCTATCGTTCTGGAACCAAACCAGGACTCGCTCCAGAGGAGTGATCGCATCCACCGCCCATACCCGGATGAGCCGGGTGTTCTCCGAATCGCCGCTACGCTTGACCTGGACCGCGAGTCCCAGCACCTGCAGAAACAGGACTCCCACCAGAATGGTTAGGTTGCGGTAACGGCCGAGTACGGATTCCATAAGTCAGTGGTCAGGGATTAGGGGCCAGGGGTCAGTAGGCTTTTCTGGTCCCTGACCTCTGGGCCACTGACCCCTGCTTTTCTACTCAATCGAAATCTTCCGCAGCAGCTTGAAGTCCGAGAGCATCTTGCCCGTGCCCAGCACCACGCTGCACAGCGGATCGTCCGCGATCGAAACCGGCAGTCCGGTTTCTTCCCGGATGCGCTTGTCCAGATTCTTCAGCAGCGCCCCGCCCCCGGTCAGCACGATGCCGCGGTCGCTGATGTCAGCCGAGAGTTCCGGCGGCGTCCGCTCCAGCGCTACACGAATCGCATTCATGATGGTCGATACGCACTCGCTCAGCGCCTCGCGGATCTCGCCATCATCCACCGTAATCGTCTTCGGCACACCTTCGATCAGGTTGCGCCCTTTGATTTCCATCGTCATCGGCTTGTCGAGCTGATGAGCCGACCCAATCTCCATCTTGATCTGTTCACCGGTGCGCTCACCGATCAGCAAATTATATTTCCGCTTCAGATAATTCATGATGGCTTCGTCCATCTGATTGCCCGCCATCCGCACTGAGCGCGAATAAACGATGCCGCTCAACGAAATCACTGCGATGTCCGTTGTACCACCACCAATATCGACCACCATGTTCCCGCTCGGCTCAGTGATGGGTAATCCGGCACCAATCGCCGCTACCATGGCCTGCTCTACGAGATGCACTTCGCTCGCCTTGGCGCGGTACGCCGAGTCCATAACCGCGCGTTTTTCTACCTGCGTAATCTCCGAAGGCACACCAATCACAATGCGCGGATGCACCAGCATCTTCCGGTTGTGCGCCTTCTGGATGAAATAGTTGAGCATCTTCTCGGTGACCTTGAAGTCGGCAATCACGCCGTCCTTCATGGGCTTGATGGCGACGATGTTGCCCGGGGTCCGCCCCAGCATCTCTTTCGCCTCTTTGCCCACGGCCTCCACTTCGCCGGTGTTCTTGTTGATGGCAACGATGGAAGGCTCGTTCACTACGATGCCCTTCCCGCGCGCGTACACCAACGTGTTGGCCGTCCCCAGATCGATCGCCAGATCGCTCGAGAACAGGCTGAATAAAGACCTGAGGTTGTGGGAACGCGATGAATGAAAGCCGTTGCTTGACATGACGAACTCTTCTCTCGCTTCTTAGCCGATTCGAACCGCTCTGCTTCCGGGGCAAACCCGGCTTGCACGAACTTATGCGAACTGCCACGTAACCTTACTGAATAATAATTTTCTTCTGCTGCGTGTTTACTCCACCCTGCGACGTCTGTGCTGTTACCGTAATCACAGCTTCTCCGGTGGCCAGCGGCGGCGTGAAGTAGTGAAAACTACCGTCGGTGGAGACCATCGGAACCTCCCGCCCATTCACCATCACCCGCGCCCCGATCTGCGTCTTGCCGGTCACTTCAATCACGTGTCCGTGTTGAATAAACGGGTCCAGTTCCAGGTCGATGGCTTCGTTCTGCTTTCCCTTGGGAATGATGGTGAAGCGATTTTTCTCGCTCTCCACCGATTCTTTTCCCAGCCCGTCGTACGACTGCACCATCCAGTAGTACGCACCTTCGCCAAGGCTTGTAACCGATACGTCCGCTGTGTTGACCCTCTTATCTACCAGTGTAGAAGAAAAGTAAGGATTTCTCGATATACGAAGCCGGTAACCAGACGCATTCGCCATCGGCGTCCAGGAAAACTCCACATCCTTGGTCGGTTCCCCGGAAGTAAAAATTGGCGCCATGTTGGCGGGAGAAATCGGCGTCGGCGGCCCTGCGTCCTTCGCCTTCTCCATGTGGGGTTCTTCCCGCTTGAAACTTACTTTCTCCCAGTTCGCCAACTCGACGGTCTCCCCGTTCCGCGTCACTTCGCCTGCGCCCTTCTTCATCAGGATCTCGTGCTGATCCAGCGTAGGATCGTTGTGCACTCGCGCCATCGATTCTGGAGCCAGCGATGCCCGGGCCCCATCCACAATCACCTGCGACTTCGATCCTTGAGAATAAGTTGCCGTTGAAAGATCCACCGTTCCCGTGCTCACCGCCACAGCCACATTGGTCTGCTGCTGATCGTTGGCCGAGTTTTCTTCAATCACGATCAACGAATCCTGCTTCACGGTGTAGCTGGTGCCGTCATTAAATACCACCTTGGCCATGCCTTCCGACCCGGTCTGCACAACGTCACCTTTGTCCAGCGGCACGTTGTAATCCGCCGCCAGCCAGCTACTGCTGCTGCCCTTCTTTACTCGAACCGTGCCATCCAGCGCCGTAAAATGAGCCTGCTGCGCGGTCGTTCCGCCACCACCCGCAGGCGGAGCCATCCCCGCCACCCGCTCCAGAACCTTGTTCGCTACCCCGTCGGCCACTTTGATGCTGCTCTCGGTAAATTGCGGAAACGCCAGCCGCATCCCGAGCAAGCACAGCATCGCCCCACCCATGATCATTAAGGCCACACTGCGGTATGTGACCGTTGTCCATGCGATATGGATGCCCGGTTTGCGAGTCGACGAAGACACGTGGGACAAAAACCCTATTCAAGCCTTTTGAATATGCGGTAATTCAAACGTTACCACAAGCCGATTAACGGCAAGAATAGGTAATCAACCGGGAACATTACCTTCGTGCATGTAGTGGTTATCCTGATGTGCTCCTAATCTTCCTCCGTGCGACCATGTCCCAGCCCGCGCATGACAGTTCCTCACTCTTCCGCTATCCTTTCCCGTCATGTCCAGCACTGTGTCAGCGCGTTCTTCTCCCGTGCGCGGCCAGTATTCGCTCCTCGCTGGTGGAATGGCGATCATCTGGGCCATCGCGCTGGCCAAACTCCTCTTCCACATCTACTTCAACAACCGTTACGGATATTTTCGCGACGAGTTCGATTACATCGCTTGCGGCGATCACCTCGCCTGGGGATATGTCGACCAACCCCCGCTCATCCCATTCCTGATTCACCTATGCCGAGCCGTGCTCGGCGATTCACTCCGCAGCATTCGCTTCATCCCCGCGCTGGCATCTTCTCTTCTGGTGGTCCAAACCGGGCTGCTCGCTCGCGAATTCGGCGGACGCCGCTTCGCCCTTCTGCTCAGCGCCATCACCATCCTGACCGCGCCACAATATCTTTCCAATGGAAGCCTGCTCACTACCAACTGCCTGGAACCGAGTCTCTGGATGGGCTGCGCCTACTTAGCCGTCCTCGCCATCAAGCGCAACCAGCCTCGCTACTGGCTCTGGTTCGGCATCATCGCCGGCATCGGCCTGCAGGAGAAGTATTCGATCGCCCTCTTCGGCTTCGGTATGGTCGTCGGACTCCTTCTCACCACGCAGCGCCGCCCCTTCCTCGATCCCTGGATCTGGATCGGTGGCCTCGCAGCCTTCCTGATCTTCCTTCCCAATCTGCTGTGGAACATCCACTATCACTGGCCCTTCCTTGAACTGATGCACAACATCCGTGCCGAAGGTCGTGACGTCGTCCTTCCGTTCCCGCAATATTTCTTCCAGCAGACCATTTTGTTGAATCCTCTGACCGCTCCCATCTGGCTCGCAGGATTATTCGCTCTCCTTTTCTCCTCCCGGCTCAGGCCCTACCGTGCTCTCGGCTGGTGCTATCTGGTTTGCTTCACGGTCTTCTTCATTCTCCACGGGAAAAATTATTATCTCGCGCCCATCTATCCCATGTTGCTGGCGGCGGGTGCAGTGGTCATCGAGTCCGCCATCGACAGAAATAAAAGCAAGGCACCGAAGAACACACGCCCGCGCCGCCCTTGGCTCAAAGTCGCCATTGCAGTCGTGTTGCTCGCGAATGGAATCTACCTCTTACCCGTCACCATTCCTATACTTTCTCCGGACAGTTTTCTCGCCTACGCGCACCATCTCCCCTTCAAGCTCCCCGTCATGGAGCACAGCCACGCCCGTGCCGCGCTTCCGCAGTGGTATGCCGATCAATTTGGCTGGGAGGAAATCGTCGCGGAAACTGCCGTAGCCTGGAATCGATTGTCCCCAGACGAGCGCAAAGATGAAGCCTGCGGCATCTTCGCCCAGGACTACGGCCAAGCGGGCGCCATCGATTTCCTTGGCCGCCGCTACGGCCTTCCCCGCTCCCTCAGCGGCCATCAATCCTGGTTTCTCTGGGGACCGCGTGGCTATTCGGGCAACTGCATGATCGTCCTCGACGACAGCCGCCGGCGGCTCGAACAACTCTGGAATCAAGTCGAATACGTCGGCGCGTCCGCCGACAATCCCTACGCACTCGAAAAAGAAATCCCCGTCTTCATCTGCCACGGCGCAAAGTTCGGTACGCTCGCCCAACTTTGGCCACAACTAAAACGCTGGCGATAGAGAGTTCATTCGAAGACGGGAAGTGTCTCCGCGACAGATCCTGAGATGCGCTCTCACCTAGAATCGGTTTCGAAGAAATTCAAAAAGGCCATAGCCGATAAGCGCGGCGATCGCTGCGATTCCAAAATTGGCCGAGGTAAAAACATCTCCCATTGCCCAGGCGAGGCCCTTCCTCGCACCCAGGCCTGAGCGCTCGAATTCACCCATCAAGAGATTCGAATAAAACAGAAAGATGATGAACCCGATCTCGATCACCGCTCTCCATACATTTTTCTTCATGGCGAATACCGGCCTCGGTCTTTGAATTGAGCGGGCATAGGTCCGCGCAGTAAATGATTCCGACCAAACTTAGCCCGCTTCACTTGACATCGCAACATGCCGTCGTCAACAATTTATCCGCACCTCAAACCGGTTGTAGGAAACCGGACCAAATCGCTCCACCCGTTCAGAGAGCTTCCTCAACGAGGTTATTTCATGTTGTTCGCAGCCCGCGTGGCCATCTTTCTTTGCCTTCCGTTGGTTCTTGCCGCCGTCGTCTCGGCGCAGAAAGTTTCTGTTTCTCAGCCCACAATCTGGGCCTCCAAGCCGGACGTAGCCGCCTTCGAGAAAATCGAGACCGACCGCCTTGCCGCCGGCCAACGTTCCATCGACACGCTGCTCGCCGCCAAGGGCCCACGCACCATTGAGAACACTCTCATGCCGCTTGACGAAGCCTTCCATCAGATCAATTCCGCCGCCTATTTCGCCGGGCTGATGGAGCAGGTCCATCCCGATTCCACTTTCCGCGATCATGCCACCGCGATGCTCACCAAAGCGAGCGCGGCGCAGAACGCCATCGCTCTCAATCACGACGTTTACAACGCACTCGCCGCGCTCGATCTTTCCCAGGCCGATTCCGTCACTCGTTATTATGTAACTCGCCAGCTTCTCGAATTCCGCCTTGCAGGAGTCGATAAAGACGATGCCACCCGCGCACGCCTCAAGAAATTAAACGACCAGGCCACCGAGCAGCAGTCCATGTTCGATCGCAATATTTCCGACGGCCAGAAAGTGGTCGAGGCCGATCCCGCCGAACTCGACGGCCTGCCGCAGGATTACATCGATCGCCACAAACCCGACGCCAACGGAAAAGTCCATCTCACCACCGATTATCCCGATGCGCTTCCCGTTTTCACCTTCGCCAAAAGCGATTCCCTGCGCCGCCGCATGTCACTCGCCTTCAACACCCGCGCGTACCCCAAGAATCAGGAGGTTCTCACCAGCCTGATGAAGACGCGCTATGAGATCGCCTCTCTGCTCGGCTATCCCTCGTGGGCCGACTACAACGCCGCAGACAAGATGATCGCCAAGGGCCACAACATCGCAGATTTCATTCAGCAGGTCAACGACGCTGCCAGCGACCTTTCGCAACGTGAATTTGAAATGTTGCTCGCCGAAAAGCAGAAGACCGATCCCGGTGCCAAAGAAATCTGGGAACACGAACGCGGTTATCTCTCCGAATTAGTTCGCCGCACCAAGTACGATTTCGACTCGCAATCCGTGCGCCCCTATTTCCCCTTCACGGAAGTGAAGCAAGGCATCCTCGACACCGCCGCCGACCTCTTCCACGTCACCTTCCAGCAGGAAGATAACGTCCCCGCCTGGGATCCCGCGGTCGAAACGTGGATCGTCATCGATAGCGGCAAGCCCATCGGCCGCTTCTATCTCGACATGCATCCGCGGCCCGGCAAGTACAGCCACGCCGAAATGGCTCCCGTCCTCGACGGCATACGTGGCAAGCAACTCCCTGAAGCCATTCTCGTTTGCAATTTTCCGGCTCCTACCGCAACCGATCCCGGCCTGATGGACTACGGCGACGTCCAGACTTTCTTCCACGAATTCGGCCACCTCATGCATCACATTCTCGGCGGCCAGCAACAGTGGGCCGGCATTAGCGGCATCACCATGGAATCGGATTTCGTCGAAGCTCCTTCCCAAATGCTCGAAGAGTGGATTGCCAGCCCGCAAGTTCTGGCCAAATTCGCCCGCCATTACAAAACTGGCGAACCCATCCCCGCCGAACTCGTCGCCCGCATGAACCGCGCCTCCGCCTTCGGCCGCGGTGGTTGGGTCGAGCGCCAGAATTCCTTTAGCGCCATCTCCTATGACATCTATAAGACCAAGCCGGAGAACGTCGATCTCGACAAGGTCACCCTCGACGACTCCAGCCACTACACTCTGTTTAAGCCGCTCCCTGACAGCCACATTTGGGCTTCCTTTGGCCACCTCGGCGGCTACTCCTCCGCTTATTACACTTACCTGTGGGATAAGGTCATCGCCGAAGATTTCTTTCTGCAATTCGATCATCAAAACCTGCTCGCTGGTGACGCTCCCATGCGCTACCGCCGCGTAGTCCTCGAACCCGGCGGCTCGATGTCCGCCAATGACTTGGTCAAGAACTTCCTCGGTCGTCCACAAAACATCACCGCACTCCAACACTGGATGGCCGAAGAATTCGACGGCAGCGCAGCCGGCACGAAATCAGCGGGAAAGTAAGGCAGAGGACTCGCACGAACCCGCGGCTGGACTGCTAGGGATCCTTCGACTACGTTGTCGTTCGCTTCGCAAACGACAACTCCGCTCAGGATGACAGGATGGGAAGTGTGGAGAGGGAAAGAACAGCAGGTTCCCTTCGGCTTCAGTCAGGGGCAGGCTCTCCACTCTGCCGTCGCTGGCGCTCCGGCTGCGGTCGGAATGACAGGATGATGAGAGCGGCAAATGTTGGGATCGTTCCATGTTAATTTTCCGTTAAATTCGCGCCGTCCGATTGACCGCGATATCCCGCGGCGTTACTCTCCACAACTATGCCTGCACCCGACCTCGATCAACTGCGTCTCGCCTACAAACAGGCCACCGACGAATGGGTCGATGCCATTCGCGCCGAGGAAGCCTTAGCCACTCTCGACCACTCCATGATCGCCTGGGAGAAATGGGACGACGCCCACTTCCGCGAAGAAGACGCTCACGCCAAAGCCACCGAAGCTCGCGAAGCCTACAAAGACGCTTTGCGCACCGCCAACTACGGCATCTAGCAAAACGACTTCGGGCCCACCTCCAACAATGAAAGGTGGGCCCGAAACTATTCCCGCAACCGTTCGTCTTCAGTTCACCCCTATTTGCCCGGGAGGTAGCTCAGGTCAGGACGATACCGGATGATCTCGCTCGACTCTTTCTCAATCGAATGGTCGAAGCGCTCCACAATGGAATCCGCCTCAGCCTGTCCGAAAGCTTCTTTGAGCATGTCGCGGAAAGGCTTCACATCCGGCTTGTCCTCGAAGTCTGCCCAGCTCTTGTGAGGAATGGATAACACAAACGTCCCTGTCGTTCCCCCGTTCACCAACTCGTAAAATCCATACGTGACCGGCCACTTGGTCTTGACCGCGGCGTCGTGAACCCGTTCAATGCCCGAGCGAAAATCCGAGTCTTTCCCGGAGTGCACCTCATAGATGAAGATCTCCGAGAACTTGGACGGCGTGTCGTCCCCGCTGGCATTACTCACCTTGGGCATGAATTCGTAGTAGCGAGTCGTGACCGATTCCACGTAGTTCCCCACAACCTTCTGGAACTCCGCCAGATCCGCCTCGTCGCTAACCACTGGTTTGTCGTAGTCCGCCCAATGCTGGCCGAAGTGGCCTACCAGGAACGTTCCCGTATTGTCCCCGCTCATCGTCTCCCATACCAGCAACGGCAGCGGATCGTTCTGCTGCTTGTGCCACGCCGCTTTTTGCTTGCGTCCCGCCTCGTACTGCGGCACGTTTGAACCCTTCACTTTCTGAAACTCGATGCTCGCCAGATTGCCCTTTTCCTGGGCGGCTAGCGAGCACACTACGAACAACATGATCCCAACAGCTGACAGCAGCTGATTGCGCTTCATTGTGTCCTCTCTTCCGTTATCAGTTTTCCCGCACTTCAAACCGCACAAGCGCCCCACGGTCGCTTGGCTTGCGAGCTCAAGTTCTTGATTGTTTAGTGAGGCCCCGAGTGCAGGTGGATGGAACGCGAGCATCCTACACGTTTCGTGGAGCAATGTCGAAGAATCGCGAACAGCGAACGATTGTCGCTGCCGGAAAGAAAAAGCGGGCCGCCCCTACGACGGCCCGCTGTTGAGAACTGCCCTTCTTAGAACACATCTCGGACAGTGCGGTTGACCAGGCCCACGGAGCTGTTGGCCGCCTCGCCAGATGCATAGGTGAAGGTCACGGACTGATCGAGCAAATCGATCTGCTCCGAGGCCAACACCGTCGTGCTGCCACTGGCGGTCACCTGCACCAGATACGTGCCGTAGGGCACGCCGATCTTTTGCTGGGTGCCGGGAGTCACCGAGACCGTGAACGTCTTGGGAGACGCCACGTACAACTGTGTCAGCGTGGCTTGCAAGGCAGGTGCATCCGCCGCTTCAGCGAAGACAAATCGCGCAGCGCCGGGCGGCACCGATCCAAGGTTATCGGTGAACAACAGCAACGTGGGTTCGCCACCGCTGATTGCGGCTACCGCCGACACACTCTCTCCACCTTTTAAAGTCACCTCCGAGTCGATGATCACTGGATTGGTGCAGGGGGCCAGCGTGTTGTCTTCGCTGATCTGCACGTCATAGGTCCCCGCGGCAAAACTGAGAGGCCCACTGGTGTTGGCAAAGGTCAGTCCTCGCGCCATGCAGTCCTTTCCGTTGATCAAAACGTCGATGGGAAAACCCGGGTTAACGTTATCGGCAATATCGCGTCCGGGAACGCCATGCACAATGTAGAGGTAAGCGTTGTCGGCGGCAAAGCTGTATGCGGCCAGAACAAAGCATAGAGATGCAAGTTGCAGACAGACACGTGTGCGCAGTTTCATAAAGTCTCCTTTTGAGTTTTTGAGGTTCGGTGCTGATTCTTGATGGGATGAACTGCCCGTCCGCGTAGAAGAACTGCGCTCGGAGCGGTTCAAGATTTCACTGCTGAGATCTCAACCGGGAAGCCATCTAGCTTCGTTTGACTCAAACCCTCGGCTCAAGGGGAAGTTGTATGGATGCGAAAAAAATTGTAGTGAATTTTTTCTACGCACGCAGAGTGACGCTCTTAGCGCAGCGTTAAAGCACAGTCAGACACAATTCGAATCTGGTTTCGTTTTCGCCTTCTTCGCCTCCAAAAACTTGTCATTCCGAATCGAGCGGCAGGCCCGATGAGGAACTTACCTTTGGCGCCTTCATCGATACGGCGTACTGTGGATTTCGCCCACGAATATTTTTGCTGCGCAGCGCGCTGGAGGATGGATTATCAGGTCGTTGTGCCCTCCTTATTTGGTAAAGCGGGGTATCCCCCCTCCCATCCCGTCCTCGAAAAGCCGCGCTGGGCGCGGCGCTCACGCGGGGTACTTTGCAAAATCTAGATTGCAAGAAACTTAGTGGTCAAAATCCAGAGAACAAGAGACTTACGCCTTGTCTCGCTCCGGCTCGATTGACCGCCTCCGCCTCGACCATGATGGGCTGATTGCGAATGGAGGACAAGGTTGGATGTCACACCGGGTGTGTGGATTTCAAAGCGTGGGTCTCAGGAATGAACTCAAATTCCGATCAGAGACCGTCGTGGAATCCCACCTTGCCAGAAGCTAGAAGCCAGAAGCCGAGTATCTCTCTTGAATGAACTCGCCAATCGAAGCGTAAGCCGTCGTCAAAGTCCTCTCATCCGGCAAGAACACAATTCGAAAATGTTGCGTTCCGGGTTTCTGCCCAAATCCGGAGCCATGAACCACCATCACATGCTGCTGCCGAATGAGTTCCTTGACGAAAACTTCATCACTCTCCGGGATATCGATGCGCGGAAAAGCGTAGAACGCGCCGCGAGGCGCAACACAACTCACGCGCGGAGTCGCTTCGCACCACTTCTGAGTAAGGTCGCGGCGCGCCCGCAGCTTGCGCCGCATTTCCACCAGATGATCCTGCGGCCCTTCCAGCGCCGCCTTGATCGCATATTGCTCCGGATGATTCGCGCACAACCGTGCTCGCAGCAACCGGTGAATGCCTTCGGTATAAGGTTTCACGGCCGCAGCGTCGCCAGAGACAATGCCCCAACCAATGCGCCATCCCGGAACCAGATAGTTCTTCGACATTCCCCCGAACGTGATACAAGGCACATCGGGCGCAACCGCGGAGAACGCGATGTGCGGAGTATCTTCGATTATGAGCTTGTCGTAGATCTCGTCCGAGAAGACGACCAGATTATGCCGCCGCGCAATCTCTGCGATCCGCTCCAGCATCTCGCGCGAGCACAACGATCCCGTAGGATTATTGGGATTGATCAGCACAATCGCGCGCGTTCGTGGCGTGAGTTTGCGTTCGATATCCGCCAGCTCCGGCTGCCATGCATCATCCTCATTAAGATCATAAGCATTGAGCGCGATGCCCAGCTTGCATAGCACGGCAGAGTAAAGCGGATAGTCCGGACTGGGCGTGAGAATGTCTTCGCCAGGATTCACCAGCGCGCTGATGCTGAGATCAACAGTCTCACTCACGCCGGAAGTGACAAAAACGTCGCGCACCGTCGTGATGCCCTTACGCGTCGCCTCGCCACGAATCGCCTCGATCGCTTCCGAAATTCCCGGAGATGGCGCGTAGCCATTCTTTCCGTCGCGCATCGCCTTGTAGACGGCTTCGATAATGTGCGCCGGGGTCTGGAAGTCGAAGTTCAGCGGATCGCCAACATTCAGCGGCAGAACTTTGTGTCCCTGCTGAATGACTTCGTCCGCCACGCAAGCCAGATCGCGGATGGCATAGCGGACATTCTCAAGACGCTTCGCGGCCGTAATCTCGTGGACGGTTGTAGCTGGAGTCATGAAAGCCTCGGCGCAGCGGGCGCGCCGACCGCGGCCCGTGATTAAGCGCACAAGAGAATTCTAACCGTTGAGGAGCAGAGCGTGCAGAGAAAACGTGCAGAGATAAACCGATGGGGTGCGATTTAGTGCGGGGTGAAGCTGATCGAAATGTCCTCGACCGTTTGCGCCGGCGCGGGGATAAACTTCCACTTCATGACCGCCGCCGAAGCGCTCTCGGCCAGGATCGGATTGCCGCCAACTATGTCTATATTGCTGACCTTCCCCTCAGCACTGACGGTGACCTTCAGACGAACCAGGCCCCCGATTTGAGCATGCTTCAGCAGTTCGGAGTATTCCGGTTTAACCGAGACCAGCACTTTGCGGTCGGACTTAGCCGCTTTCTGCGCCTGCACGGCAGGCACTAGCCCGGTGCAGCAGCAGAGGGTGAGAGCTGCCGATACGATATTGCGCTTAGCGCCTCCCCTGGCGCGAGAAACCAAGTGGTTCAGCAAGACCGATCCTTACGAGATCTGTAGAAGATTGGACCCCAAGTAGGACAACGCTAGGTCACGCGCGGCACATCGGCAAGATTACCAACGTACCTTGAATCTCTCGCATCCGCGGACGGGCAACGCAAAAGATCATGTCCGGTCTATTCGTCCCGGTCGATCTGCGCCTTCTGCAGCTTGTCTGAATAGTCAATGTAGACGGACTTCCACTCAGTGTAGAAGTCGATAGCGCCGATGCCGCCTTCGCGGTGACCGTTCCCAGTCGCCTTCGTGCCGCCGAAAGGCAAATGCACTTCCGCCCCGATCGTCGGAGCATTGATATAAGTAATGCCCGTTTCGAGGTCGCGAATCGCGGCGAAAGCCCGGTTCACATCTTTGGTATAGAGCGCGGACGAAAGCCCGTACTCGATCCCGTTCGCGATCTCAATCGCATCTTCCAGGTCGTCGCAAGGGATGATCGAGACTACTGGGCCGAAGATTTCCTCCTGCGCGATGCGCATCTTCGGATCCACCTCGCTAAACACCGTCGGCTCCATGAACCAGCCGTATTGATACTCGCCCTGATCGAGCCGGTTGCCGCCGCACATCAGCTTCGCGCCTTCGTTCTGGCCGACTTCAACATAGCTGAGATCAGTTTGCAGTTGCTTTTCATTGATCGCGGGACCCATCTCGACGGTCTCATCGAGCCCGTTGCCGACTTTGAGCTTCTTGGCGCGTGCGACATAGCGCTCAACGAACTCGCCGTAGACGCCCTTCTGCACGATGATGCGGCTGGTCGCAGTGCAACGCTGGCCGGTGGTACCGAAGCCGCCCCAGAGCCCGCCTTCGATGGCGAGCTCAAGGTTCGCATCGTCGAGGACGATCATGGGATTCTTGCCGCCGAGTTCGAGCGAACAGTGTTTGAAACTCTTGGCCGCGATCCCGCCAATGATGCGGCCTACCGCGGACGATCCCGTGAGCGAGATGGCGCGCACATCGGGATGCTCGGCCAGCGGCGTGCCCACGTCGGCGCCAAAGCCGGTGACAATGTTGACGACACCTTTCGGAATGCCGGCATCAGTAAACGCGCGGACCAAGTTGAACGTTGAGACCGGAGTATCCTGCGCCGGCTTGATGACGCAGGTGTTGCCACAAACTACCGCGGGCAACAGCTTCCAGGAAGAAATCGCCATGGGAAAATTCCACGGCGTGATCATGCCGCAGACGCCGATCGGCTGGCGCACAGCCATCGCGAATTTATTCGGAAGCTCCGAGGGAACCGTGGGACCAAAGAGACGGCGTCCTTCGCCGGCGTTGTAGTAGGCGGCGTCGATGGCCTCCTGCACGTCTCCCCGAGTCTCATTGAGCACCTTGCCCATTTCGCGGGTCATGTCGCGGGCGTGATCTTCTTTGCGCCCGATGAGAATTTCCGCAGCCTTAAAAACCATCTCGGCGCGCCGCGGCGCGGGAACCAGCCGCCACTTCGCGAACGCGCGCTTGGCGGCGTCGACCGCAGCATCCACATCGGCCTTGGCGGATTTTTGAAAGACGCCGACCACATCGCGAGTGTCGGCGGGATTGCGATCTTCAAACGTCTCGCCAGTCGAGGATTCGACCCACTCACCGTCGATGAAATTCTTGAATACCTTGGTCGGGTTGTAGCCCAGAGTGGCGGGAGATGCCAGAGTATCGGTTGCCATAATTGCTCCTTGATCCAATGCTAAATATTGATGCTACAGAAGGAATGGAAGGTGCGGCAAGGGAAGGGAAGGCTTCGAGTTTGAATTGCGCTGGACAGATCGATATGGCAGCGCTATCTTTCAGCCATGTTTAGAGGCTACGCCGAGGCGGAGAGGAAATATTGGGTCCGTAGTAAGACGCAAGGGAAGTACCGATTCATCTGGCGGGAGGGAGTCCCGCCAACCCTTCTGACTTGGCTTGTCGTGGTCCCAGTTGTGGAGGTCTTCGGAGACCATGCACATTCATTCTCTCTGCGGACGACCGTCTTCATCGGCGTAGTCACTCTTCCTATCATGCTATTCGGGAGGTACTTGACCGGCAGCTGGAGATGGAAAGACTTCGAGAAGAAATACCCTGAATAGTTTTCTCTCTTGGGAATGAGTCTTGAACCAAAGGTCGAAAAGACAGGCTTCGATCGCGCCAGTTCTCGTGACTATAGTATAATGACCATGATCGAAAGGATCTCCTGCGATGAAGAAGATGGCGGCGGGCAAGTTCAAGGTTCATTGTTTGGCGGTCATGGATGAAGTTCAGGCCAAGCGGGAAACGGTGTTGATCACGAAGCGCGGGAAGCCGGTGGCGAAGCTGGTGCCTGCGGATAAAGATACCGACGACTTCTACGGTTTTTTTGCCGGTAAGGGCAAGATTGTAGGCGACGTCGTCGCTCCTGCATTTTCTCCGGAAGAGTGGGGCGACCTATATTGATTCTGCTGGATACACACGTGGTTATCTGGATCGCTATGCTTCCGGCGAAGATTTCGAAGAACGCAAAAGTTGCGATGGATCAGGCACGGCAGGAAAACGCCGGAATCGCCATTTCCAACATGACGTTGCTGGAGTTGGCCCGGCTCTCCAGCACGGGGCAGGTTCACTTCAATTCCAGCCTGGAGGTTTTTCTATCGGAAGTAGAACGACGTTTTGTCGTACTGCCGATGAATGCACGGATCTGCGTACAGGCTTTTGATCTGCCAGCCGGTTATCCGAAGGATCCCGCGGACCGGATCATCGGAGCGACTGCTCTGGTGGAAGGCCTTGCCTTGGTCACGGCCGATCGCGGAATCCGCGACTCGCGCGCCTTTCCGACGATCTGGTAGCGAACCAGCCGTTTGCCTGCTTTCTCTTTCCCCACGAATCTGCTTAAATCAAATCAAGCGCAACCCCGTTGGGCGTGCTGGTGTTTCTACAACCGTGGTCGACATTCATTCGCACATTCTTCCGGAAGTAGACGACGGATCGAAATCCTGGGACATTTCCGTCGCCATGTGCCGCATGGCCGCGGCCGACGGCATCACGCATCAAGTCGCTACGCCTCATGCCAACGACCGCTATCATTACGACCGCCCTTATCTTCAGGGACTGGTCGAGCACTTGCAGCAACTGGTGGGCAACGCGCTCACGCTCAGCCTGGGATGCGACTTCCATCTTTCCTACGACAACCTGCAGGACGTGCTCGCCAACCCGGCGCGCTACGCCATCGAAGGCACGCACTACATGCTGGTCGAGCTGAGCAACTACAGCGTTCCGCAACAGATTACCGACTGTTTTATGAAGCTGGGGGATTGCGGCGTCACCGCCGTGATTACGCATCCGGAACGCAATCCAATTTTGCGCGAGACTCCGCAGCGCGTCGTGGAGTGGGCAGAGCAAGGCTGTGTGATCCAGATGACGGGATCGGCGCTCACCGGATTCTGGGGAGAACGCGTGCGGCGCGCGGCGCTGTGGCTGCTCGAACACGATGCCGTCCACGTACTGGCTACTGACGCGCACGACACCGAAAAACGCGTTCCCGTGCTATCTGCGGCACGCGAAGCCGCTGCCGAAATCTGTGGAGAAGGTATTGCGGACGCTCTGGTCGAGGCCAATCCTCAGGCCATCATCCAATCGCAGCCTTTGCCTTATTTTCCGCGGCCCGTGACGGGGAGCTATCGGAAGACGCCAGGGACGTAGCAGCCTTCACTGCGGCCCTGACGCAACGTGGTCGGAGGAAGTGGCTGGCGCCGGATCGGCGGCCGGCATAGGGGTTGTGCTCATCGGTGCCCCGGGCCCAGCACTGTGCGACACCGGACTCTGAGGCGTAGCGCTCACGGAATCCGAGTGGGAAACGTCCGGGCCGGTCGTCATCGCGCTCTCCGGATTCAGCAAGTGATCGTGGCTGGGTCCGAGCCCCAGGCTGATGAGAGCGCGGGAATCGGGCACGGTTTTCGACTGCCACCCGTGATCCGCTTGATAGCGGCGCATCGCTTCCTCGCTGGCCTGATTCCAAGTTCCCGCGGGCTCCCCGCTCAGATAATGCTCGCGGATAAGTGCTTCCTGAATTGCCTCCGCACGTTCCGGCTCAATCTTCTGCTGGCCGCGAGCAGTTCTCTTCCTGGAACTACGTTTCGAGCTCGCATGTGTCGATTTGGCGCTGCGAGCGCCGCCGGCAGTGGTCGATTTCGGATGGTTCGTGGTCGTGGAGTGCGATGCGGGGTGCGCCTTGGCTGTGGAACTCGCTTTGGAGGTTGTTGCAGGCGCCTTCGCGTGAGTTTTGGCGTTCGCCGCTTTGGTGCTGCTAGTCTTCTTCGCAGAAGAGGAACCGCTGGTGGTTGCGTCGCTCTGAGCGCGCGCCGTTACCGAAGCGAGACCGCCGCAAAACACGGCCAGAATGCAGGCTGCGCCCAACCACGGTGCCACGGTCTTCCGGTAACGCTTTAGTTCCAAAGGCAAACCCTCAGTTTTCGCCAAACCACTGCGCCCGGCAGATTAACACATCAGATGAGGACCAGCACAAAAACTAAAGTCCAACGCAAGCTGGCATTGCCATCATCCCTTATCGGATGACGCAATGCCAGTCTCCGTTGGCTATGCCCCGGTTACGGAAGTGTTCCGGCCACGAAGATGGTTCCATCCTGCCGTGTCGCGCCACGCGGGCGCACCAGAAAGACCACGTCCTGCCCGCTCTTCAGGTTCGACTCCACCTTGGCAAAATCATCTTCGCTGTTTACTGGCTGCTTGTTGACCTCAAGAATCACGTCGCCGCGGCCCAGATTGATGTCCTCGGCAAACGAGCCCGGCTTCACATCCTGCACAATCACGCCCTTACCGGACGGCATATCCAGCCGGTCGGCCATCTCGGGCGTAAGTTTACGGACGGTAATGCCGAACTTGTCCTGCTTGGGCGTGCTGTCATCGTTGCCGCCCTCGTCGTCGTTAAGGCGCGCCGCAAACAACTTGGAGCGATCCGCGATGGTCACGGTCGTATCCTGTTTCTTGCCATTGCGCAGGAACTCCAGTTGCACTTTCGCTCCCGGCTTCCGCGAAGCGATATCCGCCACCAACTCCGATCCCTTGGTGACTTTCTTCCCATCGACGGTGGTAATAGTGTCGCCCACTTTCAATCCCGCCTGGTCTGCCGGACTGCCAGCCACCACGCTGGACACCGTTACACCCGTACCGGCACCGTAGACCCGAGTGATGGCGGGATTCTCGACCGCGTCGAACATGATGCCAATAGAACCGCGAACCACCCGGTGATCCGACCCGATGAGCTGGTTATAAACCTCCGCCACGGTATTCGAAGGAAGCGAGAAACCCACGCCGGCATAGGCATTGGTCTCGCTCAAAATAGCCGTATTGATGCCGATCACTTCGCCGTCCATGTTGACCAGCGGCCCGCCAGAATTTCCGGGATTGATCGCCGCATCGGTTTGAATGAAAGTCTGGAACTGGCGGCCAGGAACGATGTCTCGTCCCTTGGCCGAAACAATGCCGGCCGTCACCGTTCCTACCTGCCCGAACGGGCTGCCGATGGCCAGAACCCAGTCGCCCACCTGCATGCTGTCAGAGTTGCCCAGCTTCGCGGTTGGCACCGAACGATCCATATCGATCTTGATGACCGCCAGATCAGTTTCCTGATCCTGGCCAACCACTTTCGCGTCGTGCTGCACGCCTGGTGGGTCGTCCTGCAGACGCACGCGAATGCGGTCCGCCTTATCGATCACGTGCCGGTTGGTAACGATGTAACCTTTGGGATCGACAATCACGCCCGATCCGAGCGAACGCTCGCGAATTGCAGCATCCCCGTTGGGCCCGCCTTGGCCGCCGAAGAATCGGTTGAAGAAGTCATCCATACTGCCATTGCCGCCGCCGCTGTCGTCATCGTCAGGAGCCTGCCCGCCCCGCCGCCGGTGCGGATTCTTGATCGTCGACTCGGTATTGATATTGACTACGCTCGGCCCCAACTGCTTGGCGATTTGCGAGAACGCATTGGAAAGCTGTTTCGGCGAAGGAATTGTCAGCGGAGTCGCGTCGGAGGACTTCTGCCCTTCCTTGCCCTTCACGCCGTAGGAAACTACCGTCCCGATTAATATACCCAGTGCCAGCGTTGCCGCAATGCTCAACGTGTAGACCCAACGGTGAGTTTTCAAGCGCAGCCAAAATGCCCGCGAATCCATATCTCTGCTTCCTCCAAGACTATAAGCGCTTTTATTATACCCGTTTGCAAACAGGCAGCCCGCAATCGCCAAGCTCTGCAGGATCAACCGGATAAGCTCGATGGCTTCCTGATGCGGGATCCCTAATCGGTTAGACGCACGAAACCGCGCTTGCGTTTGAGAAGTTACTTCGCTTCGTAAACCGTTTTGCCCCCAACCACGGTACGCAACACTTTCGTGGCGAGAACTCTTTCCGCGGAGGAGGAGGTAATGTCGCGGTCGAGCACGATGAAGTCCGCGAGCATCCCAGGCTGCAGTTTGCCTTTTTCCTTCTCCTCGAATTCGGCAAAGGCCGAACCGGTGGTGTAAGCCGCGATAGCCTGATCCATTGTTAGTTTCTGTTCGAGAAAATATTCCTGCTTGCCATCCTCGCTCTTGCGCGTGACGGCGGCATAAAGCCCTCGAAACGGTGTCACCGGCTCAACCGGATAGTCTGTGCCGAAAGCCAAGGGCACCCCTATATTCAGGAACGCCGCCCACGCATAAGAGGTAGCGGCCCGCTTCGGCCCCAGACGATCCTGCGCCCAGCGCATGTCAGTAAGCACATGACTTGGCTGCATCGACGCAATCACTTTCAATTCCTTGAAGCGGGCAATCTGTGCGGGCGTGGTGACCTGCGCATGTTCGATGCGCAGGCGAAAATCGTCGCCTCCGTTTGCCGCCTTCACCTTCTGCTCGCGTGCGGCTTTCTCGGATTCGGCGAACGCATCGAGCGCCATCTGAATCCCCTTGTCGCCGATGGCGTGAAATCCCAGCTGGAAGCCCGCCAGCACTCGCTCCTTGGCCATGTCATTCAGCTTCGTGGTCTCATAACGAGGCAAACCGGAGTTGCTGGGCTCATCCGCATAAGGTTCCAGTAACGCCGCCGTGTGGCCGCCCAGGGAGCCATCCATGAACCCCTTCAGCATCCCGGTGTGCAGGATTAAGTCCGATTGCGGATGCGAATCGCGCTTGGTCTTCAGTTCATCGATCGACTCGTCGAACGGCAGCCACTCAGAGATCCGCGCCGTCAGCTTGCCGTCTTTTTCGAGCTCCTCGTAAATCTGAAAATTCTCCCAATCCGACGAATAATCCTGAGCCGAGGTGACGCCATGCTCCGCAAGATCCGCCAGTGCGACTTCAATTCCATGCCGCCGCGCTTCGTGCGTTGGTTGAGGAATCACGCCTCTCACAGCCCCCTGCGCGGTGTCGCGCAGAATCCCGGTGGGCTGCCCGTTGACATCGCGATCAATCTGCCCGCCTTGCGGATCGCGGCTGGCAATCGTAATGCCGGCCAATTGCAAAGCCCGCGTGTTGGCTACGGCCAGGTGCCCATCCACGCGATCGAGAAGGATCGGGTGACCTCCCGAAACCTCGTCCAGATCCCAGCGGCTGGGCAGCGCCTTCACCACCCACAGCGTTTCATCCCAACCCCCGCCCAAGATCCATTCGCCCGGCTTGGCTGTTTCCACCTTGGCCAGAACGCGCTGGCGGAATTCATCCAGCGTCCTCACTCCGATCAGATCCACATTCAACTTCTGTAGCCCCGCGTCGGCCAGGTGCAGGTGCGCGTCGTTGAATCCCGGCATGACGAAGCGTCCGCCCAAGTCGATCACTTGCGTTTCCGGACCTTTCAGCTTCTGGATATCCACACTCTTCCCGACCGCCTGAATGCGATCGCCGCGCACCGCGATGGCCTCCTCGCGGAGGATCGAACTGAATTGCGTGTTCGACGGCACCCCGGTGTAAACATTTGCGTGTAGATAAATGGTGTCGGCCTTCGGCCCGGAAACCGCCGGCGGTTGAACGCTCGGCGCATTCTGCGCGTTCAGCAACACCGATGCGAAACAAAGAACAACAACGAACACTGGGTGCCCCATCCTTCGCGTCCTTTGCGAAAGAGCCTGCCCTGAGCTTGCCGAAGGGTTGGATTCCACTGTCGCGTGCAGCTTTTGGGTGGCGCAGCGCTTCAGCGCTGCGAAAAAACGTTTCTCTCTCCGACGGGCTTTAGCCCCCGAGGCCGCAAACGTTCCCATCATTCTCCCGCTCCCGCCAGCGCGAGCATTGCCAGCAGAATTCGCTTCAGCCCGAGCTCGCGTCCGTTGCTGTCAAACCACTCCTGCAAAGTGTGTGCGCCGCCGCCGGACCCGCCGCCACCAATGGCAATCGCTTCCAACCCGAGCGACAAAGGAATATTCGCGTCCGTCGATGCGCGCTGCACCTGCGCCGCGTTATTCAACTGCGCATCGACCGCCCGAATCACATGCAAGATCCGGGCCCCCGTCGCCAACTCTCCCGCCGGACGGTTCCCGATGGGCACGATTTCGCAACTCACTCCCGAAGGCCGTTTCTGCTGCGGCGACCGCATCTCCGCCGCCATCGTTTCATCTTCCACCGCGCGATTCAGCGCCAGGCGCAGCGTCTGCTCCAGCCGCTCCATCTCGTTCATCGACGTCGAGCGGACATCCACTTTCATGCTTGCCGACTCGGGAATCGAATTGACCGACGTGCCTCCGCGAATCACGCCAATGTTAAAAGTCGTCTTCGGCGTCGTTGGCACCGGACTCGCGGTAAAGGTATCGATCGCTTTCGCGAGAATCACGACCGGATTGGGTGCCCCAAAGTCGCTCCACGAATGCCCTCCCGGACCGCGCACGATCACTTCAAACCGACGGCTGCCCAAGGCTTCGGCCACAATCGTGTCCGATCCCGCGCCATCGAGGACAACGCTGTAGGCGATCGAATCCTTCCAGCGCGGCGTGGAAAAAATGTGACGCATGCCGCGCAAGTCGCCTTCGCCCTCTTCGCCCACGTTGCCAATAAAAACAAACGGCAGCGCGTGTCGCAGGCGCACTGACCGCAACAGCGCGGCAATCGCGAGCATCGCCGTCACTCCGGCACCGTTATCGGAAACTCCCGGCCCGTACAGACGGCTCCCTTGCTGCCGGATATTCAGCGGCGTGTTCGCGGGAAACACGGTATCGATGTGCGCGCTCAGCGCCACGTAGCGCGGCCCAAATCCCGGGTGTACCCCAAACACGTTGCCGACATCATCAACCCGAACGTCGTCGAGGGCGACCTCGCGAAAGCGCTCCGCCAGCCACGCCGCGCGCGCCGTCTCGCCAAAGGGAGGCGCTGGAATCCGCGCCATTTCCATCTGCCACTGCGTCAGTTGCGGCTCCTGCGTGCGCAGCCAGTTGAACGCCGACCTTATCTCCGGCGATGCCGCTAGCCGCGCCACATCCTGCTGCACCGTCGGCGCAACGTCCGGCAGATCCGCACGTGGAGGAGTGGGGCTCATGGGAGTTAATGCGTCATCTTACAACGCACAGAAAGGAATGTGGATTAGCTAGGGCGGAAACGGTCTGATCCGATATCGTTTCCGCGCGAGGATGACGCAGCGCTCAGGATGACACACCGGTCTGCGCTAACGAATTTCTCGCGCATCCCACTCTCTGTTCCACGGCAGCAACCAGCTTCTTCGTTGCCGGAACCTCAATCCCAAGCCGTTGGGCGCCGCGCAAGATCGGCCCAGCGATGGCGTCTAACTCCGGAGGGTTGTGACGCTCCACATCCTTTTGCATCGAGCTGCGCATGCTTCCCGGCATGCCCGCTGCCCCGGCGAGCACCTTTTCCGGATCAACTTTGGCGCCCTCGGCGATGGCAACCGCGCATGCCTCTCGAACACACGCCTGGCCCAAACTCCGCCACTCTGGATCGGCAAAGATTTCTCCCACCGTCTTATCCGCAGCTGTCGTGGTCAGAGCAAAGGGCGCGAGAAAAACCAGCTTGCCCCACATCAGCGTCGGCTCATCGTCGATGAAGCGGCAGGTAAAACCAATGTGCGTTAACTGGTCGATCGTGCTCCCGAGCAGAGGCTGCCCCGCGGAAGAAACGTTCAACACCGCAAAAGGAGATCGGTGGACGATGTGCCCCGGGCTCACCCGCTCCATCTCACCGGCAATCGTCGCTGGAATCACGCGCCCGGCGCCGTACCTGGCGCGCAGCAACGCCACGTGGTCAATGCCATTGAGCAGCGGATCAATGGCTTTCACCGCATCCGGATTCTTGAACGACGTGAGCGCCTGCTCCAGCTGGGTGGCCTTCACGGTGAGCCAGAGCACATCCGCAGGTGGAACTTCGGCGGCAACGGCGACATCGACAAAAAATTTCCCGAATGGACTGTCAAGACGAAGTTGCTTGGGATAATTCGCCAGAGCCTCGCGCCTCAACACGAGTGTGACGGAGTCGCCGGCATGCGCCAGACAAGCGCCGATCATGCCACCAACGCCGCCCGCTCCCAGAATCGCATGGCGCATCGGCTTTGTAATTGCTTCGGACATTTGGACTCAGTTCTGCTTGGTTACCGCCGCCGGGGGCAGACACTCCACCACCTCGGCGTCGCTCAACGTGTGATCACTGGCCTTGGCGCGCTGGTAGATGCGCTCCACCAACTCCTCGTTCGCCGGAATCCCGCGCCGCTCCAGCCAGAACAACACATTCGATTTCCCGCTCATCGGACCGATGTCGATGATCTGCTCCAGCCCAAACACGTGCGACGGTACGCCGGAGTAAACCGTGTTGGCAAGCACGACATCATTCTTGTGATACGCCTTGATAATGGCCGCAGCGTGCACGCCCGTGGCCGTGCGGAACGCATCGTCGCCCACCACCGGATAGTTCGCCGGAATCGGCACTCCCGTCGCCCGCGAAACCGCCTGACAATACTGCTTCAGCTTGGTGAGGTCCTGCTGGTCCCACGGCGCAATTCCCATCAGTTTCAGATTCACCAGCATCTGGTCGATCTGCGTGTTGCCCACGCGCTCGCCCAGCCCAATCGCGCACGCATGCACGCAATCCGCTCCCGCGATCACCGCTGCCATCGAGTTGGCAATCGCGAGGCCGCGATCGCTGTGACCGTGCCAGTCGACGCGAATCTTCTCGCCTGAAGGTTTCACCACTTCCTGGATCACAAATCGCACGAGCGCGAGCGCGCCCATGGGAGTGGCATGACCCGCGGTATCGCAGATCACGATGGCGCGCGCGCCACAATTGATGGCCGTCGAGTAGAGCCGCTTTACCGTCTCAGGATCGCAACGGCTCGTGTCCTCGGTCACGTACATCGAGTCGAGACCGAGCGAGACCGCATATTTCACGGCCTTCTCGGTGGTCTGCAAAAGAAAATCGTCGGACCAACCTTCGGTGAAACGGCGAATCGGGCTGGATCCGATAAACGTCGCCGCTTCGATTCGCAGACCCGTTTTCTGCACAATCTCCGCAATCGGACGGATATCGTTCTCGTGAGTGCGCGCGGCGCAGTTGGCGCGAATCTTCATCTTGTGCGCCACAATCTCCCGCGCCAGCGCCGTCACATGCTCCACCGCACGCGGTCCAGCACCGGGCAGGCCCAGATCGAGCGAGTTAATCCCCAACTCCTCCATCAAATGAAGAATTTCAATTTTCTCGGAGATCGAAGGATCGCGCACCGACGGCGATTGCAGCCCATCGCGGAGGGTCTCATCATTCAGCAAAACCGGCCCCGGTGGCTTCAGTCCCGGCGGATGATTCTTGTTCCAGTCGTAGATGAGTTCGGAGGTGTTCATGGAGAAACAGCTGCTAGCTTCTAGCTCCTGGCTTCTAGCCAACCAAGATCATCGAATTCGCTAGCAGCTAGAAGCGAGTAGCCAGGAGCGGCGGGTTCATTTTTCCTTCGGCGGCAGCGTCAACCCAAACACCGAAATCATCCCCTGTCCGGCGACATTCACTTTCGCTTCGTCAGGATTCGGTAAATAGAGTGTCTGGCAGTGTTCGCAGCGGTAGACTTCGGCATCGGGTCCCCAGGCTTTTTCGGCATCCCCACAAGCCTGCTCGACCACATCGGTAGTGTAAAACCAGCGCTTCAAATGTCCGCCGCAGAACTTGCCCTTCTCATTTTTCTCGTTGCAGGCGCGTTGCCCGGCCTTCTTGACTTTGACTTTATGATGCGGAAGTTGTGCGGGAGTTTGTGGAGTGGAAGCTGTGATTTCGCCAGTCGCCAAAGGACTCACCTTCGATCACGCGGCGCTCGCGCCGCCGGATTCGGCCCTACGAGCGTCATTGTACTCGAAGGCGAAAGATGAGCCCAACCGCGTAAGTCACACATCTAGAATTCCAGCCTAGGCGCTGCCTGATCGGCGCCCGCGCGTCCGATCGTAATCTCAGCCTGGTAGAAGTTCTCGCCCTTCACCGCGGCTCCGGCCATCCGCCGCAAGATCGCGATCTGGCCAACGTGCGTCAGCGCATCGGCCACCGGCCCCTGGAACAACTTTTCCAGCGGAGCCTCCACCGCCGCACCCGAAGCAAGGAAGTCATCGAAGGTTTGTAGAGTCTTGAAGAATCTTTCCACTTCTCTTTCCCAGGGCAAGGGCTTCGAGCCATGCCAGGCTTGTTTGCCTTTCGCGATCGAGAGCGCCCAGTCGAACAGATCCCCCATATGCACCAGAATTTGACCAGGAGTGCGCACTCCCTCAGCGCCATGAAAGTCGGCGAACGACGCGGGAGCGTTGCGCACGGCTTTGCCGGCACGGTAGGCGAGCGTGGCCAGCGTGTGACGAAATAATTCCAGCTTCGAATCAGATGTGGAATGTACGTTCATGGACACAAGATACACTTGATCTCAGGATCACGAAAAGGAGACGAATAACATGCCGAGGGAAGGTGCGCAGCCAGGCCCTGTAAGCCGCGAAAACGCCGAGCACTACCGTTGGGGCAACGATTGCGACGGCTGGCATCTCGTCAAATCGGACGACCTGGCCGTGATTGAGGAACTCATCCCCTCGGGCGCGGCCGAGGTTCGCCATTATAACCAGAAGGCCCAGCAGTTTTTCTACATCCTCTCGGGCGAAGCGATGATGGAAGTGGAGGGACGAACCACGCTACTGCGCGCCGGCACGGGCATCCGCGTCATGCCTGGAACTCGTCATCAGATCAGCAATCCGTCGTCGAGCACCGTGCGTCTTCTCGTGATTTCACAACCGCCCAGCCACGGCGATCGTTTCACGGATTGATCGCCGGAATCCGAAATCCGCACTCCCTTCCACCCGTTCACCTTTATTGTGCCTTCAGCTACGAAGGCTGGCTCGGGCATCACCAGATCCGTGAAAACAAATCCGTCGCGCGCTACTGTCTCTCCATTTCGCACCGGGATCGCGTGAGCGAACATAGGACCGTCGTACACAAAAGTATGAAACTCACCATTTTCTCCGCAAGGATCGATTCCCGCGGGAAATTCATCAACCACTGTTTGATCCAGATCGCGTCCCGCAAACGAGGCCGGCAATTTCCTGGGATCGAGACAAACGATCCGGCCCCGCATTCCACCCTCCCACATATCACGGATCAGCTGCCGCGTTTCGAGCTTCCATAATGGAAATACCGGGGTAAGGCTGAGTCCGCGCATGCGCTCCTCGCGGTATCGTCGAACGTCCTCGAGGAACAGATCGCCAAAAGCGATGACTTGTACCCCAGCGTCGATGGCCTTCGCGCAAACGGCACTCATCGCCGCTTCATATTCCTCATTGGAACAAGGCCACGGCAGAGGCACTTTCCACAAGGGGAGTCCTGCCGCAGCCGCTTGGGCTTCTGCCAATTCCCGTCGCACGCCGTGCATTGCGACCCGATCAAAAGCGATGTTGATGGTAGTGAGCAAGCCGACAATTTCATATTCCGCCGACTGACGTAAAACATGAAGCGTCCAGGCGCTATCTTTGCCGCTGCTCCAGGATACAAGCGCTTTTTTTCTCAAGCCTCTGTTGCTCCTCTCACAACCGCTTCCGCCGTATCACTCCAGCCGCACGCAACGTCCCGCGCAGGCGCGCACCTATTCTGTGCGCAAACTGCATATCCAGAAACCCTTTCATGTGCCGCGCAAAGCCTGCGCCGTAGCCGTACCACCAAACTTTTTTCATTTCTGGCATAAGGTCGCAATCCACATACTTCAGACTCACCATCTCTTCCAGCCCGAATCGTCCGTGGGTGCGGCCCATGCCGCTCGATTTCACTCCGCCATGTGGCGCTTCGCTGATGCCGAAGCACGAAACCACATCGTTCACCATGACGGTGCCCGCCTGAATGCGCCGCGCCAACCGCTCCCCGCGGGCGTTCTCGCGTGTCCACACGCTGGCCGCCAGACCAAACTCCGAATCGTTCGCCAGCTGCACCGCTTCGTCTTCATTATCGAACGCCATGACGGGAAGCACCGGGCCGAATGTTTCCTCGCGCATGATGCGCATCTCGTGGGTCACATCTGCCAGAACTGTAGGCTGATAAAAATTTGCACCTAGCTCCGGCAATCGCGACCCACCAGCTAGAACCCGCGCTCCGCGCGCCACGGCATCTTCTACCTGCGCTTCCACCATCTGCAACTGGCGCTGGTGGATCATCGGCCCAACGTCGGTTTCGGGATCTAGACCATTGCCCACGAGAAGTTTCTTGGCCTTTTCCGCGCACGCTCTGAGAAACTTTTCATACAGACTGCGATGCACGTAGCATCGCTCCACCGACAAGCAGGTCTGGCCCGCATTTACGAACGCTCCCCATACTGCCGCGCTGGAAGCGACATCGACATCGGCGTCGTCAAGAACCAGCATGGGATCTTTACCCCCGAGTTCGAGCACAACCGGCAGCAGCCGTTCCGCCGCAATGGCCGCGATGCGCTTGCCGGTCGCCACACTGCCGGTGAAAACCAGCTTGTCGACCTGCGAATGAATAAGGGCGGCGCCGGTTGCGCCATCGCCCACAACCACCTGAAAAATATTCGGCGGCACACCCGCCGCGTCCAGCAGCGACTTGAGTTCCAACGCCACCAGCGAAGTAAATTCGGAAGGCTTCAACACCACCGCATTTCCTGCCACCAGAGCCGCGAGCGTTTCCGTCGCCGGAATCGAAAACGGATAATTCCACGGAGAAATAATCCCGATAACTCCGTACGGCTCTCGCAGCAACCGCCCCTTCTTCAGTTTGGTGGCAAGATTTCCGTGCGGCAGGGGCTCGTCGCGCAGGAGGCGATAGGCATTTTCGATGAGGAACCGCGCAGCATCGAGCACGACGAATACTTCGGTGGTTAAAGCTTCGGCCACAGGCTTGCCAGCCTCGCGGGTGATGGCTTTGGCGATCTCCGATTTTTTTTCGTGCAACCGACGCTGGAACTCGCGCAACACCGCGACCCGCTTTCGCACGCCAATCTCAACCCAGCCTGCCTGCGCCGACCGCGCCCGTGCCACCGCCGAGTAAACCTCGCCTTCGCCGGCGCACTCCAACTCGCGCAGAACTTCGCTCGTCGCTGGATTGACTGACGAAATCTTCCGCGCACCTATCTGTAAATCAGTAGCCATATTGTGTGCTGACCGGGACGTCACATCCCTGGTTTAGTACTCCACATTCACCAGATACAAGCCGCCGGCAGGCGCGGTTGCCCCCGCCTGCGACCGGTTGCGTGCCTTCAGTATGCGCGTGACATCCTCAATCTGCAGCGTTCCTTTTCCCACCAGAATAAATGTCCCCACCAGGTTGCGGACCATGTGGTGCAAGAAACCCGAACCTTTCACCGTGTAGATAAGTTCATCGCCCTGCCGCTCCCAGCACGAAGAAAAGATGCTCCGCACATTGGATACGGGCGCGTCCTCCCGTCCTCGCTCCGGGTCCACCGCGGCAAACGAAGTGAAGTCGTGCTCGCCTTCGACGACTCCAGCGGTCCGTACCATTGCCTGCTCGTCCAACGGAAAGGGATAGTGCCATACATACCTTGCCAGAAACGGCGGACAAATTGCCGCGCGATAAATCCGGTATCGATAAGTTTTGGCTCGGGCCGAATGCCGCGCATGAAAATCCGCCGGAGCTTCCGTTACCTCGAGCACTCTTACCGACGCCGGCAAAATATCATTCAACGCCTTCACAAAGTTCGCGGTGGGGACGGAAGACTCCGTGACAAATGTCACCACCTGGGCCAGCGCGTGCACTCCCGCGTCGGTTCGGCCCGAGCCTTGCGGCAATACCTTTTCGCCGGTGATTCGTCCAATGGCTGAGGCAAGCGCGCCCTGTATTGTGACTGCATTGGGCTGCACCTGCCATCCGGCAAATTCCGATCCGTCGTAGGAGAGAATCAGTTTGAGATTGCGCATGCGATCTTTCGAGTCCTACAGCCGCGCCCGATCATCCAACGCATTTCACGGATTGGATTTCTTATGCTCCCGGAAGCTTTCCATATCCCCGGCTGGATCGAGCGTGACGAGCACCTTATATCAGTTGCAATTGCAGGCGAAGGAGAATCCAACTCATCGGATATACTGTTGCGTTCCATCCAACTTCGTCGTGGGGAAAGAGTTTCCGGGATGTAGTGGCGCCCAGAAATCTGCGCCGCGGCGTCAGCGGAGCCGGTGATCCGGCATGCGTTTCCCAAGAACTTCGTTTTCCAGGAACCTCGGTGCCTCCGGTTGCGTACCAGCGTCTAAGTAGAATTTTCATTTTTAATGACCCGGCACTTCGCACTACAACAATTTTTTCGTTGCAAGGCCATAACGAACGGAGATGAGTAGATGCTATTCGCACGTGAAGCCTCAAATATACGTTGGGCCGCCGCAGTTTTATTCGCAACTCTGAGCGTGACCGGTTGGGCTCAGGAGCCTCCCGCCGCGCCCACGCCGCAAAATACTCCTGAGGCGGGTCCTCTTCCTGTGCTGAATTACTCCCAGCCGGTATCGCATTTTCCGAATCCGGTTGGGCCCTACACGCCGCGACACGTGGCCGCGCCGAACTTGGCGAACACGTCGCGCATTGATTCGCTGATGCGCGATGGCAAGCTCTATCTCTCGTTGAATGACGCGATCGCGCTCGCGCTGGAAAACAATCTCGACGTTGCCATCGCCCGCTACAACCTGAATATCGCCGATACCGACGTATTGCGTGCCAAAGCTGGCGGCAACATCTTAGGCGTTAATGCCGGAGTCGTACAGAACACGCCAGGCGGCGGCGTTGGCGGCATCGGCGCCAGTGCTGGTGCTTCCACTGGCGGCACCAGCCTCGGAGCCGGCGGCATCGGCGCCGGTACGAACGGCTTGGTCAGTTCCACCCTCGGCCTTGGACCTGCGATCACCAGCTTTGATCCGGTTATCACTGGAACGCTTCAGGAGGATCACGCGGAAAGCGTATCGTCGAGCTTGTTCAACGGCGTTCCGATTCTCGCTCAGAACACCGGCACGGTAAATTTTGCCTACAACCAGGGTTTTGAATGGGGCACCAACCTGTCGGTTGGGTTCAACAACGTCCGCACCACGTCTAATGTTCCGTTCAATACATACAGCCCGCTCATCAACTCGTCGCTCCGGCTTCAGCTTACCCAACACTTGCTGCAGGGCTTTGGATTCCCGGCCAACACCCGGTTCATCCACATCGCCAAGAACAACCGCGAACTTACCGATGTCGCCTTTCGCTTGCAGATCATCGACTCCGTGGATCAGATCGAAAACATTTACTGGGACTTGGTCTATGCCTACGAAAATGCGCGGGTGCAGAATGAATCCTTGGCCTTCGCTCAGAAGACCTTGTCGGATACCAGGAAGCAAGTCGAGATCGGAAGCCTAGCTCCGATTGAGGTCGTTCGCGCACAGAGCACGGTGGCGCAGGATCAGCAACTCGTAACCACCGCGCAAACCAATCTGCAACTGGAACAGCTGCTGATGAAGAACGCTCTGACCCGTACTCTGAAGGATCCGACGTTGGCCACCGCCGAAGTCATTCCTACTTCTACGACGGAAATTCCGGCAGAAGAACAGATTACGCCGACGGAGGATCTGATCAATGAGGCTTTGCGCCATCGCGCCGAATTGGTTGAGACCCGAATCGATTTGAACAGCCGCGATTATAGTAATAAGGCGGTAAGGAGCGCTCTCCTTCCCACCCTCGATCTGTTTGCCTACTACGCCGGATCAGGCCTTGGCGGCTCCCAAAACCCCGCTAACCTGTGCGCCAACCAGACCCCAGACCAGCTGCTGCTGGGCTTCTGCGCCGGCCCCAACCCCAATACTGGCGCTACCGCGATTCCTCCTGTTTCCCCCGTCAGCATTAACGGAACTTGGAACCAGCTCGTGAACTCTACTGCCCCTGACAAGGGACTTGGCTTGCAACTTAACATTCCGATTCGCAACCGCGCCGCACAGGCCCTCCAGATTCGCTCCGAACTCGAGTACCGGCAGGCGCAGATGAGGCAGCAGCAGATTGAGAACCAGGTCGGGATCGAAGTCCGCAACGCGCAATATGCTGTGCAGCAGAACCGCGCCAGTGTGGATTCGGCTAAGGCGGCTCTGGCTCTGGCGCGCGAGTCGCTGGACGCGGAGCAGAAGAAGTATCAGTTCGGCACTTCCACCACAACGCTGGTTCTGCAGTACCAGAGCCAGCTTGCAACCGCCGAATCCACTGTCGTGAACGCCACGGTCGCCTATGAAAAATCGCGCATCGAGCTCGACCGCGCAACCGGCAGTCTGCTCGATCACAATGGCATCAGCATGGACGATGCGGCCCGCGGCCAGGTCACGCGCCTGCCCAATGTGCCTTACACCACGCCGCGCAAGGATCTGCCTTCCGTCGCGCAGCCTCCACCGCAGGCGGCCGCTGCGCAGCCACCACAGTGAGAACATCGAAACAGAAAAAGGCGCAGCCGCAAGGCTGCGCCTTTTTTCATCGCACAATTCTTTACAATCCTCACGCCTTTTCCAAAGCTCCATTCCGCTTAAGATGGAAGATCGCTCGGGATCGCTTACACATTCAGCTGCCGAATTCTATTTTCTGCATTCAGCCAATGCACCGCTATTTTCTGCCCGGTAATTATTCGGTAGGTATTTTATTGAGGAGATGAGCTATGTCTTTGCCCCGACTGAGGGTGGCGTTTTTGCGTCCCGCCCTGCTCCTGACGGTTCTTGCGATTTTCGCGTATTCCCCATCAACGTTGCCCGCGCAGAGTGTTCCTTCTGCCCCAGCTCCGCAGGCCGCGCCAGCTCCCGCCCTGCCGCAGGCAGTGCATTTGCAGGACTATACGAAACCGCGATCGGCCTTCCCCCACATCCTGCAGCCCTACCAGTCGCAGGAGGTGGCGCAGCCCAGCTCGGCCAACTCGCCTCGCATCGATTCACTCATGCATGATGGCAAGATTTATCTTTCGATTGACGATGCGGTCGCCCTCACGCTCGAGAACAATCTCGACCTCGACATCGCCCGTTATAACCTCAACATCGCGGACACCGATTACCTGCGTGCCAAATCTGGCGCGAACATTCTTGGCGTCAACGCCGGCATCGTGCAGAACACGCCCGGCGGAGGCGTTGGTGGCCTCGGTGGCACGGTCGGCTCCGGTACTGGTGGAACTACCGTCGCCGCCAGCGGCATCGGCACCGGCACCAACGGCCTGGTCAGTTCCACCCTCGGGATTGGCTCGACCATCACCAGCTTCGATCCCACCATTACCAGCACGCTGCAACTCGACAAAGACCAGGCTGACTCGGTCAGCGTTTTCAGTCCCGTGCCGGTCGTCGCGCAAAACACCTATACGGCCAACTTCGCCTATACCCAAGGCTTTCAGTGGGGCACCAGTGTGACTGCGGGATTCAACAACACCCATGTCACCACCAATAACCCTACCAGCCTGCTTACGCCGGAACTGAGTTCGAATTTCCAATTCAAGATCACGCAAAACCTTCTGCAGGGCTTCGGTTCCCTTCCCAACCTGCGTTTTGTCCGCATCGCCAAAAACAATCGCGAGATTTCCGACGTCGCCTTTCGCCTGCAAGTGATCACCACGGTGGACCAGATCGAAAATATGTATTGGGACCTCGTGTACGCCTATGAAAATGTGCGCGTGCAACGCGAGGCCCTGGCTTATGGCCAAAAGGCACTCGACGATTCCAGGCAGCAGGCGAAGGTTGGCACCGCGCCTCCTATTCAGGTCGTGAGCGCACAAAGCACGGTTTCCACCGATCAGCAGAATTTAATCCTGGCTGAGAACAACCTGCAGTTGCAGCAGTTGCTGATGAAGAACGCCCTCAGCCGCAGCATCGAAGACCCCACCCTGGCCGAAGCCGACGTCATTCCTATCTCGACCATGCAGCTTCCAGAGCAAGAACCGGTCACGCCAACGCAAGATCTAATCAATCAGGCTCTCGATCATCGCGCGGAATTGGTCGAATCGCGCATCGACCTTAACTCCCGCGACCTCAGCAGCAAAGCTGTCCGGAACGCGCTGCTGCCCACGCTCGACGCCTTCGCCTATTACGGCGGATCGGGAGTAGGCGGCAACATCAATCCGCTCGTACCCGCATGCCCATCTTCGGCCAAATACTGCTACACGCAGAGCGAAAATCCGCCGCCATTCCAGAACGCAACTTCGGTCGGCTATGGCGGGACACTCAACCAGCTCGTCAATTCCACCGCGCCCGATAAAGGTGTGGGACTCACCCTGAATATTCCGCTGCGCAATCGCGAAGCGCAGGCCAACCAAGTGCGCGCGCAGTTGGAGTATCGGCAGGCGCAGGTGCGCCTGCACCAGCTGGAGAACCAGGTTCGCATCGAGGTACGCAACGCCCAATTTGACGTAAAGCAAAATCGCGCCTCCGTGGAGGCGGCCCAGTATGCCGTCGACTTCGCCCGCCAGACGCTCGATGCCGATCAACAGAAACTCAAAGTCGGACTCACCACCACCACCGCAATCCTGCAGGACGCCTCCGTCCTGACTACTTCCGAGTCGAATCTGGTGTCCGCCAAAGCAGCATATGAGAAGTCGTGCATCGAACTGGATCGCGCCACAGGGTTGCTGCTTGACCACTCCGGCATTGACGTCACTGAGGCCACGCGCGGCCAAGTGACCCATCTGCCTAAGGTGCCTTATGTCGCTCCGCGGCCGAACGTTGCCCCTACCGGAAACAATCTGCCAATGGCACAACCTCAAACGCCGTCGTCATAGTCGGCAAAAAGGGATACCTCGTCGTCAATTCTCTATCGGAGTCTCAACGATGTATTCTTCCTCGCGTGACCTTATCTGTCGTCATCATTACGTATAACGAAGAAGCGAACCTCGGCCGCACGCTGGAAAGCGTGAAACCTCTGGTTAGCGACGGGAAAGGAGAAATCATCGTCGTCGACTCGGGCTCGACCGATCGCACGGTCGAGATTGCGAAATCATTCGGCGCGAAAGTTTTTGTCGAGGAATGGAGGGGTTACGCAGCGCAGAAGAATTCGGCGATCGATAAAGCCGAAGGGGATTGGATTCTGAGTTTGGATGCGGATGAAGAAGTCAGCGCAGAACTGGCGGAAGAACTAACTGGATTTAACTCAGATGGCAGCGTTTTTCGAAAAGCTAAGACCAACGAATGGTGTCTGACCATGGACTCAGCTGCCAGGTCAGACGTATTGAAGGGCAAGCCGAGTGGCTTCTTGTTATCTCGAAAAAATTTCTTCCTCGGACGGTGGATTAAGCACGGCGGATTCTGGCCAGATCCCAAGCTGCGGCTGTTTCGCCGCGGTGCTGGCCAGTTCCAATCTCGCGCCGTCCACGAAGACGTTCAGTTAGACGGGCCGAGGGCCACGCTTGACGGTGCCCTCATCCACCATTCCTACCCCACGCTCTCCGACTACATCGACCACATGAACCGCTATTCGTCGCTGGGTGCTGAGATGGTCGTCGCGAAAGCAAATGGCAAGGTCCGCTTCAGCGTTCTCAATATCGTCATACGCCCGCTGACGACGTTCATCTATAACTATTTTTTCCGCCTCGGCTTTCTCGATGGACGCGAAGGCCTGTTGTTGCACCTCTACCACTCGGTCTACGTCTCCTGGAAATATGCCAAGGCGTGGGAGCTAAGTCGCAAGCAGTTGCCCTCCACGATGCCATCCTGACCGACCGGTCGTTTGATCCCCCTCTCGTCACCTTGCCCGTAAGCGCAGGCTTCCCTATGATCACAACAGAACACTGGGGTTCGTATGGAAAAAAAGCCGTCTTCTCAGTTGAGCCCGCCGCGAGTCGCGGAAAGGACCATTGCCGACGTTTTTGAAAATCGTCGTCCCTCCGCCGCCGAAAAGGATTGGGCTGAGAAGACCCTTGCACCCACCATTGAAAAAGCACCCGAGCGCCCGATCGGCTCACCTACCGGGGTGAATGTTGATGAGCATGGCCACGCTCGCTTTACCACCATTTCCGGCGTCCCCATCCGCCGCCTCTACACGCAGGCGGATCTCCCGGAAGACTGGAGTGAAGAAAAATATCTTGGCTATCCCGGCCAACCGCCTTACGCGCGCGGCATTCATGCCACAGGGTACCGCGGCAAACTTTTCACCATGCGGCAGTTCTCCGGATTCGCGTCGCCCGAAGAGACCAACCAGCGCTACAAGTACCTTCTCGAGCACGGCGGCGGCGGACTTTCCGTAGCTTTCGACCTACCCACGCTGATGGGCTACGACTCCGACCATCCTGCAAGCGAGGGTGAAGTCGGGAAGTGCGGTGTCGCCATCGACTCCCTCGAAGACATGGAAATTCTGTTTGGCGGCATCGATCTGGAAAACACGACTGTATCGATGACGATCAATTCACCTGCGTCAGTGTTGTGGGCTATGTATCTGGTCGTCGCCGAAAAGCAGGGTGCGGACTGGAAAAAGATTTCGGGCACGATTCAAAACGATATTCTGAAGGAATACATCGCGCAGAAAGAATATATCTATCCACCTGCTCCCTCCATGCGGTTGGTCATCGACACCTTTGAGTTCGGATCGAAGTTCACGCCGCGCTTCAATACGATCTCGATCAGCGGTTATCACATTCGCGAAGCCGGCTCGACCGCGTTGCAGGAACTGGCCTTCACCCTCTACGACGGCGTGGAATACGTTGAGTGGGCACTCCGTCGCGGACTCGACGTAGACGAATTCGGTCCCCGGCTCAGCTTTTTCTTCAACGCGCACAACGACTTCTTCGAGGAAATCGCAAAGTATCGTGCTGCCCGCAAGATTTGGGCTCAGGTGATGAAGGATCGCTTCGGCGCCAAGAATCCGCGCACTGGACTGATGCGGTTCCATACCCAGACGGCAGGAGTATCACTTCCTGCACAGCAGCCAATGAACAACATCGCTCGCGTGGCGCTACAGGCATTGGCGGCCGTGCTCGGTGGAACTCAATCGCTGCACTGTGACTCCTATGACGAAGCGCTCGCCTTGCCCACCGAGGAAGCGGCGCGCATCGCGCTGCGCACGCAGCAGATCATCGCTTACGAATCGGGCGTGACGCAGACGGTCGATCCGCTGGGCGGATCCTATTTCTTGGAGGCGTTGACTCTGGAAATGGAAAAGGGAGCGTTCAACTACTTCGGTAAGTTGGACACCATGGGCGGAATGGTCAGAGCCATTGAGCGTGGCTATCCGCAAAAAGAAATTGCCGAGGCCTCTTACCAATACCAGCGCGCCGCCGAAGCGAGAGAGAAGATCATTGTGGGTGTAAACGAATTCGTGGTCGAAGAACAGCCGCCCAACATTCTCTACATCGACGAGAGTGTTGCCCGCCAGCAATCGGGCAAACTCAAGGAGCTGCGGGCGCGCCGTTCCAACGACGACGTGCGGCGCTGTCTGGAAGCCTTGAAGAAAGCCGCAGGTCAAGAGTCAATAGTGGGCCTAAATGGCGGTCTTTCTCCCGCGAACACGATGCCCTATATCGTCGACACCGTACGCGCCTACGCTACTGTCGGCGAGATTTGCGAGGCGTTGCGCGAAGTTTACGGAACCTACACCGAAGTCAGCATCACGTAGCTGATCGCATTGTCCCAACGAATTGGACCGCAATGGGAAAGTGGCGACCGTTCGCGTCGTAATCGACGTGAGTAGAGCACTGCTCTCGGGATATGATTGAGGTCGCAATCTGCGACCTCAAATGACAAAAACAAAACGCGCTACGCTGCTTAAGATGCCGAAACGCCGTGCCCTCGCCTTCGCGCTGGAATCGCGCGTGCTGTTTCTTCGCCGTCAAAGGGTTATCCTCGATGCGGACCTTGCCGAACTCTATGGCGTACCTGCCAAACGGCTAAACGAGCAGGTAAAACGCAATCTTGAGCGCTTCCCTTCCGATTTCATGTTTCAGCTGACTCGTAAAGAGCACGACGCTTTGAGGTCGCAATTTGCGACCTCAAACAACGGCCGTGGTGGCCGGCGGTACCTGCCTTATGCCTTTACCGAACACGGCGCGATCATGGCTGCAACCGTGCTCAACTCCGAGCGAGCGGTGCAGATGAGCGTCTTTGTGGTGCGCGCCTTTGTACGCTTGCGCGAGATGCTGGCCACCAACCGCAAGCTTGCGGGAAAGATCAACGATCTGGAGAATCGTTTGGATACGCACGATTCTGCAATCCAGGATCTCATCGAAGCGATCAGGGAGCTTATGAACCCTCCAGATCCTCCGCGCAAGCGCATCGGATTCCAGCTTCCGGCAGGCAAAGTTAGAGCGCAATAGCACCTCCGGCCACAGACTCGATTCGAGGATCGAGATTCGATTTTTGTGGCTCGCCAACCCAGCCAGTGCCGTGCTCCCGCGGATATTCGTTTTCTGTTCGCCTCCGGCCAGTTCTATGATAAACCTATAGAACCATGCGAAGAGCTGTCATCCATCTCAAGAAATCGGATCCGGTCATGCGCGCAATCATCGAGCGCGTTGGCCCGTGCCGCATGCGATTCGGCCCACCGGAATTTCATAGCTTGGCCGAGGCCATCGTCTATCAGCAATTAAATGGCAAGGCCGCCGCAACCATCTTCAAACGGTTCGTGGCGCTGTCCGGCGAGCCCCTGACCCCTGAAGGCATCCTCAAGCTAAATGACGAACAAATGCGCACCGCGGGATTGTCGAAACAGAAGTCAGCCTATCTGAAAGACCTGGCAGCAAGAACGGCCTCGGGGTTGGTCGACTTCGGACGCATGCCGGACTTGCCGGACACCCAAGTGATCGAGCATTTGACGCAAGTGAAAGGCATCGGAGTGTGGACGGCCCAGATGTTCCTGATGTTCACTCTAAAGCGCGAAAATGTACTGCCCACAGGAGACTTCGGCGTACGAATGGCGATGTACAAGCACTATCTCGATGTGCAACGCGCGAAGGCCATCAAGAAGTCCTTCAGCGGGAAAAAGTCTTCGGTGGCTAGAAAAAGCCCTAAGCGCAAGATCAAACTTCCCACTCCGCAGCAGATGGAAAAAATTGCGAAGCGCTGGGAGCCATACCGCAGCGTGGCTTGCTGGTATTTGTGGCAAAGCATGGATACAAAAACGCTGTAACCAAGAGCTCTTAGTGAACTTGCCCTGTGCTCCGCCCTAGCGTCTGTGGTTAAATGAATGCGATGGCCGATCTTAAGATTCGCGTGCTTGTGGCAAAGCCCGGACTCGACGGTCACGACCGCGGCGCCAAGGTGATTGCCCGCGCCTTGCGCGATGCCGGAATGGAAGTGATTTACACCGGTCTGCGGCAAACGCCGGAGATGATCATCAGTGCGGCGTTGCAGGAAGACGTCCAGGTTATCGGGCTGTCGATTCTTTCCGGCGCCCACAACGCCATCGTGCCCCGCGTCATGGACCTGCTTAAGCAGAACAAGATGGATGACGTGCTGGTGGTCGTGGGCGGGATCATTCCCGATCAGGATATCGATACGCTCAAGAAGCTAGGTGTGGCCGGCATCTTCCAGCCGGGCACGGCGATGGATGACATCGTGAAGTTTATCCGTGCGAATGTGAAGGGCGCCGGCGTTACCCTTTGAAGCCGCAAAAATATGGTCACCTCCGCTGGACCGCCTCCCCTCTTGAATGCCACCTGACCTAACCAGCATCCGGCAACAACTCGAGCGAACCGTCGGTCCTGCGCCCTGGTATTGGAAAACCTTCCCACCATTCCGTTCGAAATCCGGACAGCGGTTTGTCTGGACCCATCACGGCGACCAGGGACCGGTGGGATACGTAGTTTCCCTGGCCTTGGAGCAGGAGCCGGATAAGCCTCGGTTGGCCTTGAACACATATTGCCGCCCTTTTGTCGTTTCGCCTGGTTGTCTCGGAATCTGGTGCCCGGAAGGCCGTAGCATTCGCTTTGCCGCCTTCGATCCTGACGAACTCACAGCTTTTGACATCGCCGAGATTGCAGGATGGTTCAAGCAATCCTCCGACCGCATGTACTCCAAAACGCCGCCGATCGCGGATTTCGAAGTGCCTCTCACTCTCTCACCGGGGATCCACAAACTCGAGGTCCCACCGGAACTAGCTGATGTCAATGAGCTGATTGTTCCGACGAGTTACAAACCAATGTCCGATGACGACGCGGCCTTCGCCATCTTTGTGTTTTACTTGCACGCCGGATTGGTGGAAGTCCTTCCCCAGAAATGGTTCACTGCAGCGCACTATCAGGTGGGGAAGCAATGGATTTCGCGAGCTGGGCGGGATCAGGCCTCGCATCGCATCTTCGGCGAATGCTTCGGCGCGGGAACTTTTCTTTTGGAAGAAGATGGATGCGGGCTGGCGGAGTGGATCGCGAAGGAGCCCTGATTCTGTGATCCCTAGCGTAATGGATATCCGGCATCACCTGGCAGCAGTCCGTCGACCTTCAGCACTTTCATTCCTGGCTTTACGTCCATTGTCTTCACCAGGCTGATGGCTCCAGGGAAGAGGTTCAGCGCCTCTTTCTGCATGCCCACCGAAGGAACGGTGAAAGGCTCGGCATCAGCCTCACCACGAAATATCTGGGCGGTCCAATATTCTTTGTACTCGATTTCCGACATGGAGAGGAGTTTGAGCAAAACTATCCGTTCCGTACATCCCGGACCGCGTGTGACCAGCTTGATGGCCTTGCCCCCCGGCCATGAGTGTTTCGTCCCAGCAAAGATTCTTCGCAGGTCTCCCAGGCTAACATTCGTGACTGGATTGCCAGAGTTAACTACTACGGCCAGATCGTTGTTCTGACCTGAAGCTCGCGGAGCGAAGCAGAGCATCGTCAGCCCCAGCAGGAGCAGAGTTGCCATCGATTTGACGCCCATGCTCTCTCCGCGCCTCAGAAAGTAAACGCCCATTGCAATTGCAGTCCATTCAGGTCCGGCTCGCCGCGGCGGACGGTGTGGTCTAACTGGGCGGTGAAGGCGATGTAGCCGTTAAGATCGTAGCGAGCACCGAAAGAAGGCCCAAGGCGCAGGCCAACATCGTTGTAGATCGAGTTGTTCGAGCTCGCATTTACGTACTGATAACGGAAAAAAGGACGAATGTCGCCGATCTGCTTGGAAAGCTGCGAATAGAAGGCCGGAGTATTGAATACGACATCGCTGAAATGCAAAGCCGCATCGCGGATGAGAAACCCTTCGTTAAGGAACTCGATACCGTGCTGCACATAGACGACATAGCTGTTCACGATCGTCTGGCCATAGCGAAGTGACGGACCCTGGATGAAGTTGCTGATCTTGTCGTGGTAGTAGGAGGCTCCCATCTGCAGCCCAGGAGCGGAGTCCGGGCGAACGAACAGCCCAATATTCACCTGGTTGCTGTTGTTCTCATCGTTCACCAAACCGTCGCCGTTGATATCGGGTCGAATGGAGTCCGAGGATCCATATTCGGCGATGTAGTGCAGGCCCAGGCGCCTTGCAGGAATCGCACCCGCCACTGAAACGCCGATCGCCTGCGTAGGCAACAGGCCACCTTCGCTGGCGTATTGCATCACCAGCGGCCGATCGGCCGTGGTCTGCAGCCAGGCCGCGCTGCGAAATGCCCAGTTGTAATAACCGATATTGGTCTGGTAACGGCCGAAAGAGAATTTCAGGTGGTCGTTGTAGTCGTACTTGAGCAGCATGCGGCGCAGATCTACGCTGTAGCTCTGTGCGTCACCCTCCTCGAAAATAATCTCGGAAAGCACCCTGGCTTTGGGAGTAAGTCTTGAAGTGAGGAACAGACCAAAGTCGCCCGTGTAGAAGTTTCCCGCCGACCCAGGAACAAAGCCACCGCTGCCCAACTCTGGCTTGCGCTGGTTGAGCACCTGATAGTCGACTTCGCCGAAACCGCGCCACTGGAGGCCATGCACATCGTGCCAGTCGCGCAGCGCCGCGGATGGCGGGGGCGCAGCTTGTGACGGAATTTGTTCCGCCGGCTGCGGCGCGGTCGTCGACAGAGCAGATGCGGCCTCCGTGCCGGACCCGGCTGACGGTTGCTTGGCTTCCAGAATCTTAATCCGCTCCAGCAGGTCATGGTCTTGTTGCTGCAACTGTTTGATCTGCTCGACCAGCTCTGTCATGGTTTCCCGGTCGTTACAGCTGGCAGTCTGTGCCCTACCAGCTGCAGGAACGGCGAGCACCAGCAGCGCGCACTGGACGAACGTTCCGATTCTCTTTCCTGGCACAGACTCTCTCCTCGACTGGCAAAGCAGATTCGAAAGCACTCCCCGTATTGACTTTCGGCAGGACAGGCTGAGAGCATCGAGTTACGCAGGTACCGGGTGTCGAAGCTTTGACCGCCTCCTCATTCTTTTCTTTACAAGCTGAAGAGCATTGCACTCTATTGCGTCTTCAGTCCCATGATGGAACCAACCAACTCACCCGGGCGTGCGTTCTCTCTTTAACGGCTGCGATCTCTAAACTCGCTCGCAAAACTGAGCCGCTCATCATCAGCGGAAACGCGAAGTTTTTCTCGGTGGGCGCCGACCTCAAGGAGATTGCAGCACTCACTGCGCCTGCAGCCCGTGAGTTTTCCAAAGTCGGGCAGGTTCTCATGCAATCTATTGAGCAGTTTCCCGCTCCGGTATACGCCGCCATTTCTGGATACTGCATGGGTGGTGGCCTAGATCTGGCGCTGGCTTGCCGCACTCGAGTCGCATCCTCGCACGCTCTGTTCGGCCATCGCGGCGCAGCTTTTGGCTTGATAACGGGCTGGGGTGGAACGCAAAGACTGCCACGGCTCGTGGGCAAAAGCATTGCTCTCGAAATATTTGTAGCCGCCGAAAAAATCAGCGCCCAACGAGCTCTGGCCATCGGACTGGTGGATGCGCTGGCGGATGATCCGGTCGCCGAAGCCCTGCGCCGCATTGCGTGCCGCGGCGAGAGTGTTATACCGTAAGCAGTCCGCTCTGTTCACTCATGGCCGATCGCAGCGAAATGCCCGCCATCCCCACCTCTCAGGCTTCGCATGTCCTGACCACGAAAGTCGACCCGACCTCAGCGCGCTTCGAGGCCAATATGCGCTTTCTGGCCGATCTGATGTCGCAGGTCCGCAACGAAGGCGAAGAAATCTGCGAGGGCGGCGGCCCCAAGGCCATCGAGAGTCAGCATGCCAAAGGGCGTCTCACCGCGCGCGAGCGCATCGATTTGCTGATCGACCCCGGAACTTTTTTCGAGTTAGGAATTTACGCCGCCCATGGCATGTACGAAGAGTGGGGCGGAGCCGCTGCCGCCGGCGTGATTACAGGGATCGCGCGCGTTCATACCCGTCTGGTCATGATCATCGCGAATGACGCCACGGTGAAAGCCGGCGCGTTTTTCCCCATGACCTCGAAGAAAGTGATTCGCGCCCAAAACATTGCCATCGACAATCGCATCCCAACGATTTATCTGGTCGACTCCGCGGGCGTTTTCCTTCCGCTGCAGGAAGATGTTTTTCCCGATACCGACGACTTCGGCCGCGTCTTCCGCAACAACGCCGTGATGTCCGCCCTGGGGATTCCGCAGATCGCCGCCATCATGGGCATGTGCGTGGCCGGCGGCGGATACCTGCCGGTCATGTGCGACCACGTTCTAATGACCGATGGCAGTGGATTATTTCTAGCCGGCCCTGCGCTGGTGCAGGCGGCAATCGGGCAAAAGGTTTCCGCCGAAGATCTGGGCGGCGCGGCCATGCACGCTGGCATCAGCGGCACTGTCGATTTCCGCGAGCCGGATGATCCCGCCTGCCTGGCCCGCATCCGCTCGATCGTCGAGAAATGGGGATATCGCCGCCAGTCCCCCTGGGATCGCAAGAAGCCGGTCGAACCCGCGCTCGCCGCGGAGGAGATTTACGGTATTTACGATTCCTCGCCCGCGCGACCTTACGACATGAAGGAAATTCTGGCCCGCGTGCTCGATGGCAGCCTCTTTGATGAGTACAAGCCGGAGTACGGCAAGACGCTCATCTGCGGCTATGGACGCATCGGCGGATTCGCCGTGGGCATCGTCGCCAACCAGAAGTTGCATGCTCAGCAAGTCGATCACGAAGGTCACAAGCGGGTCGAATTCGGCGGCGTGATCTACACCGAATCCGCCGAAAAAGCTGCGCGCTTCATCATGGACTGCAAACAGAATCTCATTCCGCTGGTTTTCTTCCATGACGTAAACGGCTTCATGGTGGGCCGGGACGCGGAGTGGAGCGGCATCATCAAAGCGGGCGCGAAGATGGTAAACGCTGTATCGAATTCCGTGGTGCCGAAAATCGCCGTGATCGTGGGCGGATCGTTCGGCGCGGGCCACTATGCCATGTGCGGCAAAGCGTTCGATCCGCGCTTCGTGTTCGCGTGGCCGACGGCTCGCTATGCCGTGATGAGCGGCGATTCGGCGGCAGGAACGCTGGTCGAGATCAAAGTGAAGCAACTGGAGCGTGGCGGCAAGAAGTTAACCGAGGAAGAACGGAAAGAACTCTACGAATCGGTAAAGCGCACGTACGACGAGCAGACTGATCCGCGGTACGGTGCGGCCCGTTTGTGGATCGACAAAATTATCGACCCCATCGAAACCCGTGACGCGATCACGCAAGCTCTCGAAGCTGCGGCGCTAAATCCCGACGTAGCGGAGTTCAAAGTGGGAGTGCTGCAAACGTGATTCACCACGGAGACACGGAGGCACGGAGCAAACTTCTTCATGAGCAGCTCACTGAACAAGTAATTGGTGCTGCGATTGAAGTGCACCGCGAACTTGGCCCCGGCCTCATGGAATCTGCTTACGAAGAGTGCCTCTGCCACGAACTGCATCTCCGAGGGTTGAAGTTTGAGCGCCAAGTCCCGCTGCCGGTGCGATACAAGGGCGTAGGCCTGGATTGTGGGTACAGAATCGATCTAGTCGTTGAGGATTCGCTGATTCTGGAACTGAAGTGCGTTGAACATATCTTGCCAGTCCACGAAGCACAACTCTTGACATAGCTGAAACTGACTGGCAAGCGGGTCGGCCTGATCCTGAATTTCAATGTTGCGGTTCTAACCCGAGGCGGTATGGTTCGAAAGGTTCTTTAATTCTTGATCTCCGTGCCTCCGTGTCTCCGTGGTGAATGAATTTGTCGAAGCTCGTCAAATTAATCGAATGTCCGCGCGATGCCTGGCAAGGCCTGAAGGGCCAGATTCCGCCTGACATTAAGCGTGCCTACCTGCAGGCCTTGATCAGCGCAGGATTTAAGCACATCGATGCGGTCTCTTTCGTCTCGCCCAAAACCGTCCCGCAGATGGCGGATTCGGAAGAAGTCTTAAAAGAGCTCGATCCTCCCGACGATGTGGAGATCATCGGCATCGTGGTCAATGAACGAGGCGCGCAGCGCGCCATCGACACCCACGCAGTAAGCACTCTCGGTTTCCCCTACTCGATCTCGGAAACTTTCCTGCGCAAGAATCAGAATCAGTCTGCCGAAGACGCGCTCGACGAGCTGGAGAGGATCCAGAAAAAAGCTGACGATGGCTCGCTCGACGTGGTCGTCTACATATCAATGGCGTTCGGCAATCCTTACGGCGATTTTTGGAACGTCGACGAAGTAATCGAAGCGATCTCGCTGATGGAGGTCGACAGCCTCCGTATGATTTCTCTCGCCGATACCGTCGGCATGGCCACTCCGGAACAAATCGGTGAACTGGTAGGCGCAGTCATGGCGAAGTACGATTATCTTGAGATCGGAGTGCACCTGCACAGCCGTCCGGAGCAGGCCACGGAAAAGATTCTCGCCGCCTACAACGCCGGCTGCCGCCGCTTTGATTCGGCTATCAATGGGCTGGGCGGTTGTCCCTTCGCGCAAGATGCACTGGTCGGCAACATTGCGACCGAGAAAGTGATTGAGACGCTGAAGCAGCGTGGCGCGGAGTTGTCACCTCTGAAGTCGTTGGACGCATTGCTCCGCGCGACCGCCGAGATAGGAGCGAGGTATACAAATTCCGCGAGCGACGATTAGTCTCTTTCCATATGGACTATAAGACCATCCAAATTATTTACGATTCAGGCATCGCAACGATCACGCTGAATCGTCCCGAGAAACGCAATGCCATCAGCTTCGAACTGATTGACGATCTCCTGCGCGCGCTGCAAGAAGTGGAAGCGTCCGAAGCGCTAGTTCTCATCCTGACTGGAGCAGGCAGGGCTTTTTGTTCGGGCTTGGACCTGGAAAACTTGAAAGCGCTGATTGGGCGGTCGCCCGAGCAGAACCTCAAAGATTCCCAGACGATGGTCCAATTGTTCCGTTCGCTCTATGAATTCCCCAAGCCCACTATTGCCGCCGTGAACGGAGCCGCCATCGCCGGCGGCACCGGCCTGGCCTTGCTCTGCGACTTCACGTTGGCCGTGCCCGAAGCCAAGTTCGGCTATACCGAGGTTCGCATCGGCTTTGTGCCGGCGATTGTTTCCACATTCCTGCTGCGCCAGGTGGGGGAAAAGCAGGCGCGCGATCTTCTGTTGACCGGAAGAATTTTCGGCGCCGAAGAAGCGGCCAGCATGGGGTTGGTCAAAGAGATCGTCGCTCCGGAAAATCTGATGACACGGGCTCGCGAGCTCGCCGCATTGCTGTTGGAGAACAGCCCATCGTCGCTGCGCGCCACCAAGAAGTTGCTCACCGATCATGGCCGCGCCGAACTGGATGCGCAGATTGACACGGCCGTACGGGAGAATGCCGCCATCCGCACCACCGCCGACTTCCGCGAAGGCATCGCGTCATTTCTCGAAAAGCGCAAGCCGGTGTGGAGCGGCAAATGAATTCAGCTCACCCTCCGGTCGTCAACGAAACTCGTCTGCGCGTGCGTTACGCGGAGACCGATCAGATGGGCGTCGTCTATCATTCCAACCACTTCATCTGGTTCGAAATTGGACGGGTCGAGTTGCTGCGGCAGTTGGGATTTTCCTACCGCGACATGGAGATCGAGGACCATTGCTTCATCGCGGTCGCCGAAGCCAAGTGCCGTTATCGCGCCCCCGTCCGCTATGACGAGGAAGTCCTCGTGCGTACCGAGTTATTACATGTTCGCGATTCGGTGGTCCGCTTTGGTTATGAACTGCGCCGCGCGGACGACGGCACGCTCCTGGCGGAAGGCGAGACCACGCATATCGTGACCGACGCCGAGATGAAAACCGCTGTCCTGCCGGAAAAGTATCTAAAAGTCTTTCGGGCAGCGGTGGGGAAGCTCTAACCTGGTCGAAACTAGAAACAGAGAACTGGAAACTCATTTGAACGCCCTTCACATCAGCGGTAACGATCTCACTCTCGAAGCGGTGCGCGAAATCGCGGAGCAGAATCGCCCGGTGCTCCTGTTCGCCGAGGCCCGCGAAGCCGTGAACCGGGCGCGTGCCGTGGTCGACGACATCGTCGCCAGCGACAAACTCGCCTATGCGATCACCACCGGAGTCGGCAAGCTGAGCGATGTGCGCATCGTCGGCGACCAGATTCGCGAGTTGCAGGTCAATCTTGTACGTTCGCATGCCGTCGGAGTCGGCGACCTGCTTTCCGTCCCCGAGACGCGCGCCATGATGCTTCTACGCGCCAACTCGCTGGCGAAGGGCTACTCCGGCGTCCGCGCCATCGTCATCGATACGCTCTGCGAAATGCTCAACCGCGGCGTCAATCCGTATGTGCCCTCGCAGGGCAGCGTTGGCGCAAGCGGCGACCTGGCACCCCTGGCGCATCTCGCATTGGCGCTAATCGGCGAAGGCGAATGCCTCGATGCCGCCGGTGGGCGCATTCCCAGCGCCGACGCGCTCCAGCGTGCGCAGATCAAGCCGCTCATTCTCGAAGCCAAAGAGACCATCTCTCTCATCAACGGCACGCAGGGCATGCTCGCGGTAGGCACGCTCGCCTTGCTGGCGGCGGAAACTCTGGTGGACTCCGCCGACGTTCTTGGCGGATTGTCCTGCGACGCATTGAAAGGCACTGACGCTGCTTTCGATGAACGCATTCACCAGGCTCGTCCGCACGGCGGCCAGATCAAGACGGCGGCAAATCTTCGCAAGATGCTAGAAGGCAGCCAGATTCGCGAATCCCACCGCGAATGCGGCCGCGTGCAGGACGCCTATTCCCTGCGCTGCATTCCGCAAGTGCACGGAGCGGTGCGCGATACGCTGGCCCACTGCCGGCGGGTATTCGAGATCGAAGCCAACTCGGCAGTAGACAATCCGCTCGTATTCGTCACAACTCGTGGAGCGACGGACGCCCTCGTCCGTCCAGCAGAGCCCGAGGGAGACGTCATCTCCGGCGGAAATTTTCACGGCGAGCCCCTCGCCTTTGCTTTGGATTTCCTGGCCATCGCCCTCAGCGCCCTCGCCGGCATCAGCGAGCGCAGGATCGAGCGCCTGGTAAATCCGGCGCTCAGCGAAGGATTGCCGCCGTTTCTAGCGCACGGCGCAGGATTGAATTCCGGCTTCATGATGCCGCAGGTGACCGCGGCCGCGCTGGTCAGCGAGAACAAAGTGCTGTCCCACCCCGCATCGGTCGATTCGATCACTACCTCGGGCAACAAGGAAGACTACGTTTCCATGGGCATGACGGCGGCGAACAAACTGAAGCGCGTGGTCCAAAACACGCGCAACGTGCTGGCCATCGAAGCCATGGCGGTGGCGCAGGCCATCGACTTCCTCGCACCGCTCAAAACTTCAAAGCGCGGACAGATCGCGCACGCGGCGATTCGGTCAGTGTGTCCGACGGTCGATAAAGATCGCGTCATGTACAAAGACTTCGCGCGGATTACAGAGTTGATTGCAAGTGGGAAGGTGGCGGAAGCGCTGCGGTAAGACGATTCATCGCCTGTCGTCGGTCTCAAGGAATTTCCGGAGCGGCCCCTCGACGAATTGGTTGGGTTTCCATCCCCTCACGAGTTTGTCGACCAGGAATGGATCGATTGCGCTGATTCCCACGCCTACGAGAGGATTCAGCGCAGCAGTCGCTACACCGATTGCTGCAAATACGAGCCACCTGAGGGTTCTCAACGGCAGTTTGTCCGCCCACTCCAGCCTGCTCACCTCCCGGCAATATTCTTTGAGAAGCTCAGCGTCTGGATCTTTGTCTTTTAGCCACCGTTTGAATCGTGTTGAAGCATCTATCAGAGCGAGCGAATCCTTCAACGTCCGCGCGCCACTATTAACCGATTCCCTGATTGCACGCCCATCCTCGAATACGACCTCTTGAAAGGCTTGCGTCGACTGGGTCTTTGCTCTTATTCCTGAGAAAATCTGCCCCAATTTGCTGTATGCGATCAGATCATTCTCCGGACGGGTCAAGAGATCGGCTTTAAGTTTGGCGGCGAAGTGGAGGTCGCTATTCACGTCAGGCAGATTGACCAGCAAAGACTCCGGGGTGATGATCCCATCGGGCGCGCCAGAAGTGCATTGGCTAATGGAGCGGTTGATTGCCGCAAAGTCGAGATTAGTCTCTATCGAGTACAGTTCGTCGGCTCTCTCAAACCGGAAAATGAGTGGTGAAGGAATCACATAGTTTGGCGCCCTCTCTTCGATCAGAGCCTTCATGACCCCCTCAACGACGTGTTTGTTGCCTGCGTCTTCCCTAGCAAGCTCCGGTATCGTTGTGTGGTGTTTGTCAATTTTAATCGCGCTGAAGAGACGCCTCGTCAACTTTTCAGCTCGGTTTTCCTCCTTTACTGCGTCGCGCACGAGACGCGGCAAGCGCTCCTCCAACGTTTGCTTGGGGGCGCTAACCAGCACGAAGTCGTATCTCGGACCGAGCCCCTTTTCGGTCTTCAGGCATCCGGGCATGTTTTCCAGATAGGAGAGAGTCAGCACCTCACGATCTATCAGTTCCAATAAGAAATCTGGGCCAGGCCCCGAAATGAGAAATTCCAGCGTGCCGGAGTCAGCGACGATGTGCCCTTTTTGGTAGAACACCAAGGCTTCCACAAGAAGTCCAACATCTAGCGGCACTCCCCGATTTGCTGTCCTCCGTATACAGATCGCTTCTAACAAAGTATGCTCCTCAATCCTTGTTAGCCCCCGCGCCGGATGCGATTGTCCCCGGGCGAAACGCCCTCCCATCCAATCCCAACTCCCCAGCAATCCCCTGCAGTGCTGCGATGCAAAACGCAATGTGCACATCCAAATCCACTCCCAAAGCAGCCGCGCCGTTGACGATGTCGTCGCGATTTACTTTCCGCGCGAAGGCTTTGTCTTTCATTCTTTTTCGCACCGACTTCGCGTCCACCTCGGCCAGCGATTTCCCTGGTTTGATCAAAGCCACGGCGGTGATAAATCCAGCGAGTTCGTCGCAAGCAAACAGAGCTTTTTCCATCGGCGAATCTCGCGTGACCCCGGTATATTCCGCGTGCGACATAACGGCGCGACAGACAACTTCCGGCCATCCTCGCTCCTTCAGAATCTCGTTGCCTTTGTAAGGATGATCTTCCAGGCTAGGCCAGCGCTCGTAGTCGAAATCGTGAATGAGGCCAACGATCCCCCAGAGGTCTTCTTCGCTCATGCCTTCGGAGGGTAAAGCATCTGCGGAGCTTTGCTCCGCCGGGCAGCCGAGAGCCTGCCCTGAGCTTGCCGAAGGGGCGGCGGTCCCCACATGATCACGCTCGCCGAATTTCCGCGCGCAGGCACGCATGCAGGCCTCCACGGCGAGCGCATGCTTGCGCAAACTTTCTGACTGGGTGAACTCAGTTAGTAACCCCCACGCGGACTCGCGGTCAATCATTGCTTTCCCCTGTTTTCTGCGGGATTTCGCCGCATCATTCCGGTTTTCACCGGCAAACACAATGGCTTCCTGCATTTTAACCTTGACTTCCACAGGCCCTGTACCGCAGATTGTCACTGCAGCCGGAACCTCTTCCCCCATGTTTAGGTTCCGCTGCTACAAGTTAAGGAGTAGCCGGCTCTGGCACTCCCACAACCCGATGGCCACGACTCTTGCCCCAGTAGACTCTAGGGAAGTCGTCCGTTGCGATCACTGCCTGTTGGTTCAATTCCGTACGGTCAATAACAACTGCCGACGCTGCCACTCGTCCCTGGACGAGGAGCCCGAACCCGAGCCGGTGGTAATGACGCCGCCGGTGCTGATGCCCGTGCCCGGAATGGGCCGCGGACACCTCAACCTGGCCACGTCCATCCGGTCGCTGCGCTTGCGCAGCGGCTTGAGCCAGCGCCAGCTCGCAGGACGCATGTCCGTGCCGCGGACTTACGTTTCCAAAATTGAAAACGAGAAAGCCACGCCCACGCTGTCGTCACTGGAGCGGCTGGCGCGAGCCTTGGAGGTGACCGTGCCGGAACTGCTCAGCGGCGGTGAAAAGAACCGTCAGGATGAAATCAGCGAACTGATGAAAGATCAGTTCATCGCGGAGATTCTGCCCTTCGTTTCACAACTCAACGGAATGCAGATGTCGAGCATCTTAACGCAAGTGCGGGATTTAACCGTGCGGCCGAGAAGAACGGCGTAGGGGTCCTTCGCCGCAAAAAGCGCGGCTCAGGATTTCGGCACGCGGCTCCCCCTTCGACTGCGCTCAGGGTCACGCCCGCAAAGCGCCTCGATTTATCCGGGCAACCAGCCAACTCAATGCCGGGACCGATCCCTTGGTCCCGGCTTTTTTCTCTGTCACCCTGAGCGAAGTTACCGGGCGCGGGAGCGCGCGGCAACGCAGTCGAAGGGTCCCTGCCTTCAATCCGACTGCAGGCGCGACGCTGAATCCCGCAGGAATTCATGAACATCTATCCTCCATGTACCTGGAAGAAACTAGAAATGCCTTTTCTGAATTGCACGGATCGACGCCAGCCGCGGCCATCCCGCACGCCGATGCTTTGCTGCTCGATGCCTACTCCCGCGCTGTGACAGGCGCGGTCGACCGCGTCAGCCCGTCGGTGGTAAACATCGAAGTCCACCAATCGAGCGGCCGCACGCGCGCGGGCGAGCCGCGCGAACGCCGCGGCGGAGGCTCGGGATTCGTCTTCACTCCCGATGGCCTGATTCTCACCAACAGCCACGTCGTGCATGATGCCAGCCGCATCGAAGTCACGCTGTCCGACGGCCGCCGCATGCCAGCAACTTCCATCGGCGACGATCCCGCCAGCGACCTCGCTGTGGTTCGCGTCAACAACGCACCAGCCGACGAGCCCGCCCTCACTGCCGCTTCCCTCGGCGATTCCCAGCAGCTTCGGGTGGGGCAACTCGCCATCGCCATCGGCAACCCGTACGGATTTCAGTCCACGGTGACTGCAGGCGTAGTAAGCGCATTGGGCCGTTCGTTGCGGTCGTATTCTGGACGCTTGATCGACGATGTCATCCAGTCTGATGCCGCGCTCAACCCCGGCAATTCCGGCGGCCCGCTTGTGGATTCCACCGGACGAGTGATTGGAGTAAACACCGCAACAATTCTGCCGGCGCAGGGAATCTGTTTCGCCATCGGCATCAACACGGCAAAGTTCGTAGCCAGCCGCCTGCTGCGCGACGGCCGCATCCGTCGCAGCTACATCGGCGTTTCGGCTCAGACCGTGCCGATCCATCGCCGCGTGGTGCGCTTTTATGATTTGCCCAAGGAAACGGGAGTGGTCGCGTTATCGGTGGAAGAGAAGAGTCCGGCGCGACTCGCTGGCCTGCGCGAAGGTGATGTGATCATTGCGCTGGAAGGCCATCCGGTAGCCGGCGTGGACGACCTGCACCGCGTGCTCACCGACGTTCGCGTAGGCGTAAGCTGCTCGCTGACCATTCTGCGGCATACGGAGAAGTTGGAGTTGAAGATTGTGCCGGAAGAAGCTAGATAACTGACTTAACGCGGTCGCGACGAAGCCCCACATTGCAAGCCCCTTCCCGGCTATGTTAGCTTCGTGATTCGGAAGGGGAAAGCCTTGCAGGCAAGAGTTCCCGCCGGTCTGGATCGCAAGGAAACCGAGATTTACCGGCAGCTCGATCCAGCGCGGCTCCCACGACACATCGCAATCATCATGGACGGCAACGGGCGCTGGGCTAAACGGCGCCATATGCCGCGCGTCGCCGGACACCGCGCCGGAGTTCAGGCCGTGCGTAACACGGTCGAGACCGCTGCCCGCATCGGCATCCCCGCGCTCACGCTCTACGCCTTCTCGGAAGAAAACTGGAAGAAGCGGCCCAAAAGTGAAGTCGACTTTCTGATGCGCCTGCTCAGCCGCTATCTGAAGGCCGAGGTCCCAACGCTCAACAAGAACAACATCCGCCTGGAATACATCGGCCGGCAGCACGAACTTCCCGAAGATGTGCAGGAGCGCATGGCTTGGGCGCGAAAGAGCACTGCTCACAATACAGGCACATTGCTCACGCTGGCGCTGAACTACAGCGCGCGCAGTGAACTGGTGGATGCGTTCCGCTCGATTGTCAGCGCAGCTACGCAGAACGGCGGCCTCCAGCACCTCCGCATTGACGAAGACACCATCGGCAATCATCTTTACACCCGGCACTTGCCAGACCCCGATCTAGTGATTCGCACCTCCGGTGAAATGCGGCTCAGCAACTTCTTGCTCTGGCAACTGGCCTATGCCGAGATCTACGTCACCTCAACCTTGTGGCCCGATTTTCGCGGCGTGCATCTGCTGGAAGGCATCGCTGAATATCAGAAGCGCGAACGCCGCTATGGTGGATTGAATCACGGCGATTCGCATACCCACATCCAGCCGGCAAAAGTTACTAAATAACCTCCCAGCATGTTGAAACGCATCGCGACCGCGCTGGTCCTGATTCCGATTGTGATGTTCATTGTGCTACGCGCTCCGGTGCCGGTAGTGGCCGTCGTAGCCGCCGCGGTGGCGCTGGTGACGGTGCAGGAATTTCTAAAGCTTACCGAGTCCTATGGCGTTCACCCCCTGCGCCTGCCTACCTACATTTTTGTTGGATTATTTTTTCTCCTGCTCGCCGCCAGCGCCGCGGGTGAAGCTCCCCAACTCTCGGCCGTAAAGTTCGTCTTTGCTGGGGCCTTCGCCTGTGCCATTTCTCCTTTCATTTTCCTGACCATCACGATGCGGCGCTCACCGATGAGCGGCGGGTATCCGGCAGCGGCGGCCTCCACCTTCGCCTTTGCCTATATTGCCTTGCCCATGGGAATGCTGGTGCAGCTCCGCCAGCAGTGGGCCGGAGCGTTT
>Ga0074046_10000175_pt1 | contig 54029 bp, 45 predicted proteins | sample BogForMeECP23OM3_FD_94441 | JGI IMG/M metagenome (GOLD analysis project Ga0074046, IMG submission 94441) | Bog forest soil microbial communities from Calvert Island, British Columbia, Canada - Bog Forest MetaG ECP23OM3 | ecosystem: Environmental > Terrestrial > Soil > Wetlands ... | reverse complement strand
GCTGCCGGGCGGGATGACTTGCGACAAGGCGATTCATTCGCATCATTACCACGCAATTCCAAACCTGCAATTGTTGAGCATTGACGGATACAGGCAAACTTGCGGCTTTTTGTGTTATCGTCCGGCCATGAAAAGAGCCTTCGTATTGTCTGTTGCATTGTGCATGGCCTTGCCCCTTACCGCCCAGCGGACGGCGGCACAAAAGCCTGAAGTGAACGAGCAGCCGATGAGCGTCGACGAGGCGGCGATCTGGCAGATCTCGGAAGACTGGATCAGATTCTATAACGCCGGGGACGCGGCGAAGGTCGCGGCGCTGTACACCGAAGACGGCTACTATCTTTCGGCGCACATCCTGGCGCACGGGAGGCAAGCGATCGAGGCGTATTGGGCCCGAGGCATCAAGGCGGGCGGGCACATGGACTTCATAAAGCCGCTCACGGTGTATTACTCCGGAGACCTCGCCTATTGTGCGGGCACCTACCAGGCGACCAATGCCGGTGTGACCGTCGATGGGCGCATTCTAATCGTGCTGAAGAAAGTGAATGGCAAGTGGCTGATGGCCGCGCATGAGACGGTAGTGCGCGACCAACCGCTATGAGTCCGGATTCCCTTCTAGTGTGTCCGTTGACAGGTGTCCTAAAACTACTAGTTCTCAACAGTTGTAAATCCAACTGGTAGTCTCCGTGCACCCGGTAAACACATTGGCCGGAAACCTCGCCATGACCCGAAGTCAGCTTTCTTGCAATTTGCGGGGCAGGCGGTAAGATTACGAAGCTGGTTCAGGGCACTGCGGCGATCGAATCTGCTTCGAAAATGGTCATTTACGACGACGGCGGCAATACCTCTCCATCTACCGGCTCTGGCTTCCTCTCCCGCGTGTTTTCCGCGCGCCACAAAACCATTGGCTTGCAATACCTGTGGCTGGCGCTGGCCAGCGTACTGGTGGGCATGGTGCTTTCGGCATTGTTGCGGTTGCACGCCACCTGGCCGGATCGCGCCATACCCTTTCTTGCATCCATAGAAAGCACGCCGGAGCGATTTGGGGCGATGCGGCTGCTGCACGGCTCGCTGATGGTCTTTTTTGTGCTGACGGCGGCGCCGCAGTTGGGCTTCGGAAATTACCTTCTACCCCTGCAGATTGGCGCGGAGGAAATGGCATTTCCGTCACTGAACCGGCCCTCGTTTTGGATGACCGTGGGCTCATTGTTGGGAATGACCGCCTCCTTCTTTCTTCCGCTGGCAAACGGGATCAACTTGTGGCTTGCCAGCGCCGCTCTTTTTTCGCTGGCCGCATTATGCAGCGCGCTGAACTTCGCCACCACGACGATTGAGATGCGCGCGAAGGGCATGACCTTGCCACGCATGCCGGTCACCGCGTGGGCGTGGTTCGTCAACGCGATCCTGAGCATGCTGATCTTCAGCGTCCTGCTGGCGGGATGCTCCGCTATTCTTTCGGACCGGCTGCTGGGATCGAATTTTTTCAGCTCCGCCTCCTTCCTGGCAACGCAGCCGCAGAATTTGGTGCGGCAGGGAAGCCTGCCCATCCTCTGGCAGCGGCTCTTCTGGTACTTTGCGCAAGCGGAAGTGTACGTGGCGATGCTGCCGTGCTTTGGCCTCGTGACGCACCTGGTGGCGACGTTTTCGCGCAAGCCGGTGTGGAAGGAGCGCTTGGTCGTGCTGTCCCTGTGCGGCGTGGGCCTGGTGGGATTTTGCGTGTGGGGCTATCACATGTTTGCGACCGGGATGAATCCCTACGCACCGCTGGTTTTTTCGGTACTGGCGTCTTCGCTGGGGATTCCGGCGGCGTTCCTGCTGGCCAGTTGGCTGGGGACGCTGTGGAATGGGCGCGTGGAGCTCAACACGTCCATGCTCTTCGCGATCGGGTTTATCTCGCTATTCATTGCAGGCGGGCTTTCTGGAATATTCCTGGCGCGGCACGACCTGGCGCGCGCGGCGGTCAGCGAGGAGTTTGTCATCGGGCACTTCCACCTGGTCATGGGCGTCGCAGCAACTTTTGCTATTCTCGCAGCGCTATTTTTCTGGTTCCCGAAACTTTTTGGCGCGCGATTAAATGAAGGGCTAGGGAAAGTGCACTTCTGGATGACGTTTGCCGGGGTATACGCGATTTTCATGCCGCTGCACTGGGTGGGGTTGCTGACGCAGCCGCATGCGCTGGGAGAAGCACAGCGAGCGACGATTGCGTCGGCGGGGGCTTCGATTCGCACGTTTGTGACGCTAGCGACCGTTTGGACCGTTTCCGCACAAACCCTTTTCGTCATCAATTTTCTTTACAGCCTCCTGCGCCGTAAACGGGTGGAAGAAAACAACCCCTGGCGAGCCACAACGCTCGAATGGAGTATCGCTTCGCCTGCTCCTGAGGGAAATTTTGGGGATGCGCCGCCGGTGGTCTACCGCGGAGCCTATGAATTTAACGGAGATTCTGAGCTGGATTTTGTGCCGCAGCACCTTGCGCCCGAGTTGCCGGCTGAGAAGGCGGAATAACAAATAACGGAAGGAAAGTGAGAGCATGCCGGGCACGACAACAGGGCAGGACATCAAACTAATCATTGAGAATGGGAACGGCGGCGGAGGCGGCGCCACGCCGCCCGCGGGAGGAGATGGCGGCGGCGATGACGGGAAGCGCGGCCGGGAAGGGCAGCCTTCGGCGTCAAAGTATTACGCCGGGGTGGCCATCGCCATCGTCGCCATCCTGATGTTTTTCATGGCGCTGGCCAGCGCGTTCCTGATTCGCAAGGGAACCGGCGGATGGGTGCCAGTGCATATTCCGGGATTGTTGTGGGTGAACACCGCGATTTTGTTGGCGAGCAGCGCGACGCTGGAAATGGCGCGCAAACGCTTGGCAAAATGCGACGCGAGTGGTTTCAGAAAACTTTGGCAAGTCACGACAATTCTCGGCGTGCTGTTTCTGGCAGGGCAGTTGGTGGCTTGGCGAATCCTGGCCGGGCAGGGCATTTATCTGGCCACGAATCCTGCCAGCAGCTTCTTTTATATTTTCACGGGAGCGCACGCGTTGCACCTGCTTGGCGGCGTCTGCGCTCTGCTATACGTGGCGTGGCGGAATTTTGATCAGGCCAAAGTGAGCCGTGGCGTGGCAGCGGAGGTGGCGTCTTACTACTGGCACTTCATGGACGCGCTGTGGTTGTTCCTGCTGGCGCTGCTGTATCTGGGGAAGTAGCGCGCCGCAACCGATTCAATATCCAAAAAACAGCCATCAAGATGATTGGTTAAATTTTGGGCGACTGGGGCGCAGCAATGCTGCGCCCCTACGGGAGTTGGCTCGTGCATGCGGCTGCCTCCCTTCCAGTAACGATCAGAACATAGGCTTGAGGGCCGGAAAACCAGGAAGCGAAGGGAGGCCGTTGCATGGTCTCTCTTTTCCTTTGGCGGCAGAATTCAGCGCAGGCGTGCCGGCGGATCAGCGGAGGGCGGAAGTTGCGGTGAGGCCGGAGCGGTGCTCGCGGAAAGATTCGCGGGTGCCGGTTGCGGGATGCCGACCCCGGTATTCCAATCCAGGTGATCCTTGCCACAAGCGGGGCAGTAGCCTTTGCCGGTGTCTTCGTCGCGCAAGCTAGCTAATTCATAACAGCCACAGACGCAGTCACAGTAGCCGGTTTCCGAAGCGGTTTTGATGGGAATCAGGGCCATAAGGTCTCTCCAGCAAGAGATTACATGAGGAACGGGCTGGAACAAAGCGGAAGGCCACTCCGAATGCCACAGCGGCGCTGGCAAAGTTGCACCGGACGAGTCTCTAAATGTTCCTCAGATGAGCGAGCTTGAAAGGCGAAGCCAGGTTTTCGCGGAGTTCCAGCCAGTGCTGCTCCGGAATGGTGTTGAACACCTCAACAATTCTGGGATCAAACTGGGTTCCAGCGCAGCGGCGTATCTCTTCCATTGCGTGGGACATTGGCAGCGCCTTGCGGTAGGGGCGGTCGCTGATCATGGCATCGAGCGCGTCGGCGACCGAAAAGATGCGTGCTCCAAGGGGAATTTGCTCGCCGCGCAGGCCCCGCGGATAGCCGGTGCCATCATAAAACTCCTGGTGGGCAAGGACGATTTCCGCGGCGTCGCGGAGAAACGGAATGCGCGCCAGCACGTCGTAGCCTTTTTGGCAGTGCGTGCGCATGACCGTCTTCTCATCATTGTCGAGCGGGCCAGGCTTGCTTAGGATGGAATCGGGAATGGCCATCTTGCCGATGTCGTGGAGAAACGCGGCGCGCGCCAGCACGGCCAGGTAGGAACCGGGCACGGGAACGGCTTTGGCGATCGAAATGGTGAACGCAGTAACCCGCTGGCAATGGCCTTCGGTTTCCGCGTCTTTCAGGTCCAGCGCGCTGCCCAGAGCCTCCAGGGTATCGTCGTAGGATTGCTCGAGCTGCGTAATGGCCATCTGGAGTTGCGCGGTCTGTTCATCCACCTTCTGTTGCAGGTTGATCTGGTAATTGCGGTTTTCCAGCACCAGGCGCCGGTGCTGCAGCGCGCGGCCCACGCCCAGAAAAAGCTGGTCCTTTTCAAATGGTTTCAGAATGTAGTCGTAAGCGCCACGGCGGATGGCCTCCAGGGCCGTGGAGATATCGTGGATGGCCGTAACCATGATCACCGGGACTTCAGGGTCATGCTCGCGCATCCAGCTAAGCAGCTTGATGCCGTCCATTTCCGGCATGATCATGTCGCTGAGAACAAGATCCGGCGTTTCCTTGCGCACCACTTCCTGCGCCGCCCTGCCGTTGCTTACCGCGGTGCAACGGTAGCCACGCGATTCGAGCATGGTCGATACGACCTCTCGGATCGCCTCTTCGTCATCCACAACCAGGATGCTTTCGATGTCCACGATGGTCTCTCTCCCAAACAGCATTATACGGGACAGCACACCCTTATGTGGGGAGCCTTGCCCAGTAAGAAAATAGCGTGTTAGCGTCAAAGCAGACGTGGTGTCGTTGCTTCCGCTGGGAGAGCGCACGGCACCACTCTCCATTTCTATACCCGCAACGCCTCAGGGGAGGGTCGGCCGTGGTGCCCAATCAAGGCCTCCAGGGAATTGCGTTCTTTGAAGCCACGGCGTGCTTGACCCTGCTGGTGTTGTTTATTCACCTTCGCCGGGATAACCGCGCTACATTCTATCGGCTGTGGTTGGCAGGGTGGATCTGCCTGACCCTGTCTTCCTTCAGCGAACTGGCCTTACTGTTCAGGCCCAACCCGCTCTTGCGCGTGGCCACCTCGGGCGCCGGCGTCGCAGCGCTAATGCTCTTCCTGACGGCCATCGTACAGTTCACGCTCGGCAACAATCGCCTGCAGTGGCCGGTATTGTGGTTATCGGTGCTATTCGCGCTGACGGCCTGCTACTACGAAAGCAAAGTCACGCGCTTCGGGGAAGTGCGCTGGGAAACAGCGATCTTGGAGAGCGCCATCTGCCTGGCAACGGGGTGGCTGCTATGGCGCGCCGCGAGCGCCTCCGGCGGGCACGGCGCCAAGCTGCTGGCCGGTGCTTTCACGTTGCTGGGTTTGAACGGCCTCGACCGGCCCACGTGGACGCAGCAGGAAATGTACCTGCTCCGCTTTGCGTTCGACCATTTCCTGAACGCGAGCCTGGGCATTGGAATGATCGTGCTGCTATTGGAGGCGGCGCGTGCGCGCTCCGAAGAAATCAGCAAGAAGATGCAGCAGTTCACCATGCTGACGGCCTCCAGCAGCCAGTCGGTCGCTCTTCCGGAATTGCTGCAAAAGGTTGTGTTGCAGATCACCACCAGCCTGAATACGAGTCACGGGATACTGCGATTGCTCGAGGGCAAGGGCGATGCCGCCGAGTTCGTGGCCCGGGCTTCGGTGGGATACAGCGAAAGCTACCTGAAGCGGTATGAACGCCTTGATCCGCACAGCCCCTGGATCCAGGAAGTCCTGCGCGAGAACTGCCACATCTCGCGCTTCGAGGAAGAGGGAGACACCAAAGTCCGCCGGAACATGGCGGAGGCCGGGATTACCCGGCTGATTACCGTGCCGCTTCGCGGCAAGGAGGGCCCGGTCGGCATGCTGAGCATCGGCGCGCTGCCCGGCAAGCGTTTCCACGAGGACGAACTCGCTTTTCTCGTCAACGTTGCGAATTTCCTCGGGACCACCGTCGAGAACGTGAATCTTTTCGAGCAGATCAAAACCGTCCAGCAGCAGTGGGCATATACCTTCGATTCCATTGGCGACCCCATTCTGGTGCACGACCGGACCGGCCGCATGGTGCGCGGAAATGCGCGCCTGGCGAATCTGCTGGGCCGGGAAAGCCAGGCGATGATCGGGCGTGCGGTCAGCGAGCTTTTCAACCCGCGGGCGAGCGCCTTCGAGATGTGCCCCTATTGCGAGGGCGTTTCCGGCGAAGGCGACTCTCCGGACCCCTGGCTACAGGGATTTTTTCTTGCTTCCAACTCGACGTTTACGGATCCTTCCGGCCACAAACTGGGAACGATTCATGTCCTGAAAGACATCACCGAGCGCAAGAAGGCCGAGGCAAAGTACCGCATGCTGGTGGCCAGCGTCCAGGAGGGCGTATTCATTACTACCGCGCAAGGGAGATTCCTCGATTTCAACGACGCGATGATGCGCATTGCCGGCTATGACGACCGCGATGAGCTCATGCAAGTGGATATCGCGCAGACGCTGTACGCGAACCCGGCGGACCGCGAGCGCCTTCACAAGCTCTTGCAGGAGCACGGCGTGGTCAACGACTTCGAATTTGAAATCCGCCGCAAGGATGGAGAAGTCCGGACAGTGAGCGAATCTTCCACAGCCGTGCGCGATGTCAAGGGCGACGTGACCGCCTTCCAGGGATTTGTCCTTGATATTACCGAGCGGCGCCGCGCCGAACAGGAAATCCGCCGGCGCAATCGCGAACTTGTCGTCCTGAACTCCATTGCGGAAACGCTGGTAGCTTCTCTAGATCTGAATGATTCCATTCACCGCACACTGCGGCAGCTTCTGGAGTTGTTCACCCTGGACGCCGCGTCGCTATTCCTCTTTGAGCGCGACGGCACCACCCTCCGCCGGGTCGCTTCCGTCGGTCATCGCTCCGAGTTCGTCCGCAGTTTTCCGGTGGTGAGCGTTCCGCCGGAGCTCCTGCAACAAATTCGCGCCGTGCGCGCGACGTTTCTTTCTGCCCAGGGATTGCCGCTGCCCCAGGCCGTGCGGGAATTGCAGAAGAAGGAGGGGATCGAATCCGCTTACATCGTCACGCTGTGGTCCAAGGAGAAAATCATTGGCGGACTATCGGTGGCCTGCCGGACGGTCCGCGACTTCACGCCAGCCGATATCAGCCTGCTGATCGCCGTGGGCAGCCAGGTTGCCAACGCTGTCGAGCGCAGCGTGCTATATGACGAAACCCGCCAGGCTTACGAGAATCTTCGGCGCACGCAGGAACAACTGTTGCACAGTGAAAAGCTGGCCGCCGTGGGGCAGTTGATTTCCGGCGTGGCGCACGAGTTGAACAACCCCCTTACCGCCATCCTGGGATACAGTCAATTGTTAACCTCCAGCGGGCAGGTGGGACCGCTAGCACTGGGCTATACGGAGAAGCTATACAAACAGGCGCAGCGCACCCACCGCATCGTGCAAAACCTGCTGAGCTTCGCGCGGCAGCACAAACCGGAACGCGTGCCCGTGCGCGTGAATGCCATTCTCGAAGACACGCTCGCGCTACGGGACTATGACCTGCGCATGAGCCAGATCCGCGTGCATCTCGATCTCGCGCCCGATCTTCCCGAGGCTCCCGCCGATCCGCACCAGTTGCAACAGGTCTTTCTTAACCTCATCAATAACGCCGTGGACGCGATCCTGGAAAAAGGCGCAGAGGGCGACCTGTGGGTGAGGACAGGAGTGGAAGGCCGGCAACTCTTCATCGAATTTACGGATAGCGGGTCCGGCGTAAAAGACTCTTCGCGCGTTTTCGACCCCTTCTACACCACCAAGCCTGTCGGGAAGGGCACCGGGCTCGGACTCAGCATCTGCTATGGCATCATCACCGAACATGGCGGAACAGTTCGAGTCAAGAATAGGCCGCCGCGCGGCGCCTCTTTCCGCGTCGAACTGCCGCTGCACCGCATGGGCGCCAAACACCCGCCTGCGGAGGCGGATAAGCCCGCCACCGTCCGGAGCGCGCGAATTCTTGTAGTTGATGCCAATGAGTCCCTGCTCGAGAGCGTGGCCGGCATATTGCGCTCCAGTGAATACGTGGTGGAAACCGCGAAATCGTTAGCCGATGCCAGAAAGCTGCTCGCCAGCGATGGATTTGACCTGGTCATTGCCGACTGGCAATTGACAGCCCAGGAGAATGGACGGAACGCATTGGATGCTCCTGACAGCGGAGCGCCAGGCCTGGGGCCGCGGATTCTCTGGATAAGTTCAGTCGTTCCGGAAAAGGAGGGAAAGCCAGCATCCGCAGCGCCCGGTGGCGGCATGCTGCAGAAACCCTTTCAGGCGGCGGACCTGCTTGCGGCAGTGGACGCAGAACTACCGCGTCCCGTTGTTACGCTCCTTCAGAATTGAAGAGAATTCCAGACTCCAGGCGGTGCGCTCCCCGATCTGGGAAGTGGCGCCCTCGAGACGTAGCGCCATGCCACTGGCCATCTGCGAAAGAAGCCCAAACCCGCCCCAGGGTTCCAGCCCCAGGCGCAGTTTCCAGCGCAAGTAGCGGCAACCCAAAGCAAAGCGGAGATTCAGCTTGAAACGCTCGGCTTCATCCAGTGCGATCAACTCGGGCGACATTGCTGCTACCACGCGGGACGCTTCCAAGAGCTTCTCGTATTCCTCCTGCAGGCAATCCAGATAGAGCAGGGCAATGCGCCCGCGTTGGGAGCGAATCCGTCTGCGAAGCGGGGCCAATCCGCGATCGCGCAGAAACGCGGTGTCTTCGGGCTGCAGTGCCTGCAGGATTTGTGGGAGGCGGGAGTAGTGGTGCTCTTCAGACAATGCCGTCAAGACGTCATTGATCGAAAGCAGCTTGCGTCTTGGCGGCCGGATGGCCCAAACGAGAGCGCCAATCAGCAGTACAGCTAGCAGGATGAACAGAATGATTGTGATGTTCATTAGCGCTGGCTCCCGGGATTAAGGAATTTATTCAGCTGTTCGTTCAGCAGGCGAAGGCGGACGTTAAGTTCGGAAGAAAACTTTTCGTAAAGTTCCTGGGGCACAACAACGGGAGCCCGGGCCGGGGCCGCCTCGGAATACGCGCGAGCCGCTCCGATCCAGAGGAACAGACTGGCGAGAAATGTCAAAACACCAAGAAAATTCCAGAAATTCAAATAGCCAACGAGCCATTTGTCGTAAAGGGAGTCGTTGATGACACAGAAAGACGAATACAGGCAGAAACCGATGCACAGCGAACGATCCAGGTGGTCCATGGGCAGCCCGAAATAGCGGGCAAAGAGCAACAGCGTGACAATCACGGTCGCGACAGCAAGTCCCACTCCGCGGTCCACGTTCAATGGCAATTTGAACCAGTACTCCCTCGAAAGCAGCGCGGCGTAAACCAAGACACTTCCGGCGGTCATTAACAAGACGCGCCGGCCCAGCGCCCAGATCCCGGAGAAAGGGGAGAGAATCCGCCGCGCCACTTCCACCACAGCTGCAAATCGCGCAGTTTCCACCACAAGTTGGCTCAGCCAGAAGATGAGCCAAGCCCTGTGGCTTTGGGAGCTCCAGATCCCGTACGTCGCCGCCATGAGGACACTCTGCAGGATGACAGCCAGAATATAGGCGGAAAAAACAGGGTGCGAACGGAAGAGCCCACGCCGCAGCAGGTAAACAAGGAGAATCAACTCCGTTATCGTGGTAAGGGCCCACTCCACATTGCGCAGGTTGAGCGTCTCGGACATTGTGGGAAGGCTAGCATAACATAACTCGAAAGTAAATAGACATGCATTACCAGACTGTTATGCTGGCCTTCCCGATATTAGAAAGTGCTTAGACGGTCCGACTGCCAATTGCCCTAGACGAGAATAGGACTAATTACCTTGGGTATAGTGGGGGGAGGCGCGGGTACGCCATCGGCGACGAGGATGGGATTGATCACCTTGGGTATAGTGGGAGGAGGCGCGGGTACGCCATCGGCGACGAGGATGGGATTGATCACCTTGGGTATAGTGGGAAGAGGCGCGGGTACGCCATCGGCGACGAGAATGGGACTAATCACCTTGGGTATAGTGGGAGGAGGCGCGGGTACGCCATCGGCGACGAGGATGGGATTGATCACCTTGGGTATAGTGGGGGGAGGCGCGGGTACGCCATCCGCCTGGATTGTTCCGTTGTTCCAGGTGGGCAGCGCGGAAGACTTGTTGACCGGTACTGCCAGGGACAGTAGGATTAAGCTTACCGAAAGTGCAGCTACAAGAACTAGTAGACTCTTTTTCACGGGGCACGCTCCTTGCGAAGGAGGGTGCCAGCCCACAGAGTCGCCTGGACTGCGCCTGGGGAAAAAGTTCTGTCGACGGAACACCGCGTCAAATTGGGATTCCCTGATGCTCGATCGGCTTCAAATTCACCGCCAGATTCTCTACGACCTTTCGGTGCACTCCCTGGAACCCATGGGGGGCATGTATGAGCGGTTGGCCTACGTCGCCAATCTCCGCGATCCATCAACCGGAAATTATTCCCATGAGCGATTGAGTGCGGTCTTCGGAGAGGAAAGTGTCAGTCAGGCTCTCGCGGATTGCCACGAGGAGCTTTTTGAGCGCTTGTTGGAATCGCCGTTAGCGCTGCAGGAACAAGACTTGCTCAGCTATCTGGACATTCTGCCCGGCGGAGGGGAAGCACATCTCCGGGAATGTTCCCAGAAGGCCGCGGCTTGGATTCCTCCCCAGGCTCCCGATTACCTCAAGAAGCTCTTCTGTTCGAATCTGAATGCATTGTGCGAATTGCTGCAGGAGAAGAAGCCCAGGGCTGGTTCAGGTAGGTAACCAGGCCCACCACCTGGCCGACAACTTCGGCCTCCTCCGGCGTGCGCCACGACTCCGGCATGCAACGCGAGAGTGTGTGAGGTTGCATGATCAACCGGGACTTCTCCTGTTGGAACCATCCGCAGCGATATTCCTCCCGCAACTCCACGAAATAGAGCGGCCGGTCATACTCGCTGGACCAGTCGTTCACCTCGATCTTGTGCACGGAAGTATCCACCAACACGAGGCTTCCGGGCCGCAAAATCGGCACCATGCGGCGGTCGGAGAGTCCGATATATCCGTAGCGATAAGGTCCATCCGCGGACGGCTCCAATCGCGGAAATGGCCCGACCGCGGGAGGCAGCCGATTGAGCAATCCTGTGGCCAGCGTGTCGAGGTTGTCATCGCGAATGATGGTCGTCGGCGGAGCTGGCAGCGAGTTGCTAAGGTGCGTGCGTGGAGGAGGAAACGCAGCACCATCGTAAAACGCTTGTTGCAGGGGCGCCTCGTACCAGCAGGTGATCTCCAGCGGGTCAAGGTGATAAATGACTGCCAGGGAATACAGCTTGTGCAAGCTGGGCACAACATTATGATTCTCGATGTCCGCCAGACGGCTGATGTGCAGGATGAAATCTGGCCGGCCACGCTTCGCGGCGATTTCAAAGCTAGCCGATTCCACATCGCGGTAAGTTAGACCCAATCTTTCACGAGTTTGGCGCATCCTTAGCCCAGGTGGAAACATTGGCACCTCTTCCGGAGTTTGAATTAAGTTCCCATGGTTTGTCATTATAGCAACTTATCAAGTTGTTACGAATACGGAACGCAAGAGGAGCTGTGGAAAACTTTGCGAGTGTTTCATTCGGGACGGCCAAATTCCCATTCGGGCAGCAAGCCAAACCCGAGCGCTCGTTTCAATGCAATTCCCATGAAAAGCTGTTCCAGATTGGGGAGAAGCCCTTTAAGCCTGTCCATTTGTGAGATTTTGTGTCGCCCGTCGAGTGTTTCGTCAGGGATCTTATGAGCCAGCTGGCCATTACCGTGGCTCCTTCCACGTTCCTGAGCGGTCTGGCGGACGCCCGCCAACGCCTCCTCTCCGGGAAGAGCGCGGGCCGCTATGTCGAGCCCTCCTGATTGAACACCCTGCGGTGCTGAAAACCGGGAGCGCCCGGGAATCTGTTATCCTGCAAAAATATGGCTTCGTTCAAACGTTTCCCTAACCGAACTGCCTGGGTTTTGCTCCTGGCGGCGCTTTTTCTGCTGATTCCCCACCCCGTTCCCGCGCAGCAGGCGGCGACAGCCCCCTCCCCGGCGCCTTCCACAAAGAACAACCCCGAATTCCTGGCCATGGCGGACGAGGTTTTGCAGGAGATGAGCGCCATCACCGGCTGGGAGTTGAAGGCTCCTTTGAAGAAGTCCATACGCTCCCGGGAAGAAATCCGCGCCTATGTCCTCCGCGAGATGGACGACGAAAAGGACGCCAAGGAACGCTATGCCTCCAAACGCAGCGCGGAGGCCTTTGGACTGATCCCGAAAGGGTTTGATCTGGATGGTTTTACGGTGGATCTCCTGACGGAGCAGATCGCCGGCCTTTATGACCCAAAGGGCCACGAGTTTTACATCGCGGATTGGATTGCTCCGGAAGACCAGCGAATCGTGATGTCACACGAGCTGACGCATGCGCTCCAAGACCAGCATTTCCAGATCGAAGCCTGGGCGAAGGCGGCGCGCCCGAATGATGACGCGGAAATGGCGCGCGAATCGGTCCTGGAAGGCAGTGCCATGGCCGGCATGCTCGAGTACATGCTCAAGGAGAAGGGGCTGAAACTGCGCGACTTTCCCGACATCGATCCCTCGATTTTTGTGGGTGACCTCAGCGAAACCCCGATGCTCAAGAAGGCCCCTCCGTTTATCAAGGATTCGCTGATGTTTCCTTACTTCAGCGGGCTCACGTTTTCGCTGGCGGTCCTGAAAAACGACGGCTGGAAGGGTTTTGCGAGCGTGTTTGCGCGCCCGCCTGCAAGCACCCAGCAGATCATGCACCCCGATCTCTACCGCTCGGGAAAATCCTCGACGCCAATCAAGCTCGATCTTCCGGATGGTGTTCCCGGCGGTGGCTGGACGCTGCTGGAAGAAAATTGCCTGGGCGAATTCGGCTGGAAAGAAGTATTGAAGCAATTTCTTGATGCGGACCGCGCCGGCAAGCTGGCGGCTGCGTGGGATAACGACGTCTACGGGACCTATGAGAGCAAAGATGCTAAGCGGCTTCTTCTCTTCGTGCGCGTCCGTCTGGACTCGAATGAATCTGCCGCTCGCTTCTTCGGCCAGTACTCCGAAGCTTTGGAGAAAAAATACGCCGTGCGCAGCAATCTCTCCCGCCGCGCGGATTTCTTCTCCTTCAATTCGCCGGACGGAGGTGTTTTTCTGCGCTGCTTCCAAAACGAATGCATCACTGTGGAGGGTGGGGACCGCGCACTGCTTCTTCAGTGGACCAAGAAGCTCGGCTGGGAGGCCATCCCGGAAGAACCCAAAAGGCCGAACCAGCCCGAAGTGAATGTTACGCAGTTATTCCCCGCGCCCGCTGTTGTGGCGGCTGCCTTTTTACCCTAAGCATTGCGAACGGCTGAGGCGCGCTGTGTGCGCCCCGGACGGGGTTGCGGGGCGGGCGCCTTTACCGTCCAGGGTACGCTGGGCCAGTCTGGGAGCTTATTGGCTTTTTCTTCCGTCGCTCCCTGGCGACAAAATCACTCTAATTTACGCGACGGAGGGCCAGCAGCGTCAAGTCATCCTTCTGTTTCACTCCCCCAGAAAAACTGTTCACCTCCGCCAGGCATGCGGCAAGCAACTCTTCGGGAGGAGAAGCGGCATGACGCTTGGCGAGAGACTCCACGCGCCGCGTGCCGTACTCATCGCCGGCGGGGTTGAAGATCTCCGTGAGCCCATCCGTATAGAGGAAGAGCGTGTCGTTGGGGGCGAGGGTCAGCTCGCAGACCGGGAAAGTTGTGCCGCAGAACATTCCCAGTGGGACGCCGGTCGCTTCGCGCGCGGACACTCCGGCCGATGAAACATGCAGCAGCGGAAGGTGCCCTGCGCTCACGTATTCAACCCTGCCATCCGGCCAGGCACGCCCCACCACCAAAGTGGCGTACTGCCCTGCGGTGGTGCTGTCGCAGAATAAACGGTTGGCGAGTTCCACCAATTGCTGCAATGGCAGGTGCTGGCCTGCCAGACTGCGAAATGTCGCGTGCAGATGGCTCATCAACATGGATGCCGCGACGCCCTTTCCCGCGACATCGCCAAGCAAAAACAGAAAGGCTCCATCGGATTGGATCAGGTCGCAGTAATCGCCGCTGACCAAACCTGCCGGCTGGTAGTGGTATCGCGCCTGCCACCCGGCGACCGACCAGTCAGGGGGCGGCAAGAGCGCGCGCTGGATACGCGCGGCGAGCGTCAGGTCACGTTCCAGAGCGCGCTGCTCGTCGCCGGAAAGATGATCCAGGCAGAAACGCAGCAGCGGGTTGCACAGCAGGCGGTCCGCTTCAATGGTTCCTTGACAGGCTTCGCAAACGCCGAAAGTGCCATTTTGCAGCCGGGAAAGCGCTGCATCCACGCTGTCGAGCAGGTTGCTCAGCGATTGATCCGAAGTGTTGGCACGCGAGGCAGAGAGCAGATGCTCGCGGCGCAGTTCCAGTTCGCGCAGAAAATAGGAATGTTCCGTAGTAGCCATTTTGTCCTCGGCAATAGTTTGGCGTTTTGTTGCTGAAGTTTCCATCCGGATTATGCCTCCAAATTCGAGACTGGGGCGAGAGGGAACGGAAAATCAACGAGAGCGCGAACCTGCGCCGGAAGCAGCCGAATGCGCGAGCAGCGGAGCGTTAGCACGTCCGGCGCTCCTCTCTATCCGATGCCGCAAGCGCTCCAGGCGGCACAGCAGTTTTTTCTCCGCCCGAGCCACTCGCGCCGTCGCATAGGGATCGCGGGAATGGGCGCATTGGCGCTGCAGTTTTGCCAAGGCCAATTGCGCGAACTCCACCGCGCGCTGGAGATCACGCGCGTTCCGTTCGTAGTGAATTGCCAGATGCTCGCACGCGGCGACGCCATCCTGTGGATCGTGCACCAGCTCCATCCAGAGTTCCGCCGCTCTCTCCACATCACCGCGACGCCTGGCCATGATTGCCAGTTCGCGGGTAGCCTTGGGGCGGAATTCGGCAGGCAGCCCCGCACCCAGCGCCTGGGCGCACATCGAATGAGCGCGTTCTTTTTCCCCGCGGCGGTTTAAATATCGCGAAAGCCCGAACAGATCCATCGAATCGGCGGCCTGGTGAGAGGCTTCGCGCTCGTCTAGCAGGGAATTGATCTTTCCAAAAAGCGCCGCAAGCCCGCGCAGGTCCATCTGATTGTGTTTCACCACGCCCGCCAGTGGCTTTGTCGAGCCGCCGCGCAGATAGTCGAAATAATACTGAGGGATAAGCGCCGAGGAAACATCGTCTTCGCGATGCCATCCAAGTCTCGCCGCGTCCAGCACGTGGCGTTCGAGTTCCACCAGGCGCACTGAGCCCAGCCGCAATTTCCACAACGCGCGCGCCGGATGCAGCAAGTCGAGATGCGCGGCCAGCGAGGGCACGCGAATCGCCCGCGTCATCGTGAAGCGATTCTCCAGCAGCGGCCAGTCGAACGATTTTCCATTAAACGTGACCAGCACAGGGCGCTCCGCCAAGCGCGCCGACAATTCCTGCAACAGTGAGTGCTCCTCCGAAAAATCGCGCAGGAAAAGCTGCTCCACCTGCAAGCCGCCGGCATCCCACCACGCGAGTCCCACTAGAAACGCGTACGTGCCTGTGCCGCCGGCCAGCCCGGTCGTTTCCGTATCCAGGAAGAGCCACTTTTCCGGGTCGAACACGGCGGCCCGCATGCGCCGCGAGATGGTTTCATCGCGTCCACGGCCTTTGTAGCGGCTACTTTCTGAACAGGGCTCCTTCGTCAACAAGTCCAGAGAAACAGGCGAAGGCGGCGTGAACTCCGGTGTCGAAAACCAATTCCGGATGGCCAGGTGTTCGCCGTAATGATTCCGGGCGATGCCCGCGCCCAACAAGCGGCTGAGCGAGTCGGTTTCGTCGGGCACACGCAAGGCTGATGGCCGCGCTGGAATCGCGCGTGCCGGCTTCAGCGCCGCCAACCGCGAAAACCTGTCAATCGAGGAAGCCATGGGATGCGTTCAAGCTCCTTGTGGGCTGGTCAAAAACGGCGACCCTTCGAGACTCCCCTCGAAGATCGGGGCAAGCAAGGTGAACAAGCCGCCCTTCGAGCGAACTCAGGGCAAGCCGCACTCCAAAGGTCATGCGCACAACCGGTCCAGAATCGCCAGCGCCGCTTCCTTGGCTCGGGGCGCCAGATCTCCCGCAGGCCCCACGCACGAAGGGCAGCCCCGCTCGCAGGGGCACGCGCGGATCAATTCCCGGGTCTTGTGAACCAGCAATTCGTGCGCGCGAAAGAGCGGCTCCGAAAAGCCGATTCCCCCGGGGTATGCATCGAAGAGATACAGATTCGGCTCGAAAAATTCCTTTTGTCCGCTCATCAAGGATTCGGAATGGCCGGCGCTGAGATCCTTCGCTTCGCTCAGGATGACAGGTTCATCGGAGCCAGGTGCGGGCGGGCGTTCGCCAATGGCCGTGCCGAGGTCCCGCGCATCGCACATCAGCAGCAGCGTAGCCACCGATTCCAGCGCGTGCAGCAAGCCAAACATGCCAGATTGCCGCTCGCTGATCGTGAAGGGCAGTGATGCCAGCAGCGGCCGCTCCAGCGTGATCCAGTAGGCCGTGGTATGCATCTCGTTTTCCGGCAATTCAAGCTGCCCCGCGCCCACGTTTTCGTTCGTGAAGAATTTGATCTTCTTAAATCCGACCACCTGCGATCGCACCAGCACATCCCCATGCGACCAAAAATTATCTCTTTGTAGGGGTCCAGCACCGCTGGACCCCATGTCTGCAAGATTGCAAGAGCCTGAATCTTTGTTTTTCGTCGCTGTCGCCGCAATCTCCAACACCCGCACTTGGGTATACCGGATCGCATCCGTGTAGTAATCCACCTCCACCTGCTTCACGTACGCCTTGCGCTCCTTAAAATCCAGATGCTCCACGTGGTACTGCTGCCCGCCGTGAAGATAGATGGCCTTTTCGTGCACCGTGGTCAGCGCGCTGGGGAAATCCACTTCGCCGATCACCAGGGGCTGTCCAGTGATATCAATAATCACGAAATTGTCGCTGGTTACCGAACGCAAACTGATGGTATCCGCGGGATACGCTTCATTTGTCCAGTGATAGTTTTCCCCGGCCAGATGCAAATAGCCCGCGTCCGCCAGCCGCGCACACAGGTCGCGCAAATCCACGTCGCCAAATCGTTCCTTAGGGCCGATGGGCAGCTCAAACGCCGCGCATTTCAAGTGATTAATGAGAATCTCCAGATTGTCCGGCTGGATAAATGCGTGTTCCGGCGTGTTTCCGAAAAAGTAGTCCGGATGGCGCACGATAAATTGATCGAGCGGGGAAGACGAAGCCACCAGCACGGCGCAACTGCTGCCGCTGCGGCGTCCAGCGCGCCCGGCACGTTGCCAGGTGGCCGCAATCGTTCCCGGATAGCCCGCCATCACCACCGTATCGAGCGAACCCACATCAATCCCCAGCTCCATCGCCGAAGTGGTCACCACGCCGCGAATCCGCCCTTCGCGCAAGCCGCGCTCAATCTCACGCCGCTCGTTCGGCAGATAGCCGCCGCGGTAGCCGCGAATCGTTTCCGCCCTGCCCGGCAACTGCGGATTCGCCTGCTGCAGGTAGGTAAGAATGATCTCCGTGTGCAGCCGCGAATTCGCGAACACCATGGTCTGCAAATCGTGTTTCAGGAACTCCTGCGAAACGCGCGAGGCTTCATTGATGTAGCTCCGCCGTATGCCCAGCGCGCGGTTCACCACCGGCGGGTTATAAAAAACGAACGTCTTTTCCGCGGAGGGCGCACCGTTTTCCGCCAGCACTTCCACATTGTCTTCAATCAAACGCGAAGCCAACTCGCCGGGATTCGCAATGGTGGCCGAACAGCAGATGAACTGCGGCTCGTGTCCATAGAATTTCGCAATCCGCCGCAGCCGCCGCAGCACATTGCACAGATGACTCCCGAAGACGCCGCGGTAGTCGTGCAGTTCATCCACGACGATGTAGCGCAAATTCTCGAACAGCCGCGTCCAGCGCGTGTGGTGCGGCAGGATGCCCGTGTGCAGCATGTCCGGATTGGTCAGGACGATGTGGCTTTTCTCGCGGATGGATTTGCGCGCGTCGCTGGGTGTGTCCCCGTCGTAGGTGAACACCCCGAACCGGCTACCTCCGTGTAGGGCCCGTCCTAGCGCCTGCCCCGACCCGGTCGGGGAGGCGGGCCGCTCTTGGGTTTGTAGCTCTTGGGTGTGTAGTGGCCGGTCTTTAGACCGGTTCTTTTCGCTTCTCTCGTCCAGGCACGCATCCAACCTCTGATTCAAGTCATACAATTCCGCCAACTGGTCCTGCGCCAGCGCCTTGGTTGGGAAGAGATACAGCGCCCGCGTGTCCGAGTCGCCCAAGATCGCGTTCAGTATGGGCAGGTTGTAGCACAGCGTCTTGCCGGAAGCCGTTGGCGTGACGATCACCACATTCTTGCCCGCGTGGACCGCTTCCGCCGCCGCTACTTGGTGGGTGTAAAGGCGCCGTATGCCCTTGGCGCTATACGCCGCGCGCAGCTCCGGATGAATCCACTCCGGGAACTCCGCCCACTGGGCCTCGCGCGCGGGATAATGCCGCACGGCGGTCAGAACGTCGCCGTTGGAATCGCGGGAAGCAAAAGTGTCCAGCACCTGCGAGACGCGCGCCAGGGAAGTGGAACCGGAAGAGGGCGCCGGGAATGAAGTTTTAGCCATACGCACGGCGAGAGAGTCAGACATGAGGGGCATCTCCAGTCATTCGCCTTTTGTTCGCTCAGGCTAGCATGCCGTTCCCGCGCCCGCAACCCTCATTTTTTGCCCGGTGTGCAAACCCTCCCTTGGAGTGCTGCGGCTTGTTGTATTTCTTGCGGCGGAGATTACTTGTCATCGTTCGGAGTCCAGGTCACGCCGCCGTCGTTGGTCCCGAAGCTCAGCTTGTGAGACGCATTCCAGATAGACGCGCGCTTGCCGTCCTGCGCATATACCCCTCCCAAATCTTCTTTTATGGGAGAAGCGAGTTGCTTCCAATGCTTCCCCCGATCGGTGGTGAGCAGGATGGTCCCTGCCTTCCCCACCACCCAGCAGACCTTTTCCGAAGGCGAGGAGCCCGCAGTGAGATCCGTGGTGACGCCGCTCTTCTGCAACACCCAGGTATGGCTGCCGTCGAAACTGTATTCGATTTTTCCACCGGGCCACACCCGCCACGAGTAGGCGTCGCCAGGAGCAACGATAATGACTCCGCCTACCGGGAGGACGTCATTTGATGATTGCAACGCAACGTTTGCCGAAGTGACATCCACGCTTTCCGTCACTTGGCTTGGTATCCTTGCTTCCTCATTCTGCTTCCCCGCCAGTCTGCCAGGAAATGCTGCCCGGTTTGCCGCAACTACGTTGCGTGCAGCAGGCATTGCTAAGACACAACCAAGCAAAATGCACACAACAACAAAACGCCTCATCCAGAACCTCCTTTTTGACATCAAAAACGGCACCATTCTATAAGCATATCGCCAGAATCAAATACCGTGCCACTTAGGATAAGTTGCGAACTGACTCCTGTGTAGTTGCCTCACTGGTTATGTCGTTTTGGCAGAACCTGAGTCGCGGGCTGACAGCTCGAAGGGTTTATGAGATTAGGTTCTATTGCGCTGCATTCGCGGCCACGGCCTCGATCAGCGCAATGTCGGGCAACAACTCCGCCGGCAGATTGTGGCGCTGCTGCAGATAAGCAGGCGCGTTGTAGGAAATCCACACCTTCCCGTCGGCGTCCTCCGCGACAAGAATTTTCAGCGGCAGGTCCAGCGCCACGCTCGGGGAAGCCAGCATCAGCGGTGTTCCGCCCTTGGGATTGCCGAAGATCAGCAACTTGGTATTAGGCATCTTCAGCCCGGCGCGCTCCGCTTCGCCGCTGTGATCCACGACGGCAAACAGTTTCACGTTTTTCGCCTGCAGAATTGTTTCCAGCTTCGCGACCGTTTCCGCCACCGAGTGTTGGCTGGCGATTCGCACCACGCCATTGTCCGGGATTGGCAAAGCACCCCCCCTCAGCAGAAGACCTGCCTCGCTGAAACGCCTGCGCTACGGCAGCACCTTCACCATGACCACGGAGTGCGGGCCCACGCTCGCCTTGAAGCTGCCTGTGAACGAGCCCAGGTCCTTGTGCGCCCACAGATCACGCACCTTGGCCGAGAGATGCCCCGGATATGCAAGCTCTTCCCAGGAAACGCTTATGTCGCTTTCCGACGTTCCGCGGTTGAACAGAATCACCGCGCGGCTCCCGTCGCTCATGGGCTTTGACCAGACCTCCAGATCGCCATTCTTCCGTACGCGATGCCCCTCGCGGCCCAGCTTATCCTGATTTACGGCGATGACTTCCGCGTTCGTCAAAATCTCCTTAATGTCCGGCGTCATCGAGCGCACATCATTCCCGGAAATCAGCGGAGCGGCCAGCAAAGCCCAAAAACTGAAATGCGCGCGATATTCGGTTGTGGTCATGCCGCCATTGCCGACTTCCAGCATGTCCGGATCGTTCCAATGTCCCGGCCCGGCAAAAGGCTCCAGTCCCACCTGCTGGTCCAGAATTTCGAGCATGCCGTACTGGCAGCAACTCCCGTCGGGCCACTTGTTGTGCGCGGACCACTTGTCCCCGATGTCGCCCGTGGTGCGCCACAAATTACCGATCCCCTTGCCCCACAGCCACGGTTTCGCCGTGCCCCACTCGCACATGCTGAAGACGATCGGCCGGCCCGTGGCCATCAGGGCATGGCTCATCGTCGAGTACGCCTCTTCCGCGTTGCGCGTCCCGGTGCTGCACCAATCGTATTTCAGGTAGTCCACGCCCCAGCGTGCGTACTGAAGCGCATCCTGGTATTCGTGCCCCTGGCTCCCCGGGCGCCCCGCGCAGGTCTTAGTGCCCGCATCCGAGTAAATTCCAAACTTCAGCCCCTTGGTGTGAATGTAATCGGCCAGCGCCTTCATCCCGGAAGGGAAGCGCTTCGCATCAACGACAATATTGCCGTTTTCGTCGCGGCTGACCTGCCAGCAGTCGTCGATTACCACGTACTGGTAGCCCGCATCCTTCATCCCATTGGTGGCAATTGAATCCGCAACGGACCTGATCAAATCCTCGCTGACATTGCATTGAAACTTGTTCCAACTGTTCCAGCCCATCGGCGGGGTCGGCGCCAGCGATTCATCCCGCATTTGCGCCAACGAAAGTGTGGGCAACGCCACGCAGATCAACACGCCCAGCAGAAGTAGACCTCGACATACAGCAACGTGCTTCATCGCCATACCTCCCATGATTTTTCCACCAGTTGATGAGCGAGGGCCGGGTTAGCTTGCTTCACGCAAGCAGCATGTGGCCTCACGAAACATAACGCCCCTCCCGCGCGAAGTAAAGTGGGGTGCGAAGAGTCGTCGGCTTCCGGTAGCCGCGTCAACCGGCAAGTTGAAACTACGGTTTCGGCGGAGGCGGTGGGTTAGTTGCAAATGTCGGTAGAGACGGTGGTTGAACTCCAAGTGCGGGCGGAGGCTCCAGCTCAATCGTCCATACGTCGTGTTCGCCGGAGAGAATTGGAGGCGGAGTAGTGCAGTCTCCATCGGCAACACGATTGGGACAAGGGATTGGAATCTCCAACATAACCTCGCCAAAAGTCCAACCGTCTGAATCGCTCCCCTTCCACAGATAGGTCCGTGTCATTTTGTCCTGTTTCTGCTTGTTGATTTTCCGAACGGCGGCCTTTTGGCCATAACCGGCGTACACGCGAAGCTTGCCCTGTAAGCGTACTTGTCGAGATTTTTCCACGCCTGGCCCTTTGACGGTGAAAGTGTTGCTAATGCAGTAAGTATTCTGCTTTCCGGTTCCCGGCGCCAGGCTTGTTGAAAAGAAAGAGAGGGCGTCCGTCGATCCGTAAACAAGCATCCAGGCTTGTCCTGCGCCCTGCCCCAAAGTATTTGTGGCATCAGTCACGGAGGAGTATACCTTGACTCCTTCCGAGTACGTGGGAGGCAAGAAAATGCGAGACTTTGAATGGTTCATCCGCTTGATACTGATTTCGAGACAGTTGTCCTTCCACAGTGGAGGCTTTGTGAGCCTGATTTCGAAAGGCTGCGAACCTGACGGGCTCGCGGTAACAGGAGGTTTCTGAGCACAAGCGGGCGCAGAAAAGAGGAGCAGAAACAAAAATCCAGATTGCCAAGCAACCTTCATAAAGAAAACTCTACTCCACTTTGTTGGACACCGGCGAGCTAGATACAGTTCCGAAAAGCAAGGCACCAAACTAACCAATTCCGGCCTAGTACCCACGCGGACGGCACCGGAGGTTCAAAAACTGGCCCACCTTGAACGCTGGACTGCGACACCGGCGAGCGATCTTCTCGCTCTACGCTTAACTGCTGGCACCTAGCTTGACTTCCGGCGATCGCTCCATCAGATGCAGGGCCAGCGCCTGGTTTGCCTGCGTCCACAAGAGCGGCGTGTGATCGTTGGGCACATATTCACCATTTTTCAGGAAGTACAGTTCCGGGCAGCCTCCCTCCGGCGTCAATTGCCACAACGAGCGGTTGAAATAGTGCACCTGCTTGCGAAAACTCTGCGCATCCGAGGGGTTTGCCAAAAACCGCTCGCCGAAAATAATGGAAAGCTGCGGGTCGAAGATGCACCACTGCGCCTCGCAACCCGGCTGCAGCAGGGCGTCCCGGTAAGTCATCCGTTCGCTGAAGTCGCTGCTCATCTGTCCCGGCGTAAACCATTGATCGTAGTCCTGGCAAAAATAAGAATCGCCGGCATAACGCTTGATGCCGATCTCGCCCTTGAGCCGTGCCTGCACCAGGCTGAGGATGGCGTCCTGCGCCGCAAGCTCCCGGACAACGCGCAACGGATGAATCAGGGAGAGCAAGGCGGAATCCGCGAGCCGCTCCGGAGGCGCCTCAAATGGCAGCGTAGCAGCAAGCCGCGCGCGCCCTTTCGCGATCAAGTGGTCAAGCTTCGCGAGCGTGTCTGGAGGAGCGGAAACATAGTCCCTTTTCTTCGGCCGATCAGGCGAGCGCAGGTACTCCCGCATTTCTTGGAGTCCCGCCACAACGGCGCCGACACTGGAATTGCGAATCGCACGTCCTTCTTCCCACGCCCCGCTGTCCCGATCCTGCCAATACTCAATGGCCTCGAAATAGCGCGGGAAAAGCTCGTAGGTTTCGCAATCCGCGGCGGTCAGCGGAAGTGCGCCGGAGTTCGCGAGCACAAAGCGAAACCACAGCGCCATTCCCAGCGCGTCGTTTTGCGCGTGCGGCCACTTCTCCGGGATCTCGCCGAGCCCTTGTGCCGCGAACCGGACGTGCGGGCGGCGCTGCACATCGTCTTTCAGCTTGTGCGAGGCATCCTGAATAATGTCCAGAAAGCGAGGCCGCTGCCTGGCAAAGAATTGCGAGAGCCCTTGCATGCAGGTGATGGCGGGCGCCAACTCTCCACGCAAACGGAACGAATTCGCCACCAGCACATTGTCGCGAACCCAGACGTTGTGATAACCCGAAACGCTATTCGCGCTAGGCACGGCCGTTGCCGCGAACAATCCGTGCTCCACCGGCAGGATCGCATGCGTACCGTGGGCGTCCAGCGTTTCCCGGATCTTCGCGAGACTCTGGGGTGTATATTCCTCGGCAATCAAGTATTGCAAAAGCCCGTCCTGGGGCATCGCTGCCGCCTTCCCTGCTTGCGTGGTATCGGGCACTCTTCACCGACAGTGAATTCTAACGCACTCGTGCTCCGCGCTCATCCACTCTCCTGGATCCAAGCTGACTGTTTATTGTTGCGACCCTTGATGGCATTCCGAGGGCCACGCGCTGCGCGGGACCCGAGGAATCTGCTTTCGTTTTCGGCATTCAAGCGAAAAACAGATTCCTCGCTTCGCTCGGAATGGCAACTTAGGCTATCAGCGAAATTAGGACGCTGGACATTAGAGATCGCCACCGGGCGCGGGCCAACAGACATCGTCTCTATGACGGCGGCGTCACGTGTGTCCAACTGGCAATTGCCGGGAACAAAACACGGCCCTGCGGTGTCTGAAACATAGTGGTGGTTCCCGTCGTATCTTCAGGGCAGAGGCACGCCGTACGGGCTCGCTAGTTGCGCGCCTTCTGTTTCCTCGAGGAGCGCCGGGTCCATGAACACTGAGGGATTAAGGCCGCGAGGGCTGGACCGCCGCAGGGCGCCGCGTTTTCGCTACCAGGATCATCTCGAGATCGAATGGGGTTCCGCCCGGCTGAAAGCCCGCACGCGGGACATCAGCGCTGATGGAATGTTCATCGAATCGGAAGATGTGCTTTGGGTGGGCGCGGATTTCCGCGCGCGATTTGGCGTGGAGCGGCCTCTGTGGCTGGATTGTTCGGTGAAGCGCGTAGAACCCGGCCTCGGCATGGGCGTCACCTTCTCGCTCGCCGAAGAACAGAGCCAGCAGCATTTCGAGGATCTGCTGGCGAAACTCGCGGCCTCCTCCTAAAGCCGCCGTATACTAAAGTTCATGACTCGTTGCCTGGATTGCGGTGCAGAACGCATCTCAGATCAGTGTCCCGTTTGCGGATTGACCTCCGCCGCCGCGGAACTCGTCTTCCGCCGCCGCTTGCTGCTGCAGATGGCCATCTTTCTCGTTGGCTCGCTCCTCTTTCCTTATGTCAGCCAGATTTACGCTCCGCTGGACCTGGACGCCATGCTGGTGTTCTTTGGAGTGGTCTTCTTCCTGGCGCTGACGCTGGCGGTATTCCTGGAGCGCCGCGCGCACGCGCGCCAGGAGATCGAGGTCCTCAGACACCTGTTCACGGGATTGATCCCGATACCTTTCATCCTGTTGACCGCGCTTTACCTGAACGGCCGGCTGGATTCGCCAAAGAATGTGACCTATCACGCGGCAACCGTTGACAGCCGCTATCTGATGAAAGGGGTAGTGCGGGGCACGCGGAGGTTGGTTGTGTCCTCGTGGCGCGCAGGACACCGCTACGAGCGGCTGGCTGTGGATTTGGATGATTTTGACCGCTTCCGCCCGGGGGACAAAATTGTGGTTGGCGTCGAACCGGGAGCGCTGGGCATACCGTGGTTTTACGGCGTCTATCGCGAGGGAAGCGGCAGCCGGGCTTATTCCGAACACACCGGCAACTACGATACGCATGACAAGGACTGATGCGAATCCGCCCGCAGAATTTTTCTCTCCCGCTCTTCCCCAAGAATCTGGCCAGGATCAGTAGATGGGGCGCCCGTTAATGTCAAACGGTAATTGCAGCTCCAGGAAGTGGCCGTTCTTGCCAAGGCGGAAGCGCAATCGTTGCATCCGGCCGATATTGCGGTCCGTCCAATCGGGCGTGTAAATGGGTTTATCGGGAAGATCGGCAAAAGACCAGGAAACGGTGTCCCCCTGGACGGTGAGCTTTTGTGGATCCAGATCGTAGACCTCTTCTTCCTCCACATCAATAAACAGGTAGCGCTTCCAGAGGCGCACCAGCAGCAGGCCCTTCTTCTCGCAATGGTAGATATTCCAGGAATTCGGAGCTTCGTCGTTGAAGCGCAGAATGGCGAATGGCAGCGGCTTCCAGGTGTATTTCCTGGCAGCTTCGTTTTGCGCCGGCGCGAAGAAAGCGCACGAAAGACAAATGGCAAGGGCAGCGACAACTCGCGCCAGCCAGCGGAACTGCGCGCTCATCTGCTGAAGCCGCGCCACAGGGCGTCCCATTCCCGCAGGCCGAAAACAACTTTGGGCGGCGGTACATGCCCGCGCAGGTGCGGTTTTCAATTCTGGAAACCTCGGATCGAGTCCATGCAAAAAGTGTACGACAGGAGGGAAGAAGTAGCGAGTGGGAGCGGCGGCCCCTGAAAGCGCGGGTTGTGCCCGGGCCACAAGCGCTCGAGCGCATTTCAGAAACAGCCGACACTATCCTGGGAATGGGAAATCACTGCCCGGCCCGGCGCATGCCTGCGGCGCAGATACCAGGCGGGGAACTCTATATAATGAAAGATGGACGGTGCGAGGCATAACTTGACGACGAAGATGTGGCGTGTGGTTGCGCGGGTCTTTCCGCGATGCAGCGTACTCTCACAGGCGATCGCGTTTAACTTGTTTCTGGCATTTTTCCCGACATTATTGTTGGCCGTGTGGTTTACGTCGAGCTGGATCGGAAGCAAAACCGCCCTGCTCGATGCGATTCGCAATTTCACGGAGTTCCTGCCGCCGGGCAGCCAGGGGATCGTGACGGACTTCCTGGCGCGGCGCGGACCGGACTTGTGGAAAGTGGCGCTGCTCGGCTGGGCGGGAACACTGTTTGGCGGGTCGCAGGTGATGAAGCAGTTGATGGATGGGATCCACTTGATTTACGGGGATGATGAGCGGCTCGACTTTCTGCACCGCCAGCTCCGCGGTCTGCTGTTGTTGTTGATCACCATTGCCCCGATCCTGGCGGCGGGAATCCTGGGGGTGTTTGGGCGGCCGCTGCGAAGATGGCTCACGCTGCAATTGGGAAGTACGGTGCCGATCCACGGTTTGTGGCTGGTGTTTTTCCCGGCGGCGGCGATGGTGCTGGCGATGCTGGCATTGACGGTCATCTATTGGGTGGCGCGCCCAAAGGAGAAAAGCTTGCGCCACGTGCTGCCCGGGGCCATGCTGGCGACACTGCTGTGGTGGCTGGTGAACGTCCTTTTTGGGGTCTATGTCCGGCGCGTGCCGTACAGTGTGGTCTATGGCGGACTGGCGGCGGTGATCGGGTTGCTCATCTGGCTGCAAATCTCGACGGTCATCGTGTTTTTGGGTGCAGCGTGGAATGCGGAGCAGGCGGCGGGAAGGAAGCGGTAAAACGTGATAGCTCACCGCCGGGAACCCTGGCGCAGAAAAAGGAGCGGAAACAGAAGTGAAACGAGTTGAAGTTGAGTGCTACGCAGGGTATCGCGCGGACGAACGGCCGCTACGCGTGCGGCTGGGTGAGGAAACGCTTATAGTGGCCGAAATCGAAGACCGCTGGTACTCACCGGGAGAGACATTTTTTCGTGTGCGCTTGGCGAACGGAGACCGCTATGTGTTGCGGCACGTGGAAGCGCAAGATAGCTGGAGCCTTGAGGCATTCCGCAGCGGTGCGAATTAAAGGCAATGCAATGAGTGCGGTGAAACGCCGCGGAACTGGGTATATTGACGCTAGGACTGTTATCAACCGGAGCGTATAGTTTAGGGTGTTCCACCCTAAACAAGGCGACCTGAAGGATATAACGGGGCTCGGCGGCTAGGTCGCGAGAAGGGTACGGGAAGCCATGAATTTCAAAGTGATCCGGCGGCACGCCCCGCACCTAATGATGTTTTTCGCGATCCTGGCGACATCAGCGGCAGTGTCTCGCTCCCAGGACCCCTCGGGCGCCGCAGGCCAAGGCAACCCACCCGTACAAAAGACGCAAGGCAATCCCAGCGAAGGGCAAACCGCCAAGGACAATGGCGCAGCAAAGCAGGAAGTGTCCATGCAGGATACGGGCACGACGTTCAAGCTGCGCGTAAACCTCGTGCAGGTGCACGTGGTTGTGCGGGACGCCGCTGGCAAACCAGTCGAGAATCTGCGCAAGGAAGATTTTCAGTTATTCGACAGCGGGAAGCTGCAGGCGATTACTACATTCGGCGTAGAGACGGCCAAGTCCCGGAAAGAACGTGCGGAGGCAGCCGCGAAAACCCAGACAAGCGAAGGCGAAATCGCTGCCGGTGGTTCCGTGTCGCTTCCGGAACGTTTTGTGGCCATGACCTTCGATGATATCCATCTCAGAATAGAAGATGGCGTCACCGTGCGCGTGGCCGCGGGGCGCTTCGTGGATGCCATGTCTCCGGGCGACCGCGTAGGCATTTTCTCGACCTCGGGACAATTGACGCAGGATTTCACCAGCGACAAAGAAGCGCTGAAGCAGAAGGTGGTTGGTCTGATGCCGCGCGGCGCCATGGGCGGCCACATCACCGATTGTCCCGACGTTTCGTACTACATGGCGGATCTGATTGAAAACAAGCACGACCCCCAAGCCTTCTCGATCGTCGTTCAAGAAGCGTTACAGTGCATGTTTGGCGGGAACCAGCAGATGCTCGGTGCGGCCCAGGCGGCAGCGCAGGCCGCGGTAATGGTGGCCCTGAATGCTGGGGATGCAGACAACAACTACACCTACCGGCTGTTGGAAGAAGTGCTGCGGCGTTTGGCCGGGAAACCCGGTGAGCGAATCCTGCTGTTGGCATCGCCGGGGTTTCTGATTGCGATGGACACGCAGGATGAATCGGGGATTGTGGATCGCGCGAACCGGGCCAATATCGTGATCAACACGCTGGACGCGCGCGGGCTGTACGCGCCCGAACCGGGGGGCGACATCTCGCAGCAAAACTCGGACGCCGCGCTAACGGCAGGATTCAAAGCGACCTACCGGCTCGCGGAACAGTTCGAACAGCAGTTCGTTCTGATGGATTTTGCCTATGGTACGGGCGGCACCTTCTTCCATAACTCAAACGATCTGGAGAGTGGGCTGAAACTGGCGGGAGGCGTGCCGGAAGTTTCCTATGTGCTGGGCTTTTCGCCGCAGAATCAAAAGATGGACGGGAAGTATCACGTGCTTAAGGTGACGCTGGCGCAGAAACAGAAGTACGCCATCCAGGCCCGGCGCGGCTACTATGCCCCGAAGAAGCTGGATGATCCCCAGGAGATGGAAAAGCAGGAAATTCAGGAAGCGCTCTTCTCGCAGGATGAGATTCATGACCTGCCGCTGAGTTTGCAGACACAATATTTCAAGACCGTGGATACGGGAGCGCGGCTGAGTGTGGTGTCGCACCTGGAGCTGGAGGGCATGCACTTCCGCAAGGCGGAAGGAAGGAATTTTGACAATTTGACGGTCGCGACGGCCGTCTTTGACGAGAACGGGAACTTCATTACCGGCGGCGAGAAGATTGTGAAAATGCGCCTGTTCGATGCGACGTTTGATAAGTTGAGCCGCACCGGACTGACGGTGAAATCGAGCTTCGAGGTGAAGCCGGGCAAATACATGGTGCGGCAGGTGGTGCGGGATTCGGAAGGCGCACAGATGGCGGCGCGCAACGGAACTGTGATCATACCGTACTGACCCGGGAAGCGGTCTGAAGGGGGGATGACTAATTTGTACCCCTATCAACCTTGTATCGCGTCTATCTCAGTGACGGCTCACACGTGCGAAATCTGCGAAGTGCTCTGAAGGAGGGGGAGATGAGCTTCAAACCTGGAATCAAGAACAGCAAACGATTTTTCGCGGTGGCGCTGCTGGCGCTGGCCGCCTGGCCCCTTTCCGCTCGTGCGCAAGCGACGGAGGCCCCCAAGCCTGCGACACCCGCCACGGCGGGAAATGAGCAGGCCGTGGCGACTGGTACCGTCATCCGGACGGAGTCGCGGATCGTCCTGGTGGATGCGGTGGTGAGGGACAAGAAAGGGAAGTACGTCCCGGACCTGACGCAGCAGGATTTTAAAGTTTTCGAGGACAACAAAGAACAGGGCATCTCGAGCTTCTCGTTTGGCTCGGACCCGACGGTGCAGGCCAAGGGGCAGCAGCATTACATGATTTTGTTCTTCGACAATGCCTCGATGCAGATGCCCGACCAAATCCAGGCGCGCGGTGCGGCCGCCAAGTTCATCGAAAAGAGCGCCGGGCCGGACCGCATGATGGCCGTCGTGGATTTCGGCGGAAGCCTGGTCGTCAAGCAGAATTTCACGGGCAACGCGAAACTGCTGGAAGCGGCAGTATCGAGTGTGCACGCGCCGCACATTGAAACGAATCCGCAGAGCGAATCGCAGCCCGTGACTGTCGCTTCCACGCAGTTTTCGCTTCCTCTGGGGCTTTCGTCCATCAGCAGCGCGGAATCGGATTTTGGCGCGCGCACCATGCTTCTCGCCATCCGTAGCTTGGCCAAAGATCTGCGCGCGGTGCCGGGCCGCAAAATGCTCGTCCTGTTTTCCGCAGGTTTTCCGCTGGACACGGAGCGCATGTCCGAGCTGACCGCCACCATTGATGCCTGCAACAAAGCCAACGTAGCAGTGTATTCGGTGGACGTGCGCGGATTGATCGCACCCGCGCCGGGTGGAAGCGCGCAAATTCAGCAACCCTCGGGCCCGCCCAGTAAGCAGGCGGCGGCACTCAAAGACGGCAATCGGGTCATCCGGCCAAGGCTGGTGATGGCGAGCTATAGCTTGGCCCCTGCCCTGGATCCTCAGAAGCCAGGCGGCGGGGGTGGCGGGGGAACCGGCGGTGGTGGAGGGACCGGCGGTGGTGGAGGGACCGGTGGTGGAGGGACCGGTGGTGGCGGTAAGGGTGGAGGAACGGGGGGAGGCACCGGCGGTACCGGTGGCGGAGGCACTGGCGGGGGTAAGGGCGGAACTGGGGGTGGCACCGGCGGAGGCACCGGCAGTGGCGGAAAATCCGGGGGTACAGGGGGGGGAACCAGTGGCGCAGGGGGAACCGTGGGGAATCCCTATTCGAACTACTACAACAATCCGATGAACCAGCCGCAGGTCATTGTGCCCAAGATGCCGGAAAGTGGCCAGACGAACCAGCAGATCCTGATGGCGCTGGCGGAAGGCACCGGTGGATTCACCATCTACAACACAAACGATCTGCTGGGCGGGCTGGATCGCATCGCGCAGGAGGCCAACCAGTTCTACGTGCTCGGCTATGTGCCGCAGGCTACCCCGGAGGGCAGTTGCCACACCCTGAAGGTGAAGCTGAACCGCGGCGGAATGGAAGTGCGGTCGCGCAGCGGATACTGCAACACGCGGCCGGTGAATCCGCTCGATGGCAAGCCGCTTGAGAAACAAATGGAGGACCGGGCGGCGGGATCGCAGCCCGGAGCCATTCACGGCACGATGCAGGCGCCGTACTTTTACACGGCGCCAAACATTGCGCGCGTGAATCTCATCATGCAGATACCCGGCGAGGCCGTAGTGTTCAACAAGGACAAAGGGAAATACCACGCGGTCGTGAATGTCCTCGGGATTGCCTATAAACCGGATGGATCCACCGGGGCGCGCTTCAATGATATTTTGAATCTCGACCTGGAAAAGGACCAATGGAAAGAATTCGCCAAGGCGCCCTATCGCTACCAGAACCAGTTCGATGCGGCACCGGGAAACTACAAGTTGACGGTCGTGCTGAGTTCCGGCGGCGATGCTTTCGGGAAATTCGAGACGCCGTTGCAAATCGACGCTTATGACGGGAAGAAATTCACACTGGGCGGCGTGGTCTTGTCCACCTTCCTGCAGCCGGTAAACGCGATTCAGACGGAAGTGGACGCCGCGCTGCTGGAAGACCGCACGCCGCTGATCATCAGGGGAATGCAGGTGAGCCCGGCGGCGGATTACCGCTTCAAGAAGACGGACAATGTGGTGTTGTACTCCGAAATCTACGAGCCGCTGCTCAAATTGGAAAATCCTCCACAGGTGGGCGCGGGCTACAGCATCTTCGACAAGGCCACGAACAAACAGGTGTTCTCCACTGGCGCCGTGACCATGGAGGATTTCATTCACAAGGGCAATCCCGTGATTCCCTTTGGGTTGAAAGTGCAGGTGAAGGATCTCCCGGCGGGCAATTACCGGCTGGTGCTGCAAGCCGTGGATGCCGCGCAGAACCAGGCGCCGCCGCGGGAAACGGATTTCGTCCTGAGCGACTAGCGTCCGGGGCTAATCTTAGGGAACACAGGGTCTTGCGGGCGGAAACTTTTCAGTGCTAGCCGGGTTAAGCTGGGAATGATGCTGGCCCGGAATCGCTCCATCTCCTATAGCCGCGGCCGGTTTGCGCTCACGCTTGGACACCGTCCTGTCACTGGCCTCGCCGTCACTCCCAAATCCATTCTGGCCGTCCTACTCAGCTTGGCCTGCATTTTTTCGCTGATAATTGACCTGCCAGGCCTGGCGGCCAGTGGGCTCCCAAAAGACAAGAACCTCAAGCAAGACTCTGTCTTGAAGGGCCTGCCAATCACTGAATTGAGCGCGGATGAAGCGATCCTGCACGCGCTGAACCGGCTGGCCTATGGCCCTCGCCCCGGCGACATCGAGCGTATACGGCAGATGGGGCTGGCGAAGTGGATTGACCTGCAACTCAACCCGAAAGCGCTGGATGACAGCGCAATGGAAGCGCGCCTGAGTGCCTTTCCGACTCTGCAGATGTCAACGGCGCAATTGCTGGCCGAATATCCCAATCCGAAACAGGCTGCGAACCAAGCCGCCAAGCAGCCGGGGGTCGCCAAAGAAGACACCAACCAGCAGCAGGCCCTGCAGAAGGACGCCGATGCTGGTGTCAACGCGATGGTGCAAGACATGCCAGCGAGCGATTCCGCCACGAAAGGCCAAGCCGGCGCCGGCGGCAGCGAGGACGCAGCTTCAACGGATACACCTTCGCCCATGAAGCTGAATTCGGCCACACCGGGAGCCGACCGAAAAGATGCGTTGGGAGTTGACCCCAACGCGGTGCCGCGCGCATTGGCCGATGACAGCAATAAGCCGCGACGCGTCGTGGAAGAGTTGGCCATGGCCAAGGTGACGCGGGCGATCTACAGCGAACGCCAACTGCAGCAAGTGATGGACGACTTCTGGTTCAACCATTTCAACGTGTACGCGGGCAAGGGCGAGGACAAGTGGTACCTCACCTCGTATGAACGCGACGTCATCCAGCCGCACGCCCTCGGCAAGTTCAAGGACCTGCTTACGGAAACGGCCAAGAGCCCGGCCATGCTCTTCTGTCTGGACAATTTTCTGAGCGCCGATCCCCGCGCCGCGGCGCGCCAGGCCGCGGAACGCGCCATGCGCCAGCAGATGCGCCGGGGACCGTACGGCGGCTGGGGAAGCCCGAATCCTCCGGCGGGGCAGGGCGCCAACAACAAGAAGAAACAGGAACGCGGGCTCAACGAAAATTACGGCCGCGAACTGATGGAGCTGCACACATTGGGTGTGGACGGCGGGTACACGCAGCAGGACGTGACGGAAGTGGCGCGATGCTTCACGGGTTGGACGATTGAGAAGCCGCGAGAGAATCCCCGCTTCAAGTTTGACGAGAGAGTGCACGACCCCGATCCCAAGCGCGTGCTGGGCAAAAAGATTCATGCGGGCGGCATGAAGGACGGCGAGCAGGTGATTGATCTGCTGGTCAAGAATCCCAATACCGCGAAATTCATTTCCACGAAGCTGGCGCGGCGATTTGTGTCAGACACACCGCCGCCCGCGCTGATCCAGCGCATGGCCAAGACTTTTCAGAAGAGCGACGGGGACATCCGTGAGGTTCTGCGCACGATGATCTATTCGCCGGAGTTCTGGTCACGGGGAGCTTATCGCGCAAAAGTGAAGAAGCCTTTTGAGCTGGTGGTGTCGTCCGTGCGCGCGCTGGGAACGGACGTGGATACCCCCATGCCTCTGGTGCAATGGGTGGGCCGCATCGGCGAGCCTCTGTATCAATGCCAGCCCCCGACAGGCTATTCGGACAAGGCGGAAACCTGGGTGAACACGGGAGCATTGCTGAACCGCTTGAATTTTTCGCTGGCATTGGCAGGGAACAAAGTGCGCGGTTCGCGCAGCGATGTGGCCGCGCTACTCGGCAGCGATTCGAGCTCCGACGCCAAAGCGGCTCTCGACAGGGCCGTGGCTATATTCCTGGGCGGACAGGCCGCTTCCGGCACCGTGGAAACGTTGCAGAAGCAACTCGACAATCCGCAGATCGTGCAGGCGAAGCTGGACGACCCGGTGAAGCAGGTGGATTTGGGAGTGGTAACGGGATTAGTGCTCGGCGCGCCCGAGTTTCAGCGCCGGTAAGTTTGGAGTTCTCATGAGCAATGCGTGTTGCGAAGGCGAGCGGCCGGCGAAATTCTCACGGCGTTATTTCATGAAGCAGGGCGGCATCGCTCTGGTGGGCTTGAGCACGGTGCCCGCCTTCCTGCAGCGTGCCATCGCCGCGACTCCGGGAGCGGGGAAGAAACAACTCGTCGTTCTGTTTCAACGCGGCGCCGCGGACGGCTTGAACATTGTGGTCCCCTTCGGCGAACCGAACTACTACCGCATGCGCCCAACCATCGCGATTCCGCAGCCGCGCCGCGGAGGCGCTGATGCCGCAATCGACCTGGACGGATTTTTCGGGCTGCATCCGAGCCTCGCACCGCTGGCGCCCCTCTTTCAGCAAAACCAATTGGCCATTGTGCATGCGGCCGGTTCGCCGGATGCCACGCGTTCGCACTTCGATGCCCAGGATTACATGGAGTCCGGAACGCCCGGTGTGAAAGCGACCGAGGATGGCTGGCTGGACCGCGCGCTGGGCACGCTCCCGGAGGAAAATGCTTCGCCGTTTCGCGCCGTGGCCATGGGGCCCAATTTGCCCCGCATGCTCCGCGGCAGCACGGGCGCCATCGCGATACCCGATTTGCGCCAGTTCAAGGTGCAGGCGCAGTCGCCTGCGATGGCCAACTTGGCGCAAGGCGGCTTCGAGGCCATGTACGCGCAGACCGTGGACCAGGCCCTGCACGGCACCGGCACGGAAACCTTTGAAGCCATCGATATGCTGCGCAAGGTTGACATGAGCAAATTTCCGCCGGAGAACGGCGCCGATTATCCGAAGGGCCAAGTTGGACAGAAACTCCAGCAAATCGCCGTGATGCTCAAGGCCAATATCGGCGTCGAAGTGCTCTTCGTGGATTGCGGCGGCTGGGACAATCACGTCAACGAAGGCGGCGTGCAAGGCCAGTTGGCCAACTTGTTAAGAGAACTTGGGCAATCGCTCGCCGCATTTCACCAGGATATGGGCGATCGCATGGCGGACATTATCGTGGTGACAATGAGCGAATTTGGACGCACCGCGAAAGAAAACGGCAACCGCGGCACGGACCACGGCCACGCGAATTGCATGTTCGTAATGGGGGGAGACATCAAGGGCGGCCACGTCTACGGCAAATGGCCCGGCCTCGAAGAGCACCAGCTAAACGAAGGCCGCGACCTCGCATTGACGACGGACTTTCGCACAGTGGTAGGCGAGATTCTATTCAAACACATCGGGGTCCAGGATATGACGCCGGTGTTCCCCGGGTTCGACAGCAATCCGCACAAGTTCGCGGGCCTCGTCAGGTCTTAACCCCCTTTTTGTGAAAAAGCTTTTTGATGTCCCCCACAATACCAATGATGAGGGCGATTGGTGCCGCCACGGGAAACAAATACCAATATCGCCCGCTCATGAACTTTCTTGAGAGCTTCTTGCTCCACTTGTCCGCCACATCCTCCCGCCCTTCGTAGCGAGGCCTGTGAACTCGGTGAATGTGGTGCCCTAATTCGTGAAAGAACACTTCAGACACTTGCATGTCCCGGACAAACCCCAGTCTCAACCAATTGCGGCCCACCTGCTTTTCGAGATTGTCTACCAGGATGGTGATTCGCGCCGGTTCGCCCTTCCATTCTTCATTGTAGTAACCGAGCGCTTCGCCCAGCGCAACTCGGCGGCGTCCCCACGTTTTTCGTTCACGCTCTTTATGGGACATGGCTGCTACGTTCGTGAGGACGATCGTGTGTAAGCCCCACAAAAACTTGGCGGGGACAACTTTCAACATGCGACGAACTGCTCTCGTGGCGTTGAACGGAGGACAGTAATTCTGAAAAGCCTCAATAATGCGTGGACCTGGTTGGTTTTGCTCCGCGTCCTTCATAACACAGGCTGGAGATCTCCTACTTCAATTCCCGAATCCAAATGTCGCGGTAACGCAAGGGGTTCCCGTGGTCCTGCAGCGCCACCGGGCCGCGAACTGCTCCCGGCTTGTACGGTGGACGCCCGCCATGCTCCGTGGGCCCGGTCAGCTCGACGTTGTCCTCCGCCAACGCGGCTTTCTGAAGCAGTTTATCACGCGCCCGCCTCAAAAGGCGGCCGCTACACTTGCCCCGCGATTTTGTCCTGTGCTGTGTTGAAAAATGCGGGCTATGGCATTTCCACTGGCGATCTGGTGATGTGTCCCAAAAATATCGTGCAAAAGTTCGGAGTCTTCAGGGGCTAAAGCCCGATTCATTCTGCGGCCTTTACGCCGGGGCTGAAGCCCCGGCCTCCTAAAGAAAATGCAAGGAACTTCCGGGACGGCACAGTAGCAAGCGGATGAAAAAGTGATTTGTGAGGACTTGAGGTGCGCTTCGCGCCTTGGGCTGAAGCCCAGGGTCTGCGGCCCAGTTTATCTTGGGTCTTCATGTCGGAGCTGAAGCTCCGACCCCCGTAGCCACCATTGATGAAATAGCTTGGCTCTGTTGAAATCCTTGCGAAGACATTGAAATCCCAGCAGTGTCGCGCCTACGGCGCTTGGCCTTTTGATGATCTTGCGACCCAGGGCTGACGCCCTGGGCTAACTTTTGCCGCGCCTACGGCGCTTGCTGGACAGGAGAAAGGGATGTTGTGGCGTTCGTTTTGGTGTTCGCGAGGATGTCAACATGGCCAGTTGGTTTCTAATCTTCTGAATGCGCGAGGGATTTGATTACGGAGGAGAGCTCGAGGATTTCAAGGTGTTCGGGATACTCGTCCCAATTGTGGCGCCAGCAGACGATGACGTCACAACCGTCCACGGGATGACCGTGGTCGCGGAAATTCCTGCTCTCAAATTCAAATTCGATGCGCACGCGCTGCCACCGGTCGGGAGCGATTTGCCGCATAGCCTCACAGTCCGGGAATCCTATCTGGACGGCTTCGATGATGTAGCCCAGTTCTTTGGCCAGCATGCCGAACAGGAGCAGGACGCCCTGCTCGTTGACCGGCTCGTGGCGCAGCCCGCGGAAGTCGATGGGGTTGCCATAGGCTGCACGATCTCTTAGCGGCGCGTATCGCACCGCGCCAGGCAGAATCGCGGAAGTGTCTTCCTTCGCCCGACCGCACTTCTTCTTTGGGACAGCGTCATGAAGTAGCGCCGCGAGATCTGCCCATTCCGGCTTGCCTTGGGCGAACTTGCGAAAGGTCTCGGGGATAGAGGACCACGGACCGAAGCGCCTTTCAATGGTGCGGATGTCATGTCGGCCTTCACGCTGGTAGGTGCGCCGCGAAGGTATGGCACGATTTTTTCGGGCGGTTTCGCCCCAATCTTTAAGCAGTTCGCAGTCCTCGAGCCGCAGGTTGGAAGTGTTAGGCTCCAGTCCCGCAGTCCTAACAGCATCACTCCAACTGGGAAAGCATTGCGAGACGAAGTATTCGGAGATTCCCGCGAGCGCGATGAATTCTGACAGCGATGGCGCGCGTCCCATCCGCCTTGCCATCGCAGCGATGGAATCCAGAATGTCCTTTTTAACTGGCATGGTCCCAAGGATCCCTGACGGAAGATGGGATGAATGCGCTTTGCCTGCCGGGCCCGGTGGGGGTGTTCTTTCGACGAAGTGTAGGCATGCCTCGAGGAAGTGGAGGCAACGAGACCAGGGTCCCCTGAAAAAGAAAAAAGCGGGAGCGAACTCCCGCTTCACGAGGTACACTTTAACGCGAGAGTAAGATTATCAAAGAGCTATGGTTGTGTCAAGCAAAACTTTTCGAGGATTTCTTTGTCTAGCTTCTGGCGGAGGTGCAATCTGAGTGTCGAGCGTGAAGTGCCAGTAAGGCACATTCTCCATGTTCAGAGTTCCCGAATCCAGATGTTGCGGTAACGCACCGGGTCGCCGTGATCCTGCAGCGCCAGCGGCAATTTCTCGGGTGTTGGCTTGTACGGCGGGCGCTCGCCGTGCTCGGTGGGCCCCGTCGGGGTCACGTTGTCCTGCACCAGGACGCCGTTGTGAAGGACGGTGACGCGCGCGGGCCGCAGCAGCTTGCCGGATGCATCGAAGCGGGGCACGTAGAAAACGATGTCGTAGCTCTGCCACTGGCCCGGCGGACGAGAAGCATTCACCTGCGGAGGATACTGCCCATACACGGCAGCGGCCTGCCCATCGGCGTAGGTCTTGTTCTGATAGGAATCCAGCACCTGAATCTCGTACAGGCCCATCAGGAAGACGCCACTGTTGCCACGATTTTGGTCCGCACCTTTCGCTGGCTGTGGCTCGGCAAACTCCACGTGCAGTTGGCAATCGCCGAATGACTGGCGCGTGTAGATGTAGCCGGTCCTTGCTACAACTTCCGCGTAGCCATTTGCCACTTTCCATTTGGCGGGGCTGCCATCTTTGTGCGCCCACTTGGAGAGGTCCTTGCCATCAAACAGAATGATGGCGTCGGAGGGCGCGCGCCCGGGCACATCCGGCGTGCTCGCCGTTCCCGGATCCACCACCGGCGGCAGGGGCCGATTGCGATCGTGAATCTTCCATTTGGTATCCACCTGGGCCTGGGCAGACGCAGCCGCCGTTAGCAACAGCGCGCCGCTCAATAAGGCGAAAAGAAGTTTTTTCATGGATTGCACCTCAGTAGGAAACATGACAAATCCTATCACCACGAGGCCGCCTTTGGAGTGCGGCGGCTCGCCGCCGCACTGCAAAAAAACAGGCGCCCCATTTGAGTGGGGCGCCTGGATGGATTGAATGGCGCTATTGCGCGGCCGAACCGCGGATGCGCATGGCGTAAAACGAGCGATACACAAACGTGAACGATACGGCGAAGAATGCCGCCGCCAGAATGTGCGTCAGCGTCCCGCCTGTTTCCATTGTGAGCTTCACCGCCAAAGATACAGCGAGCAAGCCGAACAGCGTGGTGAACTTAATCACCGGGTTGAGCGCTACTGAGGACGTATCCTTGAAAGGATCGCCGACGGTGTCGCAGACGACGGTGGCGTCATGCAGCGGCGTGCCCTTCTGCTTCATCTCCACTTCGACGATCTTCTTGGCGTTGTCCCAAGCGGCGCCGGAATCGGCCATGAAGATGGCCTGGTAGAGACCGAACACCGCGATGGAGATGAGGTAGCCGATGAAGAAGAATGGCTCGACGAAGGCGAAGGCCAGGGTCGCGAAGAAAATGGCAATGAAAATGTTGAGCATGCCCTTCTGCGCGTACTGTGTGCAGATTTCGACAACCTTCTTGGAGTCTGCCACGCTGGCTTTTTCGGCGCTGTCGAGCTTAATGTGGCGCTTGATGAATTCCACCGCGCGGTAAGCGCCCGTGGTCACTGCCTGGATGGAAGCGCCGCTGAACCAGTAAATCATGCCGCCGCCGGTAATCAGGCCGAGGAAGAAGGGAGCGTGGAGGAGGGAAAGCTTGTCCATGTTGCTGGTGAGACCGTAGGTGAGCGCCATGATGATGGAGAAGATCATGGTGGTTGCGCCGACCACGGCAGTGCCGATAAGCACGGGTTTGGCGGTGGCTTTGAATGTGTTGCCGGCGCCGTCGTTGGCTTCCAGCAAGTACTGGGCGCGCTCGAAGTTCACGTTAATGTTGTAATCCTTCTTGAGTTCCTGCTTGATGTTGGGGATCTGCTCAATCTGGGAAAGTTCGAAGATGGATTGCGCGTTGTCCGCGATCGGGCCATAGGAATCCACGGCGATGGTGACAGGCCCCATGCCGAGGAAGCCGAAAGCCACCAGGCCGAAAGCGAAGACCGCCGGGGCGAGCATGACATTGGCGAGCCCCAGGTTGCTGATCAGATAGCCGATGGACATCAGAATGACGATCGCACCTCCCAGGTAGTAGGCAGAGAAGTCGCCGGCCACCAACCCGGAGAGAATGCCCAGGGATGCTCCGCCTTCCTCCGCGGAGATGACCACTTCCTTGACGTGGCTTGATTCCGTCGAGGTGAAGACTTTGACCAGTTCCGGAATGACAGCACCAGCCAGGGTCCCGCACGAAATGATGGTGGCGAGCTTCCACCATTGGGTGTGATCGCCGCCGAGTGACGGAATAATCAGCCGCGAAACCCCATAGGTGAAGGCGATGGAGACGAAGGAGGTGATCCAGACCAGCCACGTGAGCGGTGTTTCGAAGTTCATTTCCGTGGCATTGCCGAAACGCGCTTTCTGGATTGCTCCATTGATGAAATAGGCGGCAGCGCTGGCGATCAGCATGATGACGCGCATCACGAAGATCCACACCAGTAATTGGACCTGAATAGTGGGATTTTTTATCGCGAGAAGAATAAAGGTGATCAGGGCGACGCCCGTCACACCATACGTTTCAAAGCCATCAGCGGTGGGGCCGACCGAATCGCCTGCGTTGTCGCCGGTGCAATCCGCGATGACGCCGGGGTTGCGCGGGTCGTCTTCCTTAATCTTGAAGACGATTTTCATCAGGTCGGAGCCGATATCGGCAATCTTGGTGAAGATGCCGCCCGCAATACGCAGCGCAGCCGCGCCCAGGGATTCGCCGATGGCGAATCCGATGAAGCACGGCCCGGCGTACTCGCGCGGGATGAACAGCAGAATGATGAGCATCATCAGGAGTTCCACGCTGATCAGCATCATGCCAACGCTCATGCCCGATTCCAGCGGAATGTGACTGACGGGATATGGTTTGCCGCGGAGAGCCGCGAAAGCGGTGCGCGAATTGGCGAAGGTGTTCACGCGAATCCCGAACCACGCCACGCTGTAGCTGCCGCCCATGCCGATAAGACTGAACAGCAGAATGATCGGCAGTGTAACAAAGATGGGCTTGCCGGGGACGGGCGCCAATATTCCGAAGTACAGCACGATCACGATGGCGATGAACACCCACAAGAGAAGCAGGAATTTACCCTGCGTGATCAGATAGGTCTTACAGGTTTCGTAGATCAATTCGGAGACTTCGCGCATTGCCTTGTGCACCGGCAGGTTCCTCAGCTTCATGAAAATGGTCATGCCGAATGCCAGACCGAAGATGCAAATGAGAATGCCGAAGAGCAGCAGGGTATGGCCATTAAGGCCGAAAATGAACTTCACCTGGGTCAGGTCGGGGAGCTTAAGACTCGCTTCTCCGCCTCCGGCTTCTTCCGCGGGATGGGCAAGCAAGGCGGTGGCGCTGAGGAGCAGCAGGGCCAACGCCGCAAAAACGCGATGCAACAAACGACCGCCCATCGAGCGGGCAGCCTCAAACAAGATACGCATGAAGGATCCTCCAGAACAATTAGGTCTCTGCGGGGCAGTTCCTTCGGCCGGATGCCCGGCCGCGGCCCCTACTACTGCAAAACCACACACCAGTCCGCCCTAACGCGGAGCGCGGTGAACCGGAATCGCACAACATCCACCAGCGTCAGGGGGAACGCCTCACCCGTAAAGCGGGGAGACTCCCGTAACTCAGACAGGACGGGAACTCTTCCGCCCGCGCACGCAACACCTTGACCCCGAGCGGGTCAGGACCACCCGGCACCCCACTATGCATCGCGCGGCATGCGGAGGAAACCCTGATTTATAACACTTCGCCAATGGCTGGTCAAACCGTTTCATGCGATGGAAATGGCCTGAAGCGGGGAGCAATGATAGTATGAAAAGCTCGTTAGACTGATACAGTTACATTCAAACCAGGCGAATACTCAGAATGAATAGTGCATTAAGCGGTGCGGCCCAGCAGACCATCCCGGATGCCCAACTTCGTCACAATTGGAAGAAAGAAGAAGTCGCGGCGATTTACGCCACGCCGTTGCCCGAACTGGTTTACAAAGCGCAGACCCTGCACCGCGCATTCCATGCCCCCGATCGTGTGCAGACCTGCCAATTGATTTCCATCAAGACGGGCGGCTGCCCAGAGGATTGCGCGTACTGTCCGCAAAGCGCGCATTACGACGCCGGTGTGGAGCGCGAGGGGTTGCTCAATCCGCAGCACGTCATCAGCGTGGCGCGGGACGCCGTGGCACGCGGCGTAACGCGATTCTGCATGGGCGCGGCCTGGAGGGAAGCTCCACAGGGCCGCGAATTCGAGATGGTCCTGGAAATGGTGCGGGGAGTCTCCTCGCTGGGCATGGAAGTTTGCTGCACCCTGGGAATGCTGACGAGCGCCCAGGCGGTGCGGCTGAAGGAAGCGGGGCTCACGGCCTACAATCACAATCTGGACACTTCGCCGGAATTTTATGGCTCGATTATCACCACCCGCGTGTACGATGAACGGTTGAGGACCCTCGCGGCGGTGCGCCAGGCGGGAATCACAGTGTGTTGCGGCGGGATTCTGGGGATGGGGGAGAAAGCGAGCGACCGCGCCGGTCTGCTGCATCAATTGGCGACGCTGAACCCGCACCCCGAAAGCGTGCCCATCAACATGCTTGTGCGCATGGAGGGAACGCCGTTGGCCGCGATGCGCCCGCTCGATCCACTCGAAATGGTTCGCGCGATTGCCACCGCGCGGATCCTCATGCCGGCGTCGCGGGTGCGCCTGGCGGCCGGCAGAAAGCAGTTGTCGCCGGAAGCCGTGACGCTGTGTTTTCTCGCGGGAGCGAATTCCATTTTTGTCGGGGAGAAACTGTTGACCACGCCAAATCCTGGAGTTGATGAAGATGAGCAGTTACTTCAGAGTTTGGGGATGAAGCCACTCGAATCCCATGCCGTCTAACGTCCTAGCGACCTGGACAGAGGAACTGCGGAACGGGCTGCGCGCCCTTGAAGCACGCAACTTGCGCCGTAGTCTGGCCGAAGTGCACGGCGTGAATCTCTGCTCAAACGATTATCTGGGACTTGCGGAACACCCCAAGCTTCTCGAAGCTACCCGCAATGCGGTGAAACACGCCCACAAGGTCGGCGGCACCGGCTCGCGCTTGCTCTCCGGCCAGACCGAGGAGTGGCGGACTCTGGAGGAGGAGTTTGCCAAGTTTTCAGGCACCGAGGGAGCGCTTTTCTTCAGCAGCGGTTATGCCGCGAACGTGGGCCTCCTGGCATCGCTTGTCGGCAAGGACGACATCGTCTATTCCGATGTGTTGAATCACGCAAGCCTGATTGACGGGATGCGTCTATCAGGTGCGCGAAAAGTTATCTATCCGCACCTGGACCTGGATGCCTTGGAGGATTCGCTGCGAGAAGGACCGGGCGCGCCGTGGCGCAAAGTGATTATCACAGAGAGCGTGTTCAGCATGGATGGCGACGTTGCGCCCCTTAAAGAAATTGCCGGACTGGCCGATAAGTACGGTGCGGCGATGATCCTGGATGAAGCGCATTCCATGGCGGTTATGGGCCCGCAAGGCCGGGGGCTTGCTGCCGAGGCAGGAATTGTGCCGCAATTGCTAGCGGTGATTCACACCTGCGGAAAAGCGCTGGGATGTGCCGGCGCCTTCGTTTGTGGTCCGGCCGTATTGAGGGAGCACCTTATTAACCACGCCCGTACATTCATTTACAGCACCGCATTCCCGCCCTATTTTTCGCGGCAGATTGCCGCGGCGTTGCATCTCGCAGCCGGGATGGAAAAAGAACGCCGGGAACTGCAAAAGCGCGCGGAGCGCTTCCGCTACGCCTTGCGCGCGGAAGGCTTTGATACCGCTGGAAGCGCGAGCCAGATCGTGCCGGTAGTGTTCGGGAAGAACGAGGAAACGTTGGACGCCGCCGGGCATCTCCAGCAAGACGGCTTCGCGGTGCGAGCGATCCGGCCGCCCACCGTCCCTGAAGGCAAAGAGCGCCTGCGTCTTTCATTGACTTGCCGCATTCCAGGGGCAGAGTTGGAGCGCCTGGTGAGATCCCTGGTAACGTGGCGGGCGCGGCGTCCTGTTTTGACCACGGCGGGACGCGCATGAGAAGCCACTTCTTCATCACCGGAACGGATACCGGCGTCGGCAAGACGACGCTCGCCGCCTTGCTCTGCGCGGCGCTCGACGCGGTGTACTGGAAGCCCATCCAGACGGGCACGTTGGAGGGTTCGGACCGCGTCACGGTTATGCGCCTGGCGGGCATCGGCACCGACCGCACGCTGGATGAGGTCTACAAATTCGTGCCCCCGGTTTCCCCGGACCTGGCGGCGCGCTGGGCCGGAGTCGAGATAGATCTCAACCGGTTGAACCTTCCCACCAGCCTGATGAACGACTGGCTGGTCGTGGAGGGCGCCGGTGGCGTGTTGGTGCCCATCAATTCCAAGCAGTTCATGCTGGACATGATGGTAAAATTCAAGCTCCCGGTGATCCTGGCGGCGCGCAGCGGCGTGGGCACCATCAATCACACGCTGTTGACGCTCGCCGCGCTCCACGCAGCCGAACTGCCGGTGCATGGCGTGGTATTGATCGGAGATCAGAACCGCGAGAACCGCGAAACCATCGAGAAATTTGGCCATGTTCGCGTGATCGGCGAAATTCCCAAGCTCCCGAATCTCCATCGCACCGCGCTGATGCAGGTATTCCTGAACCACTTTGACCGCTCCGCGTTTGCCCAGTGACCACATCACTACGCATCTGGCACCCGTTTACGAATGCCCTCCTGGACCCCGCCCCGCTCCATGTGGCCAGCGCGGAAGGCGTCTACCTTCACCTGGCCGATGGGCGGCGCATCCTGGACGCCATTTCTTCCTGGTGGGTGAATCTCCACGGCCACGCCAACCCGCGCATTAGCGCCGCGGTTGCGGAACAATCCCGTAAACTTGAACAAGTGATTCTGGCGGGCTTCACGCACGATTCCGCGGAAGAGCTGGCCGCGCGCTTGCGCCAATGGGCGCCAGCCGAACTGACGCACATGTTTCTCTCCGACGACGGCTCCACCGCCGTGGAAGCGGCCCTGAAACTTGCCGTGCAGCATTTCCAGAACCTCGAGCGCCCCGAAAAGCACGAAATCGTGGCGCTGGCGGACGGGTATCACGGCGACACCGCCGGGGCCATGTCCGTCAGCGATTCGTCGCCGTTTACCGCACCCTTTGCGTCCATGCGCTTTCCGGTGCATCGCGTCCATTCGGCCTACTGCTACCGCTGCCCCGTGGGATTGAAGCGCAAGACCTGCCACATCGAGTGTGTGCAGAAGTTGCAAGATTTGCTGGCCGAGCGCGGCGACAAGATCGCCGCCGTCATTGTTGAGCCGCTCCTGCAGGGCGTGGGTGGAATGATCGTTCACCCCGTGGAGTTTCTGCAGAAGATCCGAGCGCTGTGCACGCGTCACGACGTGCTCCTGATTGCCGACGAAGTGCTCACCGGGTTCGGCCGCACCGGGAAAATGTTTGCCTGCGAACTCGCCAATGTCGTCCCCGATCTCATGTGCCTTTCCAAAGGCATCACGGGCGGGTTCCTCCCTATGGGCGCGACGCTCTGCACGGACCGCGTGGAGTCCGCGTTTCGCAGCGAAAACCGCATGCACACTTTCCACCACGGCCATTCCTACACGGGGAATGCCTTGGCGTGCGCCGCCGCCAATGCCAGCCTGCAGATATTCGAGGACGAACCCGTGTTCGACCGCATCGCCGCGATCACTCGCGTCAACGCCGATCGCCTGGCCGATTTGCGCGGCATGCATCAGGTCGGCGATACGCGGCACATCGGCACCATCGGCGCTCTGGAATTGTGGGCCGACGATCCCGGCTATCTTTCCGCGTTACGCCCGAAACTCTACGATTTCTTCCTGCGGCGCGGCGTGTTGCTGCGGCCGCTGGGCAACGTCATCTACGTGATCCCGCCTTACGTCATTACGCGGGAAGAGCTTCACCACGTCTACGACATCATCGTCGAAGCCATCGAAGCGCTGCTCTGATCCATTCCGGCGGTCTGTTACACTGAAATTCTCGAACTACGGAGGGTCCTGCCTTGACGGCGCCATTGAGCGGCTGGAAACAGAAAATCGCGGTGTTTGCCGGAACGTTGGGGGCGCCGGGACTCTTCCTGATATCGTTTCTCGATTCCTCCGTACTGACGTTTCCCGTCATCAACGATCTGCTGCTCATCGAACTCTCCATGCAACATCCCCTGCGCATGCCGCTTTACGCCACCATGGCCGGGCTTGGCTCGCTGCTGGGTTGCTTGCTGCTTTATTTCATTGCGAAGAAGGGCGGGGAAGCGTTCTTTCAAAAAAGAGCGGGCGGCCACGCGCACGCCGTCCGGTACTGGGTCGAGAAGAATGGATTTGTTGGGATGCTGATCGCGGCGCTCCTGCCACCACCCACGCCCTTCAAGATTTTCGTGCTTGCCGCGGGCGTGTTTGAAGTGCCGCTGGTAAGTTTTGCTTCCGCCATCGCGTTGGCGCGGGCAATCCGCTACTTTGGCCTTGGCTATCTGGCCATCCGCTATGGCAAGGACGCCATGCCATTTCTGGCCCACCACAAGCTCGAGGTCACAATCGTGGTGATCCTATTCGTACTCGCCAGTTATGTCTCGTCCCGCCTCATCCTGCGCGATAAACCCGAACCCGCCGCGCATCCAAGTACTTGAGGGTGCCCCATCCTTCGCGAATTGTGCGAAAGGTGGGCTCCGACGATCCAACGTCACACACCCTCTTCTCTCTACTCTGGTTTTTCTCTTCCCGCGTCAAACCAGGCAATCCCGCTCACCGCAGGTGCACTTCTCCCGCCCAGCTAAGCTCTTCACTCACAATCCGCGCCGCCGAATCCATCCAAATCCGCGCCACCACACGATGCCGTGTCTGTTGTTCCGCCACATCCCGCAAATCGCGAATCACCACTTCGTAGCCATCCTCCGTTTTGTCCACAGCGGCGCGCGGAATACTTGCCGCGCTCAGGAATTTGCGCCCCACTGCCGACTGTTGGACGGCCGCCAGCACCGGCGACTCTTCCGGTTTGTGCAGGCAGGTGCTGGATTCCGGGTCGAAGCTGTCCCCGGAGGTGGCCGGAACCTCCACGAGGCAAAGGTACGACTGCGTTTCCACCACTCCGTGCCACGTCAAGAGCGAAAGCGAGTCCGCAAACGTCTCGGCGCGCCGCGGCGATTCCCCGTGATAGGAACGCGGTTCCAGGAGTGCGACGCTGTTGAAGTGCAGCACTCCCCGCGCGCCGACATAAATCACAATCAACACAAGGGCCACCAGCGCACCATTGCGGCCCCGCGGCCTTTTGTCCCTGGCGCCGATTTCCAAGCTGACCAAACGGAAAAACTCCGGCACAACGACTCCACCGAAAAGTAAAACCAAAATCCACGGGTCCACATTGGGCAGCCAGTCGAGGGCAAAGCGCGTCCCACGCATCGGCCACAGCAGCGCGATGCCGCCCGATTGGCAGAAATCGAAGAGGAGATGCGCGATGGCGGCGCAGGATGCCGCTGCCAGAATGCCCTTCCAAGTTTCCCGTCGTTGGCGGTCCAGCCCGTGCGCTATCCACGCGGCGCTAGCGATGATGACCAGCGTGCCCAAAAGGGAATGCGTGAAGGTGCGGCGCCCCGCAAGGTAAGCCGCAGGCCCAAACCACGCGCTGAGCCAATCCACATCGGCGAGCGTGCCGGCAACCAGCATGCCCGCAAGCACCGGCCATCCCCGCCGCGCGAAAAATCCGCGTGCCAAGGCCAGGGAAAGCAGCGCATGCGTGAAAATGTCCACAGTCAGGATTCATGCGGGGAACCGCCGTTGGAGCCGGGCGCGCCCCGCGGCACCAGCAGCTTCAATGCCCGCGGCACAATCGAAAACTCCACCGGCAGCCGCGCGAACGGCTCGCCGTCCAGTTGTGCGTAAACCGGCTTGTCATCCAAAGGCTCGCAGACCAGCGTGTCCGCTTTCCAGAAGTGTACATCTTCTTCTTGGCGCAGGTTGCCCATCCAAAGCGTGGGCAAATAGCTCAAGTAGCGCAAACCACTTTGCGTCGTCAGGACGAGCACCTCAAACTGGTCCCCGAAGAGATCGGCCTGGTCGGTAATCTTGAAGGGGCCGCCGTAATGCTTCGTGCGCCCAACAATGACGAGCGTGCCTTCGATCAGGCGATCGCCTGTGCGCACGCGGAAGCGCGGAAACGTGTACCGCAGAACTTCGCGCGCGCCCTGCCACCAGTACGCCAGGATGCCCACGCGCGCTTTCAGTCCAAGGTCCACGGAGTAGACGATCATGCCGTCAGGGCCGGCTCCGGCAACGCTTAGGAAGTAGCGCTTCTTTTCTGGCTGCTCCAGCGGCGTGGCCAAGCCTAGGGCAATCTCCCGCAATTCCCCGCCAACCAGTTGCCTCGCCGCGCGCGGAATGTCCCACGGCAGCGCCAGTTCCTTGGCCAGGATGTTGGCGGTGCCGCCGGGCAGAAGCGCCAGCGGGACGCGGTGCCCATTCATGTACGTGGCCAGGCCGTTGACGACTTCGTTCAGCGTGCCATCGCCGCCGCAGGTAATCACCAGTTGGCGGCCATCGCGCGCGGCCTGCTGGGCGATTTCCGTGGCGTGGCCGGGACCGGAGGTTTCCGCGAGTTCGGCTTCGATGCCACCGGCCGAAAGAATGCGCCGCGCCTGCTCGATCAGGCGCCGCCGCGCGCGTCCGCCAACCCCGGCATTCGGGTTGTGTATCAACAGCGCATTGTGGAACTGAGTTTCCATGCTCTCCCGTGCGGCAAGCGCGTGCACCATTCTATACGAAGATGAAGAAAAGCGACCGGCGGTGACGCGGCGTGTTCCCTGGCCCGTGCCCCAGAGGAATTGGAGCAAGTGGCGTGCCAAAGGAAAAAAGAATGGCCCGGCATTTGAACCTGACTGATTGCCAGCCAAAGCAGAAGAAGCCAGAAATGGGATGGGAGGTGTCGTGCGCTGAGGCGATGGCGAAGGCGGCGAAGGATGGTGGCGCGGTCAAGAATGAGGCGCTGGTGTCCTAAGTCAGAATTACTTTCCAAATTTCGCAGCCCATCATGACATTCCGAGGGTCCCGCGCTACGCGGGTCCCGAGGAATCTGCTTTTGTTTCAACGCCGCAGAAAAAGCAGATTCCTCGCTTCGCTCGGAATGACACGTTTTATTATTCAATGACTTTGCAACTGGGGACAGCAAATCCGCACAAGAGACTTTGCCGCCACGAGTATCGCTATTGCGTCCTGGACGCCCCGGAAATTTCAGATGCCGCCTTCGCTCGTTTGATGAACCGGCTGAAGGAAATCGAAGCGGACTATACCCGTCTCACGACGCTGGGCCGCTGGCTTTCTCCAGTTCTGCGTTCACCTTGATGTCGCCGCTCGCCAATTTGATGGTCCGTTTCCACGGCTCAAAACCTTTCTTGCTAATAATGACGGTGTGTTCACCGGTGGCCAGGTCAATCGCGGACGGCGTGCTTCCCACAAAGCTCCCATCTACCTCTATGTCAGCGGCCTCGGGGGTAGACCGGATGGATAGCGTCACGTTCGTGTTCTTTGGAGGTTCTGCGGCGGCAACCGGAGCCGCAGCAGCAGCCGGCGACGCCGCAGCTGCTGTGGTCTCATCCACGTTGGGTTTCCCGAGCATCAGGCTGACCTTTTGAATCTCTTTGGGCTTCATGTCCTCAAACTTGATCCAGAAATTTTCGCATTTAGGGAAGCCAAACCCTTTGTGCCATTCGAGTTCGTAATAATAAGTTTGGCCCGCGGCCAAGCTGGCGGTTGAACCCTTGTCTTTATGGCTGTCGTCACTGAAAACGTGAATTCCGGGAGCGACTTCGGTTTGCCAAACATGCCACTGAAAAAGCTCGTGCACGGTTGCGCCATCAATCTGGATGGCGGCCTGTTCCAAACAATGATTAATCGGGACCGGCCTGCCGTAGTGAAAGACCACCTTGGCTTTTGCCGGGGGCTGGTTCGTACCGGTACTGGTTGGAGGAGTTTGAGAGTAGGCGCCAGACGCCCAGATTGTTGCGAACACAACGAGCAGACCAACCACCGTAACAAATAATCTACGCATGGATATGCCTCGTTTCTCCGTCGAATCGATTACTGCTGTATTACCAGAATAACTCTGCGCCTAACGCCTTGCGTTTCACGGCAATAGGCCTTTGTCTTATGCGTTATTGCTGGTTGCAAACCCTCTCTGCCATTCCGAGTGTCGGCGATGTTGGCCGAGACTCTGCCGGGACCCGCGTTTGCATGGGTAAGTTACGGAGACGAAGGGGGCAAAGCCTATATAATACGGGGCGGGTTAAACCGGGCATGGGACCGGGCACGATCCCGACGGGAATGGGGACAGGTGTATCGTGGCCCTACAAAAAGGGCGGGGAAGGCGGCGATGGCCAAGGCGGCACAGGCAAGCAGCGCGGTGAAGAAAGAGGCAGAAGAGCTGCGCGAAAAGCTTCGCTATCACGAGTATCGCTATTACGTCCTGGATGACCCGGAAATTTCCGACGCCGCTTTCGATCGCCTGATGAACCGGCTCAAGGAAATCGAAGCGGCCTATCCCGAACTGGTCACGCCGGATTCACCTTCAGTCCGCGTCGGTGGCACGCCGCGCGAAGGCTTCCAGACCGTTCGCCATGACCGGCCGATGCTCAGCCTGGACAACGCTTTTTCCTATGACGCGCTGCGCGATTGGGACCGCCGCGTGCGCGAAACCAGTGGACGCGAGGACATCGAGTACATCGCCGAGCACAAATTCGATGGCCTGAGCATCTCTTTGCAATACGAAGATGGCGTGCTCGTCCGCGGTGTCACGCGCGGAGACGGCACCACCGGCGAAGACGTTACGCCCAACGTGAAAACCGTGCGCTCCATCCCGCTACGCGTGGAAAGCTCCACGCTAAAAAAGGTCAAGCTGCGCGCCGATTTCGAGGTGCGCGGCGAAATCATGATGACCCGCGAATCCTTTGAAGCGCTGAACCGCCAGCAGGAGCAATCCGGCGGCAAAATCTTTGTCAATCCCCGGAACGCCGCCGCGGGCGCCATTCGCGTTCTGGACCCCACCATCACCGCGCAGCGCCGCCTGGATTTTTTTGCATATTACCTCTTCGTTGACGGGAAAGTGCCCTTTGCCAAGCATTCGGACTCCCTGCAGGTACTCAAGCAATTGAGGTTCCGCGCCAGCGACGATTGGAAGCTGTGCGACGGCATCGCAAAGGTTGAAGAGTACTGCACCGCCTGGGACACCAAGCGCGAGAAGCTGGCCTATGATATCGATGGCGCGGTCATCAAGGTGAACTCGACGCCGCTGCAGAACGAACTGGGATTCACCGCCAAGGCCCCGCGCTGGGCCATTGCCTACAAATACCCCGCGCGCCAGGAAACCACCGTAGTGAACGACATCATCGTGCAGGTGGGCCGCACGGGAACTCTGACGCCGGTGGCGGTGCTGGAGCCGGTGCAGGTGGGCGGCGTCACTGTCAGCCGTTCCACGCTCCACAATATGGACGAGATTGACCGGCTGGGCCTGCAGATTGGCGATACCGTGCTGATCGAGCGTGCCGGCGAGGTCATCCCGCACGTCCTGAAAGTGGTGAAGGAAGGGAAGCCGCGCAAGGCATTTCGCATGCCGAAGGAGTGTCCCGTTTGCGGCAGCGCGATTCACAAGGCCGAAGGAGAAGTGGCGTATCGTTGCGTGAATGCCGCGTGCCCCGCGAAGCTCAAGGAATCGCTGCTCCATTTCGCTGGGCGCCACGCCATGAATATTGACGGGCTGGGCGAGAAGATCGTGGATCAGCTCGTGGAAAAGAAAATGGTCAAGGATGTGGCTGACCTTTATGCGCTGAAACAGGATGAGGTGGCTGAACGGGAGCGCATGGCAGAAAAATCCGCGCAGAATTTATTGGAGGAGATTGCGGCGAGCAAGAAAAATCCGCTCTCGCGCTTGATTTTTGCCCTGGGCATTCAGTTTGTAGGAGAACGTACTGGGCAGCTGCTGGCAGAGCATTTCTCTTCGCTGGAAGATTTTGCCGCCGCCAAAACCGAAGAGCTCGAGAACGTCTCCGAAGTCGGCCCCAAAGTTGCCGCCAGCATCGTGGAGTTTTTCTCCGAGCCCTCGAATCGCAATCTCGTCAAAAAACTCTACAGAGCCGGCGTTCTTCCCACTGCGGAAAAGCGCGAAGTGAAAAGCCAGAAGCTCGCCGGAAAATCCTTTGCCTTCACCGGCGGGTTAGCCAATCGCAGCCGCGAAGAAGCCGGCGAACTCGTCCTCCAGCACGGCGGCAAAGTCTCCGGCTCCGTCAGCAAAAAAACCGACTACGTCGTAGTCGGCACCGACCCCGGCTCCAAATACGAGAAGGCGAAAGAGCTAGGGGTGGCTATTTTGAGCGAAACCGAATTCGAGAAGTTGGTTGGAGTGAAGTGACCTGCCTGTAGTGCTTTGGGTGGAGACGGGGCGGAGATGCGAGTTCAACAAATAACGGAAGCATTGAGGTGGCCGTTCCGCGCCGTTCAACCTGCGGATCGAGGGTCGCTCTACGTCCTGGTGGGATCGATATTTCTTCTTATCGCTCCGCAGCTAGGATTCTGGATTGCATGGCAGCGGGCGGTACTCTACTCCGCTGGCTTCCTGGCCGGCGGTGCCGACGGGTATCCCAGATTCGTGGTTTTGTTGATCAATGTAACCCCGTGGATCATTGCTTTGGCCGGAACGGCAGGATTGTGGATTTGTTTCGCTTCGAGCGGATATTCCGCGCAGCGGTTCCGTCGATGGGTGTATACGCCAGCGACTCTTGGAATTTTACTCAATCTTGCAGTGACTGCATGGTTTGTGCACATTTTTTCTTCCGTGCCTTTTCCACTTGGACAAGATATGTCCATCACATTACGCGACTGGCCGGTCGTGGCCAAGGCATGCGGATTAGGACCTTTGTTTACACTTCTGGGTCTTACGCTGGTTGGGTTAGGAGACACGCGTCTCCGGGCGGGACTGGCGGTGCTACCCATTCACCTGGCTCTAGCCCCCGAATCGCTAGGCACGGCAGAAGAGGAAGCGAAGCTCAATCGGTTTGTCTGGATCATGATTGGACTTCCACTATACTTTTTGCTTCTGGGTAGATTTGCAACCTTCGCAATCGAGTGGATTCTTGAATTTGTATGGAGAGTGATTTCAGGACACAGGGGACTCCTTCCTCAATGGTCCTGGGAGTGGCTCTCGCAATTCTGTTCGGCCGTAGCGCTGTTTGTTGTAGTGTGGTTTGCGGCTGGAAGGGCACTGTTCGATACGGTGCGTCAGGGTGTGCGACTTCCTTCGATTGGAAGCGTTTTTGGGGCATTGGCATTTCCCATCGCGGCGTTCAGTCTAGTTCCATTCTCTAGCTATCTTCTTGACCGGATTCACTGGGCCGCCTTCGACTGGGGGCATATCCCTTCCCCAACGGTGCCCACCTATTTGGGGTGGCCGGATTGGACATTGTTGATTCTCTTCTTGCCAGCCTTTGTAGAGGAACTTGCGTGGCGCGGTTATCTCCAACCCCGTTTTATTCGGCGATACGGCTTGTATCGAGGAATTCTTCTTGTGGGTGTCGTTTGGGCTGCGTTTCACTTTCCTTGGGATTTCCGCTCGCAGATGACACTCTTCCAGGTAGCAATGAAGTTTGCCAGTAGATTTGCAACGACAATTCCTTTCGGGTTCGCACTTGGTTGGATCACTCTTCGTTCAGGATCGATTCTGCCCGCGGCTTTAATGCATGGCTGCCTGAATCTAATCCTCCGTTCGAGCCAGCCCTACCCAACGCCGTGGTGGTTGTCCCTTAGCTTCTGGCTTCTGTTGAGTTGCGCTCTGTTTTACTTCTGGAGTCCGACAACGGAAGCAGAAGCCGGAAAGGAACCCGAATCCGGAAAGGAGCCCGAATCCCTGGCTGGATCGTAGGGCGGTGCACTGAAACTCTTGGTGGTGGAACCGCTTGCAACGGCCCAAGCCGCTGTATAATGGGTGTGGCGGGTGAGCCGGACGATCGCTGGTCTGAACCGCGCAAGCGGCGAGGGCGGGAGGAAAGTCCGGACACCACTTTGCGAATGTACGCTGACCGATCTAAAGATCGGCCACTACACTAGCGAGGAAAACCCTGCGGCCTTCGGGCTGCGGGGATTGGGCATCGCGCCTGGTAACGCCAGGGGACGTTTTTGGTGGCACAGTCATTCCTGACTGTGCTCTCCAACTGCGTCCCGGACAGTGCCACAGAGAATAAACCGCCTGCGAAGCAGCCCGGTGATAGCCCGGAGGAAAACCTTCGGGACATCTTCCAACGGCTACCTTCGCCGGTAAGGGTGAAAAGGTGGGGTAAGAGCCCACCGCCCCGGTGGCAACATCG
>Ga0074046_10000174_pt1 | contig 54196 bp, 48 predicted proteins | sample BogForMeECP23OM3_FD_94441 | JGI IMG/M metagenome (GOLD analysis project Ga0074046, IMG submission 94441) | Bog forest soil microbial communities from Calvert Island, British Columbia, Canada - Bog Forest MetaG ECP23OM3 | ecosystem: Environmental > Terrestrial > Soil > Wetlands ... | reverse complement strand
CGGCTCGCTGATTTCTTAATTGTCTCCTGTCTTTTTGACCACACATCAAAAGAAGGAGACCCTGTACCTTAGATCTTTCGGTCGTCAGTACCGTCTTGTTTTGGATAGGATTTCTACAGAGCACATATTTCAAAAATTTGTATTAATACCAAAATGGATTATGAAACCTGTTATTGATATTGACAACTGTGACGATTCTGATTTCAAAATTTTCAAGGAGCGATTCAATTTTCATAAAAATCTAATATATCGAAACGAAGTGCAATAAGAAAAACTATTTTTCTCACAATTCCCCCTCCCCCTCACTCTTATAAACCCCGGCGCATAATATCTACCCATCAACGACTGTGCATCGTTGAACAATATGTGCTGCACGCCGGAAAAGCAGTACGGCACATGCGCGGGGAGTAGCTAACCCCACTGACAGAATAGTATAGCATACCATAAGCACGACGGAATAAGGGAGTAATATTTTATGATACTGGTACCAGATACAAGCGTCCTTATTGACGGGCGCATAACTTCGATGATAAAGGCCGGTGAATACAAAGGTGCGACAATAATCGTCCCGGAAGCAGTGATCGCTGAACTCGAGGCCCAGGCGAATAACGGGCGCGAGATCGGGTTCTCGGGGCTCAACGAACTCCAGCAGCTCTGCAAGATGGCCGAGGAGAAGACCATCGAGCTCAAGTTCTCCGGCATCAGGCCCTCGCTCGAGCAGGTCAAGCTTGCAAGCGGCGGCGAGATCGACGCGATGATCCGCGGGATCGCAATAGAGAACTCTGCACGCTTCATCACGAGCGACAACGTGCAGGCCGAGGTGGCACGGGCAAAGGGGCTCGATGTCATCTACTTAAAACCCCAGATAACCGATTTTGTCCCGCTCGCCATCGACCAGTTCTTTGACGAGCACACGATTGCGGTGCACCTCAAGGAGCGGATATCGCCGATGGCGAAGAAAGGCTCCATCAGCGACATGAAGCTTGTGAAGATCCGCGACGCACCCACGAGCGAATACGAGCTCCGGATGATGGCGCAGGAGATCCTCGAGCGGGCGAAGCGCGACCCCGACGGCTTCATCGAAGTCGAGAAGCGCGGGATCACGGTCGTGCAGATCGGGTCCATGCGGATCGCGATCGCCCGCAGGCCGTTCTCGGACGGCATGGAGATCACCGCAGTCCGCCCGATCGTGGACGTGACCTTAAAGGACTACACCAAGTCCGATATCATCACAAAGAGGATCACGAGCGATAAGCGGGGCATGCTCATCATCGGCGCCCCCGGTGGCGGCAAGACAACGCTTGCCCAGAGCCTCGCCACATTCCTCTCCGAGAGCGGCTACGTGGTCAAGACCATGGAGTCTCCCCGCGAGCTCCAGGTCCCGGACCAAATCACGCAGTACACGATGCTCGACGGCAGCATGTCCAACACCGCCGACGTCCTCCTGCTCGTCCGGCCCGACTTCGTCATCTTCGACGAGCTCAGGAAGGCCGAGGACTTCTCCGTCTTTGCCGACATGCGCCTCGCAGGCCTCGGCATGGTCGGCGTCATCCACGCAAACGGCGTACAGGACGCGGTCCAGCGGTTCAGTGACCGGGTAGACTTCTCGGTCCTCTCGCAGGTAGTCAACACGATCATCTTCTTAAAACAGGGCGTCATTACCAAGGTCTACGACGTCGGGTTCACCATCAAGGTCCCCGAGGGAATGGGAGCCGAAGTCCACCTCCGGCCCGTCACCACCGTCACCGACCACGAGACCGGCGAGCTCGTTCTCGATATCTTCCGGTACGACGGACAGACCATCGTGATGCCGGTCATGGGCATCACCGCCACGGCACCGGCCCCCGCAGCAGCCCCGCAGGCCCGGTCCTCACCCCAGGTCCAGAACGTGGGCCAGCCGGTTACTGCAGCCCGCGAGCCCATGCGGGCACCGGCAGCCTCCCCTGAACCTGTCTGCCTCAAGGAGAAGGAGGGCAACGAGCGCCCCGGGTGGAAGCTCACCGAAAAGGAGATCCAGCGCGAGATCGGGCGGTACACCGAAGGCTTTGTCGACGTCCAGATGCTCAGCGACACGAAGGCTGTGGTCTATATCGACGACAAGGACGTCCCCGCCGCGATCGGCAAGGGCGGCAAGAACATCTCCGCGATCGTCAACAAGCTCGGTATCGGGATCGATATCAAACCCCGTACGGAGTTCGACCGGCAGCAGCCCCCGCAAAAGGCCGATGAGGAGTACAACCTTGGCGGCGGGATCAAGATCCTGACCGACAAGAAACAGCTCACCATCGTTGCCCCGGGCGAGACCGGCAGGATCGTAGATGTCTTTGCCGGGAAAGAGTACCTCTTCACCGCTACCGTGAACGAGACCGGCGAGATCCACCTTGCCAAGAACTCGAGCATTGCCCAGGAGATGATCAAGCGTTACACGAACAACGAGGTCATCAAGCTGAGGCCGGTATAACCCTTTTTCCGGATGGTGCATTCACGTGAGTCAGTTCGATCTACCAGCGTTTGAAGAAGAAGCGCACGAGAAGTGGGCCCATACCTTTGAGTCCAATCCTTCCCGCCTGGAAAAGTTCTACATCAACGTAGCCTTCCCGTACCCGAGCGGCGCCATGCACGTGGGGCACGGCAGGACCTATATCGTGCCGGACGTGATCGCACGGTTCTGGCGGATGAAGGGGAAGCAGGTGCTCTTCCCGATGGCATTCCATGTCACGGGCGCCCCCGTGGTCGGCATCTCGAAAAGGATCGCAAACAAGGACCCGAAGACGATCCACCTCTACCGCGACCTGTACAAGGTCCCGCAGAACGTGCTCGACGAGTTTGTCGACCCGCTCACGATCGTCCGGCACTTCGCCGCCGAGTACCAGCGGGTCATGACCGCCTGCGGCCTCTCCATTGACTGGCGCCGGCGGTTCATCACCGTAGACCCGACCTACTCGAAGTTCATCGAGTGGCAGTGGAAACACCTCTACGAAGCAGGGCACGTGATCAAGGGCGTCCACCCGGTGCGGTACTGCACGGTGGACGACAACCCGGTCGGCGACCACGACCTCCTCGAGGGCGACAAGGCAGAAGTGATCAGGTTCACGCTCGTCATGTTCCGGTACGGCGATGCATTCATCCCGACCGCCACCCTCCGGCCCGAGACGATCCACGGTGTGACAAATCTCTGGGCAAACCCGGCCGTCACATACGTGAAGGCGCTCGTGGACGGCAAGGCCTGGATCATCTCGAAGGAGGCAGCCGAGAAGCTCGCCCTCCAGGACCACACGGTCGAAATCAAAGAAGAGATCAAAGGAAGCGACCTCGTAGACAGGAAGGTCAGCCACCCGCTCTGCGGCGAGATCACGATCCTGCCGGCAGAGTTCGTGGACCCCGACATGGCGACCGGCATGGTGATGAGCGTCCCTGCCCACGCCCCGTTCGACTACATCGCACTCCGCGACCTCCAGCAGGCCGGGAAGTACACAGAGATCAAGCCGATCCCGCTTATCAAGGTGGAAGGCTACGGCGAGGTCCCAGCCCAGTTCGCGGTCGAGAAGGCCGGCATCGCCAACCAGATGGACAGCCGGATGGATGCCCTCACGCAGGAGATCTACTCCGCGGAGTTCTCCAAAGGCAAGCTCTTCGGGAAGTACGGCGGCAAGCCGGTAAGGGTAGCCCGCGAAGAAGTGGCGGAACTGATGGTGCAGAAGTACGACTCGGCGATCATGTACGAGTTCGACCTCCGCCCCGTGGTCTGCCGCTGCGGCAACAAGGTCAAAGTCAAGATCCTCCACGACCAGTGGTTCCTGAAGTACAGCGATCCCGCGTGGAAGCAGCAGGTCTCCGACCACCTCAGGGACATGACCCTCGTGCCCCCCGAGGTCCGGCTCGAGTTCGACCGCACGGTCGACTGGCTCAAGGACTGGGCCTGCACCCGTCGTGTCGGTCTTGGGACCCGGTTCCCGTGGGACAAGGCACAGCTGATCGAGCCGCTCTCGGACTCGACCGTCTACATGGCGTACTACACGATCGCCCACAGGATCCGGGAGATCGACTCAAAGCTCCTCACCCCCGAAGTCTTCGATTATGTCTTCCTCGGGAAGAAGTCGCCCGACCTCCCCGAGAAGAAGAAGCTCGATGCAATGCGGGAAGAGTTCCTCTACTGGTACCCGTACGACTTCCGGTTCTCGGCAAAGGACCTGATCTCCAACCACCTGACCTTCCAGCTCTTCCACCATGTGACCATATTCCAAAAGGACAAACTCCCAAAGGGCATGGTCGTCTTCGGCATGGGCCTCCTGAACGGGGCAAAGATGTCCTCCTCGAAAGGCAATGTCTTCCTCCTCGAGGATGCCGTGCAGGAATTCGGGGCCGACACCGTCAGGATGTTCCTGATGGGAAGTGCCGAGCCGTGGCAGGACTTTGACTGGCGGAACGAGCTCGTCCTGTCGACAAAGAAACAGATCGAGCGGTTCTACAACACGGTCATGGAGATCAAGGACGCGACCGGCGAGCCGCACGACATTGACCGCTGGCTCGCGAGCCGGCTCCAGTCGCACATAGCAAAGACCACCGAGGCGCTGGAGAACTTCCAGACCCGGCAGGCCCTCCAGGAGGCCTACTTCGGGATCGAGAACGACCTGAAGTGGTACCGCCGGCGCCTGCCGAAAGACTGCGATGGCAGCAGGGAACTGCACGAACTCTGCTCTTCCTGGGTCCGTCTCCTCTCCCCGTTCATCCCGTTCACGGGCGAACACCTCTGGAAGGAACTTGCGGGCGAAGGACTCGTCTCATTCGCCCCCTGGCCGGTGGCAGACGACCAGCTGGTCAACGAGAAGGCCGAACTTGCCGAGGAACTCCTCGCCCGCACGGTCGAGGACATCGAGTCGATCCGGAAGCTCATCTCGCTGACGCCCAAGTCCATCACCATCGCACTCGCCCCCGAATGGAAGCACGAGATCTTCCGCACGATCGCCCATGCAGAGGACCGGAACACCGTGATCAAGGAGATCATGAAGGACGAGAACATGCGCAAACGCGGCAAGGACGCAACCGATACGGCGAAGCAGTGCACCACCCTCATCCACCGCCTGCCCCCCTACGTGGTCGACCCGCTGGTCCACAACCCGATCAACGAGCAGGAGGTCTTCGAATCGGCCCGGGCCTTCCTCGAACAGGAGTTCGGCGTGACGGTCCACATTGCCGGGGCAGAGTCAAGCGGCCACGTGAAGGCACTGACAGCACTGCCGTTCAAGCCGGCGATCATTATTGAATAATCTCTTTCTTTTTTGCAGCCGGCAGAACCCGGCGCTGACTGCTGCACCTGCCACTACCGTATCAGAGATACGGGACACACCGGGGTTTGAAGCGATTGCCGGCCTTTCTGCACTTGGGGCAGTAATCCTGGTGCGAAAAATTATGCACTTCCATTAGTATAACCGCGGGGTTCCGTAAACGAGATAAGCCGGCGCATGATACGCTTCTCGGATAATACATGCACACAGGTTCCCGGATACATCTCTTCGCATCGGCCCTGCTCCTTGCCGCCTGCCTCATCGGCACCGTGTCCGGGATCAGCCTGGGCGTGGACTGGAAACAGGCCCCGCCCACCACCAGCCCGTTTGCCGGTGTCGCGATCTCTTCTGACGGCAATACCGTCTACGGCGGGGGTAACCAGATGCTCGTACGGAGCTGGGACGGGAGCAGCAACTGGGGAGGCAGGTCCGGCTTCGTGGCAGCGATGAGCGCAGACGGGAGCCACGTAGTCTCCACGCTCGGTAACAGCATTGTCCTGCTCGACAACACCGGGGTAGTGGACTGGACCCGGAGCATGGGGGCACCCTGCACAGCAGTTGCCATCTCTTCCAACGGGTCATTCGTGGTCTCGGCCGACGAACAGGGGAACATGATCTCCTGGTCGGCGGACGGGGAGTTCTGGGGGCGGAATATCACTTCCACGGCAAAGAGGATCGCCATCGCACCGACCGGCGACCTTGTTGTCGCAACAACGGACAGTGGCCTGCAGTTCTATACGCCCGCCCTCGACCCGGTCTGGACCGACAGCCGTTCCGGCAGCCTCGATGATTTTATCGTCATCTCATCGGACGGCTCCACGATCATCACGGCTGGCGGCACCCGGCTCTCGTCCCACACGAACACCGGTGTACTCAACTGGCAGGTGAACGTGGCAAAGGACGCGATCACGGATATTGCCGCAAATGACGACTGCTCGATCATCCTCGTAGCAAGCAAGGACAACAGCGTCCGGGCCGTTGACCGGTACGGCACGGTACACTGGACCTTCGACACCGGGCAGTGGGCGAACGCGGTCAGTGCCTCCAGCGACGGTTCGGTAATCGGGGTCGGCTCCAATGACGGGACAATCTTCGTACTCGACCACGGTGGCGACCTGCTGACCAAGCGGAGTTCGGGCACCGCCATCCAGCCACGGTCGCTCGCCGTCAGCAGGGACGGCTCACGGATTGCGGCTGCCGACCAGTACGACCTGTACGGGTATACGCTGCTTGGGAATTCTCCCGGTAGCAGCGGATCGGATACCACCTATATCGAGGCCGGGCTGAACCCGGTCAAAACGACCGCTCCGCCATCGCCCTCAGCAACGGTGACCACACCTGCAGAGGGTCCCAACGGAGCCGGACCACAGACGACAACCGAGCCGGCACCGGCGACCACCCGGAAATCGCCTGCCGAACCCTGGCTTATCGTCCCCGCCGCAGCGGCAGCCCTCTGGCTGGCGGGGAAACGCTGAACAATTTTTTTCCAACCGGCCGTGATAAATTAAGAGATACATCAGGAACAAATCCGGGACATCCACCTGCTCCGGGCCAGCACCCGGTTCTGGGAGATTTTTTGTTTTGTATTCCGTTTTATGATAATCGCGGGAGTGAACATGATGGAATATCGCAGGTACGTGGTATTCAATCTCATCAGTCAGGCAATCTTGTGCGGGACGCGTGGCACTCGGATATTATATCGGGAGCATAGCCATTATCGACCAGTACCCCGATAACCTCACGGACCTCTTTATCATCGTCATGGCAGTCGCAATCACTGTCACGCTCACCCATGTTTGTCCGCGATTACGTGAAACGAAAACGGGGCAATGTACCGGAAAAATAAAATCCCGGAATTGTTGAATGCGAAATTGATTAAAAAAACACCGGGATTCCGGGATGATGCCGGGTCTCCCCATTCCGGCCGGATACGGTTTCCTGCCCGTGAATGGCAGGGGCTTATTCCCCGGGAGTGCTCTTTGCCCGCTTCACCCTCTCCTTTGTGGAGAAGCCGGTGATGGCATCGAGGAACTTCCGGAACCGCTTATTGGTGTCGATGATCGCATCATCGGCGGCAGTCAAATCAGATTCGGTATCGATGATGACGGTCTTCCCGTCCGGCCCGGGATTGACATCCAGCCGCTTGAGCGCACCGAATGCGATCCGGTAGCCCATTGCCGTCTTCTCCGGCTCCCTGCCGAAATGGTTTTTCAGTTCTGCTGCGGCCCGCGTATCGAGGTCCTTGGTCAGCCCGCGTTTGATGGGATACTCTTGCATAATACTTTTTTAGTAGTGGGTGTATGTTAATCTAATGACGGCAGATACTCCGGAACGATACGATCAGATCCTCGCCCGGCTGGATATGGTCCATGAGGACCTCACGAGAATCCAGCCGAACAGGGACCTCAATATCTTTTCTAAACCACTTCCCGCAAACGGTGCAGTCCTCATGGGCTTCCCGGGCAGCGGCCTTGTCGGTACCATCGCGCTCCAGTACATGGTAGACCAGCTCGGGTTCGAACAGATCGGGTCGATGACCTCCCGGTACTTCCCGCCCCTCGCAATGATGAACAAGGGACTCATCAACGATCCCGTGCGTATCTATGCAAAGGACATCAGCGGTATGAATATCGCGGCGGTTGTGGCCGACATCCCTATCGCCCCCCCGATCTGTTACGAGATCTCGAACGCCCTGATCGGCTGGCTTGAGCAGTTCAGGCCAAAGGAAGTCCTGACAATCGCCGGCATCGTCACTAACGAATCCGAGAAACGGGTCTTCGGTGTGGCAACCACTCCTGACGCGCTTACCCGGATCCAGGACCACACGCTCGTCCTGCCGATAGGCAGCATCTCGGGCATCGCCTCGAGCATCCTTACGGAGTGCAAGTCGCGTAACATCCCCGCGTACGGTCTTCTCGGCGAGACGATCAATGCCCCGGACCCCCGGTCCTCGGCGGCAACGATCGAGGTGCTCAACAAGATGTTCAACCTTGCGCTTGACATCCAGCCGCTGATCGAACAGGCAGTAGAGATCGAACAGACCATGGGCAAGCTGGCGGAAGAAGTCCAGCAGTCGGCAGATACGAGCCCGAAGAAAGACCTGCCTATGTACGGGTGACTTTAATGAGATGCGCCGCGTTAACCGGTATCTCCCCGGAACTGATCAAAGACCTGAAGTCCGGCAGGCCACGGACGATCGAGCTCCAGAGCACCCACAATATCGTCACCATCGCCTCGATCGAACCGGGTCCTGACACCCACATCTTCATGACCTCCGTTGATATTGAAGACCTCTCGGCAGGCGATCCCGGGATCTGCGTCTACCTCGTCTCCACAAGCCTCTCGATGAAACGGATCGTGGAGTTCTCCCGCGGGATGTATTACGAGGAGCGGGAACGGATGTCTGCCCGGGTTCAGGTCAGGTACTGTGCTGCATCCACCGTCAAGGAAGTATTCTTCGAAAGCCTGACAAAGCCTACCGAAGTGGAAGTCTTAAAATCCTCCTGCTATCACGCAGGATAAAAACAGTTTTCTCCCCGGGTCTGCCGGGTCATTTTCTCATCACGAGGATGGCAATCCCGACCGCCCCGATGATCGCCAGCGGCCCCACCGGCGAGGCAGGTGTCGGCGTGGCGCTTGGCCAGGGCGTGGGCGTGGGTTTCAGGGTTCTCTTCACGGTCGGGACCGGGGTGTAGGTGGTGGGGGCCGGTATCGCTGTGGCGGTTGTTGCCGTGGCTAACACAGCCAGATTTCCATAGACCGTGGTTTGGTTGCCCGCAGTAACAGTCACCGTGCCGGTATAGGGATGGTACCCGCTCTTCTCCATCAGGACCTGGTAACCTCCCGGGGTCACGTTGTACAAGGTGAATGTAGTGGTCCCTGCGAGAGTATTGTTCAGGTATACGCTGGCACCGGACGGGCTGGACTGTAAATAGATGCTGCCATTTACTGCCGATGAAAGGGAGTTGATGGTGAACGTAGGGCTGCATATGATACTTGCTTCAGTCCCATCGGGCAGGACACACACGTTATAGCTCCCCAGGATTGCCTGGTTCAGGTTGAACGTCCCTGTGATCTGGGTTGAAGTCGTCGCTGTTACTGCACCGGCAATGTAATTGCCACTCCGGTAAATCCGGATTTTTGCAGCATTTACAACAAAACCGGTTCCTGCTATTGTTGTTGATACCGTGGTATTGACTGTCCCGCTTGTGGGAGAGATCGAGACTACGGTCGCTCCGGTCGCATTACTTACCGTAAACGTACCGGTCACGGTACCCCCGTCCGGGTTCAGGATCACGAGATTCCACGAACCGGGAGTAATTCCGTTCAGGTTAAAATTCCTGTTCAGGGCAGTGGCAGTATCCGTGCCGATAACTGAACCGGTAACGGCCGACTGCCCGGTTTTTGCCAGGGTAACGGCGGGTCCGCTAAAACCAGTCCCGGCAATAACAATGGTCTGCGACCCGCTGTTTGTCGCGCCTGCCGGGGATATACTGGAAATGGCTGGTGTCGATGCGGTGCCGGTCGCTGTAAACGTAACCGGAGTCAGCGACCCGGTTGTTGCTGTCATTGCGTTGTTGTTGTTTCCGGCAACTGTGCCCAGCGTCCAGCCAACGGAAGCTATCCCATTCGAACCGGTTGTTACCGAAGAAGCCGTTACAGAACCTCCACCGGAAGTTACAACGAAACTGACAATTGCACCACTAACGGGGGTTATTATATGCATCCTGCACAAGGACTTTTGGCGAAATGGCAACCGCGGTTCCCACAGTGGCTGATTGGCCATTTCCGGCGTTCATTACGATCTGGTTTACAGGTCCCGCCACGGGCGTGATGGCTCCGCTGGTTCCTGTTGTTGCGCCTGCATCAGTTCCTGTAACTGTATACGCTGTGCCAGCCACAGTTGGTGTAAATATCACCGTAGCTATACCATTTGAATTAGTGGAGCTGCTCGCCAGCGAAAAACTGCCCCCAGTACCAGTATTTGACCAGGTAACGACATTTCCTCCGGTCGTATTCGCCACGCCGGTATCTGAACTCAGTTGCGCTGATATGGTTACGCCTGCCCCTGTTACAGGAGAGTAAGAACTCGACGTCACTACATACATGTCCGCCGCCACCGGGACAACCAGAAGCACCGCAGAGAGGATAAGTGCTATCACCAGAAGAATAAAATTTTGTTTCGTCATGAGATACACCCGGATAATATTACTCATTTATTCAAACAGAATATAGAAAATTGAAATCCATATCAGATATATTTTTTGAAATTTATTCGATACATCTCCAAACCCATTGCGTTCCCCATTCATTTATCATTCTGCACCCGTAATCTCACATGCACGTGATAGTACTGTGCCTGACAATAAGAGATTCCCTGCAACTATTTCCACCTGGATTGCCGTGCCCTGTATCGCTATCCTTGCAGCAGCCTTGGTCTTCACCGCTTTCCCGGCCTATGCCGGAGCAGGCGTGGCGACGGAATATACGACAGGTACCGGATCGCCTGCCATCGCAATGCCGGCCGGGGTCTGCCCGTCGGCACTTCTGTCACAGCCTGCCATTGAAGTCGTGCCGATCTCCCGTGCGCAGGAAACCCTGGTTATGAGCCGGCCGCAGGCTGATGACCGGGTGCAATACACGGACCGGGGATTTCCCGAACCGGTCGAGGCGTCCATCGCGTGGTGGATGTCACCGGGGTTTATGGACAACACCACCGAATTCCGGGGATACGAGCGGAGAACACCGGAAGGAAAATCTGCATATCCCAAAGAGCATCGGATTTTCTTTGCGTTCATCGAACACGGGCTGGACAGCGCGGAATCTGTCTCCACCCTCAGGCACGATATGATCCTGTTCCGGGGCATCAGCCCGAACGTGGCCGGGACGGTCATGAACACCTCGGAGTACCGGGAGCCCGCGTTCGCATCGACGTCCTATGATATCAGCCTGAGTCTGGATGCGTTTGGCGTACGGAGTCCCGACGGGTACCGGAACGTGCTCGTTCTTTCACGCCAGCCGGGCGACCACGCACTCTACATCAACGAGGATGAGCGGGAGTACCTGCTCCCCCGGGGTATGGACTGGTCAGTAGTGAAGGCGGAGAACGTAGATAACCTGAGCGTGGATGCGGATTTCCCCCTCCACAACCGCACCACCGGGACTGCATCGTTCGATCATGTCAGGCTGATCTTTATCCGGGAACAGCCCTGTGCCTGAACGGACAGGGATCCGGGCCGGAACCATCAACACTTTTTATATCCCCGGGGGGTGAATCTGACTGTACTGATATCATGGGCGGAAACGGTCTTCTGGAACAGGTAAGGGCATACGGGATCAAAGACTGGGCACAGGTCGTCTTCATGATCCTGATCTGCGCAGCCGGCGGATACCTGATCATCTACAGCGTCTACATGATGACCGTCAACCATGAACCCGGCCTGTTCATGTTCTCTATCGCGATGTTCGGCGTGGGGTGCACGGCGATCTGGTTCGGCCTCTCCCATGCTGAAATCCAGTCAACTGAGGAGAAACTTGAGAGTATCGCAAAACGGCTCGACCGGATCATCGACCGGATCGAGCAGAAATAACCGTCACCAGCAATCTGTTTTTTCGTGCCAGCCCGAAAGGAAGCAGATTAATTATCCGCGAGAGCGAATGTTACTGGCACACGTGGGTCTGTGGCTTAGCCTGGACATAGCGCCGGGCTTCTAACCCGGATGTCGGGGGTTCGAATCCCCCCAGGCCCGTTTTCCCGTTTTTTCCTGAAGGTATTGTACACAGGTATCCCGGTTATTCCCCGGATACAGCCAGCCGGTCCTGCACATGAGGGCCACATTCCCCCCACGGGGCAAAGGGCGTCAAAAAACAAATCCCGTCAATCAGGCCGGGCTTTTACGATCTGCTAAAAAAGGTTACAGGTGGCCCTGCTCATCTTCCGGCTGCCCGTCCATGGGCTTTTGCAGGATCTGGACATCTGCGATGTTGTGCTGGCGCAGTGCGAGCTTCTTTGCCTTGAAGATGTTCTTGCCATCCTTACCTATCGCGATGCCGCGGTCCTCGTCCCGGACTTCCACGGTCGCGGTCTGCGCATCCGGTTCGCCTTCGAACAGGATGGAGGTGACCTGGGCCGGGAGGAAGCAGTTCTTAAGGAACTGTTCTGCATTGCTGTTGTATTCCACGACCTCGATCTTCTTGCCCATTACTTCTGATGCCTTCTTGATCGAGGCGCCTTTCTTGCCGATTGCAAGTCCCATGTCACCAGGGTTGATCACGAAGATGAGTCTGCCGTTGCGATCGTCCACGACGCAGTCGCGGCTCCCCGCGCCGGTCAGGCTCTCGAACTGGGAGATGAGGCGCATGCAGTCTTCGGTCAGTTTCACTTCTACCATGTGATGCCCTCTGTTCAGGCCCTCTTGAGGGAGAGAATATCTGACTCGCCCGGGCTGACAATGGCAAGCGTGCTGACCATGAATGGCTTACCGCAGGCCTTGCCGAGCGCCACGCTCGAGCCTTCGAAGGTGTGGATGAAGAGGTTCTCGTAAGCGGTAAGTTTTGCAGTGAAGGCCGAAGGGCAGTTACCTGCCACGACGACGATCTGGGCCTTGCCCTCTTTTATGCACTTTTCCGTATTGTTCTGGCCAAGAATTACATTACCGGTCTTGATTGCCCGTCTGAGTGAAGCATTAAAATCCATGTACAATTCCTCGTAAGTTTTTCCAAAGTGTCTAATTGTCGTGTTGTCTGACTGCGATCAATTTCACATCGCCGGTGCCGAGCTGGATCGGCTGGCCGACGATGACGTTCTCGGTCACGCCGCTCAGTTCATCAACTTCATTTGCGACGGCCGCATCGAGCAGGTGGTTGACAGTCACTTCGAACGCTGCCCGCGAGAGGACGCTCTCCTTCTCGCCGGCAATGCCGTGGCGGCCGATCTGCTTGACTTCGCCTTCCATGCACATCATGTCCGAGACAAGCATGAGGTGCCGGACATCAACGAGGATACCCTGCTCATTGAGCGTGGAGACCGCTTCGTGGATGACGGCATTTCTCGCTGCCTCGATACCGAGGACCTGCGCAATCTCACTGATGTTGTTGGTGCGGGTCCTGGTGGTGTCAACGCCAACTACATCAAATACGTCCTTAAGATTGGACCCTTCAGTATAAAGTATATACTCCCCGGTCTCCTTCCTGACGACCACCCGGAGGATGTCGTCAATGCCCTGCACGATCACGTTCCTGACGTGTTCAGCGAGCTGGAAGAGGTTCTGGTAACTCTCCTTGTCCTTGGGGGAGAAGATGATGGTCGCGTTTTCCTCGTCGATCTCGTGCTCGAAGTCCCGGTAGTGCCTGCGGTCGCGGATCTTCTTGGGAGCCGCTTCCATGATCTCCATGGGCGAGATCTTGCGCTTGTCGCAGACCTTGGTGTTCAGGTGCACGACCACGTGCATGTTCTCCATGTCCGTGGTGATGTCGCCGAACTCGTGGAGCGGGGCGGCCTCGATCTGCCAGCTGACTTCCCGGGCCTTGTCCCGGTCAACACCGAACTCGGGCTCGAGATACACGGTCATCGTCGGGGTGCTCGGCTCTTTTCTCGCGTCCATGATCTCGATGAGACGCGGGAGACCGAGGGTAACGTTGATCTCGGCGACACCCGCATAGTGGAACGTACGCATCGTCATCTGTGTGCCGGGCTCACCGATGGACTGCGCCGCAATGATACCCACCGCTTCACAGGCTTCGATCCGGGTGCTCTGGTACTCGGCGAGGACCCGTTCGAGGATCTGCTTGAACTGGGTATCGGTGATCTCCTTTTCGGCAAGGAACTTCCGGAGCTGCTCTTTTGTCTTGGGAGGGAGGGCTGCTGCCTCGACCTTCTTGTCGTACTTATCTGCGAGAGGCATTTCAGCACTCCTCCTTGAGGATACTCTCTACGATACCCTTCACATCCACCGGGTCACCGAACGCGCTCTTCGTCGGGTCGGTGCCGTCTTCGCCGTACTCGAACTGGATGATCCTGCCGCCGGTAGAACGGACCGTGCCGTCGTACGCGACCTTGAGGTCCTGCAGCGCATTGATCATACGGCGCTGGAGGTACCCGCTCTGGGATGTACGGACTGCAGTGTCGACGAGACCTTCACGGCCACCGATTGCGTGGAAGAAGAACTCGGTCGGGTTGAGGCCGCCTTTGTAGCTGTGCTGGATGAACCCGTGGGCATCCGAGCCCCGGTCACCCTTCTTGAAGTGCGGGAGGGTCCGGTCGTCATAACCACGGACGATACGCTCACCACGGACGGACTGCTGGCCGATACAACCGGCCATCTGGGTCAGGTTCAGCATAGAACCACGGGCACCGGAGACTGCCATCACGACAGCGCTGTTCCCGAGACCGAGGTGCCGGCCTGCAATCTGACCGGTCTGGTCCCGGGCTTTCCCCAGCACCTGCATGATCTGCATCTCAAGGGTCTCCTCGACCGTTCGCCCGGGCATCGGTTCGAGCTGGCCGTCCTCGTAGATCTTGATACGGCGTGTGACATCGAGTGCTGCTGTATTCAGCACTTCATCGATCTGGCCGTACTCGGTCTTGGAGAGGTCTTCGTCATCGATACCGAACGAGAAGCCGTCGAACATGATCGCACGGATCGAGAGCTTGGTCGAGTCATCGATGAACTTTGTCGCCCGCTTCATACCCTGCTGGCGGATGATGCGGTTGACGATCTGGCCGTCGAATGCGCCGATCGCCTTCTTATCGATGGTCCCGACTTCGAGCTTGCCGTCGATGATGCGCACGTACGCATCCCGTTCGCAGACCTCTTTCTTGCAGACATCGCAGTTCTGGCAGGAGCTGGCCTTGAAGACCATGTTGAGGTGCTCGGGGAGGATCTGGGAGAAGACCTGCTTGTTGCTCCAGTACTCCTTACCGTCCTCCACCTTGCCAGGCGCAGGCATCCGCTCAATGCCGGTGTACCGCATCAGGTAGAGGGCCTCTTCCTTCGTGAACCAGCGCAGGTCGTGCGTCAGCATGAAGATACCCGAGACGTGGTCATGGATACCACCGATGATCGGGCCGCCGAAACGCGGGGAGAGGATGTTCTCCTGCACAGCGATGAGGATGGTTGCCTCGGCCCGAGCCTCTTCGGTCTGCGGCACGTGCATGTTCATCTCATCGCCATCGAAGTCAGCGTTGTAGGGCGGGCAGACTGCCGGGTTGAGCCGGAACGTCCTGCCTTCCATCACCTTGACGCGGTGTGCCATGATGCTCATCCGGTGCAGCGATGGCTGACGGTTGAAGAGCACCACATCGCTGTCGCGGAGCTGGCGTTCGACCGTGTAGCCGGGCTCGATCATGTCGGCGACCGTGTCCAGGTTCCCGTCAGCAAGCCGAAGCCTGCGGTTGTCGGGCCGGATCACGTAATTCGCGCCGCACGGGGAGTTGACGTCCGGCCGGACCGGGCCGGTCCTGACGATCTGCCTGAGTTCCTCGATGTTGTAGGTGGTGACCCGGACCGGTATTGTCATCTCGTTTGCCACGGCACGCGGAACACCGACCTGCGTGACAGAGAGGTTCGGGTCGGGCGAGATCACGGTACGGGACGAGAAGTTCACACGCTTACCCGAGAGCGAGCCACGGAAACGACCGTCCTTACCCTTCAGGCGCTGCGAGAGAGTCTTTAAGGGACGGCCGCTGCGGTGGCGTGCGGGCGGGCACCCTGCCACTTCATTGTCGAGATAGGTGGTGACGTGGTACTGCAGGAGTTCCCAGAGATCCTCGATGATCAGCTGGGGGGCTCCTGCGTCCTGGTTCTCCTTGAACCGCTGGTTGATACGGATGATATCCACGAGCTTGTGGGTCAGGTCGTCTTCCGAGCGCTGGCCGTTCTCGAGGATGATAGATGGGCGCATTGTGACCGGCGGGACCGGGAGCACGGTGAGGATCGTCCATTCGGGGCGGGCGACGTCAGGGTTGATACCGAGCGGGATTAAGTCCTCGTTTGGGATCTTCTCCATCCGTGCGCGGATGTCTGCGGGGGTGAGCTTGTGCTCCACCTTCTTGCCGTCCTCGACCATGACTTCAGAGAACGTTGTCGGCTTCTCGAAGTTGATCTTGAGCTGCTGTTCGCCGCAGTGAGGGCAGACGCGCTCCTTCTTGACGTCCTTCTCTGAGAGCAGGTCGCCGGTCTGGTCGTCTTCCGTACCGACTACCTTCTCAACTTCCTCAGGACTCAGGAGCACACGGCCGCAGGCGCGGCAGGTGACACGCAGGAGTTTCCTGATGAGCCTTGTATATCCGACATGGATGACAGGCTTGGCAAGCTCGATGTGGCCGAAGTGCCCGGGGCACTCGCTCGCCTTCTGGTCGCAGGTCTTGCACCGGAGACCGGGGTCGATGACACCGAGGTTTAAGTCCATGAGACCCTGGGGGTAAGGGAACCCGTCGTCATCGTAGGTGTCTGCCCAGATGATCTTCCGGACACTCATCTCACGGATCTCTTTGGGAGATAACAGGCCGAACTCAATCTGTCCGATTCGTTTTGGGGATGGCATGTTACACCACGTCCTGTAATTTCAGTCTTGGGGCAATGCCCATGCTCTTCATCTCGTCCAGCAGGAGCTTGAACGCGTAACTCATCTCGACCGAGTAGATATCGGTCTCGTTGCCGCAGGCAAGGCAGCGGGTCATGTTGCGTTTCCTGTCGAGCATGGCAACCATGCCGCAGTGTGCGCACACATATTCGTTCACCTTGTCCGACTCGTCGAGCAGGCGTTCCTTGAGTGCCATGGCGGCGCCGTGGCCGATCATGACATCCCGCTCCATCTCACCGAACCGGAGACCGCCTTCACGGGCACGTCCCTCAGTAGGCTGGCGGGTCAGGACCTGCACCGGCCCGCGGGACCGGGCATGCATCTTGGACGATACCATGTGGTAGAGTTTCTGGTAGTAGATCACGCCGATGTAGACATCGGCCTTGAACTGTTTCCCGGTGATACCGTCATACATGATCTCCCGGCCGTTGTGGGAGAAGCCGAGTTTCTTTAACGAGGCCCGGATATTGGCTTCGCTCTCGCCACCGAATGCCGTGCCGTTGATTCGCCGGCCTTCGAGCGACCCGACCTTGCCGCCGATCATCTCGAGCATGTGCCCGATGGTCATACGGCTCGGGATCGCGTGCGGGTTGATGACGAGGTCAGGCATGAGGCCGCTCTCGGTGAAGGGCATGTCTTCCTGGTGGGCGATAAGACCCACGACACCCTTCTGCCCGTGCCGGGACGCGAACTTGTCGCCGACTTCCGGGACACGCAGGTCGCGGGTCCGGACTTTCACGAGCCGGGAGCTGTTCTCGCCTTCGGTGATGATGACGGTATCGACAATGCCGTGCTCGTTGCTGCGCATCGTGACAGAGGTGTCGCGGCGCTTTTCAACAGCAATGAGTTCTCCTGAGGGTTCCTCAAGGAACCGCGGCGGGGAGGTCTTGCCGATCAGCGCATCTTTCTCGGCAACGACCGTCTCGGGGTTGATGACACCGTCCTCGTCAAGGTTCTTGTACGCGTCGGCACCGTGTGCCCCGGCCACATCTTCATCGGGGACTTCTATGCGGTCGATCTGGCCGCCGGGATACCGGCGCTCTTCGCCTTCATAGGTCCTGAAGAAGTGGGAGCGGCCAAGGCCGCGCTCGATCGAGGCCTTGTTGAAGATGAGCGCATCTTCAATATTGTAGCCTTCGTAACTGAGGATCGCGACCACGAAGTTCTGGCCTGCGGGCCGGTCATCGGAGCCGATCAGTTCAGATGTCTGGGTATGGGTGAGCGGTTTCTGCACATAATGGAGCAGGTGGCCACGGGTGTCCGGGCGCAGCTTCATGTTCGCTGCGCCGAAACCGAGCGCCTGCTTGACCATCCCTGCACCCATCGTGACACGGGGACTTGCATTGTGCTCGGGGAACGGGACATGGGCCGCACCGATACCAAGGATCAGGGAGGGGTCGATCTCGAGGTGGGTGTGCTCGGGACTCAGTTTTGAGAAGTCCATGGCGATGAGGAGGTCTTCCTCCTCTTCTGCATCGATGAATTCGATCATGCCGCGCTGGACAAACCAGCTCATGTCGACTTCCTTCTTCTCGAGCTTCCTGAGATCCTCGTCCGTGATGAGCGGTTCGCCGTTCTTTAAGACGATGAGCGGGCGGCGGGCGCGGCCGCGATCAGTCAGGATCACGACATCGCCGTTGTACTCCTTGTGGGAGACGTTCACTTCCGGCGAGAGTGCTCCCTGCCGGCGCATGCTGCGGATATTTGTTACGAGTGCCTTGGGGTCATCGACAAGGCCGATGAGTGCACCGTCTACAAACACGCGTGATTTCTTCATTATGACTCCCCCCGGATGTGTTCGACACCCAGATTGTGCAGGATCTTCATGATCTCTTCTTCGTTGTCGACACCTTTGCTGATCTCCACCATCTGGGCGAAGTTCTTCACGAGACCACAATTCGGTCCTTCGGGGGTCTCGCTCGGGCAGATCCGGCCCCACTGGGTCGGGTGCAGGTCACGGGCCTCGAAGTGCGGCTGCGAGCGGGAGAGCGGGGAGATCACGCGGCGGAGGTGCGAAAGCACGGCCATGTGGTCTACCCGGTCGAGCAGCTGCGAGACACCGGTCCTTCCTCCCACCCAGTTACCGGTGGCAAGCGGGTGGAGGAGGCGCTCAGTGAGCACATCTGCGCGCACGGCGGTCGCAATCGAGAGATCGCGGTGGCGCATGCTGGCGCGTTCGAGCTGGTACTTGATATCACGGGTGAGCCGGTTGAGGGAGATACGGAAGAGGTCCTCCATCAGGTCGCCGGCGAGTTTCAGACGCTTGTTCGAGTAATGGTCCTTGTCGTCGATCCTGCGCTTGTTCAGGACAAGATCGAAACATGCCTCTGCCATGCGGCCGAGGAAGTGGGCCTTCGCGAGCCGGACCGAGAGGACTGCTTCCTGGTAACCCTCGTCTCCTTCCTTGAGGCTTGCCGGCATCGAGTAGTTGAGATGCGGCAGGAGGTAGTTGTCCAGCACGAACTCTGCGCGCTTGCGCTGGTAGTCCCGCGTCTGGTTCGGCGCGAGCTTCTTGCCTACGTACATGATACCGCCCTCGACGGAATCGCACTCGCTCTCTTCCAGGTTCTGCATCATGAACGTGAGGATGTCCTCGTCCGTGGATACGGCGTTCACAACTTCCTGGTCGTTCGTCATGCCCAGTGCCCGCATCAGGTCAGCGAACTTCAGGTGGCCTGCTACGGACGGGAACGAGACCTCGAGCAGGTTCTTCTTGTTCCGCTCGACAACCACAAGTGCACGGTACCCGCGGAACTGCGAGAACACCTTTGCAACATAGATCCGCTCGTTGTACCGCTCGGTAAACTCGGTCATGATCTTGTTGGACGCGAGGTCTTCTAAGGTCATGAGCACGCGCTCTGTACCGTTCACGATGAAGTAACCGCCTGCGTCAAATGCATCCTCGCCATGGGAGACACGCTGGGCGTCATCCATGCCATAGAGGTTGCAGGCAAGCGACCCGACCATGATCGGGAGCTGCCCGATGGTCGTAACAATTGGTTCCTGCCGGTCATCGCCGTGCACGAGCGTCAGCCCGAGCTGGATCGGGGCCGCGTACGTGAGGTTGCGGAGCCGGGCTTCGCAGGGATACAGTTCTCCCTGCGAGCCGTCCGCTTCCCGCACGAGCGGTTTTTTCACTTCGATCGTGCCCAGTTCAACCCAGACCGGATCGTTGTTCTTGCCCCGGTTCTCGATGTCGGTCTCGATAACCCGCTGTTCGTTGACCACTTTCTGGAGATTATGCTTTAGGAAATAATTGAAAGAGTCAAGCTGGTGGCGCGCAACATGCTCCCGTGAAAAATATGCCCTCGATAAGATGCTTCTGTCAATCAGACTGACCAACCCCGGAATTACTTCTTTGGTCTCTTGACCACGAGACGGAATGCCTCGGCCCTGCCGGCGGTATGACTCGCCCGGATAATTCGTATCACATCATCGGCATTTGCGCCGATCTCCCTGACGGCTGGATCGTCATGGTAGATTTTCGGTAATTGTTCGGTAGTAATGTTGTAGCGCGAGAGAAGTTCCGATACTTCCTCTTCGCTCATGATTTTATGATCCGGCACCATCGCGTGCTCCAACACATTAAGTTTGGTGCTCAATGAAAAACCCCCTCACAGATGAACAAATTTCCTCTCAGATGCATCACCGCAAAAAACCCACGATTGCTCGTGGCAACGGGCCCGGAGGGATTTGAACCCCCGACCACCTGGTTAAAAGCCAGGCGCTCTACCGAACTGAGCTACGAACCCAATCTCTGCTACACAGACCAAGATGTACAGCATTATAACAATGCCCAAAAACTATATAAATATTATCTCTATACCTATCCATGGGATGAGTCGGACAACACCGGCAGGAAACCACCGACAGGAAACGATTATACGGCTTTTGTGAATTTCTCGTTGATCTCTTTGAGGCGTTTTTCATCGGTCTGGATCTTTGTTTCCAGTTTCCGGATGGCTGCCACATCATCAGAATTGGCTGCATTTCCTGCCAGGTGCATGCCCGTGGATCTTCTCAGTACGCAGAGCAGGTTCTGGTCAACCTCGATGCTCTTCCGGAGGGCGGAATATTCCTCGATCGTCGCTGGATCAAAGCCCGCGTCTTTTGCAACGAGCGCCTCTATCTTCACATTGCTCCGCCGGGTAAATACCCGTTGTATCGCTTCCAGCAGTTGTGCCGGGTTGACCGGCTTTGAGACAAAGTCCTCGATATTCAGGCAGTGCTGCTCCGCTTCTTCGGGGGTGATTTTCTTGGCGGAGAACATAAGCACCGGGATATCCATTGTCGCAGGATTTGCCTTGAACCGGTCCAGGGTCTCCCAGCCGTCCATGGGCTCCATCATGATATCGAGCAGGACCAGGTCGGGGGTAATGGTGGCCAGGATAGTGAGGGCTTCATCGCCGCCGTGGGAGGCAACAGGTTTGAACCCTTTCCGTTTCAACAGGGCGACCAGACCGTCAACTATATAGGGACTATCATCAACAATCAGGATCGTTTCATCCACGGTTTCTTCCCCCCGTATACGCCAGGCGGGCGGTGAGCCGGCTCATGGCAGGCAGATATTCGTTACATTCCGGATGCCGGACAATATATGCCTGCATAGTATTCAAACATGCACGGGAACTGCACACAGGGAATTTATTTTGAGGCCGGGGAACCGGACAGCTCCCCTTTGATCTGCTGGAGACGGTTTTCCTGGAACTTGATGTTCATCTCCATGCTCTTGATCGCCCGCGAGATCTCATCGCTGACCCTTACCTTGGAGTCGTTGAAGTTGTAGGTGGTCTCAAGGATCTTCATAAGACGTTTGTTCACATCGATGCTTTTACTCAGACGGGCGTATTCGGTGATGATCTCGCCATCGAATCCCGACTGTTTTGCCATGTCCATATCGGATTTTATAGACTGGCGCCGGGTGAGGACGTGCTCGATCGCATCATAGAGTTCGCGGTGGGTGATCGGCTTGAGCACGTAGTCTTCTATATAGATACCATATTCCTGTGCCTCGGCGGGAGTCAGCTGTTTTGCAGTGAGCATCAGCACCGGGATCTCCTTGGTATCAGGGTTCTCCTTGATCCGTTCGAGGGTCTCCCAGCCGTCCACGGGTTCCATCATGATGTCGAGGAGGATCAGGTCTGGGGTCACGGTCTTGAGGATCTCGAGGCATTCCTCGCCCCCGTACGCGGCAACAGTCCGGTATCCGCCACGTTCGAGCATGGTAACAAAAACATCGACGATGAACGGGCTGTCGTCAACCACAAGGATCGTATACATTACATCGCCTCCCCAATCTTTTTGGCAACCTGAAGCATTTCAGTATGCACTTTCCCGAAATCTGCCTTGTCCGTAATGATTGCGGTGATAAGGAAATTTTCACCGGCGCCCATGACGAGAATAGAGGAGTCCTGGGCCCGTATGGTGACGGACATCATGGATTTCATCTTTATGATACTGCCTACCGATTCCGCTGAGGCAAGTATTGTTGCGGAGAGCGCCCCGAACCAGGGCTCATTGAGTTCACGGTCAAAACTTTTACCGGCGATTATCCCATCCCGGGATACAAGGGCACATGCTGCAACCCCGTCAATAGATCGAATCAGTTCAATAAATGCAGAGATCTTCTCTTTTAACATGCTGCGTCTCCTGCTGCACTACCCTGTGTAATTGATAATACCTGATGGGAACATATATACATATTGTTTTTCACCTTTGCACGATACGAGAATTTCATTGAAATTTACAACAAAGATGTCCTGTCGTATATCCTTCTGCCAGGAGTCCGGGCAGCACGTCTCAGTTAGTTGTGGCATGGCTTCGTCGATGTCTGGAAATATAAAGATTCCTGATACGGACCTGCCGGATTGATAAGATATTATATACCCGGGTTTAATTTCCCGGTAAAGCGCAGGACTGGTCCCGGGTTCTCCCCACCTCCGCCGGGATCCTGTCCGCTTGCGGGTATATTTTGTGACAATTGGCTGTTTTGAGGGCGGGGCGCCTTTCAATACGTATAAATACCCTATTCCCCAACCAGTTTGTTAAGAATTCTGATGCTCAGGGCATACACCATCACATCCGGAAAAGGCGGTGTCGGGAAGACCACGCTTACGGTAAATCTGGGGATTTCCCTTGCCATGCTGGAGCGGGAGACTTATATCCTCGACGCCGATATCGGCATGGCAAATATGGCCCTGATCCTCGGGATGGATGACGTTCCGGTCACCCTTCACGAAGTACTTGCCGGGAAGGCAGATATCGAGGATGCCATCTATGAAGGCCCCGCAGGTGTAAAAGTGGTGCCGAGCGGGATCTCCCTGCAGGGGTTCCAGCAGGCAGACCCGGAGAAACTCCGGGACGTGATGCATAAGCTGGTGGACCGGTGCGAGTTCCTCCTTATCGACGCACCGAGCGGGATCTCCAAGGAGGGCGTAGTTCCGCTTTCCGTAGCAGATCAGGTAATCCTTGTAGTCAACCCGGAACTTGCTTCGATGGCCGATGCCCTCAAGACCAAGATCCTCTGCGAAGTGATGGGGGGGCAGGTCTACGGGGCGATACTGAACCGGGCGGGACTCGAACACACGGAGCTACGGTCCCAGAGCGTTGAGGATGTACTGGGGGTCCGGGTGATAGATGTGGTTCCGGAAGACGCCAGCGTGCGTCGTGCAGCTGCGTACAAGTCACCATGTGTGCTGAAGTACCCCCATACACCTGCCACCCGGGCCTTCAAGCGTATTGCTGCCGAGATGGCAGGTGCAGAATACAACGAAGCTGCTGAGGATGCCAGTCAGGAAAGTTTTGTCGACCGCCTGGCCCGTGCAGTATTCAGGTAATTGGATTACAGGTGAGATAATGGCATACGAAGGATACATGCTGGTCCTCTTTGGCGGCGTTATCGTTGTCCAGCAGTTCATCATCTATCTGATGTACGTGCGGATACGCCAGCTTCTCAACGAGGTCGACTCCATTGAAGGAAAGATCAAAATTACGGATACTGAACTCGAAAACCTCATCTCGCGGGTCGAGGAATTCAAGCGCGGGAATATCTGAGATCCTGCTTTTAAGCACCGGATAGTTTCCTGTGACGACCTATTCTCCCGGGTTCGGGGATTACGCCTGCGGAAATCCGTGACTTTTTTTATTCGCGGGTCGCTCATCCACAGGTTCAGACATGCAAAACCCGGCCCTGGTGAATCCATGACAGTACCCTATAGCCGTTCATGTAAACGCCCGTCATAGCCCGGGGGTTCATGAGTCATACCGGAAATCCCGGTCATGAACGACAAGATACATAAGCGATCTCATCCTACAGTATGAGAGCGGGGCCATAGGGTAGCCTGGCCATCCTAGGAGACTGGGGGTCTTCTGACCTGAGTTCAAATCTCAGTGGCCCCATTGTTTTTTCTGATTACTTCACGAATCCGTAGATTATAGTATGAAACTCACCGATACCTGTATAGAGTGCCTGATGTCCCGTGTGGTTTTCGAGTGCGGGCTCGCATCTGCCGATCCCACACTCACGGAGGCTACGGTCACGGCCTGCAGGGATCTGCTGGACTCCATGAAGGGGACTCCTTTCCTTCATCCGCAGATCGCCAGTGCAGTCCACCGGGAGGCCTGCAGGATGATCGGGGACCCGGACCCGTTCCGTGAACTGAAACAGAGAGGAAATGCAGAGGCGCTCCTGGTCTGCCGCGAAGTCCGTCACCAGCTCAATGACTTCCGGGATCACGTACTGGCCAGCGTTATCGGAAACACGTTCGATTATGCGGTCCGGGGCCATGAGGTAACTTCCGACTTTTCCCGGTTTTTTGCAGACGAATTTGCAAAAGGACTGGATCGCGACGATACGGACAAGATCTTCAGAAACTGTTCCCGGGTCGTCTACCTCACCGACAACTGCGGGGAGATCGTCTTCGACCGGCTGCTGGTCGGGTACCTGAAGGCCCATGGCTCGCACGTGACGGTTGCAGTCAGGGACGCACCGATCCTCAATGACGCCACAATGGAAGATGCGCTTGCTTTCGGGTTCGACAAGGTTGCAGACCTTTTGACCACCACGGGCGGGGGTGCGGAGATCGGCCTTGATCCGGATAAGATGCCGGCTGTCCTTGCAGAGGCAATCGGCCAGTGCACCATTATCATCTCGAAGGGCATGGCGAACTACGAGTCGCTCAGCGAATACGATAATCTCCCACCGGTCGCGTACCTCATGTGTGTCAAGTGTGAGATGATTGCCGGTGATACAGGAATCCCCCGCGGATCGAAGATCGCCGTGCTACGTACTTAGACCGGTGATCTCCATCCCTCACTCCGGTCGGATTTCGAAATTGCTTGCAAATTTCTTCGGATTACGATATAGCTCATCAGCAAATCGTTCTCCAGTTGCGGTCATTGCCGTCCCATCTCACACCGTTTTTTTCCCGGCCGATGCAAACGCAAGGGCAGGATCGTATCCCTGGCGGACATATTCCTTCACCATCCTTCGTGCCGAAAAGTGTGAGGCCGTGCTCCGGATCGCCTCCTTCATCTTCTTCACCCACATATGGGGAAAACCATCGTTCGAAACCGTGTAGTAGAGAGGTACTACCTCGCGTTCCAGCAGATCGTAGAGCTGACCTGCGTCGCTCCAGTCCCGGTTCTGTGAGGATACTCCGTCACCAAACGCCCAGCCGTTCGTGCCGTTGAAACCTTCAATCCACCACCCGTCCATGATGCTCATGTGGAGGACTCCGTTGAGTGAGGCCTTCATGCCACTCGTCCCGCAGGCTTCGTTGGGAGGCAGGGGATTATTCAGCCAGACGTCCACGCCATGGACAAGGTACTGCGCCATCTGCTCCCCGTAATCCTCGACAAACGCAATCCTTCCCCCGAAATCCTGCTGGTGGGCATACCGGTAGACTTTCTGGATGATCCGCTTTCCTTCGTCATCGGCAGGGTGGGCCTTTCCCGCAAAGATGATCTGCACCGGCCGCCACCGGTTGTTGACGATCCGCTTGAGCCGTTCCATATCCTGGAAGATGAGATCTGCCCGTTTGTAGGTAGAGAATCTTCTCGCAAACCCGATCGTGAGCGCGTTTGGATCGAGAAGGGCCCCACCGGAGACGACGTTGACCGGGTCCGTGCCCTCGCTCACCCATTTCCGCCGCTTGTGCTCCCGGATCCGGTTGACGAGCTTCCGCTTGAGCTGGACGTGTACGGCCCAGAGTTCTTCATCGGGGATCTCGTTGATCATCTCCCAGATGAGAGGGCTGTCATGCTCGGAGAGCCAGCTCGGGCACGACGGCGAGAAATAGGTATTGAAGAGCAGCTCCATCCGGGGATCGAGCCATGTCGGGACATGGACACCGTTCGTTATGTGGCCGATGGGGGGAATACGTGTGCCGGCTTCTGCAAAGAGCCGCTGCCACATATCCCGCGCCACTTCACCGTGCCGCTTGCTCACGCCGTTCCGGAAGGCACACATCTTCAGGGCGAACGCGGTCATGTTGAAGAGACCCCCGGCATCCTGCGGTGCCCGGCCCAGGCCAAGGACGGTCTCGCGGGAGGTACCGAGAAGAGAATAATACCGGCCAAAATATTTGTCTATCAGGGCATGCGGGAAGGCATCGTGCCCGGCAGGAACCGGTGTGTGGGTAGTAAATATGCTGGTGTTCTGTACGTGTGCATAGGCTTCGTCAAAGCTCATCTTGTCTGCCACATTCTCCCGGATACGCTCCAGCAGCGCAAACGCGGGATGGCCTTCGTTCAGGTGGATGATCGTGGGGCGGATGCCAAGGATATCGAGGACATAACTCCCGCCGATCCCAAGGACAATCTCCTGCCGGAGGCGCTGTTCGTTGTCGCCGGTATACAGGCGGCTGGAGATCATCCGGTTCGCGGGATCATTCTCCTTTATATCGGTATCAAGGAGATAGAGGGGGATCGTCCCGATGTCGACCCGCCAGACGGAGACATAGATCGGGGGATCGATGAACGGTACCCGGGCGACCAGCTGGGTATCATGGTTGTACATTACCCTTTTTATCGGCGATGCATCGCGGTTCAGGACCTCGTTGATGTTCTCCTGCCAGCCGTCCGGCCCGATGTGCTGGTGGAGGTAACCCTCGGAGTACATGAACCCGACTGCAACGAGAGGCAGGCCGAGATCGCTCGACTCCTTGAGATGGTCCCCGGCAAGAAACCCGAGGCCGCCGGCATAGAAGGGGAGGGAGTGGTGGAGACCGTATTCGGCAGAGAAATACGCAATCGTATGGCCATGGTTGTGGGAGAAATGTTCCGTGTACCAGCTGTTCCTGCTCGCAAGTTCCTGCCGGAACCGGGACATCACGATATCGTAGTGCCGGAGGTACAGGGGATTTTTCGATGCCGCGACAAGGGTTTCTTCCGGAAGTTCGGAGAGCATCCGGACCGGGTTATGGGTGCTCTCTACCCAGGCCTGGGGGTTCAGCTGCTTGAAGACCATCTTTGCAGCGGGGTTCCAGCTCCACCAGAGGTTATACGCGAGATCCACGAGTCCCGATATCCGTTCAGGGACGTGCGGAAAATCATTACGAAGCTTGTCGGCCACGAGACTCATCAGTATGTGTGTAGTAGTGCATAGGGTTTTTAATAGTATTGGATTGGGGGCTTCCTGCCCCGCATTCTTTCGTAGCCATAAGGTGTATGCAATAGTTAGGTGAATGCAATAGTTGAAAAGGACGAATGTCCAAGAGGAGGCCGGGATGTTTCATGGAGGATCGCACATGGTATGACCTCTACCGGGACCTTGAACAACCAACTCTCGGCAGGACGGTTGTCGGGTTCAACGTAAACATTGACCGGATCGTCCCTGTCACGGCGGACCTGCTCGCATCACTGCCACAGATGCAGGGGGAGCTTGCCGTATTCCGGAACAGGCTGTACCACGCCATGCAGACCTGCACTGCCGATGAATTGTTTGTGCGGGATACCACGGTTTACGGAGAGTTTATCCACCATTTCAGCGGGAACAGTACCATTGGCGGGCAGGCCGGCATAGCTGCAGTCCAGCTCGCATCTGCCGGTGCTCCTGAAGTGATCTGCATCACTCCCTCCATGGGCGTCACTACCCGGGTGATTCTCCGGGAGGCCGGCGTCACAATCCCCGGTCCGGAACGGGTTTCCTCAGAACAGCCTGACACGGTCCATCTTGTTCTCGAATATTCTCCCGGCCTTGTCCCCCTGGCCCCTGGCGCAGTCGCCCGGAACAACCGGTTCATCGTCTCACCTCTCCACGATCCCTCAACCATCCTCCTCAACGAGGAGATAATCGGGGAGTTCCGGAAGGCTGCCGCTTTCTGTGACCGGGCGTTCCTCTCCGGGTACCAGTATCTTACATCTGACAGGGAATTTTCGATCGCTGCCGACCAGCTCCTTGTGGCAAAAAAGCAGAACCCGCACCTGAGAATCCATGCGGAGTGGGTAACCGTTGCGGATGATGAGATCACGAGGCGCTTCGTAAGGTATATACTCCCCCACGCCAGCAGCCTTGGCCTGAATGAGCAGGAACTCGGGTTCGTTTACCGGTGCATGAACCCTGCGGTCTCCCAAAATCACGGGCAGGCAGCTGGTTCAGCAGCGACGCTTGCACAGCAGGCACTGGAGATATGCCAGTCGACCGGTCTCGTGCGTCTGCACCTTCACACGTTCGGGTACTATATGGCAGTCTGTAAAGATCCTTCCTGTCCGGAAAAAACCCGTGATGCCCTGCTCTTTGCCTCCCGGACCATTGCGCAGTCCGCCGGGAGAGCAGAGCCCGGCATGGTCCTGGAGGGGCGAAAGGCGCTTGAAGATAGTGCAGCTGCATTCGGCAGAGAAGTGTCACCGGGCATATTCCATTCTGGAAAATACCACGTGATCGTTATACCGTCCCTGATCGTTCAGGGAGTCACAAAGACTGCCGGTATGGGTGACAGGATCTCATCCCTCGCGTTTGCAGCAGACCCGTTCTGATACCGTTCATTAAAAAAACATGAAAAACGACCGGTAATCCCCGGAATTTTCTGCTGCATTTCTGATAGAGAATCCGGATAACGAAGATCCGGATAACGAAGATTTTAGAATAAAATACTCCGGAAAGATCAGGTAATTTTTGAAAATTCCCGATAGATATAAATCATAGTTACGGGATGTAAGTGTGCTAGGCCAAGTAACTATCCGCAGGTACACCTGAAATTACCAGAGCCTGAAGACTCTCCATTCACGCACCGGCAATCCATGTAACACCATATACCGGTCAATATAACCGGAATCCCATATACCTGGCGGATCGTTCCCTTTGTCCAGTGGGAAGTGTCTGCTATGCCACAAATATGTGTTGGGTTTGAAGTCCATCAGCCATATCGTCTTAACCGGTTGTTTGCCCCAGCCCCGAAACTGAAAAAGAAAGAGCTGTTCGACCACTATTTTGACGGCCTCAACAAGGAGATCCTCCTGCGGGTTGCCGAAAAATGTTATGATCCCGCCACAAAGATCATTCTCGAAAAGCTTGACGAGGGCTTTGCCTGTTCGTTCTCGTTGTCCGGCACTCTTATCGAGCAGCTGGAGAAGTGGAGCCCCGATACCCTCTCGCTCTTCGAGGCCGTTGCCCAGCACAGGAATACGGAACTGATCTCCCAGACGTATTACCACAGCATTGCCAGTTGTTTTTCTGACAAGACCGAGTTCCGGGATCAGGTGAAACTGCATTCCGACCTGATGTTCGATCATTTCCGTGTCCGCCCGACCATCTTTGAAAATACCGAATTTACCTTCAACAATGATGTCGCTGCCACGGTAAAGGATATGGATTTTGCCGGTATCTTCACGGAGGGCGTGGATCGCATCCTCGGGTGGCGCAGCCCGAACTATGTGTACGAGTGCCAGGGAATCCCGGTAATGCTGCGCAACACAACCCTGTCTGACGACATCGCATTCCGGTTTGCCAACCGGACCTGGGACATGTACCCGCTGACGGCAGATACCTATGCCCAGTGGATCGCGTCCTCACCCGGTGATGTGATCAATATCTTCCTCGATTACGAAACGTTTGGCGAGCATTTCTGGCAGGAGACGGGCATCTTCGACTTCCTGCGAAGCCTGCCATACGAACTTGCACAGCGCGGCGTCGAGCCCGTGCTGCCGTCACAAGTGGTAGCCCGTAATACGCCGGTAGGGGAGATCGATGTACAGGAGACCATCTCCTGGGCAGACCTGGAGAAAGATACCTCAGCATGGATGGGAAACGAACGCCAGCTGACCGCCTTCCATGCGATCCAGGCGGCAAAGACCTACGCGATCGACAAGCCGATCTGGCGGTACCTCCAGACGAGCGATCACTTCTACTACATGGCCTCGAAATACGGGACCTGCGGTGAAGTACATACGTACTTCAGCCATCACGATGCAGAGGACGCGTTCAAGACCTACATGAGGGTGCTGGCAGATTACGAATCCCGTAACGTCCGGGTGATGAAGAACCGGAAGTCGGCCAAGACCCTGCGGACCCTGCCCCCGGAACAGGCATTCCATTTTGCAGGTCCCTCCGGGTTCATTGGGCATGCTGCTTATAACCTGGACCAGTTCGAAGAGCAACTCTATATTGTACCCATTGATTCGATCTCATACCACCAGGAGCGGGAGGACTTCTACCACTGGATCAACGACGTGCTGGAGGACCCGAAGCTCGCGGAGAGTATCCGGGGACTCCGGGAGCGGCACGAACTGACAACTGCCGTGAAAGAGAGGAGAGAGTTGCTATGGAGTCATTTAAAGTAGCGTACTTCTGCTGGGAGTCGATGTACGGGGAGCGGGTCGGGGGACTCGCCAACGCCGCTACGCACCTTGCCGAGACGCTCGTAAAGCAGAACCACGAGGTCCATTATTTCACCCGGGGCACGGTACCGGACCAGGCCATAAACGGAGTGCAGTACCACTACTGTAACCCGCAGGGGGCAAATATCGTCGAGTACTGCGACAACATGAGCAGGAGGATGGTGGAGCAGTTCCGGAAGGAAGATAGAACAGGGAAATTCGATTTCCTTCATTTTCATGACTGGCACCCCGTCCAGGCGCTCCATTACCTGCAGGAACGGGACACGATCCTCACCTTCCATTCAACGGAATACGGGCGGAACGGCAACCAGTTTGGGGACTGGTGGGAGTTCCGCGAGATCTCCGGCAAGGAATGGTACGGCGGCCTTGTCGCAAAGCGCGTGACTGCTGTCTCCGCCACCCTGAAAAACGAAGTGATGACACTCTACAACATACCGGATAGCAAATGCGAGGTGATCCCAAATGGCGTCGTCCCCAAAGAGTTCCGGGCAGAGATCGATCCCGGCGAGGTGAAAGCTGCCTATGGGATCCACCCCTATGCCCCACTGATCCTCTTTATCGGACGGCTCGTGTACCAGAAAGGCCCTGATCTGCTCATCGAGGCGATACGCACGGTCTGCCAGCACCGCTGGGATGCACAAGTCGTGGTTGCCGGCGACGGGGGGATGAAGCAGTACCTGCAGGAGCGGGCACGCGACCTGCCGGTTAACTTTGTCGGGTATATCCCGGACTCTGAATACATACGGCTGCTGAACGCGGCGGATATTGTTGTTATACCGAGCCGCAACGAGCCGTTCGGCCTCGTCCTCCTCGAGGCATGGAGCGCGGAGAAGTGCGTGGTGGCATCCAATGTCGGGGGACTCTCAGAGAATATCGACGGGTTCGTCAACGGGATCAAGGTGGGAGTGGACTCTGAATCACTGGCATGGGGGATCAATACCATGGTGGACGAACCATGGAATGCCGGCGCGCTCGGGAAAAGGGGGCGGGCAAAAGTGGACCGGCTCTTCCTCTGGGGCCCGATCGTCCAGCGGCTGACGGACACGTATGCCCGGGTCGTAACATGAAGATCGCGTACTTCGTCGATGAGTTCCCCCCGTTCTTCCGGGGCGGCCTTGGGACGTATGCCATGGAGATCACGAGGCAGTTCATTGCCAAGGGGCACAGCATTACGGTTTTTTCCCGGAACACCGGAAACGACCCGACTTCCGACACCTGGGCCGGGGTCGAAGTGCACCGTCCACGCCTGATGACTTTTCCCGACATATTCTCCATCGTCAACCCGGAGGAAGTCAAGAACTGGGACCACAACGGCCAGAATTTTTTTGCCGAGACCGTACTGTACAATGTCCTCTCCGCTTCAAAACTCGTGAACCAGCTGGTGATAAACGAACATCGCCGCTACGACCTGATCGTGGCACACGACTGGATCGCGGCCCTGGCCGGCATCATCTGCAAGCGAAATCTCAATCTCCCGCTCATCTTCCATTTCCATTCCACGGAGCAGGGAAGGAACCCCACCGGGTCGCTCACTATCAAGGATATCGAGCGGCTTTCCGCTATGACGGCAGACCGTATCGTGACGGTATCCTATGCGATGCGGGACGAGCTGGTGGGTTTTGGGTACCCGGAGGCGAAGATCCGGGTGCTCCATAACGGGGTAGATGCAGAGAAGTACGATCCGGCGAAGATCCCAAAACGCCAGGCAGATGCATTCCGCGAACGGATCGGTGTCGGCACCTCACCCATGATCTTCTTTATCGGGAGGCTTACGTGGGTGAAAGGGGCCGATCCCCTCATCCTCGCCATGCCCGAGATCATCAGGGAGATCCCGGATGTGAAACTCGTCCTCCTCGGGGTGGGAGACCAGGAGCAGCTGCTGAGCCAGATGGTCCGCGACCTGCACCTCGGGAAGAACGTGATCCTGCACTTCAAGATGGTGCCGGAAACGGAACGCCTCGTCTATTATGCGGCAAGCGACGTCTGTGTATTCCCCTCGAAATACGAACCGTTCGGTATTGTCTGCACCGAGGCGATGTCCATGGCAAAACCGGTAGTAGTCGGGGCACGGGGTACGAGCGGGTTTCGCGAACAGGTAATCCCCTCGGGGGACAATATCTGCGGTTATCATATAGACCCGTATAACCCGTCCGATATTGCCAAATATATTGTCAGCATCCTCAAAGATCCCGAGCTTGCAGCAAAGATGGGAAAGAACGGGCGGCAGCGCGTCCTCGATCATTTTACATGGGACCATATTGCCGATGAGACGCTCCGCGTTTACCAGGAGGTCGTGGACCAGCACGCCGCTTATACGGAGTCCGGTGAATGACCCTCCTGTACGGGCGGGAGATGCAGGCAGGAGAAACAGCCCGGGGCCTTGAGTACCTCATGGCCGGGGAGCATACATACTGCTCCGCTTCGGCGGGTGGAAATACACGGAAATATCACGGGCTCCTTGTCCACCGGGGCAGGGTGTACCTGGCCGCCCTCGACGAACAGGTCAATGGCGTACGGATTTCGGCGCAGCAATACCAGGGAGCCCCGGATGCCGCCGGGCTACCGTACCTCTTTTCCCTCTCACTCTATCCACCCTGCTGGACTTTCATGGTCGGGGATGTGCTCGTCCGGAAGACGATCTCATTTAACCAGGGTGTAACCATCACTTACGCGGTCACGGGGGAGGCATTCCTCACCATCCGTCCGCTTATCACGGACAGGTCGGTCGACACGGTAGTGCGGGACCCCCGCCCGGACTTTGAGGCAGACGCCGGGGGGATCCGCTGGAGCGAGGTCAAGCTCGAAGGGGATCTGCCGTTCAGGCAGGACCCTGTCACCTACTGGAATGTCTGGTACGAAAAAGAGCAGGAACGGGGCTATGACCCGGTGGAGGACCTGTTCTCTCCGGGATATTTCGCCGGCACGGTCCGGGACGGATCGGTCTCGCTGCGGTGTTTCCTGAGCAACCAGGTGCCGGGGAAAACTGCTGCACCCCCTTCCCCGTCATCCCCCCGCGAATGGCTCGACCATGCTGCTGATACCTTCTGCCACCATGACGAGATCTCTGCCGGATACCACTGGTTCCGGGAGTCCTGGGGCAGGGATTCGGCAATCAGTATCACCGGTCTCCTTATCGAAAGGGACAGGAAGGATACTTCCCAGGCAGTGCTCAGGCGTCTCGCCCAGAAGATCGATAACGGGGTGATCCCAAACCGTTTCCCGGACAACTACCATTCAAGCGATGCCTCCCTCTGGTTCATCCATGCCCTCGGCAGGTACCGCCGCCGCTGGGGAGATGACCGGTTCATCGCCGGCATGCGCCCGGTGGTTGCCGAAATTCTTGAACAATATCCCTCTTCAGGAGTGGCGACCCTCGATCACGACCTGATCCGCGTAGTCCCGCGGAGTACATGGATGGATACGGCCTTTACTCCCCGGGAGGGCAAACCGGTAGAGATCAATGCCCTCTGGATCCATGCGCTTGACGAAGCAGAGTCCATGGGAATCATCCCCCCGGTCTCAGTGGAATCGGCAACGGACGCATTCAAAGCGTTCTGGAACGGGGAGGCACACTGCCTGTACGACTGCATCGACCCGGTCGATCCGTCCGTCCGCCCGAACCAGGTGATCGCGGTGGCCCTTGGCCTCATGGAACCGGAACAGGCTACAGCTGCGCTGGAGACCGTAACCCGGGAACTCCTGACACCGTACGGCCTGCGCACGCTCTCGCCCCGGGACCCGGCGTACCGCGGGAAATTCGATGGTGACCCGAGTTACCACAACGGCTGCGTCTGGCCATGGCTCACGGGATGGTACGTAGAAGCACTCATCAGGAACGGCCGGGACCGGGATACGATCGCCCCCCTGCTCCTCCCCATTCTCTCCCATATCCGGGAAGCCGGCGCGGGGTACATATCCGAGATCTTCGATGGGGAACAGCCATTCCTGCCCCGGGGCTGCATTGCACAGGCCTGGAGCGTAGCGGAGATCTCGCGGGCCTGCCGTATGGTCTTTCCCTGAAAAAACGGGAGGGGATATGAACCATGCACCACCCGAACTTCAAGGACACGATCGCTGCATCGCCGTATATTTTCACAATCGGCGTGACGGGCGACAGCGGTTCAGGCAAGACCACGTTCACCCGGGGAGTGCGGAACATCTTCGGGGACGACCTCGTCTCCACCATTACCCTTGATGATTACCACAGCCTCGACCGGGCCGGCAGGTTTGCCGCCGGTATCACTCCGCTCGACCCGCGTGCGAACCGGATTGAACAGCTCGAACAGGACCTGATCCAGCTCAAGCGGGGAGTGCCGATCGAGAAGCCATCCTACAACCATGCCACCGGCACCTTTGATCCCCCGGCAATCTTCCGGCCAAAGAAGATCCTGATCCTCGAAGGGCTCCATACGCTGTACACGGAGACCCTTCGCAAGTACCTCGACTTTACCCTCTTTGTTGACCCTGACCGGGAAGTGAAGTATGACTGGAAGATCCGACGGGACATGAATAAACGTGGCTATACCCGGGAGCAGGTGATGCGGGAGATCGCGGAAAGGGAACCGGAATATGAACGGTACATTATGCCCCAGCGGGAGTTTGCAGATGCGGTGATCGGGATCGGACATTCCCGGTACGGCCGGGATGCTGGCAGGAAATGGAACGTATACCGGGTCACACTCGTCCAGAAACGGCTGCAGCAGAGCCTCGGGAATATCGATCTCTCCCTCGACCTCTACTCCATCCTCTCCCTCTCGGAAAGGAACTTCGCCCTTGAGTTCGAGACCGGTGAGAAAGGCGGACAGCGGATGGGGAAGATGATCATGGACGGGGAATTGAGCGAACATGTGGTGCGGAAACTGGAGCAGAACATCGAACGCCAGACCCGGGTCTCACCTATCTCCATCTTCAAGCACCGGCAGTATGTAACTGCCGGCGACCTTGCCCAGCTGATCCTCTGCTGGCGGATCATCCACCGGAGAATATTCATGGAGACGAGCCGGTGAATATGCTGTTTGAACGGGAAGCAGGACAGGGCGCCGGAAAAGGTATTACCTGTGAGTGAAAAGGGATGGTAAGGAGATTTCGATGAAAACCATTGGGGTACTGACTGGCGGGGGCGACTGCCCCGGACTCAACGCGGCAATCCGTGCAGTGGTCCGGGCGGGTATCCGCAAGGATTGTGAGACACTGGGAATCAGGAACGGCTGGCAGGGCCTCATTGACGGGGATGTCGAGCCGCTCACCGATTTTTCCGTCTCGGGAATCCTGCCAAAAGGGGGAACCATCCTCGGGACGTCCCGTACCAATCCCTTAAAAGAGGTCAGGGATTTCCAGAAGATCCAGCAGAACATGAAAAAATTCGGGCTCCATGCCATCGTTGTCGTAGGCGGGGACGGGACCCTTGCGGCGGCGCGGGACGTATCGGAGAAAGGGATCCCTATCATTGGGATCCCAAAGACGATCGACAACGATATCGTGGGAACTGATGCATCCATCGGCTTCGATACGGCCGTGACGACCGTGACAGAAGCAATAGACCGGCTGCACACCACGGCAGAATCGCACCACCGGATTATCGTTGTCGAGGTTATGGGGAGAGACGTAGGCTGGATCGCCATCATGGCAGGCATAGCCGGAGGAGCTGACGAGATCCTTATCCCTGAAGTACACTTCACTATGGAGGAGGTCTGTAAAAACCTCATGGCCAGGTACGAGGCCGGCAAGAAATTCTCTATCGTGGTCATTGCCGAAGGTGCGCACCGGGAGGATATCGGGCTGCCACCGGTACCCGACCATATCCGGGACGAGTGCGGGCATGAGAAGTTCGTAGGCGTAGGCAACCTGCTCGGGAAAGAGATCGAGCGCAGGATGGGGGTGGAGACCCGGGTGACGATCCTCGGGCATGTCCAGCGTGGCGGTTCACCCACTCCCTATGACCGGGTGCTTGCAACCCGCTTTGGCGTGGCAGCAGTGCAGCTCATACTGGAGGGGAAGTTCGGGACAATGGTAGCCCTTGACGGGTACCGCATCCGCAGCGTCCCGCTCAGGGATGCGGTCTCGCGCCAGAAGACCGTCGATGCCGGGTTTTACGAGCTGGCGAAGCTCGTGATCGGCGGCAGGAAATGATGACCGGACAAAACGCATACCGGGAAACGGCAGGGTACACGGGCCCTGTCCGCTGGAAAGGACGCCTGCCTGTACCATCGGTTCGGGAGGCCGGTGAACTCGCGGGCGTGCTCGCCGACCCGCACTGTACGTGCACCGGCCCGGTCTATTACATGTACCGGGACGTGGCGCGATCACCTGCAGACCACCAGTGGCTTCACGAACAGGATATCCGATTCGATATCACGATCATTCCCCCACGGGACCTCTGCGGGGAATGGATGAAGACCAAAGGGCATTACCACCCGGAGAGCCGGTCCGGTACCGGTTACCCGGAAATATACGAGGTGCTGGAAGGCGAGGCGCACTACCTGATCCAGACCAGGGACTGTTCGGACGTAGTGATGATCACAGCCACTACCGGGGATATCGTTGTTGTACCCCCGGGATATGGCCATGTCACGATCAATCCTTCCCGCACGGCCGTTCTCCAGATGGCAAACCTCGTCTCCTCCGCGTTCGAGAGCAATTACCTGCCCTATGAGAATCTCCGTGGAGCGGTCTTTTACGAGATGACATCCGGGACTTTTGTGAAAAACCCGCTCTACCCCGGGCGGCCCCGGTTGAGAATCGTCAGGGCAGGCCACATTGCCGGTGTGACGGACACAGTAAACGATCCCCTCTATGATCTTGTCGAACAGCAGGCTCCGGTCCTCGGTTTCCTCAACCATCCTGAGAAATACCGGGCACTCTTCTCAAGGATCTATCTGTAAGTGTACCGAAGTCCGGGTGAAATCCACAGGAACCGGGCAAAGGGAATAGTCGCAGCACAAGACCCGGAAAGAAAGGTTGCCGGGACAGCCCGCATTAACCCTAAAGTAAAATGTTTATCGGGATGAGGAATTTTCTAGACCATTCCCATCTGGAAGAGCTTTGGCAGGATGAATATTGCAATAATCACGGCCACCATGATGTAGCTGACCGCTGCAACCACGTAGCCCGAGTACTTGATCAGGCCTTTCCGGTCAAGGAGCCGGTCCACTCCTTCCTTCATAATGTACCCGCCATCGAGCGGGATCAAAGGCAGGGCATTGAAGGTGCCGACCACGAGGTTCCACCAGCCACACCAGAAGAGGAGCTGGATCACAAGCCAGAAGTGGGGGAACGGGACGCTCCACATCGCGGAAGCCGCTGTATCATTTATAAGGATCATGAATGATCCCCATCCGGCGGGTTCAAGGATCACATAGATAGGAACGGCGAGAAGGATAAGAAATCCGAGCGGGCTTGCCAGGTTATTGAATACCTGTTTCATATACGCGGTATCATAATAGGAAACGCCCATGAACCCGCTCGTCTTGTTGCTCATCCCGGCAGGCCATGCAGCAAGCGTCAGGGTACGCGACTCAGGGGTTCCCCCGTTATCGACGGCCAGTATGAGGGTATCCCCGGGTTTCGTCTTGTCCAGCACCCGGGCCACGTCATCCGTGGTCGGGACGCTGACCCCGTTTATCTCCTTTATTATGGAATCAGGCGGCACTCCGGCAACATACGCCGGGGAGTCAACGTAGACCCCATTGACAAAAGGAACGGAAAGAGGCACGGCAAACCCAAGGAGGAAGAGCATCAGGCCAAAACAGATCACACCGACAAGGATGTTATTGGTGATGCCGGCCCCAAACATCCGCATCTTCGGCAATCCCTTTGACCGCTCCTGATCTTCCTCGTCAGGCTCAACGAAGGCGCCGATGGGTATGACCGGGACGAGGATCCCCATCGATTTCACCCGGATGCCTTCGACCCGACAGAGGATCGCGTGGCCGAACTCGTGGACCACCATCGTAATGATCAGGCCCGCAATCACCGCAATGGTTAAGGGGATGAAATCGTTCAGGCCGGGGACGGCAAAGATATTGTTCAGGTTATTTACCGCAGTAGGGGCCGGCTTCTGGACGATGGTGGTCTGGAGTGCACTGACGAGCAGGAGCGTCATCAGTACCGATACGACAACGACCATGACGACACCTATGGTACCATAGATCCGGAAGAAGGTCCGGTAGCGGGCAAACCAGTCAAAAAAACCGACCCTGTCGGTCTTGATCGCCATGATCGGGCCATAGAAGGTGATATGGTTCTCCCACAGTTTCCGTGCATGGATATAGTACGCCAGAACTGCGTAGATAAGAACAATTCCCAGCGCGAAGAGAAGCCAGTCCATCAATAATTATGGCATTTTAATAAAGATAAGACCTATCCAGAAAATGCCTGTCGATGCGAATCCCAGGGCAGGATTAGAAATCCATGAGGGAGCGCTGGGTCCTTTTTGCCAGCATCGCGCTGATGGTCTTCCAGCTTCTCCGGGCTATGGGCGGGGGTGACCCGTGCTCCCCGATCCACGTCTCCAGGAACCGGATCGTAACCGGGTCTGCGGGATAGCCGCTGCCGATGTCCCCGTATTTTTTTGCAAGGGTCGCTATCGCCCGGTCGCGGGTCACCTTGGCGATGATGCTTGCAGCCGAAACCACCGGGAACTTCACGTCCGCGTGGTGCTCGGAGATGATCTCGCACTCTCTCACGAGATTGCCTTTGACCATTTCCGCGTACCGGAAGGAGTTGACATCACAGGCGTCCACGTAAGCACAGGATGGTGAGAGTTTGTCAATTGCCCGGGCATGGGTCCGGGCCATCGCTGCATTAAGAGTCATCTCGGTCCGGATAGCATCGATATCCTGCGCGTCGAGCCTGATCGTTGCAACCCTGCACCGCTTCCGGATGAGGGGGTAGAGGCGTTCGCGCTCCTTTGGGGAGACCGCTTTTGAGTCCCTGACTCTGAGCCCGTCGAGCACGTTTTCGAAGGGCACTGCAACTGCCGCCACAACGAGCGGGCCCAGTACCGAGCCCTTTCCCGCCTCATCGACCCCGCATATCACACCCAGAGCTTGACGCGCAAATTATTTTAAATGCCGGTGAAGGTAACCGGTAAGCATGTACATCATCATCGTAGGACTCGGCGGTATCGGGAGAAATCTCGCGAAGATGGCAGTGGAACATGCCCATACCGTTGTGGTAATCGACCAGGACGAGGCCCGGTGCAGCGAAGTCCTCGAGCACTACGATGTACTGGCCGTAACCGGCAATGCAACCGACAAGACGATTCTCGAGGAGGCGGGGGTGGACCGGGCCGACGCGATGATCGCCACGACGAGCGATGACTCGGTCAACCTGATGACCTGCTGGCTGGCAAAGAAGTTCCGGGTCCCAAACGTAGTCGCAATCGTCAACCAGCCTTCCCATTCAGACTTTTTCAAGGAGGTGGGAGTCAGGATCAGCGAGAACCCGGACGAGCTCGTCGCTTCCCGGCTCTATTACTGGACCCAGAACCCGCAGCTCCAGCAGCTCGCCTCCATTCCCGGCGGGACGATCTTCGAGATCGTTGCCGAGAACGGTGCACCGATCGTAAACCACGAGATCCGTGAACTCAAGGTGAAGGACTTCGTCTTCATCGCGCTCCGCAGGCAGAACGGGGAACTGATCATCCCAAGCGGCAGCGTGCGGATCCAGGGTGGGGATATCTTCACGGTCTTCACGAAAAAAGAGGCCGAGGACGACTGCCTCCGGCTCCTCAACAAGCAGCTCAAAAAATCATCGGATTGATGCCGCAAGGGCACCGAGCTCAAGTACCAGCTTCGGGTTTACCCGGATAATCTCTTTTATCAGGTTGATGGTGGAGAATTCCTTGAGGTTCAGGTTCGAGACCGAGTGAATGATTTCGTTGAGTTTGGTATCGGGCTGTTTGATCAGGTATTCCTTGATGTGGTAGTTGCGCTCGATCGCCTTACCCATCTTGGATGCCCGCCATGCCTTGTCATAGATCATGAGACATTTCTTCGAGACATCACCTTTCCCGATACAGTCCGCTGCCACTTCAGCAGCCAGCCGGCCTGTGAACATTGCGTTGTAGATGCCGCCACCGGTGAGGGGGTCGACGACACGGGCTGCATCGCCTGTGATAAGGAGGCCGTCTGCAACTGTGCAGTCCAGCGGCCGGCAGACTGAGACCCCGCCGGGGATATATTCGATCGTCTTCCCGTCAGGGAATGTCTTTTTCACAAACCTGTCGAGGTAATCCTTTGCCCGGTGGCCTTCCCCGCTCTTCTTCCCGGAGATGCCGATCCCGACATTTGCCGTCCGGTTGCCCTTGGGGAAGATCCAGAGGTACCCTTCCGGCGCCACTTCGTTGCCAAGGTAGAAGATTGTTGAATGGGGATCGATGTCGATATCGGTCATCACGTACTGGACCGAACTCATGATCTCGCGGACCGGGACGGTGGTATCGATGCCGCACCATTTTGAGAATTTCGATTCCACGCCATCTGCTGCGATGACCACTTCGGCTTTGACATCCGTAACCTTACCGCCGGCACTGATCTTCGCGCCTTTTACAAAGCCGTTCTCCATGATGGGGGCGGCAGCCCGCGACTTTACCGCAACATCGGCACCCGCTTCCGCAGCCTTCCAGACCAGTTCCCGGTCGAAGAACTTCCGGTCAAGGACATAACCGACCTTGCTGCCGGCCATGGAGGATTCCAGTTTCATGAAAAACCCGTCGGGGGCTACGATCCCTGCACCGGTCATCTCAGCCGAGATCCAGCGGGGATCGGGCTCGATGAACTCCAGGAGGGCTTCCTTGCCGATCCCTTCTGCACAGCGGACCGGGGCGCCAATCGCCGGGCGCTTCTCAACTATGCATGCAGAGAGGCCTTTCTCGACCGCGGTCTTTGCTGCAAGCGCTCCCGCAGGGCCACCGCCGATGACCAGCACGTCGTACTTATTTTTCATGGACTACCTCCAGGGCACCAAGGGGGCAGACTTTTGCACAGACGCCGCAGCTCGTGCAGTTCTTCTCCACGGAAAGGTACGCATCGATCAGTTCGAGAGCACCCTCCGAACAGACAGAAACACAGCATCCGCAATATCCACAAATATCCCGATGTACTTTGAGCATTGAGTGATCATGTTGGCGTCCTGTTTCATTAATATTTACGGAACATGTTCCGGATTCCGGCTATGACGCAGGTAAAAAATTCTACTTAGTACAAGGCTGTTCATTCCCAGGCCCGGCGGGAACATGAAGGCACTTCCATGAGAAACAAAGGAAATATATTTATAACATTGGGGGAAGCATGTTTCTATTGGGAGTCCAGCGTCTGCTGATTATTACCACCGGACTCCCCAAAATCAGATACGGTTTCCCGTATGAAAATTACATTTATTCCGGTTTTTTCCGTTCACAAAAACTGTATCTGTGAAGACCTCGTTATCAACAATTTTTAAATATGGTTGCATAGAAACATACTTCCTAGTGCAGACCCGGCATGATCAGAATGCCAGAGTTTATTTTGCACATGCGTTGAGCACCGTTTCAGTGCGCTCATAGGTTGGATGGTGTTAGAATGGCACAAGCGAATAAACCAAAAAAAATGACTGAAGTGACAAAAGAGCAGATCAGCGGAGTTCATTCCCTGATCAAAAAGAAGAATATCCAGATCGTTGATTTGAAATTCAACGACCTGCCGGGCCTCTGGCAGCATTTCTCAATCCCTGCTTCGGAACTGAACGGCTCCACGGACCCCAAGTCAGGAATCTGGTCGGAAGGGATCGGCTTTGACGGTTCCTCCATCCGGGGGTTCCAGAAGATCCAGGAGTCCGATATGCTCCTGTACCTGGACACCTCCACCGCGGTCGTTGACCCGGTCTGTGACGTGCCTACGCTCTCGATCATTTGTGACGTCTACGATCCCCTGAGCAAAAAGGCATATTCACGTGACCCGCGGTTTATCGCCCAGAAAGCAGAGGAGTACCTCAAGTCCACCGGGATTGCCGATGAGAGTTACTGGGGACCCGAGTACGAGTTCTTCCTGTTCGATGATGTGAGGTACTCGCAGACGGTCAACCAGGGATTCTATTCGGTAGACTCTGTTGAGGGGAGCTGGAACTCCGGCCGCGACGAGCAGCCCAACCTCGGGTACAAGCCGCGCTACAAGGAAGGATACTTCCCGGTGCCTCCCCATGACTCGCTCCAGGATGTCCGGAGCCAGATGATCCTCAAGATGATCGAGACCGGCATCCCCGTCGAAGTGCACCACCACGAGGTGGCGACAGCAGGACAGAATGAGATCGATATGCGGTACAGTTCCCTCGTCAAGATGGCAGACTACTGCATGATGTACAAATACATTGTCAAGAACATGGCCCGGGACTTTGGCATGGTCGCAACCTTCATGCCCAAACCGCTCTTTGGCGACAATGGATCGGGCATGCACACCCACCAGTCGCTCTGGAAGGACGGGAAGAACCTCTTCTTCGACCCGAAAGGATACGGTATGATCAGCCAGACCGCAAAATATTATATCGGCGGTCTCCTGAAGCATGCGAACGCGCTCATGGCATTCTGTGCACCATCCACCAACTCCTATAAGCGGCTCGTGCCGGGATACGAAGCGCCGGTTAACCTCGTATATTCGCTCCGGAACCGTTCAGCCGCCGTCAGGATCCCGATGTACTCGGAGAATCCCAAGTCCAAACGGATCGAATTCCGTCCGCCCGACCCGATGTGCAACCCGTACCTCTCCTTCTCGGCACTTCTCATGGCAGGTATCGACGGTATCAAGAAAAAAATCGACCCTGGCCAGCCGTTCGAGGGCAACACGTATGAGCTTGAAGGAAAGGCAGCCAAGAAGCTCCCGACCGTCCCCTCATCGCTGGAACAGGCGATCGATGCACTCGAAGCGGACCACAAGTTCCTTCTCGAGGGCGACGTCTTCACGCAGGACGTCATCGATGTCTGGATCGAGTACAAACACTCCGAGATCGATGCTGTCAGGCTCCGGCCCCACCCGTGGGAGTTCCACTTGTACTTCGATATGTAACTAACATCCTCTTTTTTTCACAACCGTTATACCCTGCCGGCGGAATCCGATGAATCCCTGCCTGCACGAATCCGGACGCCTGAACACGCTATATTTCCCGTCGCCATGGAGCAGGGCCGTCGTTCCGTTGAACAGGAATTTAATCGTACCTGCACCCGGTCAGTCGATGAACATGTGCTGCCCGGGAGGGGCGTACTGGACAAGAATGGACTACTTCAGGGTTCTGGATCCCGCTCGGGGACGTAACAGAACGGGTCTTCAGCGAGGAAGTCCCCGGATGCGGAATACGCACGCACCCTGCACCCGCCGCCGCAGATTTCGCGGTGGCTGCACAAACCGCACCGGCCCCCGAATTGGGCCTGTTTGTTACGGAACCGGGCGAGTACGGGGCCGTCATCATTCCCCCAGAGCCCGCTGAACGGCATGTCACGGATGTTCCCGACGAGAAACTCCGGTGAGCGGGCGAACTGGCAGGGATATACGTTTCCCCGGGCATCGATATTTGCCACCCGGGTGCCGGCGCTGCATCCACCATTTAAGGATGCAAGCAGCCTGCGGGCATCGTCAAGATCCGCTGACTTGTCCGTTTCCATATATGCAAGCAGGTGGATACAATCCTGCGGGGCATCTACCGTAAGGAACTCCATGGATGCAGGGTCTGTTTGCTTCGCTTTTTGGTAGAGAAGACTGAGGGCGTCGGTCACTTCGTTTCTGTCCAGCTGCAACCGGCTATAGGAATCGATCCCCCGTCCCGTGGGCACGAGCCAGTACAGGCAGAAACGGGATGCCCCAAGCGCAAGGGAGATGTCGACCAGCGCTCCGAGTTCCCGGCAGTTCTCCTTTGTGAGCGTAACCCGCACCCCGCACCGGAGCCCGGCCTCTTTGCATGCTGCAAATGCTGAGAGGGTCTGCTTAAATGCACCCGGAGAGTTCCGGAACCGGTCATGGGTCTCAGCAGTAGCGCCGTCCAGCGAAATCCCGGCGTACTCGATCCCGCATCCTTTGATCTTCCTGGCGATGTCGAGTGTGATCAGCGTCCCGTTGGTACTGAGCGCCATCTTGAGGCCACGGCTTCTGGCATGGCATGCCAGCTCCCAGATATCCTCACGCATAAGAGGCTCCCCGCCGGAGAACAGGATGAGCGGGACACCCATGTCTGCAAGGTCGTCGATGACATGCATCGCTTCTTCTGTGGTGAGTTCCCCCGCCGTCTCCCGACCGGGTCCTGACCGGTTATAGCAGTGGGTGCAACTCAGATTGCAGAGGTCCGTGATGTTCCAGAATACCACCGGCCGGTACATGCCCGAGAATGCAAGATACGTGCTGGGCATATCTGCCTGCGGCTTATGACGGTGGCGCATCAAACCGCTGACCGTTCCCCGCCCGTGCAGGCACTGGGTAATGCGGTTCATGTCAAGCCGCCCCCATTCTCTCCCATCCGCACATTCGGCACGCGTTTGAATTCTTCCGTACTGAAGAGCACGACATAGCTGGTGATCCCCGTTGTCTCTGCAAGCCTTTTGACCTGCTCATGCACACCCGTGCGGCTGCGCCCATGATGGACCGTGTAGAGCGTATAGTCCCACCGGCCGGGGACCGGCTGCCGCAGGTAACAGTGGGAGACGCCGGGGAAGGATGCAAACCGTGAATGAAGGTCCGGGCATACCGCCTCTGGCACTTCCCAGGCTACAACGGCATTTGCCGTGATCCCTATCCGCCGCTGGTTGATCCGTGCCCGGAATTTCCTGATGATCCCTTCCTCTTTGAGCTGCCGGAGACGCTGCAGTACATCCGTACCGCTGATGTGGAGACGCTCTCCCAGTTCCTCAAATGGTTCGCTGACGAGCGGGAGCCCGTCTTCCAGTTCCTTCAGCAGGGAACGGTCAGTCAGATCCATGGGCATCCGCCTCCTCATCCGGGCAACAGGAGAATCTCACGTCGATCTTATAATGCTGGAGGGTGGGCAGGTTGAGCATATCCGTCTCCGGAATTCCGGTCCTCCTGAGGATTTCATCCAGTACCTGGCAAATCCGCTCGTCCGTTGCCGCGGCAAGCGTAAACCAGATCGCGTATTCGTGATCCCGCCGGTAATTGTGCGAGACTTCCGGATACCCGTTGATGATCCGGACTACCTCAGCGACCTGTGGTTCAGGTACACAAAGGGCAACGAGCGTTCCTGCAGTGATCCCCAGCAGCCGGGATTCCAGTACCGGGGATACGCCCCGCAGGATACCGGCTGCCTGGAGACGCTCCATCCGAAGGAGTACTTCGGGCTCGGCAATACCCAGCCGGTCCGCGATCGCTCTCCACGGACGGGAAATGAGAGGGATATCATCCTGGAGCACATCGAGAAGTTCCAGGTCGGTCCTGTCATAGTTTGCATCAGGAGGCATTCTTCCGGGAATTATACCACCTCCTCGGGTTTATAAGGGCACCACGGATCTTCACCGCAGCACTCCCCGTTGAGCGTATCCGGTGTTGCAAGGCCGTCGCACCAGAGCGGGGAGGCGGCATCCTCCCGCCGGTAGGCCCGGGCCCTGCACCCGCCACAGCTCGTTTTGAAACTGCACCGCCCGCACTTCCCCGTGAGACGGCCAGGATCACGGAGTGCAGTAAACAGCGGGGATGTATTCCAGATATCTGCAAACGGGGTAGTCCGCACGTTGCCGGCGCTCACCGGCAGGTACGGGCAGGGGGTCACGTCACCGTTCGCAAAGATCCGGCAATACGTAATACCGGCGAGGCAGCCGCGTCCCCACGCGGGATTGGCAATGCCAAGACCGTCCGCAATCCTGCGGAACTGCGGGGCGCAGGTCGGGCGAATGTTAAGATCGGCGTCCCGGTAACGGATGAGGACCTGCCGGATCAGCTCCTCGTACTCCTCCGGGCTGCGTGGCTCGATCTGCCGTGCCCTCCCGGTGGGAATGGGGAAGAAGAGCTGGTAGTCACGGACACCTAGGGACGTCCCGAGCGCGATCACCTCTTCTACATCGCGGATATCAGACCGCATCACCGACATGTTGACCTGGACGGCGATCCCTGCATCGCGGCAGTGCCCGATCGCCCGGATGGCCTTCTCCCATACGCCATCAAGGCCACGGAATGCGTCGTGGGTAACAGGGTCGTCCGAATCCAGGCTGATGGCCACAGCCCGGATCCCCGCTTCCCGGAGCTTCACCGCAGTGTCGTGGTCGATAAGGTACCCGCTGGTGCCCATGACCATCCGGAGTCCCTGCTCCGTGCCGTATCGTGCGATGGCATAGATATCCTCCCTGAGGAGCGGTTCGCCGCCGCTCAGCACAACAACCGGTTTGCCGGTTGCACGGATCTGGTCGATGACCGCAAATGCCTCCTGCGTGGAGAGCACTCCGTCCGCCTCCTCAGCGCCTGCATCCACGTAACAGTGGGAACACTTCAGGGGGCACCTGAGCGTGATGTTCCACGAGATGATACGGGGCGCACCCGGTGCACCGTTCAAAGTTTCAGTCCCTTTGCCACCCGTTGGCCTGGTTCCGTGCCTGCTTTCATGAGGTTCTCCACCGTACAAAGACGTTTATGCCTGCGATCCGGCGAGATCGAAGCGATCAAGGTTCATCACTTTGGTCCAGGCTGCCACGAAGTCCTGGACAAACTCCTCCTGTGCGTCCGCGCTTGCGTAGACCTCGGCCAGGGCCCGGAGCTGGGAATTCGAACCGAAGAGGAGATCGACACGCGTGCCGGTCCACCGGACCTCGCCGGTCTTGCGATCGCGCCCTTCGAATATGTCCCTGGCGTCCGATATCGGCTTCCACTCCGTGCCCATGTCGAGCAGGTTTGCGAAGAAGTCGTTAGTGAGCGCTTCCGGCTTTTTGGTAAAAACGCCGTGCCGGGTCTGTCCGAAGTTTGTGTCCAGCACCCGCATCCCGCCAACGAGCACCGTCATCTCTGGTGCGGTCAGGGTCAGCAACTGTGCCTTGTCAACCAGCAGTTCCTCGGCCGGTACGGCATAGCGGGTCTTAACGTAGTTGCGGAAGCCGTCCACCTTTGGCTCGAGCACGGCGAAGGAGGCCACATCGGTCTGCTCCTGCGAGGCGTCCATGCGTCCCGGCGTGAAGGGGACCGTCACCTCGTGACCGGCATTCTTCGCTGCCTGCTCGACGCCCGCGCAGCCGGCCAGGACAATCAGGTCAGCCAGCGATACCTTCCTGCCGCCAGAGGCGGCGCTGTTGAAGGCGTTCCGTATGTCCTCCAGCGTCTTGAGCACCTTCGCCAGCCGTGCCGGCTGGTTGACTTCCCAATCCTTCTGCGGCGCAAGGCGGATGCGGGCACCGTTGGCACCGCCGCGCTTGTCGGAGCCACGGAAGGTGGATGCCGATGCCCAGGCGGTCGAGACCAGCTCTGACACCGACAGGCCGGAAGCCAGGATCTTTCCCTTGAGGGAGGCGATGTCCTGATTATCAATCAGTTTGTGATTGACGGCAGGGATGGGGTCCTGCCAGATGAGCTCTTCAGCCGGAACCTCCGGGCCGAGATAGCGTGAGCGCGGACCCATGTCGCGGTGCGTCAGTTTGAACCACGCCCGGGCGAACGCGTCCGCGAACTGGTCCGGGTGCTCGTAGAAGCGCCGTGAAATTGTTTCGTAGGCAGGGTCAAACCGCAGGGAGAGGTCAGTGGTCAGCATGGATGGCGAGTGACGTTTCGATGTGTCGTGGGCATCCGGCACTGTGCCGGCGCCTGCGTCACCCTTCGGCTTCCACTGGTGCGCACCGGCCGGACTCTTCGTCAGTTCCCATTCGGAACCGAACAGGATCCGGAAGAAGTTGTTGCTCCACTTCGTTGGCGTGTTGGTCCAGGTCACCTCCAGGCCGCTGCCGATCGTGTCACCGCCTTTGCCGGTGCCGAAGCTGCTCTTCCAGCCGAGGCCCTGCTCCTCGATGCCCGCCGCTTCGGGCTCAGGCCCCACATGCGACGCAGGGCCGGCGCCGTGGGTTTTGCCGAAGGAGTGACCACCGGCGATGAGCGCAACCGTCTCCTCGTCGTTCATGGCCATGCGAGCGAACGTCTCGCGGATATCCTTGGCCGCCGCGATCGGATCCGGATTGCCGTTCGGGCCTTCCGGATTGACGTAGATCAGCCCCATCTGTACGGCAGCGAGCGGATTTTCGAGGTTCCGGTCGCCGGAGTAGCGTTTGTCATCCAGCCACGTGTTCTCAGAACCCCAGTAGACGTCTTCTTCCGGCTCCCAGACATCCTCACGACCGCCAGCGAAGCCGAAGGTCGCAAATCCCATCGACTCCAGGGCGACGTTGCCGGCAAGAACCATGAGGTCGGCCCATGAGATTTTCCTGCCATACTTCTGCTTGATCGGCCACAGCAGCCGGCGCGCCTTGTCGAGGTTCGCGTTGTCGGGCCAGCTGTTGAGGGGCGGGAACCGTTGCTGGCCGGCACCGGCACCGCCGCGACCGTCACCGGTGCGGTACGTGCCGGCGCTGTGCCATGCCATGCGAATGAACAAGGGCCCGTAGTGGCCGAAGTCCGCCGGCCACCAGTCCTGCGAGCCGGTCATCAGTGCCTGCAGATCCTTCTTCACGGCCGCCAAGTCGATTTTTTTGAATTCACGAGCGTAGTTGAACTCCTCGCCCATCGGACTCGCCAGGGGAGAGTGCTGGTGAAGAACCTTCAGGTTCAACTGGTTCGGCCACCAGTCCCGGTTGGACCTGCCCCGGCCGGTTGCTTGTTTGTTTACCCCGCCCTTTACCGGGCGCTCGCTGTCGTCTGTCATAACGTCCCTTCCTATCGTTGGATGATTTTATTCACTGTGGTGCTTTGAATATTCCTTTGCCCACCTAGATAACGGTTGCCTCAGCAGCGGCTATGGTTACGGTGTTTGAGCAAGGAGACCTTCCAACACCGCCGTCTGCTGCAAGACCGGTGTCTTCTTCTTCGGGTCCTGAAGGAATTTTGCCTTCGTGTATTCCGCCATGCTCGTGAAGACCTGGAAATACCCGTGGGCGCCGGCGCCTTTGGCATGCACCACCCGTTCGGGGATCCGCTCCCGGTCGAAGTGGGCGAGTTTCTCGATCAGGTTGACGTCCTGCAGGAGGACCGGGCCCCGCTGCCCGGCCGTGAAGGAGTTCTGGTTGTCAGCGACCGGGACTCCCTGGCCGGTCGTGAGAGTTTTCTTGGCCATGGTTTTCACAAGCCAGTCATTGCGTGAATGGACAATAAAGATTTGGTTCGGGATACCAATACAACCATTTCCGTCGTGAATTGTGATGGCATCCCGGACCGGATCCTGTCCGGATTCCGGTGCTCGAATCAGAATCCAGTTCCACCTAAAGGGAGAATGTCCCGTACTTCCCGCCACCGCCCGGGTGGAGTACCACCCTGCCGGTCCGGAGGGCTTCGACCGCATCTGCAACTTTCGGGTGAACGGTACGGATCTCCGCGACCGGTGCATCGGTCAGCACGGCAATCTCGTTACCGAACGTGCCGATGAACGATGTATAGATCTCCGTGCACTTCTTCGTGTAGGGCGAGGAGGCGCCCTCCACGGTCTGGATGATCTGGCCGAGCGGGACGATATGGAGGTACGGCGGGCGGGGGCGGGGCTCACCCCCTTTCGAGAGTTCGCGGGCCCGGTCGGAGACGCCCTTCTTTATGATCCCGCCGTCGTCCGGGCAACGCCAGCCGTGGCGCACGGCCTCCTCATAGGAGTACTGGGTGAAGCAGCGGACACACGCGGTGCGGTTGTACTTCCCTTCTTCCGGGAAGAACCCGGCGTTCATCGCGATGCCCCTTTCCCTCACGCAGGCAAGCACCCCCTTTACCGAGAGCGCTTTTGGGAGAAGGCGGTTGAACTCGCGCCCTATCTTCTCCGGCTGGGGGCTGTGGGCATCCGAGTTGGTGAGAAACGGGACATTGTACAGGTCAGGGATCGCAGCACCGTACGAGCTATCCGCCGAGAGCCCGAGCTCCACAAAGTCGATGGGTTGCGTCCCGTAACAGTCGGCCACGCGGTCGAAGTAGGCGTACATCGCGGTCCACGGGGTGAAGGCATGGGCCGGGCCGATCATCGCGCCGACCTCGTGGGCTGCGGCGGCAATCTCCCCGCCGCTCAGGTACACGTGGGGCCTGCCGCTCGTCGCGAAACTCCTGCATTTCCCGGCCATCAGGTCCCGGAGCTGTCCAAACTGTGCCGGGTCTTCTGCGAGGATGACGTGGTGGACCCGCCGCTCGTCCTCAACCTCGCCCTGCGGGACGATGACGATCCCGGCAGCGTTCTCCCGGAACGGTTCCCATGCCTTCATCCATCCCGGGTGGAGTGCGTCCCCGGTGCCGAGCACGTGGATGCCCTTGGTGACACAGACACGGATCAGACTTTCCGGCTGCATGGCCCGGGATACCGCCATCGAGTACGGGGAATGGATGTGGAGGTCGGCGTTCGCGAACATGGCTACCTACCGGTTGTCCTCCGCGGGATATAATGTGAGCCATCCGGAACCGGGAGGATCGATATAATCCGCGAACTCATTCAGGTTGAGCGGGCTGCCCCGGTCGTTCCCTCAGGCCGGGATTCTGTCACAGCTGAGATATGAAATGCCCCGTTCACAATGTTTATCATAACTCCTGTTGATGAGAACTTTATTAAAAGGAGGAGAAAAAACCATGGAACATGCTCCGAAAGGCTGCCTGGAACTGCTGAGCGACAAGAACAGCATGCTGGTGCTCGTGGACTACCAGTCCACGATGTTCAAGGGTGTAGCGTCCGGTGACAAGACGATCATCAGGAATGCCGCGTACTGTGCGGCAAAGGCCGCAAGCATCCTGAGCATCCCGGTGGTATTGTCGGCTATCAACCCATCAGGGAACGGGGAGTTCATGCCCGAGATCACGAGACTCTTCCCGGGGCAGGAGGTGTTCTCCCGGAAGGTGCTGGGCTTCGACGCCTTCGAGGACGAGCGGACATGGAACGCAGCAAAGAAGGCTGCAAGGAAGAAGATGGTTGTCTCGGGCCTCTGGACGAGCATGTGCTTTGCTTACACAGCCATCCATGCCATCAAGGAAGGCTACGAGGTGTACGGCCTCATCGATGCTGCGGGCGATTCCACGCACGATGCCCATAAGTATGGCGTGAAACGGATGCTGCAGGCAGGCGTCATCCCGATCACGGTCGAGTCGCTCGTCTCGGAATGGATGCACGACTGGGGGAACCCAAAAGTCGGCGACCTCGTAAAGGAAGTATACTCGCGGTATGGGTACATGATAGGGTTCTGATTCTGTACGGCGGGCTGCAGGAAAGATGCGGAGTATCGCTGATAGCTGAGGATGAAAAAACCAGATGGGGCAGGCGGGTCTCACCCCCAGCTTTCCTTATTCCCGGGATCGCCTGGCCGCAGCTGAACGTACCCTGTCCCGGTACAGGCCGTTGAACGAATGGTCATGCCCCCCCGACCGGGGCGTGATATAGAGTTCTGATACCGTTTTGGCGGGAGGTTGATCGCCGACGGGGATATTGGGTAAAAAACGAGTATCGCCCCGGGTACTGTCACGTACCCTGCCGCCGGTATGCCGGCTTGTTCGTGCAGAACTCGAATACGCACATGGTGTCACTGTTGTCAGCGACATGATGCGGGACGTGATAACGCTGGACTATCTCAGGGCGGATGAAGCCGGCGCCGGTCAGGTGAGCGGTCAGCTCCTCTCTCGGCATGACGCGTGGCGGCCCCCGTTCGTCAGGAGACCTGGCCGCCCCCTCCACCAGCCCGAGCGTGGAACCAAAGAGGACGCCGCCGGGCCTGAGGGCAGAGTACGCGTTCGCAAGATACGTTCCGAGTTCCCCCTCGTCGGCGATCACGTGGAAAACGGAGGCGGAATACACCATCCCGAACTCCGCCGGCCCGAACGGGAACGCCTCTGAAACGATGAAGAGGTCGCCGATCTCCTCTTTGTCACGGTACAGGTCAAACCCGAGGTCGATGCTCGCCCGGTTGATATCGAACGCGGTGATCCTCTCCCGGGGAAAACCGTCCCGGATAACCTGCCGGATATTGTCCCCGGTGCCGCAACCGTAATCGAGGAGCCTGCCGGTCCTTTTGAGCGCACGGGAATAGAAGAAGTGGTTGTTGATCCGCGGTTGCCCGATGATCATGAGGATGTGGGGATAGTGAATCCCCTCCCGGGTGTACTTCTCGAGGAGCGCCCGGTAATACCCAGCCGGATAGACGACACCGTAGGCTTCGATCCGTTTCATGGCGGTGCAGAGTTCCTCCGTGAGTGTCTTTCCCGGCGGGAACCTGTGGGGTGTTGGTGCAGGCATCGCAGGATAAGTGTACGCCAGAAGAATATTCATGGTTATCGCACCCACCTAGCGTAATTCCCCTGGTCAGGGAGTAGTTGCGGAACGGTGAGGGGTCGCAGGGGTCGGGAGGAGCATGGATGGTGCGGGGTAAACAGATTATCGATGAGAAGCAGAAGGTGGTCTTTGTGAAGGTCTACTCGATGCATTCTTTCCCTGATATTCAGGAAATCATCGTGTTTTTGGGGAAGTAACTTGTTTTTACAGCAACTAGTTCTGCTGGTGCCGGTTCGAAGCGATGCCCTACGCGCAAAACGCCTTACGGGTTTTGCGCTACGCACTTACCTTGATCCAGAGCCCCGCCTAGGTGCGACCCGAGGGGGCGCCCCCGCGGCGGATCAGTGACCAACAGTAAATGTATCAATAACTCCCTGCCCCGCCGGGCCTCATCCCACAGGAGATTCGGCAAGAGGAAGTTTTTCCAAACTTCCTCTGCTTCATCCGTACAGGATGAAGCAAGTCGAAGAATCCTTACGGATTCTTCTCCAGTCAATCCTCGCTGATGCGACGATTGACTCCTCGGAGAGGCCTGATGCAGGGGAGCCTCCCGAATTGTGACTATCATACAAGTCTTATCATCTAGATGTGAACGTACAGATTCCCAGCCGTTTCTAGAGAGGCACCTAATGAGTTTATGTAAAAAAGTCCACTTATTCCCGTTCGCTCTACCCGATATAGCTCAGCTCTTCGTTTTTCATCTTCTCACCTTCGACAAGGCCCTCGATGACCTTCTCCATCTCGCTCGCCCGGTCGTTGAGCTTCGTGGGATCGACCGGCACACCGATCAGGTTCGAGAGGATGGCAAGGACGCTTGCCGCGGCCATCGGGTCCACGAGGTACCCGCTCGTCTCGCCCATCAGGCAGACGGCGTCAATGCCCCGCAGGGCGGAGAGACCGAGCATCAGGCCTGCCGCGCCGATGATCCCGCCGCCCGGCTCGTCCCGGTTGAAGATAACACCGGCGGTCTCGAGCTCCCCCTGGAGCTCCGCCCGGTTCACGGCCCCGAGGACCCGGGGCTCGTTCACGAGATGGCCGACGCCGAAGCCCCCGAGCGTGTAGATCCGTTTCACTTTGAGCTCCTCTGCTATCTCGCAGTAGGTGTCGGCGAGGAGGTAATG
>Ga0074046_10000173_pt1 | contig 54422 bp, 44 predicted proteins | sample BogForMeECP23OM3_FD_94441 | JGI IMG/M metagenome (GOLD analysis project Ga0074046, IMG submission 94441) | Bog forest soil microbial communities from Calvert Island, British Columbia, Canada - Bog Forest MetaG ECP23OM3 | ecosystem: Environmental > Terrestrial > Soil > Wetlands ... | reverse complement strand
CCCGCTACATTCCGGAGCGTCACGCCACCCAACGTAATCTAACCAGGTCAACCGCGCCCCTCGCAGCCACGCTGCCGAGGGCGGCTGGTTGCTGCCCTCCAGGTGGGGGAAGTTTCCGGTCAGCGGAGAAAAGTCCCGTCCAGGGTCGCCAGGCTTTGGCGTGCGCCGCCGTGCCGCGTAGACCGCGGCACTGCCGAAGATCAGCACGAGGAGCCCGTGGATGCCCAGCAGGGCCGCCGTCAGCTGAGTGGACTGGCCGCTTCCGGCGCGGCGACCTGCGCCCTGGTGCGGCGGCCCAGCCACCAGAAGAGCACGCCGACGGCGATGAACAACAGCACCGGGAGGAGTTCGGTCCACAGGTAGGTGTACCGCTCGGCGTAGGTCCAGTTCGACGGGATGAAGTCGCTGCCAAACCAGGACTTGCCCAGCCCGGGGGCGATGAGCTGGACGCTGGCGATGGCCACCAGGACCATCAAGATGACGGTCAGCGGCCGGTAGGCGGGCATCCGGAACGGGCGGGGCGTGTCCGGGTGGCTGCGGCGCAGCTCGATCGTGAACAGGCCGAGCAGGACGAACCGGGCAAAGGCCCCGGCGGTCGGCAGCCACTTGCCCACGCTGAACGAGGTGATGGCCGCGACGATCGACAGCCAGACGAACGCCAGCGCGATGACGTACCACACCGTCGTGGGCACGCTGTTGCCGTTGTTGAAGAACACCTGGACGGCGCCGATGCAGCTGATGGCGAGCGTGCCGCGCTCCTCCGGGAAAGAGATAAACGACCCATATCGTCACGCCCGGATATTTCAGGCGTGTTACGGACTGATGACATAGCCGACTGATCACACAGCGTCGAAGAGCCGAACGTCGCCGGCGGATAGCTGGCGTCGGCCACAATGGGGGCCATGGTCTCTGAGATCTTCGAACCCGAGCGGTGGCGTCGCGTCGAAGGGTTTTCCTTCACCGACATCACCTACCACCGTGCCGTCGACTCGGGCACGGTCCGCGTCGCCTTCAACCGGCCCGAGGTGAGGAACGCCTTCCGTCCGCGCACCGTCGACGAGCTGTACATCGCGCTTGATCACGCCCGGACGTCCAGCGACGTGGGGTGCGTGCTGCTCACCGGCAACGGCCCGTCGCCGAAGGACGGCGGATGGGCCTTCTGCGCGGGCGGCGACCAGCGCATCCGGGGCCGCAGCGGATACCAGTACGCCGACGGCGAGACGGCCGAGACCATCGATCCGGCCCGCGCCGGGCGCCTGCACATCATGGAGGTGCACCGGCTGATCCGGTTCATGCCGAAGGTGGTCATCTGCGTCGTGCCGGGCTGGGCCGCGGGCGGCGGGCACAGCCTGCACGTCGTCTGCGACCTCACCCTCGCCAGCCGCGAGCACGCCCGCTTCAAGCAGACCGACGCCGACGTGGGGAGCTTCGATGGCGGTTTCGGCTCGGCCTACCTGGCGCGCCAGGTAGGCCAGAAGTTCGCGCGGGAGATCTTCTTCCTCGGCGACACCTACGACGCGGCGGCCGCGCACCGGATGGGCATGGTCAACGCGGTCGTGCCGCACGCGGACCTGGAGCGTACCGCGCTGGAGTGGGCCGCCAAGATCAACGCGAAGAGCCCGACCTCCCAGCGCATGCTGAAGTTCGCCTTCAACCTCATCGATGACGGGCTCGTCGGTCAGCAGGTGTTCTCGACCGAGGCGACCCGGCTCGCCTACATGACCGATGAGGCCGTCGAAGGCCGAGACGCGTTCCTGGAGAAACGCGACCCGGACTGGACGCCGTTCCCCTACTACTACTAGCCCATCGCCCCCCGGACAGCGGCAACGATGGAGCATTGCTGCCGCTCCTACGGCACCGATGTTCCATCGTTGCCGTAACGGGGGGCCAGCTAGCCGATCGTGATGGCGTCTAGGCGTTTCTTCAGGAACTGGGCCGATACGACCGGGGCGTAGTCGCATCGCTTGCCGATCGGCGGCCGCAGTGACTCGATGACCGCGTCGTGGTCCGCCTCGTAGAAATAGACCAGCGAGACCAGATCCTCATCCGGCGCCTCGGCCTGCGGCGGCAGCACGCGGTGCCGGTTGGACTTCCACCGGCCGCCGCTCCAGCGGGCGAGCAGATCGCCGGTGTTGATCGTGAAGGCGGCGGGCACGTAGGGCGCGTCCTGCCAGCCGTCTTCGGTGGTCCACACCTGCAGGCCGCCGCGGCCCGGCTCGCGGTCCAAGATGGTGACGGTGCCGAAGTCGGTGTGCGGGCCGATCCGGAACTGGCCGGGTTCCGGCTGGCCGGCCACGGCCATCGGCGGGTACCAGTTGATGTTCATCGTGTGCGTGGCGTGCCCGGTGTGCCGGGTGAAGAAGTCACGTTCCAGGCCCACCGCGGCGGCGCACAGCACCAGCAACTCGTCCGCGAGCGCGCGCATGCGGGCCAGGTAGGCGACGACCGCCGGCTCGAGCGCGGGCACCTCGGCCGGGTAGACATTGGGCTGGAACCAGTATCCGTCGACTTCGGGGTCGCCGGTCGGCTGGTCCGCGCCGACCGCGAAGGACTCCTTCAGATCCGGCGGGGTCTGGGTGCCCTCGGCGTAGCCGTTCGCCTCGACGCCCGGCGGCAGCCAGCCCCGGCCGCCGACGGTGACCGCGTAGCGCCGCTTGACCGCGGGCGGCAGCGCGAAGAACACCCGCGCCTGCGCCCGGACCCGCGCGCGCAGGTCGTCTGGCACGCCATGCCCGCTGATCAGGAAGAAGCCCACGCTCTGCAGCGCGGCGTCGACCTGAGCGGCGACGGCCGCGCGGGCCGCCTCGTCTGCGCCGAACCAGGGAGCCAGGTCGATCACGGGAACTGACGAGGGCATGATTTTGGGCTCCAGGTATCTATCAAGGCCGGTGTCTGAAGCTTACGGCGGTCACAACGGGAGTACCGCCCAGCTGCCTTCGCCCTGGACGTCGAAGACGGTTCTGCCGGCCTTCACGCTCTGCATCGCCGTCGCGTTCCCTTCCATCCGGACTCGTCATGCGAGCAAAAGAGAAGCCGTAACGTAGAGTACACGTCTATTAGACCCAAAGGAGCTTGGCATCGCCCCACGTAGCCGACGCTGGCTTACCGATTTCGAGCAGATGCTGCTCGGCTTCATCGCCCGTGAGCCGCAGCCTGGAGTGGGCTCGGTCGGCCATGGCGGCGCTCGCCGCGCCCGTCGGGGCCGCGTCGGCGAGGCCGGCCCGTTCGGGGCGTGATGCCGGTGGCTATGCACCTGGGATGTCGCGACGGCCACGGCCGTGCCCCTGCGGGGACCGAACGAGCGCTGCTGACCCCGCGGGGCTTGAGGCGGGCCGGGGGGTGAACCCGGTCCGTTCGGATCAAAAGTTCTTATCTTCCGAACGGACCAGGGTCCCGCCCTTGGCCCTGGTGCCAGCGGCGCCCGGTCAGGCCTGCGGCCGCCTGACGCGTGGCAGCGCGGGCCGCGTGGCCGGGGGCGGCGGGGCCAGGACGGTGATGAAGTCCCTGGCCCAGCCGGCAAGGTACTGGTCGGCCGGACGGTACTGGCCGGGAACCGAGGCCTGCAGCGAGCCGCCCGGCCGGCTGGCCACATCCAGCTGGACCCACTCGGGGTTGATGTCGAGTTCCATCGCGGTCCGGGCGCCGGCGGAGGCCAGCACGAATGCCAGGTCGGCCGGGGTGGTGGACATGCTCGCGGCGTAGATGAGGTCGCCGGAGGCGTCCTGGCCGAGCGCGCTGCGGGCGACGTACTCGCCGCCGCCGAGGGTGGCGCCCCACAGGCCCCAGTCGGCCGCGGCCGCGGTGGGCTTGCCGTGCAGCACCAGCGGCGACAGGTTCTGCCGGACGCTGTACACCGCCTCGCCGGGTGCGGGCACGCCGTCGCCCCAGACCCCGATCCTGGCCTGGCCCGAACGGTCGATCACCAGGCTGGCTAGGCCCTGCTGCAGCGCGCTGGCCACGTGGCCCTCCTGCTCGTATCCGCCCGCGCCGGCGGACAGCTTGAACCCCCCGTTGAACGCGGCCAGCAGCTGCTTGCGCTCGGCGCCGGCCACCGCCGGGCCGGCCTGGACCTGTCCCGCCGCCGCCCCGGGATCCTCGCTGCCGTCGTGCAGGACGTACGTCACCGGGCCGGCGAAGGTCGCGACGGTCGCCACGGAGCCGTCCGCGGTCCGCATCTGGGTCACCGTCACCCGCGGCGCGGGCGGCGCGGCCGGGACCGCCTCGGCCGCCTGGCTGGCACTCGGCCGGGCCGGAGCGGACGAGGGCGCCGGGGTGCTCGCGGCGGCCGGGGTGGCGGTGCGGCTGGAGGGCCGGCTGGAGGGGACGTTGGGACCGGCCGGGTGCGGGGCGGACGGTGAGCTGCAGGCGGCCAGCGCGCACAGGCCGGCCAGCGAGGCGGCGGTCCATCCCCTACGCATCATCCACTCCCGGGTGCCTCGGGTCGGTAATCAGACTACTATTCGGTCACTATGTCAAGCCGCACCGTCAAGCTCACCGGCTGGGGCCGGATATCGCCAACCCGGGCCGAACTGGCCGAGCCGGCCAGCGTAGCCGACGCCGCCCGGCTGCTGGAGACCGCGGCGGCCGCCCACGGCGCGATCGCCCGCGGGCTGGGCCGCAGCTACAACAACGCCGCGCAGTGCGAGGGCGGCGTGGTGATCTCGACCGCCCGGCTGAACCGGATCATCGGCCTGGACCCGGCGACCGGCCTGGTGACCTGCGAAGCCGGCGTCAGCCTGGAGCAGCTCATGGTGGCCGGGCTGCCGGCCGGATGGTTCGTGCCGGTTTCCCCGGGTACCCGGCAGGTGACCGTCGGCGGCGCGATCGCGGCCGACGTGCACGGCAAGAACCACCACGTGGCCGGCAGCTTCGCCCGGCACGTGCGGTCCTTCGACATCGTGCTGCCCGGCGGCGAGCTGCGCACGGTGACCGAGCAGTCCGATCCCGGGCTGTTCTGGGCGACCGCGGGTGGCATGGGCCTGACCGGGCTGATCGTCGGGGCCGTGGTCCAGCTGAAGCGGGTGGGCACCTCGCGGGTCCGGGTCGACACCGTGCGCACCGCCGACATCGACGAGACGATGGCCGTGCTGGCCGAGCACGACCGCACCTTCGGCTACACGGTCGCCTGGTCGGACAGCCTGGCCCGGGGGGCCAGGCTGGGCCGTTCGATAGTCACCAGCGGCGACTTCGCCGAACCGGCCGACCTGCCGCCCGCCGACCGGGCGGACCCGTTCGCGTTCCGGCCCGGCGCCCGCCTCGGCGTCCCGGCCGGGTTCCCGCCCGGGCTGATCAACCGCTACACGGTGGCCCTGGCCAACGAGGTTTGGTACCGCAAGGCGCCCCGCACCCGGCAGGGCGAGCTGCAGACCATCGGGACGTTCTTCCACCCGCTGGACGGGATCAGGAACTGGAACCGGGTCTACGGACCTGGTGGCTTCCGGCAGTACCAGTACGTCCTGCCCTTCGGCGCCGACGCCGCCGTGCGCCGCTCCTTCGAGCTGGTCAGCCGGGCCCGCGCCGCCTCCTTCGTGACCGTGCTCAAGCGGTTCGGCGCGGGCGATGAGGGCTTGCTCTCCTTCCCGATGCCGGGCTGGACGCTCGCGCTCGACGTGCCCGCCCGGACGCCGGGCCTGGCCGGGCTGCTGGCGTCGCTTGACCGGCTGGTCGTCGAGGCGGGCGGCCGTGTCTACCTGGCCAAGGATTCCCGGGTGCCGGCCGACGTGCTGGCCGAGATGTACCCGCGGCTGGCCGATTTCGCCAAGCTGCGCGCCGAGTTCGACCCGGCCGGGATCCTCGCGTCCGACCTGTCCCGGCGGCTCGGCCTGTGACGTCGCTGCCGCCTCCGCCGCGGCTGGTCGGGTTGGCCAGCGAATGGCTTACTGGATGCCTGCTACCCGGTCGCTGACCGCCAGCCAGCGCGACTGGCTGTGGGTCCGGTCTTACCTTGCCGAACATCGCCACGGCCTGGCGCTCGACGCGGCCGGGGACTACCCGGCGGACCAGCGGATCGCCGGGACCCCGCTGCTCGCCGCCCCTGGATGGCAGCCCGCCGAGCCGGTCCCGCTGTCGGAAGTCGGACTGGAGCTCACCTCGGCGGAGGGCCCGCCGCCACCTGCCCTCGCCGCCCTCGGTGCCGCCCTCGGTGCCGCCGCGGCGCCGCTGCTGCCCGAGCGGCCGGACGGGACCCGCTACCCGTGCTACTCCGACGCGCTGCGGGACTTGGCCGCCCCGGCGGTGTTCGAGAACCGCGTCACCTACCGGCTGACCGAGGCTGTGCTCACATCCGGGCTCACCTCCGGGCTCAGCTCCAGTCTCACTTCCGGTCTCACTTCCGGTCTCACTTCCGGTCTCACTTCCGGACTCATCTCCGGTCTCACCCCGGGATCGTCCCGGCTGGCGTTCGCCCGCGGCCGGTATTTCGACGGCGTCGACACCGGCGAGGCGGCCGCGCACGAATACGCGGCTACCCGGCTCGGCGGCCGCCCGGCGGGCCTGCGCGCGCTGATCGCGGACCCCTGCGACCTGCGTCGCCGCCCCGTGAACCTGGCCATCAGCACCCTGACGCTCCGGCTGGACCGGGCGACCGGGCAGGCGTCGTTCCTGCTGCACTGGCGGGACCCGGCCAAGGTGGGCCATGCGGGCGGGCTGTACCAGGTGATCCCGGTGGGCGTGTTCCAGCCGTCCGGCGAGGCCGGGTGGAACGAGCGCCGCGATTTCTCGCTGTGGCGGTGCATGACCCGGGAGTTCGCCGAGGAACTCGGCGGGCGCTCGGAGGATTACGGCAGCGAGGTCGCCCCGGTCGACTACGAGTCCTGGCCGTTCGCCAGGCAGATGGCCGACGCGCTCGACCGGGGCCAGATCCGGGTGTGGTGCCTGGGGCTCGGCGCCGATCCGCTGACCTACGCCACCGACCTGCTCACCGTGGCCGTGATCGACAGCGGCGTGTTCGACGAGCTGTTCAGCCTGCGCCCGCGGCGCAACGCCGAAGGCAGCGTGCTCGCGGCACGGGAGTTCGCCGCCGACGTCATCGACCGCATCGTGACCGGTGAGCCCGTGCAGGCGGCCGGCGCCGCCGTCCTGCGGCTGGCGTGGCAGCACCGCGACACGCTCACCGGCTGAGCCCGTGGTGGCTGTCTGAGCGGGGATGTATGCCTCGCCATTTGGCGGGCAAGGTATGCGGCGAGTTCTCAAACGTGCCTCCTTGATTCCGGGGAACACGGGTGGGGCATGCGGGAAAGCGGTGACGGGCGCGAGCTGGCCTGGGACCAGGTGCGCGACAGGCACACAATCACGAAAGGCAGGTAGCGGGTGAGCGAGGAACTGGCCGGGCAGCTGGCCGTGGTGACCGGCGGGGCCAGCGGTATCGGCGAGGCCTGCGCGATCCGGCTGGCCGGTTGCGGGGCCAGCGTGGTGGTCGCCGACATCAACCTAGACGGCGCGGCGGCGGTCGCCGCCCGCATCGGCGGGCGTGCCGTCGAAGTAGACTTGGGCGCCGATTTCGACGCCGCGGCGCTGGCCGGGCAGGCCGACGTCCTGGTGAACTGCGCGGGCCTGCAACACGTCGCCCCGGTCCACGAGTTCCCGCCGGATAAGTTCCGGCTGCTGCTCGCGGTGATGCTCGAGGCCCCGTTCCGGCTGGCCCAGGCGGCGCTGCCGCACATGTACGCCCGCGGCTTCGGCCGGATCGTCAACATCTCCTCCGTGCACGGCCTGCGGGCCTCGCCCTACAAGGCCGCCTACGTCGCGGCCAAGCACGGCCTGGAGGGCCTGTCGAAGGTGATCGCGCTCGAAGGCGGCGAGCACGGGGTCACCTCCAACACGGTCTGCCCGGCTTACGTGCGCACGCCGCTGGTGGAGAAGCAGATCAGCGACCAGGCCCGGGTGCACGGCATCTCCGAGGAGCAGGTGATCACCGAGATCATGCTGACCGAGCCGGCTATCAAGCGGCTGATCGAGCCGGACGAGGTGGCCGAACTCGTGGTCTACCTCTGCTCAGCTCCGGCCTCCTTCGCCAACGGCTCGTCCTACGTTCTCGACGGAGGCTGGACAGCCCGCTGAGCCGGTTCCTGAACACATGAGTGTGACACTCTGCCCGGTCTATCGGGCAGAGTGTCACACTCATTGAGTAGCCAGCCTCACGCGCTACCTCGGGCGCCCCTCCAGCCTCAGACGAAGGCGCTCAGGCCGGTGATGGCGCGGAGTTCGCGCGCCTACCCGGCCGTCTACCGGATCCGGACTGTGCAGAACGCCTGGCCAGCGCGGAATGATGGTCCTCGGCCAGGCCGGCCTGCTGCAGCGCGGACAGCTACGGTGCGGCCAGGAAACCATCCACGACCGGCGCGAGTTCCGCCGCCTCGGTGACCAGGGCGAGGTGACCGCCGTGGTAGATGTGCAGCCGCGAGTCCCGGATGAGCCGGTGCATCAGCCGGGCGTTGGCGAGCGGGATGATCGGGTCGTCGTCCCCGGCCAGGATGAGCGTCGGCTGGCGCAGCCGCGGCAGCAGCGGCAGGCTGGTCCAGCCCGCCCCGGCGGCGAGCTGGTACAGGTAGCCGCGCGACGGCCCGGCCCGGTGGCCGCCCTCGTGCATCGCCGCCACGATCGGCGCGGAATCGATTCTCGCCAGTCCGCCATAGAGGTCGCCGGCGACCCGTCCCAGGTATCCGGGGTCCAGGTAGCGTCGCGGCGTCACCAGGTGCACCAGGACCGAAGGCCGGGCCGGCACCATGGGCGTGCCCATGGCGGTCGCGGCGAGCACGAGCCGACGGCACCTGGCCCGCTGGGACGCGGCAAACTGCTGGGCGACACCGCCGCCCCAGGAGATGCCGAGCACGTCGACGCGGTCATGGCCGAGCTCGGTCAGCATGCCCGCGATCATGCGGCAGAGCCCGCTGAAGCGGTACGGCCTGGATGGCAGGGGCGAGCCGCCGACGCCGGGCGGGTCGAACCTGATCACCTCGACGGCCGGATCGAGCGCGGACACAAACGGCTCGAGCAAATCCAGTCCGGCGCCGATGCCGTTGATCAGCAGCAACGGGAACCTAGGCGCACCGCCCGCCTCGTTCGGCCCGGATCTTATCGCCACCCGCAGCCGCTGGCCGCTGACGGTGACGCTGCGGACCTCAGTGGTCGTGGACATAGGTTCCTGGCGCGGCGCCCCGTATCGGATAGCCCTTCCGGCCGAGCTGGCCGGGGCTCTTCTTCTGCCCGCCGCTCCGCTCGGCCAGCCAGGACGAATAGTGGGGCCACCAGCTGTCGGCCACCGTCTGCGCGGTGGCGAGGAACTCGCGCGGGTCGGCCGGATAGGAAGAAGGGACGGGAGCGGTCTGGAACGCGGCCTTCGGGTTGCCCGGGGGGTTGACCATGGCAGCTATGTGCCCGCTGGTGGACAGCACGAACGTGACCTGGCCGCCGAGCAGCTGCGTGGTCCGGTAGCACGACTGCCACGGGCACAGGTGGTTGGCCGCGCCCGCGACGACGTAGGCGTCCACGTCGACCTTGGACAGGTCGACCGGCGAGTCCAGCATGGTCGCCGCATCCGGTACCGTCAGCGCGTTGGCCAGGGCCAGAGCGATGAAGTCGCGGTGCAGCGCGGCGGGCAGCCGGGTGGTGTCGGCATTCCAGTACAGGATGTCGAACGCGGGCGGCGGGCGCCCTTGCAGGTAGTTGTTGACCCAGTAGCTCCAGATCAGGTCGTCGGGCCGCAGCCACGCGAACACCTCGGCCAGGGCCCGCCCGTCCAGGTAGCCGCGCGTGCCGGACACCGCCGTCGCCGCGGCGGCCGTCGTTTCGTCGATGACCGCTCCGGCGGTGCCCGGGCGCTGCAGGCCCGGGGGGACGACCCCCCCAGACCCCCCCGGCGGGGCATGGCCCGGGGGGACGACCCCCCCAGAACCCCCGGCGAGGCCATGGTCGAGCACCGCCACGCCGAGGCACAGGCTGGCCAGTTCGTCGAGCCGGCCGGCGACGCTCAGGTGCGCGGCCGTCATGGCGGTCGCGATGCCGCCCGAGCACAGCGCGCAGACGCTGGCCTTCGGAGCCCCGCTGATGTCGCGCACGGCGTCCAGCGCCGCGGCGATCGCGCCGCCGTAGGTGTCCAGGCCCCAGTCCCGGTGCCTGGCGTCGGGGTTGCGCCACGACACCACGAACACCTGATGGCCCTGGCCGACGAGGAACTCGACCAGGCTGCGTCCCGGCGCCAGGTCGACGATGTAGTACTTGTTGATCATCGGCGGGACGATGAGCAGCGGGTAGCGGTAGACGCTCTCCGTGGTGGGCTGGTACTGGATGAGCTCGAACTGCTCGCACGCGTGCACCACGCCGCCCGGCGTGATCGCCAGGTCGCGGCCCACTTCGAAGGCGTCGGCGGCCACCATCGACGGCACCCGGGGCGGCGCGGCCAGGTCGGTGGCGAGCGCCCGCAGGCCGCGGACGGCGCTCTGGCCGCCGGTGTCGATCAGGGCCTTCCAGGCGGCCGGGCTGAGCAGCGGGTTATTGCTCGGCGCGGCCGCGGCGATCAGGTTGGCGAGCAGGAACTTCAGCCGCGTGTCGTCGCGCCAGCCGAGTTCGGCCCCGGCCACCAGGGCCTCGGCCGCCTGGGCCGCCGCCAGGTAGGCCTGGACGCTGCGCCCCAGGACCGGGTTGCCGGTCCAGGCCGGGTCGGCGAACCGGCGGTCGCGCGGGCCTGTGCCCATTTCCGGCGTGATCGCGGACCGGCCGGCCGCGATCCGGCCTAGTTCGGTGCCGAGCCGGGCCGCCTGATCGCCCACCAGCCGCGGACGGCGAGCCAGGCCGACGGCCAGCCGCAGCAGCGAGCTGTCGGGCCGGAGCCGGCGCGTGATGCCGAGCGCCGCGTCGGTCAGCAGCAGGTCAAGCCCTCCCGCGGCGTCGACCGCGTCCTGCGCCCAGGTCGGCTCTTGGCCGGTCTCGCTCAATTGGCCTCCCCGGGGGCCCGTGTTTCCTTGGAGACCCGTGTTTCCTCGGGGGCCTGTGTCTCCTCGGGAGGCTGCACCTCGCGGCGCAGGATTTTCGCGGTGGGGCCCTTGGGCAGCGTATCCACCAGCCAGAGGTGCCGCGGGTACTTGTACGCCGCCACCCGGTCCCGGGCGAACGCGCGCAGTTCCTCCGGGGTGGCGGTCGCGCCCGGCTTCAGCGCCACGGCGGCGCCGACCTCCTCGCCGAGTTCGGGGTGCGGCAGGCCGATCACGGCCACCTCGGCGACCGCCGGGTGCTCGTGCAGCACTTCCTCGATCTCCCGCGGGTACACGTTGTAGCCGCCCCTGATGATCAGGTCTTTCTTCCGGTCGACGATGTAGTAGTAGCCGTCGGAATCGGTCTTGGCCAGGTCGCCGGTGCGGAACCAGCCGTCGGTGATGGCCTCGGCGGTGGCCTCGGGCTTGTTCCAGTAGCCCTTCATCACGTTGTGGCCCTTGATGGCGATCTCGCCGATTTCCCCGTCCGGCACGGTCTGGCCCGCATCGTCGATGAGCCGCATCTGCACGCCCTCGACCGGGGTGCCGATCGAGCCCGGCTTGCGGACCCGGTCCGGGTGGTTGAACGACGCGACCGGCGAGGTCTCCGACAACCCGTAACCCTCGAGGATCACGCAGCCGAACTTCTCCTCGAACCCGCGCAGGACCTCCACCGGCAGCGCGGCACCGCCGGAGACGCAGACCCGCAGCGTCGCGGCCCTCGCCGGATCGGCCCCCGGGAGGTGCAGCATGGCGGCGTACATGGTGGGCACGCCTTCGAAGATCGTCACCGCGTCGCGCTCGATGATGTCCAGGGCCTTCGCCGGGTCGAACCTGGGCAGCAGCGTCAGCGTGCCGGCCGAGGCCATGGTGGCGTTCAGCCCGCAGGTAAGGCCGAAGACGTGGAACAGCGGCAGGCAGCCCATGATCACGTCGTCGCTGCTGTTCTTCAGCAGCGTCTGCGCCGTGAGCTCGGCGTTGCGGACCAGGCCCGCGTGGGTGAGCTCGGCGCCCTTCGGCTGGCCGGTGGTGCCCGAGGTGTACAAGATGACCGCGTCGTCGTCGCCCTGCCGCCCCGGGTCGTACCAGGCCGGCTCGTAGCCGCCGAGCAGGTCGGCCGCGTCGGGGGTCTCGACCGCGATCGCCTGGGCGCCGGCGTCGGCGGCGCCCTTGGCCGCCTCCCCGGCCGCCGCGTGCCAGGCCAGAACCACCCGCGCCCCCGAATCGCCCAGGTAGTAGGCGACCTCGCGGCTCTTGAGCAGCGGGTTCATCGGCACCACGACCGCCCCGGCGGCCAGCGCGCCGTAGAACGCGATGGGGAACGCCGGGACGTTCGGCAGCATGATTCCCACCCGGTCGCCGGGCTGCACCCCGCCGACGGCCAGCAGCGCGCTCATCCGCCCGGCGGCCTGGCGCAGCTGGACGTAGGTCAGCACGAGATCGTCCAGGCGGAGCGCCGGGCGCTCCGGGTCGATGGCGGCAGCCCGCTCGAGCAGGGATCCGAGATTCGTCATGACGTCCTCCAGTCCGCGCCGCTGCGGCGAGCGAGAGCCGTGATGGCCCTCACCCTGCAAGCATGCTCCCCGTCCGGGGCGGATTCAAATAGCCGGCCCGGCCGGGCGTGAACGGCCGGGCCGTCAGCCCCGGCCGACATAGGGCATCTTGGTCGCGGTGATCGTGAGGAACAGGACGTTCGTGTCCAGCGGCAGGGACGCCATGTAGAGCACGGCGTCGGCGACGTGGCGGGAATCGAAGACGGGCTCGGCGGCCATCGAGCCGTTCGCCTGGAGTACGCCGCGGCTGAAGCGCTGGGTCAGTTCGGTCTCCGCGTTGCCGATGTCGATCTGCCCGCAGGCGATGTCGAACGCCCGCCCGTCCAGCGACAGGGACTTGGTCAGGCCGGTGACCGCGTGCTTGGTGGCGGTGTAGGCGATGCTGTTCGGCCGCGGCGTGTGCGCGGAGATCGAGCCGTTGTTGATGATCCGCCCGCCGCGCGGGTCCTGGGCCTTCATCATCCGCACCGCGTGCTGGGCGCACAGGAAGGCGCCGGTGAGGTTGGTGTCGACCACGCGCTGCCAGTCGGCCAGGTCGATCTCGTCCGCCGGGGCCGCGGGACCGAACAAGCCGGCGTTGTTCACCAGCAGGTCCAGGCGTCCCCAGCGGTCCCGGACGGCGTCGAAGAGCGCGGCCACCGACGGCGGCGAGGTCACGTCGGCCGGCCCGACGAGCGCGTTCTCGGACGGCCAGCCGAGGTCGGCGCCGTCAGCCGCCTTCGCGGTCTCGGTCAGCAGCTCGGAGCGCCGGCCCGCCAGCGCGACCTGCCAGCCCGCGCCGAGCAGAGCCCTGGCGATGGTCCGGCCGAGCCCGGAACCCGCCCCGGTAACGACAGCCACGCCCATGGCGCTCATCCCTTCCTCGCGTGTTCAGGGCACGACGGTGACCGGCCACCGGCCGGCCTTGACCAGCCGGACCGCCAGCGACCCGACCAACCGGTGGCCGGCCTTGGCGGAGGCGCCCACCACGACGGCGTCGGCGCGGACCTCATCGGCCACCCGCCGCAGTTCGCTGTACGGATCGCCGCGCGCGACGACGAACGTCACCGGCACTCCTATGGCCTCGGCGTATTCTTCCACCCGCTGCCGCAGGTCCGCGGCCGTCTCCTGGAGCACCTCGTCCTGCGCGGCGATCACGCTCGCTCCGGCCGCCGAGGCGCCGTAGAAACCCGACCGTTGCTCGACGTAGACGCAGACCAGGCGGGCTCCCTGGCGCCGCGCCAGCCCGGCCGCGTACGCCCCGGCCCGCAGCGAGGTGACGGAATCGTCGATCCCGACCAGGATGACCTTGGGCCCGTCGGTGCCCAGTTCGAAGGCTGCGCCTTCCTCGTCCGCCACAGCGGAATTATAGGTACGAAATCATCAAGCCGAACGGCCCGCGGTGACCGCCCTGGCCCCGCGGACACGCCTCGGACAGGAACGCCATCGGCCCCGGGGGAATCTCGGGAGGCTAGAGGAGAACCTCGGCCTCGTGGACCCAGGCTTCCAGCTCCTCGGCCCCCAGGTGCCAGGCGTCGGCCGCGATGCGCCACGTCCCGTCCGGCTGGGTCCGCACGGCGGCGCAGCCGTTCCCGCGGTACTTGATCTCCTCGCCGTCCGGCCCGGTCCCCGCGGTGTGCCGCTCGCAGATCACCAGCGCCAGGCCGGGGGCGCGCAGCACCGTCACGATCTGCACCGCCAGCGGCAGTCGCAGGGCCATGAAGCAGGTCAGGGCGCTGCGGGCCTCGCCGTCGGCGCTGGTCTGCGGCCGCCGCCAGGTGACCAGGCGCGCCTGCGGCTCGTACTGCGCCAGGGCGGCCTCGAGGTCCCCGTCGCTGAGCGCCTGCGCGGCCAGTTCCAGCGCCTCCTCGGGCTGGCGGGCGGCGGGCGGCTGGATGGGATCGGACACCTGCGCGCATCTCCATTCGGCTTCTCGGGGCTGGCTCGCGGGTCGAGCCTGCCGTCTGGCGAGTGTCGCAGGTCTGCACCGGGGGAACGGGGCACTTCGGGGGGAAACTCTGGGGGGCGGTTACTGAGCGGTCACTGCGCGATTTACTGGGCGGTCAGCAGTCGGCGGTACAGCGCCTCGGTTTCGGCCGCGGGGGCCACGCCCACCTGCTCGCGCAGCACCCCGACCAGCTCTTCGTAGTGCCGGACGGCCCGGGCGGTCTCGCCGAGGCGAGCCCAGCAGTTCATCAGCTCGCGGTGCGCCGACTCGTTGAGCGGCTCGTGCGCGACGGCCTTGCGGAAGGCCGCCGCCGCGGCCTGGTGACGGCCCGCCGCCGCCTGCAGGCGGCCCGTGGCGAGCAGCGCCGACTCGAAGGCGCGGCGGAGCTCGTCGCGACGCACCAGCGCCCATTCCCCGGCCGCCATGCCGTCGAGGAAGTCCCCGCCGTACACCGCGATGGCCCGCTGCAGTTCGGGCAGCGCCGCCTCGGCCGGGCGGGCCCGGCGGGCGGCGACCAGCGCGTCCTCGAACGCCGTGACGTCGCACTCGTGCGGCCGGGAACGGTCGAACCGGTAGTGGCCGTCCGAATACTGGACCCAGCCGGCGTCGCCGAGCGCGCGCCGCAGCTCGCGCAGCGCCGTGTGCAGCGCATTGCCGAGCTGCTGGCGCGACAGGTCGGGCCACAGCGCGGCCGCGATCTGCTCCTTGGTCATCGGCGGCGACGCGGCGAGCAGGAACATCAGCTCGCGCGGCTTGGCGTAGCTCCAGTCCCCGGCGGTCAGGGCGGTATCGCCGATTTCCACCGAGGCCGCGCCGAGCGTCCGGATGCGCAGCATTCCGGTGACGGCGGCGCCGTTCCCGGCCGACTGCCCGGCCCGGGGCCGCGCCGCCGCCTTCGCCCTGGCGGGCCGGGCCTGGTCTGCTGCGGCCTGGTCCGGGCTGGCCTGCCCGAGTGGGGCCTGGCCGGGTGGGGCCTGGCCGGGTGGGGCCTGGCCGGGTGGGGCCTGGCCGGGTGGGGCCTGGCCGGGTGGGGCCTGGCCGGGTGCGGCCTGGCCGGGTGCGGCCTGGCCGGGTGGGGCCTGGCCGAGTGCGGCCTGGTCTGGGGCGGGGGAGGGCGCCGCCGGGGAAGGCCCGGGCGGATCAGCCGACGGCAGGTCGGCGGTCAGCTCGTCCATGGAGGCCAGCTGCCCCTGGCGCAGGGCGGCATCGAACGCCTCGTCGCCGAGCGCGGTCCGCACCGCCTTGGTGGTCTGGTTGTGCTGAAGGCGCTCACACGGGGCGATCACCGTGCCGATCGCCTCGCGCAGCGCCTCGGCCGCGCCGAGCAGCCGCGCCGCCCGCGGCGCGTCGCCCTGGGCGAGCGCGATCGCGGCGAGGTCTTCGAGCACGCTGGACATCCGCCACCGGTCGCGGAGCTCGCTGTGCAGCTCGAGGCTGCGGCGCAGCAGCGTGACGGCGGCCGGGTCGCCGTCGAGGGCTGCGAGCAGCCCGAGTTGCTCCACCGACCAGGCGATGCCCTCCCGGAAGCCGATTCCCTCGGACAGGGCGAGGCTCTCGGTCAGCAGCACCGATGCCCGCTCGACGTCGCCCTGGTAGCGCGCCACCGTACCCAGGCTGATGAGGGACCACGCGGCCCCTTCGACGTCGCCGAGCGCACGGAACTTGGCCAGCGCGGTGCCGGCCTCCTCGGCGGCCCGGCCGAAATCGCGCTGCAGCCAGGAGGCGAAGGCCAGGTAGCCGTGCGCGCTCGCCACCGCCCAGCGATCTTCCGCGGCCTCCGCGATGGCCAGGCTCTCCGCGTGCAGCTCCACCGCCCGGGCGTACCTGCCCTGCTCGCGGGCCACGCTGCCGAGCACCTGCAGGCTGCTGGCGATGCCCCGGGGGTCGCCGAGCCCGCGGTACAGCCGGAGCGCGGCCTCGAGCCTGCGCACCGCGGGCGCGTAGTCGCACTGCAGCAGGGCGAGCCGGCCACCGCCCAGCAGTGCCTTGGCCCGCAGCCCGGCGGGCGCGTCCGGGCAGGAGGTCACCGCCGCGTCCATCCACTGCCTGACCTCGTGGTAACGGCCGCGCAGGTAGGCGTAGCGGTCCAGCGGGCCCGCGATCCGCAGCGGCGCGACCGGGTCGCCGCGTTCCTGGGCGAATTCGAACGCGCGCCGCAGGTTCGGCAGCTCGGCGTCCAGCCGGTCCAGCTCGCGCTCGAGCCGGCCGGGGGCCGCCTCGACCTGCTCGATCCGCGCGGTGGCGTCCTCCACGAGCTCGGTGAAGTACTGCAGGTGAGCCTGCCGCGCCCGGTCGGACTCGGCTGCCTCGGCGAGCCGCTCGCGGGCGTAATCCCGGACGGTGGCCAGCAGGAAGTAACGCGACTCGCTGCTGCGGGTGTATTCCACCCGCAACAGTGACTTGTCCAACAGGCGGGTCAGCAGTTCCAGCATCGCGTCCGGGCGGATGTCGCCTCCCGCGGCGATCCGTTCGGCCGCGTGCAGCGTGAAGCCGCCGAAGAAGGTGGCCAGCCGCCGGAAGGCGGCCCGCTCATCCTCCTCGAGCAGGTCATAGCTCCAGTCCAGGGTCGCGCGCAGGGCCTGATGACGGGGTGGCGCGGAGCGCGCGCCGCCGACCAGGACGGCGAAGATGTCGTCCATGCGTTCGGCCAGCTGGATCGCGGACATTATCCGCATTCTCGCCGCCGCCAGCTCGATGGCCAGCGGCAGGCCATCAAGGCGCTGGCAGATGGTCAGCACCGCCGCGGCGTTCTCGTCGGTGACCCGGAACGACGGCCGCACCAGCTGCGCCCGCTGCTCGAACAGCTTGACCGCGTCGAAGCCGGCCAGCGCCGATGCGGTCGGCACGCGTCCGCCCTCAGGCAGCGACAGCGGCGGCACCTGCCAGCTGAGCTCGCCCTCCACGCCGAGGGCCTCCCGGCTGGTGGCCAGCACGACCAGGGCCGGGCAGGCGGCGAGCAGGTACTCCGCCAGGCCGGCCGCGGCGCCCGCGAGGTGCTCGCAGTTGTCCACCACCGCCAGCACCGGATGGTCCGCGACGTGCTTGGCGATCGCCTCGACCGGGTCCTGCCCGGGGGTGTCGGGCACGCCGAGCTGAGTGGCGACCGCCTGGCCGACGATGGCCGGGTCGTCGATCTGGGCCAGTGCCACCCAGCAGGCCCCGCCGGGAAAGGACGCCTCCGCCGTTCTCGCGGCGGCCAGCGCCAGCCGCGTCTTTCCGGTGCCCCCCGGGCCGATCAGGGTGATCAACCGGTTGCGGCCGAGGGCCTGCACGATGTCGTCGAGTTCGCTCTCGCGACCCACCAGCGGGGTAAGTCGCACGGGGAGCTGCCCTCTCATCAGCGACATCGTGCTTCCGTCCCGCTCGTCAACCGGAAACCCCCTCCATGGCAAGTATCTAGCCCCCGCGGGCGTCTGTCACGGCGGGGGTGCCTGGTTCATCACGATTTGCCCGCGGTCAGGACGGGGTACTTAGCCGGCTCGCGGTCTCCGCTCGCGGCACCGGAGCATGCGCTCGTTCCGCCTGGGTTAACCTGGCGGGCATGGATGAGAATCGTGCCCGCCGGATCACCGACGCGCTCAGGGACCGCGGCATCAACGCGCACCTGAGGAAGTCCGGGATCGACGCCTACGCGGTGCAAGTGCCCGCGGGCGGCGGACGTGAAGCCGTCTGGGGTGCCGAGGGGACCGCCGGCCTGGAAGCCGAGGTGCTGCTCGACGGGGACCTGGTCGGCTTCGTGCCGGAGATTCCCGGCTCGGACACGTTCGACGAGGCCCAGATCGTGGACGCCATCGCGCGCGCCGACTACGACGAGCCCGAAGGCCGGGAACGCCCCGAGGCCCCTCCGGCGGGGCCGCCGCTGACCCGGGAGGGCGGCGTGTTCCGCCGCTTCATCGAGGGCTTCCGCTACGACTCCGAGTCCTCCGCCGACTCCTAACACCTGCCCCTCGCGCCACACCTGCCCCCCGCGTCGCTGCCCCGCCCCTGCCGACCGGAGTCGGTGGGCCCCCGGGTACCTTCTTACGTACCCGGGGGCCCACCGACGTCCAGGTGCCATGGGTCACCCAGGCGGTGGGAGGCTACACGGGTGCGTTTGGCGACATGGAACGTGAACTCGGTCAAGGCGCGGCTACCCAGGTTGCTCGAGTGGCTGGCTGAGGCCGAACCCGACATCCTCTGTTTGCAGGAGACCAAGGTCGCGGACGCCTTGTTCCCCGCCGCCGAGGTCGAGGAGCTGGGTTACGAGGTCGCGGCGCACGGCGACGGCCGGTGGAACGGCGTGGCGCTGCTGTCCAGGGTCGGCCTCGAAGACATCAGCCGGGGCTTCCCCGGCGAGCCGGCCTATGCGGGCGAGCCCGCCGAGCCAGCCCTGATCGACGACCCCGGCCTGCGCCGGCCGGAGACCCGGGCCGTGGGCGCGACCTGCGGCGGGATCCGGGTCTGGTCGCTGTACGCGCCGAACGGGCGGACGCCTGATTCCGCCCACTACGCCTACAAGCTCGACTGGTACGCGGCGCTGCGGACCGCGCTCGCCGACGAACTAGGCCAGCATCCGCAACTGGCCGCCTGTGGCGACTTCAACGTGGCGCCGACCGACGACGACGTGTGGGACCCGGCGGTGTTCATCGGCTCCACCCACGTCACGCCGGCCGAACGGCAGGCGCTGGCCGACCTGCGGGCGCTCGGCCTGCGGGACGTCGTGCCCACCCCGATGAAGGGACCGCATCCGTTCACGTACTGGGATTACCGCGCTGGCATGTTCGCCAAGAACAACGGCATGCGGATCGACCTGGTGTACGCGACCGAGGCCGTGGCCGACCGGGTGCGGGGAGCGTACGTGGACCGCGAGGCCCGCAAGGGCAAGGGGCCGTCCGACCACGCGCCGGTGGTGGTGGACCTCAGCTGAGGATGCGCGCCGCGTTGTCGTGCAGCACCGCGCTCATGACCTCGGCCGGCAGGTCCAGGGCCTCGAGCTCGGACAGGCACCGCTCGGGGGTGAAGAAGGGGTAGTCGCTGCCCCACAGGAACTGCCCGGACAGCCGCCCGCGCAGCTCGCGGATCACCTCGGCCGGGATACGCCGCGGTGACCAGCCGGAGATGTCGATGTACACGTTCGTCTTGTGCAGCGCGATGGCGATCAGGTCCATCTGCCACGGCCAGCCGAAATGCGCGGCCACCACGGTGAGGTCCGGATGCGCCGCGGCCACCGGATCGAGCTTGAGGGGGTGCGCCAGGTCGATCCTGATGCCCTGGCCGCCGGGCTGGCGCGCGCCGATGCCGCTGGTGCCGGTGTGGAACAGGGCCAGCAGGCCGTGCCGCTCGCAGGCCGCGAAGATCGGCCAGTACTGCCGGTCGTCAGGCGCGAAGGCCTGCAGGGACGGGTGGAACTTCACCCCGCGCAGGCCCAGCGAGGCGATGTTCGCCACCTCGGCGACAGCCGCCTCGCCCTTGTGCGGGTCGACCGAGCCCAGGCCGGTGAACACGTCGGGGTAGTCGCGGCACGCGGCGGCTACGGTCTCGTTCGGGACCCGCGGCCGCCCCGTCGCTGTCTCCGCGTCCCAGGCCAGCAGGACCGCCTGCACCTCCAGCCGGCGGTACTCCTCCGCGAGCTCCTCGAGCGACTCCCGCTGCGCGGGCGAGCGGAAGTAAGCCTCGGCCGCCTCGACGTACCCGGCCATGCTGCCGTCAAGCCAGTCCGGGGTGGGCAGGTGCACATGGAAGTCAATCGCGCGCAACGACACAGGCCCACGGTACCCAAAGGCAAGTCGTCAGTCGCGGCTGATGCCCTGGCTGTCGAGGTAGCTGGCCGCGGTAGCCATGACGCATCTGCCCTTCGGTTCCTCAGCCCCGGTTCGCTGCGGTGCCTGGGCCTGGGCGGGCGGCTGGGTCACGCGGGGGGCAGACACCCGGCCAGCTCAACCTTTCACGGTACTTTGCTCGCTGTCCCGAGGGCTACGCTAGAGGTGGCACTTCCGGTGAAAAGGGGGCTGTCATTTGGCGAGGGATGAGTCCTCGGTCGGCCGCGTCGGCGTCCTCATCGTGGGGACGCGGGGCAGCGACGGGCCAGGCGAGGTGCTCGTCAAGATCCGCGGCGGCTCCGAGGCCTTCCTGGCCTGGTCCGAGAAGCCGCTGCCCAAGGGGGCGACCGTCCTGGTCATCGAGTCGCGCGGCGCGCGGGCGGTCGACGTCATCGAGTGGGAGGACGCGCTCGGTGACAGTCCGCGCATTCCGGGGTTATTTCTCTTTTAGGAGATGAACGACGATGTTCGGCTACCGTGTTCCGGCCCCCGACGAGGCCATGCTGATTTCCGGACGAGTGCGCAATCTGGAAGGCGCGCCGTTCAAGGTGGTGATCGGCCACGGCACCTTCGTCACGCCGCTGTTCCGCAAGGTCCGCTATCTCTCCCTGTCCCTGCGGGAAGCCGAGGTCGCGGAGCAGTGCGTGACCAAGCAGGGCATCTCGCTGAACGTGCGCGCGGTGATCGCGTTCAAGGTCGGCAACGACGAGGAATCCATCGTCAACGCCGGGCAGCGGTTCCTGTCCGACCAGGACCAGATGTCGCTGCTGACCGGGCGGATCTTCGCCGGCCACCTGCGCTCGATCATCGGCTCGCTGACGGTCGAGGAGATCGTCACCGAGCGGCAGAAGCTGGCCACCGAGGTGCTGGACGGATCCAAGGGCGAGATGGCCAGGATCGGGCTGATCGTGGACTCGCTGCAGATCCAGTCGATCGACGACATGGGCGCCGGGTACATCGCCGCGATGGCCGCGCCGAACAACGCCGCCATCCAGCGGCAGGCGAAGATCGCGCAGGCGCAGGCCGACCAGGCGGCGGCGGAGGCGCAGCAGGCGTCCGCGCGCAAGCAGGCGGAGTTCGCCCGGGAGACCTCCGTCGTGCAGGCCCAGTACAAGGCCGAGGTGGACAAGGCGCAGGCCGAGGCGGCCCAGGCAGGCCCGCTGGCGCAAGCGAGCGCCCAGCGGGCGGTGATCGACGCGCAGGCCGAGCTGGCCCAGCGGCAGGCCGAGCTGCGGCAGCAGCAGCTGGTCTCCGAGGTGGTCAAGCCCGCCGAGGCGGAGGCCGAACGGATCAGGATCCTCGCCCTGGCGGATGCCGAGCGCACCCGCATCCAGGCCGAGGCGGCCGCCTCCAACAACCGCGTCGCGCTCGACCAGCTGCTCATCAACCAGCTGCCGCTGATCGTCAAGGAGGCCGCGGCCGGGCTGGCCGGGGCGAACGTGAGCGTGCTCAACGGGGCCGATGGCCTGGGTGAGATCGCGGCCGGCCTGGTCAGCCAGGGCCTGACGATCCTCGATGCGGTCCGCAAGGGCATGCCCGCGCAGCCCCAGGCCAGCAACGACAACGGGCGCGTGGTGAGCGGCCAGGTGGTGCCGGACGGCCCGGCGGCTTCCGCCCGCGGCTAGGACGCCGACGGCCTGGACGGCAAATCTAGTGATTTGCTGACGTCCGGAAGAGTCCCGCTCATGCCGGGATGACCCCGGTTAGGCTCCTTGTCGTGGCAGCAACGACTAGAGCCGTCCAGGTCCCGGATGCCACGGCGACAGAAGAGCCGGCGCCCTCGCCTGGCGCCCGCGGTACGGTGGCGCTGGCCGCCGTCTACTATCTGCTCGCCGCGCTGGCGGTCACGCTCTGGCTGTGGCGTGATCCCGCGTCCCGGACGGTGGCGGGCAACCCCAACGACACCGACCAGTTCACCTGGTTCTTCAGGTACGACGCCACCGCCGTCGTGCACGGGCACCTGCCCGCGCTGGTGACCACCGCGATGAATGCCCCGCAGGGCGTGAACGCGATGTGGAACACGTTCATGCTGCTGCCCGGCGTCCTGCTGGCCCCGGTGACGTTGCTCTTCGGCCCGCAGAGCGCGCTCACGGTGTTCCTGACGGTCGGCTTCGCCGGGTCCGCCACGGCCATGTTCGCCGTTCTGCGACGCTGGGATGTCAGCGGGCCGGCCGCCGCGCTCGGCGGGGCGGTCTACGGGTTCTCCCCGGCGGTGCTGCACTCGGCCGTCGGCCACTACGACCTGGCGTTCGCCGTGCTGCCGCCGCTGATCATCGACGTCGGCCTGCGGCTGGCGACGTGCCGGACGAGCGCCGTAAGGGGCGGCCTCTGGCTGGGCCTGCTGGTGACGGCGCAGGTGTTCATCACCGAGGAGACCTTGCTCGGCACGGCCATGGCCGGGGCCGTCATCGTCGCCGTGCTCGTCGCCAGCCGCCCCCGGGCGGTCGCGGACAAGATCGCGACGGTGGCCGGCGGCCTGGCCGTCGCGGCCTGCGTGACGGCCGTGATCGCCGGATATCCGCTGTGGGTGCAGTTCTTCGGCCCGTTGCAGGAGCACGGCAGCCCGTTCACGCCCGATTTCTTCAAGAGCGACCTGTCTTCCTTCGTGGTGCCCTCGTCGTACCTGCTCTTCCACACTTCGGGCAGCGCGGCCGCCGCCCTGCGGTATCAGGGGCACCTGCCCGAATATCTCGGCTACCTGGGCTGGCCGCTGATCATCGTGCTGCTGCTGGCCGCGATCGCCGGCTGGCGGCGGCTGCCGATCCGGGCCGCCGCGGCCGCCTGCGCGGTACTCGGCGTGTTCTCCCTCGGCGGCACCCTGCTGTTCGGCGGGCACGAGCACCCCGCGATCAAGCTGCCCTGGTACTGGCTGGAAGGCCTGCCGCTGCTCAACGCGGCCCTGCCGGACCGGTTCTCCCTCGTGGCGGACGGCGCGGGCGCCGCGCTCCTGGCCTTCGCCGTGGACGCGGCCCGGCCGGCCTTCGCCGCCTTCGCCGCCCGGCGGGTGCCGCGGCTCGCCGTCGGCTGGCGGCCCGCCGCGGTGGTGATGTCCATCGCGGTCCTGGCCGTGTTGCCCATCGTGCCGAAGCCCCTGCCCGCCGCCGACGTGACCCCGGTGCCGCCCGGCTGGTCGGCGGCGTTCGCCGCGCTGCGGCTGCCGGCGTCGGCCAGCGTCCTGGTGGTGCCGATCCCGATGTCCACCTTCACCGAACCGCTGCGCTGGCAGGCCGACACGGGCCAGCCCGGCTCGCTGGTCGGCGGGTATTTCATGGGCCCGGCCTGGAACGGCCGCAGCTACACCGACGGGAACGGCACGCCGCCGGCGGGTCTGTACCTGAACGCCATGTGGACCTTTTCCCAGGCGGCCCTGCCCAAGTCCCTGGCCGCCGGGGTCCCCGCCAACGCCTACCCGGGGTCGGCAGGCTACGTGCCCGTCAAGTTCGTGACCGACACGAAGATGCGCGAGCAGATCAAGGCCTGGCGGGTGTCGGCGGTGGTGGCGGTGACCAAGCCGGATTCAGGGCTGGGCCAGTACCTCACCGCCCTGCTCGGCCCGCCCGCCGTCGTGGCCGGCGATGTGCTCGCCTGGCGGATGTCAGCCAAGAAGTGACGTTCAGTCATTATCTGAGTACTCATTGGCGCCCGGGGGTAGTGGCTCCGGCCGGCCGCGCAAGGCTGGGCGGCGCTCTCAGAGGCGATTCATAGTCTGGTCTCGGATTCATAACGACGGCATAGGCCGTTCGGCAGGTATGCATAGCCGCGTCGGGCAGTGTGGTCAGTGCAAGCCGATAAGAACCGACCAAGAGGAAGTGATGACCATGCTGTGGATCAACGTGCTGCTGGCGATTCCGTTCATCGCGCTGTGGGCCGGCATCCCCCTGTGGTTCGTGCTGAAGCGGCCGGACACCAAGCCGGCGATCGCCGCGGCACCCGCCGTCAGGACGCTGCCCGTGGTGCGCTACCACGACGAACACGCCGCCTACCGCCGCGTCGCCTAGCCCGCCGTGCGGGCGAGCCAGCCGGGGCTGGCTCCCAGTCCCGGAGCTCAACCGGTAGCGCCGCAGGCGCAGACAACTACATATCGGCGGCACCGCCGGATGACCGGCGATCGCGGGCTGGGAGGTCGAGTTGAACGGCCTTCCGGCCCGCTTCTTCGTGATGTGAGAGGCTGCCGGGATGCTGGCGTTGAGCATCGCGTGCGTGCTGGCCGCGGTCGCGTGGGGATACCTGGTCGCCGGTCACAGCGGGTACTGGAGGACCAGCCAGCGGCCGCCGCCGGTCACCCGTGACCCGGATACGTGGCCGGACGTGGTCGCGGTCGTCCCGGCCAGGAACGAGGCCGAGATGCTGCCGGCTATGCTGCCCGCGCTCCTGCCGATGCTGAGGCTGTACCGGCTGTCGCCGCTGCGCGCGCCCGCCCTGCCGCTGATTGCCCTGCTGTACGCCGGGATGACCGCCGACTCCGCGCGGCGGCACTACACCGGCCGCGGCGCGGAATGGCGGGGCCGGACGGACCAGGGCCCATTAGGCTTGCCGCGTGACAGACATACGCCGAACTGGTCAGTTGTGGGAGGACGAGCCGGGAGCCGGCTGGCGTCGCTACGTCATCGCCGACGTCTTCACCGCCGTCCCACTCGAAGGCAACCAGCTCGCGGTGTTCCCGGACGGGCGTGGCCTGGGCGCGGACGTGATGCAGCGCACGGCCCGGGAGCTGAACCTGTCCGAGACCGTGTTCTTCCTGCCCGCCGAGGATTCCGCGGACGTCCGGCTGCGGATCTTCACCCCCGTCGGCGAACTGTCCTTCGCCGGCCGGGGCCTGGCCTGGAAGACCCGGATATTCGCGCCGTACCACGGGGTGCCCGAGGACCCGGCCACCGGCTCCGCGGCCGGGCCGCTGGCGGTTCACCTGGCCCGGCACGGGCGGATCGGCTTCGGTGACGAAATCGAGATCCGGCAAGGCGAGGAGATCGGCAGGCCGTCGCGGCTGTACGCGCAGGCCAAGGGCTCGGCGGACAAGGTGGAGCGCGTACAGGTCGGCGGTTCGGCCGTCATCGTGGCCCGCGGCGAATACCGGCTCAGCTAGTGCGTCCGCGCCGCCGCGTGAACCATGATGGGCGTGGCACGCGATCTCGCCGTGACCCGGACCCGAGAAAGGTGTTCCCGTGACGATCAGCGTTCAGGGCGTAGTGGCCCGAGGTAAGGGCGAGCCGGTGGAGCTCACGACGGTTCTGGTGCCGGAGCCTGGGCCGGGGGAGGCGCTGGTCCAGGTGCAGGCGTGCGGGGTGTGTCACACTGACCTGCACTATAAGGAGGGCGGCATCGGGGACGACTTCCCCTACCTGCTCGGGCACGAGGCGGCCGGCGTGGTCGACGCAGTCGGCCCGGACGTGACCGACGTGGTGTCCGGCGATTTCGTCATCCTGAACTGGCGTGCCGTGTGCGGGCGGTGCCGTGCCTGCAGCCGGGGCCGGCCGTGGTACTGCTTCAGTACCCATAACGCGAGCCAGAAGATGACGCTGGAGGATGGGACCCCGCTGTCCCCGGCGCTGGGCATCGGCGCGTTCGCGGCGAAGACCCTGGTGGCCGCAGGGCAGTGCACCAAGGTCAACCCGGCCATCCCGGCGGCCACCGCCGGGCTGCTCGGCTGCGGCGTGATGGCCGGCATCGGCGCCGCCATCAACACCGGCGGCGTGACGCGCGGCGACAGCGTCGCGGTGATCGGCTGCGGCGGCGTGGGTGACGGCGCTATCCTCGGCGCCCGTCTGGCCGGCGCCCGGACCATCATCGCGGTGGACGTGGATGACAGGAAGCTGGAATGGGCCCGCGGTTTCGGCGCCACCGACGTGATCAACTCGCGGAACACCGATCCGGTCGCCAGGATCAGGGAGCTGACCGGCGGCTTCGGCGCGGACGTGGTGATCGAGGCCATCGGCCGGCCGGAGACCTACGAGCAGGCGTTCTACGCCCGCGACCTGGCCGGCGTGGTGGTCCTGGTCGGCGTGCCGACCCCGGAGATGCGGCTGGAACTGCCGCTGCTGGACGTGTTCGGCCGCGGCGGGGCGCTCAAGTCCTCGTGGTACGGGGACTGCCTGCCCAGCCGCGACTTCCCGATGCTCGTCGACCTGCACCTGGCCGGGCGGCTGCCGCTGGAGGCGTTCGTGTCGGAGACCATCGCCCTGGGCGACGTGGAAGAGGCGTTCGCCCGGATGGGCCGCGGCGAGGTGCTGCGTAGCGTCGTGATCTTGTGAACGACACGGGCGCCGCGGGCCGCGGCGCCGGCCCACGGCAACGCCGATGGCGGTCCGGGGCACGCCGCACGGCCGTTCGGGGTTAATGGCCCTTGATCTTTCCGTCCTCGAGTTCGAGGACGGAGTCGGCGATGCCGATGAGGTTCGGGTCGTGGGTGGCGACCAGGGCGGTCACGCCCTCGGACTGCACCACGGCGCGGAGCAGCCGCATGATCTGCTTGGCGGTCTCGGAGTCGAGCTGGCCGGTGGGCTCGTCGGCGAGCAGCACCTGCGGGCTCCCGGCTAGCGCCCGGGCGATCGCGACCCGCTGCTGCTGGCCGCCGGACAGCTCGCCGGGGCGCTGCCGGGCGTGCTCGCCGAGGCCGACGATGTCCAGCATCAGCCGGACCCGCTCCTCCCGCTCCTTCGGGGCCACCCCGGCGATCCGCAGCGGCACGCCGACGTTCTCGGCCGCCGACAAGATCGGGATGAGGCCGAACGACTGGAAGATGAACGCCACCGACGTGCGGCGCAGCCGCATCCGCTCGCGGTCGGACATGGCGGTCACGTCCCGGTCCGCCACCCGCACCCGGCCGCCGTCTGGCAGGTCGAGCCCGCCGACGATGTTGACCAGCGTGGTCTTGCCCGAACCCGACCGGCCGCGCAGCGCCACCAGCTGCCCGGCCTGCACGGTGAAGGAGACGCCGCGCAGCGCCCGGGTGGCGCTGCGCCCGCTGCCGAAGGTCCGCGTCACGTCCTGCACGGCCAGCATGTCCCGGGCGATGACGGGAGTCGGGGCGCTCACTGGGGATCCCGCCGGTCCGGCCAGACGCCGATGTGGTCGGGCTCGGCTTCCAGCCGCACCAGGTCGCGCATGCCGAGCGGTTCGGTCATCTCCCGCGGCAGCTGCAGCCGCCCGGCCCGGTCGAGCACCGCGTACTCCACCGCGTGCTGTGCCACTTCGCCGTCGTCCCCGGCCATCTCGTGCCGGTGCGTCTCGGTGCTGGTCCGGCCGTCCCTGATCGCCACGACCCGGCGCACCACCGACGACACGGCCGGGTCGTGCGTGACGATCAGCACGGTCACGCCGAGTTCGGCGTTCGCCCGCTGCAGCGCGCCGAACACCTCGGCCGCGGTGGCCGTGTCGAGCTCGCCGGTGGGCTCGTCGGCGAGCAGGACCTTGGGCTCGTTGACCAGCGCTACCGCGATGGCGGCCCGCTGCTGCTCGCCGCCGGACAGCTGGTCGGGCCGCCGGTGCAGGCAGTCACCGAGGCCGAGCAGGTCGAGAAGCTCGGCCGAGCGGGCCCGGCGGCGGGCGGCCCCGCGGCCGGTAGCACCGCCGCCCGCCAGCCGCATCGGCAGCTCCACGTTCTGCTGCGCGGTCAGGTACGGCAGCAGGTTGCGCGAGGTCTGCTGCCAGACGAAGCCCACGGTCCGCCGCCGGTAGGCCAGCCGCTGCCGGGAGCTCATGGCCGCCAGGTCGTGGTCCGCCACCCGGACCGAGCCCGCGGTGGGCGTGTCCAGCCCGGCCAGGATGTTCATCAGCGTGGACTTGCCGCTGCCCGATGCCCCCACCAGCGCGACGATCTCGCCCTCGGCCACCAGCAGATCGAGCCCCTGCAGGGCCTGCACCTCGATCCCAGCGGCGAGGTAGATGCGGACCAGCCGGTCGCAGACGATCAGCGAGCCCGCGCCGAAGTCGCCGTGCCGCCCCGCCGCTTCCGCGCCCAGGTCCGCGAGGCTGGTGGCCATGTCTGTCCTTCCTTCACGTTCTCTAGTGTGCCCGGAGAATGCCGGTGATGCCCCGACGGCGGCGGGTCCTCGCCTCCGCGGCCAGGGCCGCCACGGTGAGCACCACCACGGCGACGGCAGGCAGGGCGAACGCGGTCACGTCGGGCTGGACCTGGACCGGGGCACCTGTCCCGGTGAATGCGGACAGGTCGATAGACGAGCCGATCAGGCGGGACAGCGCCCCGGCGCACACGGCGTCGGCCACGACGGCGGCGAGCACGGCCGGCAGGGCTTCGGCCATGACCAGCCCGGTGTCCCGTTCGTAGCCCATCACGGTCAGCCTGGCCAGGGTCAGCTCGCGCTCCGCCGCCCCGAGCGCCAGGCCGAGGACCAGGATGAACAGGCCGAATCCGGCCGCCGCGGCGATGGTGAGCGTGACGATGAGGACCGCGCCGTGCTGCAGCGGTGAACTGGCCAGGGCGGCGAGCACAGCCGAACGGAACGTGATATCAGCCGTGGGTATCACCTTGCCGGCCACGGCGGCAAGCTGAGCGTCGTTGATCCCTGAGCCGGTGATCAGCACCACGTTGGGTGCGGGCCGGGCGCCCGGCAGGATCCGCAGCGGCATGACGATGAAGGCGCCGCCCCCCGGCTGGGCGGGAGTGCTGCTCTCCTCACCCACGACCCGCACCGTGATCGGTTCCGCCGCTATCGGTGAGGTAAGTCGCGCCACCGCGCCGCCCAGGCTGGCGGCCGCCGACGGCGACGCGAGCACGGGCACGATGGCAGCGGGGGACAGCGCTCCCCCGGATGCGGCGCCGATCTTCGCCACCGGGATGGGCGGGAACGGGGTATCCGCGACCACGGTCGCATAGCTGGCCGGATCCACGGCTACCACCGTCAGCGGCTGCCCGGCCGGCGTGATCCAGGTCGTGATCCAGACCGCGGTGGTGCTGTGCACGCCGGGCACCGCCGCGATCGCCTGCACCGCTGCGGGCGTCACCGGGGTCGTGTCCACGATGGGCTTGATCAGCACGTCCGCCCCGGTCGCCTGCCAGGATGCGGCGATCTCACCGCGGGTAATGGCGTCGCTGAGCGTGCCCGCGAAGGTGGCCAGGCTGAGCGCGAGCACGAGCGCGAACGCGGGCAGGACCCCGATCAGCGACGTGCGCGCCGCCGCCGACAGCGCGACAAAGCCGGTGGCATGTGCTCTCCGCGCCGACACCCTGAGCAGGCCGCGGATGACCAGCGGGTACAGCCGCAGCATGATTACGACGACCGGGATGGCCACGAGCACCGGCACCGCGGCGAGGTACAAGTCGATGCTGCCGCCGGCCGGCAGGCCCTGGTCATGCAGGACGACCAGTCCGGCCACGGACGCCGCGCACGCCGTTACCTCGGCGACGGGGCGGCGCAGCGACGCCATCCGTGACCTGGCCGTCTCGGCGGTCGTGATCCGGGCCGGATTGCTGACCGGGGCGGGCCTGCGGTGCTGCCACGCCGCGATCAGCGGCGGGCCGGCCAGCGCGGCCAGGACCGTGATCCCGGCCAGCGACCAGCCGAGCACCGGCGAAGCGATAAGGGTCTGCCCGGAGGTGCTGGGGATCAGGGCGATGGCGAGACCCGCCCCGGCCAGCGCCGCCGGCACGGACGCGATCGCGGTGCGACGCAGCATGAGCGCCGCGACCTGCCGCCGCGACCCGCCCCTCGCGCGCAGCACGGTCAGCTCGCCTTCCCGGCGAACCGCGATCGCCGTGGCCGCGACCAGGATCACCGCGGTACCGACCACGATCATGCTGACGAACAGCAGCAGCAGCACGGTCTGGACCGCGGCCTGGGTGTCAAGGAACGCCGACAGGACCCCGATCAGGGACGAGGAGACCATCAGCGTTGTCGCGGCCGCCGACAGGTCTGGGGTCAGCACGGGCGTGGCCGTGGTGGCGCGGTTGAGGTCATCGGACAGTCCCTGCGCCTGGTCCGCGTTCACGCCGCCGACGGCGAGCGGGAGCTCCCACTGCATCGCCAGGCCCGGCCCGCTGAGCGCGTTCTGCATGGCGGCGAGCGCACCGGGGTCCGCGAAGACCCCGCCCGCCCAGTACGGCAGCCCGCCTAGCCGGGACGGGGACGGGGTGACGAGCGATGGCGTACCGGCGGTGGGGTCCGCGGTCCAGAAGGTCGAGCCGGGGGCGCGCTCCCGCATGATCGCGGTGACGACGAGGGTGACCGCGCCCGTCGGGGTCGTCAGCTGGAGGCGGGAGCCGGGGTGCAGCCCGAACCGCGCGGCGGTCTGCGTGGTGACGGCCGCCGGCACCGTCCCGGGAACTCCTGCGGGGACCGCAGTGGTGGCGTACGTGCCGGCCACCAGCCGGGCGTTGCTTATCAGCGGGTCGCGGTACACAACCTCCAGCCTGGGCGGTGCTTCGGCCTGCGCGGTCGCCGCCGCGCCGGAGGCGACGACCAGCGGTTTGTTGGTGCTCAGCCCCGCCCAGGCGCCTGCGGCCAGGGGCAGCGGGGTCGCGGCCAGGCTTCGGCCGATCTCGCTTGTTGACTCGGTGAGCTGGGTCTCGGTCAGGTTCGGGCTGGATCCCCCCGCCTGCGCCAGCGCGCCGGTGAAGTCGCCCCAGTCATCGCTCACCTGGACGGTCTTGGTGGTGCCGCCCAGTGCGGCGAGAGTCTGGTTCAGCGCCTGGGTCCGCGTGTGCAGGCTGAGCGCCGGCCCCGCCAGGGCGGCGAAGACGCAGCCGCAGACGAGCAGCGCCAGCGCGAGCGTGCCGTCGGCCGCGGAGCCCACCGGCCCGCCCAGGCCGGGCACCCGCCGCAGGCCCGGTATCCGGCCCAGGCCCGGTATCCGGCTCATGCCGCCTCCGCGGCGCGCAGTTCGGCGGCCGGGTCCGGCCGCCGCGCGATGGTGAGGGACGCCGCGAGCACGGGAAGCACGGCCACCGCCAGGGCCAGTGCCAGCGTCTGCGCCCACGCCAACTGGATGAGCACTGGTGGCACCGGCGTGGTCGCCGACGTGGTGAGGGTAATGGCGGGTACGAGCAGCTCGGCGAGCACGACGCCGAGCGCGAGGCCGGCCAGCGCCGAAGGCAGGCTCAGCATGAGCTTTTCCAGGCCGAGCTGGCTGGCCGCCGCGCGCCGCGCCACTCCGAGGGCGGCGAGCAGCGCGTTTTCCGCGCGACGCTGGCGGACGCCCGCGGCGATGCTCACGCAGAACCCGGTGCTGGCCAGTATGGCGGCGGCTGCGGCGACGGCGAGCAGCGCCTGCTGCGGCACGACCGAAAGCGGATTGCTCATCAGCGCCGCTGCTAGGGCGGCCGAGCTGGTGACGGCGGAGCCTGGCGGCAGGCTGGCCGCCAGCCCCGGCGGCGCCCGCGGCCCGGTGGTGGCCAGCCACCACTGCGTCACCTGGGCCGGTTCCAGCGAGTCGCTGGTCAGGATGTCCTGGAGCGTGGTCAGGTCCACGATGAGGGCGCCCCCGCTGGCGGACACGGTGGGGAACGTCGGCACCGCCGCGACCACCTTCACGCTGATGATCGTGCCGTTGATGTCGGCCCGCACAATCGACCCGACGCTCGCGTTGCTGGCGGCGAGAAAACGCTGCGTGGCGAGGCCAGGGACGGCGGCCGGGCCGGGGGCCGCGGCGGTGAGGGCCAGCTGGCCGAAGACGGAGCTGGGAGGCACACCGGCGGCCCCGGCTGCCATCCCGTAGCCGGGGTCGAACGTCACCGAACGCGTCTCGTCCCTGGCGCCGCGCGCCGGCAAGACGGCAGGCAGGCCGGATGGGCCGCTGGTGCCGATGGTCTCGCGGACGCCGGACAGCTCCGCGGACGAGGCGCGGGAAGTCCAGCCCAGGAGGTCCGCGCCGGGCAACTGGGCCGTCCCGGCCCCGCCGGACAGGCTGTCCACCACGAAGGTGGCGGGTGCGCGAGGGCGCATGGCGGGCAGCGTGTAGCTCACGGTGATCGCGGTCAGCCGCAGCGGATAAATGGCCTCGCCAGCTCTGCTGGTGAGCACGGCCGTCAGGGTATGGTCCCTTCCGTCGGCGAGCAGGGTGCCTGCTTGGACCTGGTAGACGTCGCTGTCGGCGTCCTCGACCGAGACATTCACCATGACCGGGGCCAGTTCCGGCGACGGGGGGCCTAGCCGCGCGGTGAGCCGGACTTCGGCCATGTGCGCGGGTAGCGTGAGGCCCGTCGCCTGCTCCGCCCCATGAACACCATGGCCTCCAGTACTGGGACGGATTTTGGTGAACAGCCTGGCCGCGGGCAGCGGAGACTGGTCGGCGCGGAGCAGCGAGACGTCAGCGGCCTGGCCGGCGTCGATCGCGAGGGTCTCCCCGTCGGTGGCGTACTGGGGAAAGGCCGCGACCGGCATGGCGTGCCGCACCCCGGGCACCCGGACGAGGGCGCCGGCCTGCGCCGCCGTGAGCGGCTCGGTGGTCTGGACGCGCACGTCCGCGCCCGAGCTGAACGCCGCCTGGTCGTGGTCGGAGCCGGTCCAGCTCTGGCGCTGCGCGAGCGCCAGCGTTCCCGTCGCCACGGCCAGCACGATCAGCAGCGCCGCTCCGCCCTGGCGGATCGGCTGGCGGCTGATCTGCCAGCTGGACAGCGCAGCGGTGAGCCCCCGTCCGCGCGCGGCCAGCCGGTCTCCGGCCTTGCCGCCGGCCGGCAGGAGTCGCAGCGCGGCGACCGTCCCGCCGACCAGCGCCAGGGCCGGCGCGACCGCGATCACCGGGTCAACGCCGAAGCTGCCGCTCGCTCCGGCCGAGACCGCCGAGTAGTGCCGCAGCTGCCAGCCGGCGAGCACCGCGAGCAGCACCAGGGCCACGTCGGCACCGGCTCGCGTGAGCCCGGAGATGGACGCCTGCCTGCCTCGGCGCGCCCGGGCGGCTCCTGGGGTAACGGTGCGCAGGACTGGCACCACCATGATCACAAGCGCGCCCGCGGCGACCGCGGCCGCGGCCGGCCATGCGTCCGCGAGTTCCGTGGTCATGGAGCCCGTGCTGGCCAGCAGCCGGGCGAGCAGGGTACCGGCCAGCCCGCCGGCCACCGCCGCGACCACGCACAGCGGTATGGCTTCTGCCGCGGTCAGCCTGGCCAGCTGCCAGCGGGTGGCGCCGCGTGCCGTCAGCATCGCGGACTCACCTTCGCGCTGGTCGGCCAGCAGCCGCGCCATCACGAGCAGGGCCGCGGCGGCCAGCAGGAACAACAGCACGGCGCAGATGGCCAGGAGCGAGCGAGCGACAGCCAGGTTGCTCGCTGTCCCGTTGAGCACCGAGGGCAGGCTGGTGGTCAGCGTCAGGTCCTGAAGCGTCTGGGAACTCAACAGCTCCTGCGCCAGCCCGTTCACGTTGGCGGCCACGGCGCTGAGACTGTCGGCGGGAATGCTCGCCGTCTCTGGCTCGGCCAGCCAGGAACCCATGTTGACCGCGAGCGGCCCGGCGAAGGCCGCGGCCTGCACGGTCAGCGGACCGTACGTGGTGAACCCGCTGTCGGTGCGCGAGCCGGTGAGCCCGATGTCGTCCAGCCCCCAGTATTCCGATGACGCACCGGACAGCTGCCCGGGACGGTACAGTCCGGTGATCCGGAACCGCAGCAGCTGGTGGGACACCCGGTCCTGCATCCGCAGCAGGTCGCCGTCGGTCACGTGCAGTGCCGCCGCGGTCGTGGCCGGGAGCGCGGCCGGGAGGGGCTGCCCAGCCTGCGGTGCGCCGGGCCAGCTCCCCGACAGCAGCACCGCGTGCGCCTCGATGCCGCTCAGCGCCGCGGCCTCGGCGATCGGCACGTTGCCCGCGCTGGCCGGCGGGGCTGGCTGTGAGCCGGCGACGAACCCGAGCGGATCGGACCAGTCCGCGCGGTAAAAGGCAAACGGCGTGCCCTCAAGCGCGGACCCGATCTCGCCCGGCAGCATGGACGAGAATTGCGCGGCCTGGCCAGCGTTCACGCTGCCGCTGATGACCAGCGTCGTGCCGCTCGCATTCGCCAGGTTGTGCCGCACGGCCCGGGGCAGTGCCTGACCGCCGAATACGGCAAGTGTGGTGGCCAGCGCCGCGGCCACCACCACCGTGAGTGCTGCCGCGACGATCACCAGGCGGTGAGCGTTCATTCGAGGTAGTGTCAGCGAACCCCGTGCCAAGCCCATCAGAATAGGAGCCTACGATCCGGACAGGCTGATAAAAAAGGTGCGTGCGCGACCTGGTACCCGTCTGTAACCGGGCCGGGACCGGGGCTATCGAAAGGGGCTGACGGGTGTCGGTCATCCTCATTACCGGGGCCGCGGGCCTCGTCGGGTCCATGTTGCGGCCGAGGCTGGCCCGGCCCGGACGTGCGCTGCGCCTGCTCGACATCACCCCGCTGACAGCCGGCCCGGGCGAGGAGGCCATCCAGGCGTCGGTGACGGATATGGACGCCATGACGGCCGCCTGCCAGGGGGCCGACGCCGTCATCCACCTGGCCGGGATCCCGGGTGAGGCGTCCTGGCGGCGCATCCTCGAGGCGAACATCAACGGCAGCTACGTGACGTTCGAGGCCGCCCGGCGGGCCGGGACGCCGCGGGTGATCTTCGCCTCGTCCAACCACGCGGTGGGATTCACCCCGCGTTCGGCCTTTCCCGTGCCCGACTACGCCTTTCCCGCGCCGGACACCAACTACGGCGTCGCCAAGGCGGCCGTCGAGGCGCTGGCCGCGATGTACCACCACCGGTACGGCCTGGACGCGATCTGCGTGCGGATCCTGTCCTGCTTCCCGCGGCCGACCGATACCCGGATGCTGTCGACCTGGCTGTCGCCCGATGACGCGGGGCGGCTCTTCGAGGCCTGCCTGACCGCGGAAAGACCCGGGTTCCGGGTCATCTTCGGGGTGTCCGCCAACACGCGCGGCGGCTGGGTCTCGCTGGCCGAGGCCAAGGCGCTCGGTTACGAACCCCGGGACGACGCGGAGGCCTTCGCCGCCGAGATCATCGCGGAGTACGGCGAGCCGGACCCGGCCGATCCGGTGCTCCGCTACCTGGGCGGCGCGTTCACCCTCCCCGACGACCAGGTGCCCCAGGCTTAACGGGGGATGGCCCCGCTCGGCCGGACGCGCCGCCGGCCCGGTACTCATCCCAGCGGGTCATGACCTCGGGGAGTTCCTTGGCGACGAAGTCGAAGAAGGCGGCGTGCTCGGCCAGCCGGGCGCCGGCCGGGGTGTCCGGGCCGACCAGCTCGATGCCCTCCCGGATCAGCGCCGTCCAGCGGGTCATCACCTGGTCGCGTAGCCGGAGCATGTCCTGCCACACATTGTCGGGCAGCCGGTAGTGGTCCCGGCGCGAGCCCGGTACCCGCTCCTTGTGCACCAGGCCGAGCTGGATCAGGTAGCGCACCGCGCCGGACACGGCCGCCGGGCTGATCCGCAGCATCTCGGCCAGTTCGGCGGCGGTGAGCCGGCCGGAGTCGGTGACCATGAGCGCCACGAAGACCCGGGCCGGCATGGCCGGCATGCCCGCGGCGACCATGACGGAGGCGAACCGCTCGATGTAGCCGAACATCGGGTCCTTCGGCCCTGTCGCCGGCCCTGATCCGTCAGCCATGGTGATGTCACCTCCCGGGGGAAAGCGTATCGTATTTCGAATATTCATAATTCAGTGAAAGTTATGTAGACTGAGCTCATGGCGAATGCGATCGAGGTGCGCGCCCTGCGCAAGTCGTTCGGCCGGACCCAGGCGCTCGACGGCCTGGACCTCACCGTCCGCACCGGCGAGGTGCACGCTTTCCTAGGGCCGAACGGCGCAGGCAAGACCACCACCATCCGCATCCTGCTCGGCCTGCTGCGCAAGGACGGCGGCGAGGCCAGCCTGCTCGGCGGCGACCCGTGGCGGGACGCCGTCCGCCTGCACGCCCGGCTGGCCTACGTGCCCGGTGACGTGACCCTGTGGCCGGGCCTGACCGGCGGCGAGATCATCGACCTGCTGGCCCGGCTGCGCGGCCCGCAGTCGGTCATCGACCCCAAGCGCAAGGACGCCCTGATCGAGCGGTTCGCCCTGGATCCGACCAAGAAGGCGCGGGCGTACTCCAAGGGCAACCGGCAGAAGGTGGCGCTGATCGCCGCCCTGGCCAGCGACGCCGAGCTGCTGCTGTTCGACGAGCCGACCGCCGGGCTGGATCCGCTGATGGAGGCGGCCTTCCGCGAGTGCGTCAACTCCGAACGGCACGACGGCCGCACCGTGCTGCTGTCCAGCCACATCCTGGCCGAGGCGGAGGCGCTGTCGGACCGGGTGACGATCATCCGCGACGGCCGGGCGGCCGAGACCGGCACGCTGGCCGAGCTGCGGCACCTCACCCGGACGACGGTCGAGGCCGAGCTGGCCGGGCCGGTCAGCCTGGACGGCCTGCCCGGCGTCCACGCGGTGGAAATCCGCGGCACGCGGCTGCACTGCGAGGTGGATCCCCCCGCGCTGAACGACCTGCTCGCCCGCCTGACCGCGGTCGGCGTGCGCGATCTGGTGTGCCGCCCACCGACGCTGGAGGAGCTGTTCCTCCGGCATTATTCGGCCGAACGGACTGGGCCGGGAGCCTCGGCATGACCGTTCAAGCGCGTCCCGCGGCGCGCACCGGGCCGGCCCGCACCGGTCGAGCCGGCCCGGGACTGGCCGGCACCGGGGCGCTGAGTCGGCTCGCCTTCCGCCGGGACCGGATCATGCTGCCGGCCTGGGTCTACCTGATCACCGTGCTGGTCACCACCACCGCCTATGCCCTGAAGAAGCTCTACCCGACCGCGGCGGCGCGAGCCCAGCTCGTGGTGGCCGGCGGCGGCAACCCCGCGCTCCGGTTCCTGTACGGCCGGCTGAACGGGTCCTCGATCGGCGCGCTCACCGTCTGGCGGTACGGGGTCTGGGCGGCCATTTTCGGCGCGCTGATGACGATCTTCATCGTGGTCAGGCACACCAGGGGTGACGAGGAGGCGGGGCGCCTGGAGCTGGTGGGTTCGGCGGCGGTGGGACGGCAGGCGCCGCTCACCGCGGCCCTGCTGACCGCGGTGACGGCCAACGTGGCGATAGCGGCGCTGCTGTGCGCCACGCTGCCGGCTACTGGACTGCCGGTCTCCGGGTCGGTCGCGTTCGCGCTGGCGATCGGCGCGAGCGGGCTGGCGTTCACCGGGATCGCCGCCGTCGCCGCCCAGCTCGCCTCCGGGGCGCGCGGCGCGCGGGGGATCTGCTTCGGCGTGCTCGGGGCCGCCTTCATGCTCCGCGCGATCGGTGACTCGGCCGGCGCGGGCGGGCCGTCGTGGCTGACCTGGACGTCGCCGCTGGGCTGGGTGGAGCTGACCCAGCCGTTCGACGGCCCGCGGTGGTGGGTGCTGGCGCTGCCGTGCGCGGTCCTGGCCGGGGGAGTCGGCGCGGCCTACGCCCTGTCCGCGCGGCGCGATCTGGGCGCGGGGCTGCTGCCGGACCGGCCCGGCCCGCCGAGCGCCTCCGGCCTGCTGCGCGGGCCGCTGAGCCTGGCCTTCCGGCTGCAGCGGGGCGTGCTCGCCGGCTGGGCGGCCGGGGTGGCGTTCATCTTCGCCGCGTCCGGCGCGGCCGCCAAGGGCATCGGGTCGCTGCTCGGCGGCAGCGCCGCGCTGCGGCAGGAGTTCACCAGGCTCGGCGGTCAGGCCGCCATCACCAACGCCTACCTGGCCGCGCTCATGCTGCTGGCCGGCCTGGGCGCCGCGGGCTACGCCACGTCGGCGATCCTGCGACTCCGGACGGAGGAGACCAGCGGCCTGGCCGAGCCGCTGCTCGCCACGGCGGTCGGCCGGATCCGGTGGGGACTGTCCCACCTGGCCGTGGCGGTCGTCGGTGCCGCGGTCCTGCTGGCCATGGCCGGCCTGGCGGCCGGCCTGGGCTACGGGCTGCGGATCGGGTCGCCCGGCCCGCAGGCGGCGCGGATGATCGGCGCGGCGATGGCCCAGCTACCCGCGTCCCTGGTGATAGCGGGAGTGGCGCTCGCGCTGGTCGGGCTGCTGCCCGGTGCCTGCGTCGCCGCGGCCTGGACCGTGCTCGGGCTGGTGGTCTTTGTCGACTTGTTCGGCGTGGTCCTCAAACTGTCCCACTGGCTGCTGGACATCTCACCGTTCACGCACGTCCCGAAGCTTCCCGGCGGGACCGTGTCCGCCACCCCGCTGCTCTGGCTGTGCCTGGCCGCCCTCGCGTTCTCCGCCGTCGGCCTGGCTGGGCTGCGCCGCCGCGACATCGGCTAGCTGCGCTCGGCGCCCAGGAGCACTCCTGTCCACTGACGATCAGGGCCCGGCGGCGAGGTCGTCGCTATCATCCGGTACGGATGATTCCCGTCGGGTCTGGTGAAGCCAAGCTTGCGAGAAACGACCTCGATGACGGGGTGTCCGGACGGCCGGTGGCCGGTCTTGCCCGGGAGGGAGCGCGGCGCATGGGATTTCACTGCCCCTCGACCGGCCTGGTCAGCCGGGCGGATCCGTCCACTTGCCGCACTGTACCGGAATCTCCGGCTCCATTGCAGGCCGCCGCCGCCCGGCCGGCCAGTTCCGTGGACGCCATGAACGCTTACATCAGATCGCGATACCGGCCTTCTCGATCCGTCCGTCGGCCTCTCTTCCGCCGCGAGGAGGCGAACCTGCGCCCGCCACGATGCAGCCGAACGAGGTGATGGATTATCCCCGCAGTGCTGAGGCGAACAGGGCTGGCAGCTTCGTCGCCGATGGCGCCGCCGCGAACTCGGTCAGCTTGCGGGCGGTGGATTCGGCGGTCTTGTTGGTCAGGAACCACGGCGGCTTGGGGAACAAGGTGTACTCTCCGCTGCGGATCGAGCGGGGGAACGGGCGGAATGGCCCGGACACGACGGTCTTGAGCGACCTGTCGAACATCAGCGCGTTGTGCACCACCCCGATGCCCGACTGGATATCGGTGTAGCTGTGCCCCGGGTAGGCTCCCCACCTGGCCCGGGGGAGCAGGAACGCGGCACCCACCCACGCGTTGATCCCGATGCCCCCGTACCGCAGGGCGGCGATGGCCCGGTCGAAGTCCGCGCCGAGCTGGCGTCGCGTCGCCGGGTGCACGATGAGGTTCACCGACAGCGTGCCGTACAGCCGGTCGTTGCAGAAGTCGACCGCGCGCCGCAGGAACTGTCCCGCGTCTCCCGGCAACGACGTCGTCACCATGGCCGGGGCGAACAACTCGGTGCTGAACCCGTAGTGCTCGGTGGCCGGATCCAGGTCGGCCGCGAACACCCGTTTCGCGTCGCCGCCCAGCACCTCGGCGGTGGGCTCTGCTTGCCGCAACGCGCTCAGGTGCTCCTCGGTGCCGGGGTAGTAGGCGACCCTCGGCCCGGAGGCGTCCAGGCCCCGCCGGACCTCGCGCAGCAGTTGTGAGCTGCCGTCCCAGTCCGCGGGGAGGATGAGGACCTGGCTGGCGACGCAGTTGTGCCCGGCATTGTGCAGTTTCTGCGTGACCACGTGATCGGCCTGGTACCGGAAGTCGGCGTCGGTCCACGGGCCTGGCAGGACGATGGTCGCGCCGACGCCGCCGAGTTCGGAGTTGACCGGTTTGTCAACGACCCGGTCGTCGGCCGCCTTGCGCCGCTGGCCTTCCTCCCCCGGGCCGTACACGATCAGGTCGAATGTGCGCGCGCTGCCGGTGATGTGGATGGCCTGCACCGCGTCATGACGGGTCAGGTACTCGCCCACATCGGCGCCGCCGTAGGCGAAGGCCAGGTACCCGTCCCGGATCAGCGGGGCGAAGATGTCCTCGAAGACCGGCCCGAGGTAGTCATTGACCGGGTTCATCTTGCAGATCACGGCCTCACCGCAGTTGATCATGCGGTCCAGGATGTCCAGCGGCACGATCGCCGAGACGTTGCCGGCTCCCAGCACCAGAGCCAGTTCGCCGTCGGGATCTTCGCGCCGGTAGAAGCCGGCCATGCTGGCGCGCAGGTTCTGCCCGGTTACGCCCTCCTGCATCCACACGTCCGCGGTGATGCCGTTGAACAGCAGTTCCTCGTAGGTGTCGTAGGGCAGCACCCGGGCGACCAGCTTGCCGTCCACGCTGCGGTGCAGCTTGACGTGTGCCAGCAGATCCGCGCCGGTATCGAGAGCGGTCAGGGTCTGGATCGACGCCGACAGCCACGCCACCACGCTGTACGGGCCGCCCAGCCACGCTTCGGCGCCGATCAGGGGCGACCCGGCGCGCAGCTGCTTGGCCTTGGTCTCGGCATCAACCCACCGCTGCGCGTTAGCCAGCGCCGCCTGCCGGATCTGTGTCAGGTACTGGATCTTGTCCTTGATCGGCAGCCGTGCCCACGCCGTCTTACGGCCGGCGAGCCTCGCCAGCGCCTGATCCAGCTGTCCGGTGTCCACAGCGGCCTCCCTTCCTCGCCCCGCGCCGGTCGCCACGGCGGTGCGTCCGTCAAGATTTCCCATGGCTGCTCTTCCTTCCTGCGTGTGGAACGCGGTTTGCGTTCTGTCTGTACGTGGCCGACGCTACGGACGGGAAGATCTGAGCAAATCCGCTACGCGCACGGATATTTCCTGCGCGCTGGCACGCGAGGAACCTGCCGTATCGGTAGGACTACTGAGCTGGCGGCCCGTCAGGTGCCAGCCGCGCCTTCGTCAGGGCGCGTGACCGTCCCACCTGTCGCAAACCCCTGACCTCGGGGATCGCACTTTGCATACAGTCGCCGATAAACTGCGAATGTTCCAGCGCGGAGCGGAGGTGTGGGGAGATGTCGCAGGGGGTGACGATGGCGGTGGCGATGATCCGTCCCCTGCAGCGGCCGGTGCCGCTGCGCCAGTCGGTGTATGACGCGCTGATCGACCTGATCGTCGGCGGAGAGCTGCCCCCGGGGCAGCACATGGTCGAGACCGACCTTGCCCGCCAGCTCGGCGTCAGCAGGCAGCCGATCCGCGAGGCGCTGCACCGCATGGAGGCCGAGGGGTGGGTGGACCTGCGGCCCAGCCAGGGCGCCTTCGTGCATGTGCCCACCGATTCCGAAGTGAATGACCTGCTCGACGTGCGCGCGCTGCTCGAGGCGGAGACGGCCAGGCTCGCCGCGACCCAGGGGGTCAGCCCGGCTCAGCTGGCCCGGTTGCGGGAGATCTGCCGCGGCGGGCAGGCGGCCGCCGAGGCCGATGACTTCGGCGCCGCCGTGACGGCGAACAACGCCTTCCACGCCGAGATCGCAGCGATCGGCGGTAACGCGGTGCTGGCCGAGCTGGCCGATATCGTCGGCCGCCGGGTGCAGTGGTACTACCGGATGGTGGCGCCGGAGCGCGGTCACGGGTCGTGGGCCGAGCACGCCGAGATGATCGAGGCCATCGAGGCGGGCGACGCCGAGCGGGCCCAGGCGCTGGCCCGCAGGCACACCGAGCGGACCCGGCTCGCCTACCACCGCTCTAAGGGAGCCTGACGACGCTCACCGGGTCCGGGGCGTACGGGTTGTTCGCGTTGTCGATGAGCTCGATCTCGCCGCGGTCCGACATGATGTGGTACGACCCGTCCGCCCGGTACTCGCGGATGATCGTGGACGTCCCGTCGGCATGGGTATAGCGCTCCTGGGTGTAGGAGTCGGTGGCGTCCTTGGCGGCCTCGACCGCCGCGTCGTCTCGCCAGACGAACCGGTACGGCGCGAGCGGCAGCCTGAGCTGGTACGGATACGGGGAGGTCATTCCAGCAGCCCCCTGGTAAAGGGAGTCATCGCTCAGGCGCCGACGCCGCGGTTGAGGGGCATCGAGTACTCCTCGTCGTGCAGACGCTGATGGCGGGCGGGATCCTCCCCCTCGCGCAGGGTCTTGGGCACGTCCATGCCGATGGCTTCCCAGTGGCGGTTGGCGCCGACCTGCGTGGTCGCGACGTGTTCGGCCAGCATGTGCCCGAACCGGCCCTGCATGGCCAGGTAATCGGTCACCGGCCGCTGGACCGGCGGGTGGAAGTAGTGGTACGTCCGCTCCTGCGGGTCGTACTCCCAGACCGGGAAGAGCCCGCACTCGACGACGCGGCGGCCGAGCTCGACCGTCATCGAGGTCTGGTAGACCCAGCCCTTCTGGCACGGCGTATAGCAGTGCAGGAAGGCGGCGCCCACGTGGTTCAGGCCCTTGCGGGTCTTGTTCATCAGGTCGACCGGGTAGCCCACGGTGGTCGTGGCCACGTAGCAGTGCGGGTGCCCCTCGGCCATCATCTTGGCCAGGTTCTTCGGCGGCAGCTTCTTGCCTTCGGGTATCGCCTTGCCGAACGGCGTGAACGTCGTCATGCCCGCGTACGGCGTGGTCGGTGACGTCTGGATGCCGGTGTTGGCGTAGCACTCGTTGTCGTAGCAGACGAACAGCGCGTCGTGGTTCCGATACAGCGCGCCGGAAATCGACCCGATGCCGATGTCCGCCGCCGACCCGTCGCCCGCCATCACGACGATGTTCGGGTACGGGCCCGGATAGCGGCCCTTCCTGATCATCGCCTCGTAGCCGGCCGCCATGCCGGAGGTGAACGAGCCGCCGCTCGCGATCGGGGTGTGCGCCCAGGGCACCGTGTACGGCGTGCACAGGTAGGTGGAGTTCGCCACGTACATGCACCCGGTCGGCCCGGCCACCACGGTGTCCTGGCCGGCCGCCTTGAGCACCCACCGGTACTGGATGGCCGGGCCGCAGCCCGCGCAGGTCCGGTGGCCGGCCGCGTACGGGTCCTCCTCCGGCAGGTCGGGCAGGTAGTGCAGGTCGCGGCCGCGGGAGTCGTCGGTAGCGGCCGAACGGCCCTCTTCCTCGAACAGCGGAAGCTGATGGCGTATTACTTCGAAGGCCATGGTTTGCTCCTCAGTCCTCGAAGCCGACCCAGTGGGCGGCCTTCTCGACGTGGCCGCGCTCGACCGCCTGGCCGAGCTTGCCGGCCATCCAGTCGAACTCGGCCATCGGCACGGTCTCGCCGCCCAGGCCGGCCATGAACGACGTCACCAGGGGACGCGAGCCGGGCAGGTGGTACAGCGCGGTGGTCACGTCCGCCGACAGGATGCCGCCGTAGCTGGCGCCGCCGAGGCCGAGGTTGGTTTCCACCACCCCGACCGCCTGGACCCCTTGCAGCGCCTCCCGCAGGTCGTCGCTGGGGAACGGCCGGACCCACAGCAGGCGGGCCATGCCGATCTTGATCCCTTGCGCGCGCAGCCGGTTGATCGCGGCCCGGCAGGTGACGGCGTGCCCGCCGGAGATGACGATCGCCAGCTCGGCGTCCTCGAGCAGGTACGACTCGACGAAGTGGGGATATTTCCGGCCGAACGTCCGGGCGAACTCGTCGGTCTTCTCCCGGATCACGGGTATCGCGTCCTCCATCGCCCGGGCCCGCTCGAGCTGCAGCGGCGGTCCCTGCTCGGGATGGATCTGCGGGCCGTGCGACACCGGCCGCCGCGGGTCCAGCGGGAACGGCAGCTGGTAGGGGGGCAGGAACTCGTCCACCTGCTCCGCCGCGGGCATGTCCACCTCACCCGCGATGTGCGACACGAAGTAGCCGTCCTGCACCACCATCTGCGGCAGCAGCACGCGGGGGTCCTCGCCGATCGCGAAGGCGAGCAGCGACTTGTCGAATACCTCCTGGGGCGTCGCGGCCCAGCCCATCAGCCACCCCATGTCCCTGGTGCACAGCGCGTCGGTGTGCTCGGAGCCGAAGTCGCCGGGCGGGTCCAGGGTCCGGTCGGCGATCGCCATCTGGACCGGGACGCGCGCCCCGGAGATGATGGAGTACAGCTCGTAGCCGTAGGTGACGCCGACCCCGGACGACCCGGTGTAGGCCCGGGCCCCGCAGGAGGCCGCGCCGAAGGCGGCGGAGAACTGCGAGTGCTCGCCGTCGGCGTGGATGTACTCGGCGTCCAGGATCCCGTCGGCGACGAACTGCGCCAGGTTCATCATGATCGCCGTGTAGGGCCGGATCGGGTACGCGGTGATCACGTCCACGTTCGCGTACAGCGCCGCGTACGCGGCCGCGGCGCATCCGTTCTGCCGGACCCGCGTGCCCGCGAGGCCGCGCAGGAATTCCTCTCCGTCGGGGGTCCGGATGGCTCGCTGGAGCCGGGGCGGCCGCCCGGCGTCGGCATGGAGGGTGGTCATGGCGAGGTACCCGGCCCGTTCGGCTGAATTGATCTGTCGCTTGTTCGTGCGGCGTCGTATTCGGCGATCGCGTCCTCGATGAGCTGGCGGGTGAACGGCGCCTGCTCGGCGTGCGCGCCGTCGTAGGGTGCGAACGCGGTCTCCATCCGCACCACGGCGTCGGGCTCGTCGAAGTCAAGCTCCGGCACCCGCTCCAGGCAGCCGGTGGGGCACTCCTGCACGCAGACCAGGCAGCCCTTGCAGTAGTGGGTGCGGATGGAGTAGTGCCCGTTCTGCCGCGCATCGCGCAGCACGCTGACGTCGGGGCACACGATGTAGCAGTTGTCGCAGCCGTTGCAGACGCCGCAGGACATGCAGCGGTCCGCCTCGGCGCGGGCCTGCTCCCGGCTGTAGGCCAGGGTGACCTCGGTGACCTGGCTGGTGCGGCGGGCCGTGGCGGGGGCCAGCGGGGCCTCGGTGCGCGGCGCGGGCCGGAAATAGGCGGTGTTGAGCTTCTCGTACGGCATGACCTCGACCGGGTCGTCGGGGCGCAGCGGCTCGGCGGACAGCACGCGGTCGATGTCGCGGGCCGCGCGCTTGCCGTCGCCGAGCGCGTCCACGACCATGGACGGCCCGCGCATCACGTCGCCGCCGGTGAAGACCGTGCCGCTCGGGTGCGGGATGCGGCCGTACTCGTCGGCCCGGAGGCGGCCGCGTTCGGTGCAGCCGGCGGGCAGCCAGTCAAGAACCTGCACCTGGCCGATGGCGACCAGGATCGTGTCGCAGTCAACCTCGACCTCGGTGCCCGCGGTGAGCTGGGGAGTGACGGCGCCCTGCTCGTCCCGGCGCAGGGATGCCTGGCCCAGGACGGCGGCGCGGACGTCGCCCTCGTCGTCGGCCAGCACCCTGACCAGGGCGGTCTGCGGGCGGAAGCGCACCCCTTCCTCGCGGGCCTGGGCCAGGTCCTCGGCCACGATCAGCAGTTCGTCCTCGGCTTCGAGCGACACGATGGTCGCCTCGGCGGTTTCCCCGCCCAGCCTGACCGCCGACCGGGCCGCGTCGGAGGCCGTGTTGCCGCCGCCGATGACCAGCACGTTCTGGCCGGTCTTGACCGGGCGGCCGAGGCCGGTCTCGCGCAGGAACTCCAGCGCGCCGATCACGCCCCGGGCCTGCGCGCCCTCGGCGTCCAGGCGCCGGCCGACATCCTGGCCGAGGGCCAGGAACACCGCGTCGTAGCGGCGGGCGAGTTCATCCAGGGTCAGTTCGGCGTCCGCCGCGCCGACGCGGACGCCGCACTGGATCTCGATGCCGCCCAGGTCGAGCAGCTTGGCGATCTCCGCGTCGAGGATCTCCTCGGGCAGGTGCCAGGCGGGGATGCCGGCCCGCAGCATGCCGCCGGGCTTGCCGAGCGCCTCGAAGATGACGCTGGCGTAGCCCTGGCGGCGCAGGTGGTAGGCGCAGCCGAGGCCGCCGGGACCCGAGCCCACGATCGCGACCGTCTTGCCGTTCAGCGGCGGCAGGTCCTTTTTGATGGGGTTGTCCGCGAGCTTGAGGCCGAAGTCGCCGAGGAACCGCTCCACCCCGCGGATGCCGATGGGCTCGTCGTGCGCGGCCCGGTTGCAGGCGGTCTCGCACGGGTGATAGCAGACCCGCCCGGTAACCGACGGCATCGGGTTGTCCTCGAGAATGGTGAGGTAGCCGTCCAGGTAGCGGTCGTGCTTGACGTGGTCCAGGTACTTCTGGATCTGCTCGCCGGTGGGGCAGGCGTGGTTGCACGGCGGCGTCTTGTCCTTATACACCGGCCGGTAGAAGCGGAAGTTGCCGGTCGGGAACAGCCGCTGGCCGTCCTTCTCGGTGGGCGGCGGCGTGACGCCCGCGATGGGCAGCCTCAGGTGCTCGGGAACGTGGGTCCCGCGCACGGACATCAGACCACCTCCGTGACCGTGTGCTTCTCGGCGCCGCGGAGCATGGCGTCACGGTCGGCTACCACCTCCGCCACCGCGGGGACCGGCAGGTCGCCGGTCGCCGCGACCAGGGCGCCGATCAGCGGCGCGGCGATGCCCCGGCCGATGGCCAGCCGCTCCACCGCGCCTTCGGTGGACATCCGGTCGAAGGCCAGCTCGGACAGGTCGCGGACGAACATCCAGGGGCTGCTGCCGCGCTGCTCGGCCAGCCCGGTCGCGTCGACCACGACGAGCTTGTCCAGCTTGGCCAGCATGGTCTCGGGCAGGAACTTCAGCAGGTACTGGGGGTCGCGGGCGGAGTTGATGACCAGCACGCCTTGGGCGGCAGGCGTGCCGCGGAAGAAGTTGACCGCCTTGATGATCGTTTCCTCGATCAGCACCACCCAGTCGGGGTGCGGGTTCTCGTAGACGAACCGGTCGAGGATGGGCTCGTCGGCGAACCGGGCGTACTTGCGCACCAGGCAGTTGGTGCGGTCCGGGTCGTCGATGTAGTCGCTGACGTTCTCGGCGTAGTAGCCGAGCTTCCGGGCGGCGGTAGCGATGCAGGTGGAGACGTCGCGCGCCTCCTTGTCCATGATGATCCCGCGGGACCAGACAGTGAGCTCGTGATGCACGGGGGCGCTCGCTTCCGGGCCTGAGCGCTATGCAAGACCGGTTGCGAGTGCAGGCCGTTTGGCCTGCGCGAGCAGCCGGTGCGCGGAGTACGGCGATCAACCACAGCGGGCCTTGCATAACGCGAAACCCATAGAACACTTTGTATACCGTCAGCAGGATACCGTCATCGTACGCCGGGGCTGGGTGCCGTCAAGGGGCGAAAGTCCCTATTTGCCCGCATTCGCGGTGCCCGTGAAGGGGCCGGGGAGGTGGGAGGTGGAGGTGGGTGGGGTCCCGTGTCCGGCTAAGTATGCGTGCCGGACCGCCGGATTTTCTGCCCGAGCGCACCGATCTCACTTAATGCGATAAGGCCATTACTGTTGGCAAGGCGCGGGGGCGCGACTTGCCGTAAAGCCCGAAATGCATCATGCCGAGGCCACCCGGGCAGTAGCGTGTGTCTTCAATCGCGGCCGACTGCCGAGCAAATTGTTCAAGTAGGTAGCAGAGTGTCTCGTTTGTCGTGATGATGCTAGAGATCATTGACCTGCTGTACGACAGACAGGGGAGTGACCCGGTATATGAGGAGCGGTTCGCCGGCTCAAGATGGCGGTGGATGGCCATCAGCGCAGCGTCCCCATTCGGATGAGGCCACGAGCAGTCCGGTCCGGCATGGATCAGGACCACGGAGCGACCCGCACGACGGCTCGGGCGGACGGCACGAGGTGCCGTTCGGACCCGAGATCTCCTGGCCCCACGGCTTCCGGCCGCTGGACTCCGAGTCCCGGGACGTGCTCGAGTCCGCCTACGGCACCGGTCCCGTGTACTCCCAGCCGGCCATGGACGATTACGGCTACGGGGACCCCGGTTACGCGGACCCGTCCTACGAAGGCCCGAGGACTCCGTACGGCGGCTCAGCTCATGGCGGCCCGTCTGGCCGCCCGGCATCTGGCGGCCAGAACGGCGGTTCGCGGAACGCTGCGGCCCCGCCGGCTTCCGGCGGATCCGGCTACCGGTCACCCGAGGTCGGCGTGCCCGGATACCAGGTCCCGGAGATCCGCGATTCCGGGCGGTCCGGGTACGCCAGTCCCGGCTACCAACCGCAGGGCTTCGCGCCGCCGTCCGGCGGCCGGGAGATCTGGCCGGTGACCGGCGCCCAGGAGGCACTCCCCGACACCGGCCCCCAGCCGATCGCGCCGCCAATCGCCCCGTCGGCCGCGGAGTCGGCCGCGGATGCCCGGGGTGCCCGGGGCTCTGGCGGCTTCCCGCAGGCAGGTAGTCCGGCCTACCCGGATCAGTGGCACGACAACCCGCGCCCGGCCGATCCGCGGCTCGAAGGCATGAACTACGGCGAGCTTCGCTATGACGACCCCGACCCCATGGACCCCGTGGCCCCTATGGACCCCATAGCTCCTGGTGAGCCGGGCTACGACGAGCCGACGGACGATGGCTCGTGGTACGAAGAGCTGCGGCGCAGCGCCCCCGCGTACCCCCAGGGGTTCGGCTCGCAGCATCCCAGCGGCCCCCACCGCCGCGTGGAGCCGCAGGCTCCCGCCCATGGCCAGATGCCCGCCTTCCCGCTTGCGCCGGATCGGGCGGCCGGGTACGGCCAGACCCGCGGCGACTGGGGAAGCTCCTCCCCGCAGGCGCCCCACGGCCCCCAGATGAACGCCGGGCGGATGACCGGCCCGGCCCAGCCCAGCTCTGGCCGGCCCAGCTCCGGCCAGCCCAGCTCCGGCCAGCCCAGCTCCGGCCAGCGCAGCCCCGGCCAGCCCAGCTCCGGCCAGCCCAGCTCCGGCCAGCCCAGCTCCGGCCAGCCCAGCTCCGGCCAGCCCAGCTCCGGCCGGCGCAGTGGCAGCCAGCCGGGTTCGCCGGTCCCGCCGGGTCCGGCCGCCCAGGGCACCGGCTTCCTCAGTGCCCCGGTCGCCTCGGTCGGACTGCTCACCCCGCCCGCCGGCACCCAGGTCCTGACGGCCCCGAGCGCCAGCCGTCCGGCCACCGCCCCGGTGCGGCCGGGCCATGGCCTCGACGGCCCGGAGATCACGTCCTCCTGGCCGGTCCAGCCTCAGACCGACGACCTCGAGTCGTACGAGGACTTCTGGCGGGACGACGAGGACGAGGAGTACACGGGCCTGTTCGGGGACAGGCACGCCGAGTTCGACCGGGCGGACGCCCGGCAGGCAGCGGCCATCCGGCAGGTCGCGGCCAAACGGCGCATCGGCCGCCGCCGCGGGCGCAGCAACGACCACCGCCTGTGGCTAGGCCTGGGCGGGGTGGTGATCGTCGCCGCGGCCGCGATCGTCGGGATCATCAAGTTCGAGTTCCCGTCCCACGGCAGCGGCCCCGCGCACACCATGGCCACCCCGGCCGAGATCGGGACCTACGCCCGCACCGTGGACCTGGAGCGCCAGGTCGGCCTGTCCCAGCTGCGCAACGAGGTCATCAAGATGAGTTCGGGCCAGGCCAGCGGCGTGGTGTCGGCGGTCTACGAGTCGGGAAATTCCGCGGCCGGCAACACCGCGCAGATCATCATGCTCATCGAAGGTCACCTGGCGAACGCCGATCCGGCCGCCTCGATCGCCGGCTTCACCCAGAAGTTCCCGGGCGCCCAGGTGGTCAGCGCGGGTCCCATGGGCGGCAAGGCTGCGTGCGTCCAGGAAGGGACCACCGCGTCGACCAGCCGGTCGCTGTGCGTGTGGTTCGACAATGACAGCTTCGGTGAGATCGTCTCGCCCACGATGAACGCCACCGCCCTGGCCAGCGAGATGCGCACGGCCCGCCCGTCCGTGGAGCTCGTGGCAAAGAAGTAACTCAGGCGGACGTCCCGGTCGTGCGCCGGTACAGCCAGAACATCAGCCGGTGGTGCCGCGTGCCGGTCTCGGCTTCGGCCTGGCTGGAGGCGGCGACGGCCGCGACCAGTTCGGAGCCGAAGACGAGCCTGTCCTCCAGCCCGGCCGCCAGCACTTCCCGCGCGATCAGCTGCCTTGTTTCCCGGGTTTCCTGGAGCCGAACCGCTTGCGCAGAGACAGCCGGGTCACCGTAAGCATGAGGGCGAGCGCCAGCGCGACGAGCCCTGCCAGCTGGCCGGTCAGTCCCGGCGTGCCGAACCCGACCGGCGAGGCGTCAGAGACCGGTGCGGCGTTTCGCTTGCTCCCTTGCGGCTGGAAGCCTGGCGACGAGTTGGGGGTGGCCGATGGGTTGATCGCGGGGAACAGGCTGGACGCGTTGCCGGCGCCGATGAACGAGCTCGAGCCGATGAGCGAGCTCGAGCCGATGAGCGAGCTCGAGCCGATGAGCGAGCTCGAGATGCTGTTGAGGTTCGGGACGGGCCCGAGCGGCAGCGTCGTCACCGACGAGGAGCCGCCTGTCGGCGAATTGGTGGGCGAGGCGGACGCGGCCGGCGCGGCGGTGACGGCCACGGTCTCGGCGGCCGACGGCGGCGTCCACTTCAGCGAGGTGACAATGCTCGTCGTGGCGGTCAGCTTCACTGAGGTGACCGAGGTGGCGCCGGACGCGACCGGGATCTGCGCATGTAGCGTCGCGGGCTGCTTGTCCGACACAGAGCTGACCGTGCAGGCGGCGGTTCCGTCACCCTTGGCGCAGCCGCTGGTGAACGTAGACTTCTGGCTGGCAGGCTGGGCGACCAGGGCGACCGACACGTTCGCGGCCGATCCGTTGTTCTCCGTCGAGACCTGCACGGTGTAGGTGGCCTTCTGCCCACGATCGATGCTGGACTGCAGGCGCTGGACGCTCACGCACAGTTCGGGCTGGGCAGACGTGCTGGTCGAGCTCGGGCTGGCGCCTGCCTTCGCGCTGGCGCTGGTGCTGGAGCTCGGGTTCGCGGCTAGGCGGGCGGCGAGTGAAGCGGAGGCCGTGGCCGAGGCGGAGGTCTGGGACGACGACGGAGAAGCCGACGGTGAGCCCGACGATCTGGAGGGTGACGCTGAGGGTGACCTTGACGGTGAGCTCGATCCCGCGGGTGACCTTGACGGTGAGCTCGACCCTGAGGCTGAGCCTGACGGCGCGGCCGAAGCCGGCGCTTTGCTCGGGTCGTTACTCGGGCTGGTGGTGGCCGCCGGAGAGGTCGAAGAGCTAGAGGTGGATGGCGTGGGTGTCGGCGCCTTCGACGGTTTCGGCGTCGGCTTCGGCGTCGGCGTGGGGCTCGGGGAGGATGTGCTGGAGGCCGGCAGTACCTGGCAGTTGGTGTCGGTGTTCGCGCTCGCGCTGGTGGAGGTGCCCAGGTTCGACGCGGCCGCGGCGAGCCTCAGCGTGCCCGCCTGTGCTGTGCCCGGCAGGCCCGCTAGCACGCCCAGGGTGAGGAAACCCCCACCCACCACGCTGAGTGCTGCTCGTACGTACGCGAGACGCATGAGAATCGCCCTGTCTCCGCTACTCATCAGGTTGCTGTCTGCTCTTTATGGGTTCGGAGGCGACTAGGTGACGGATGGGTATCACTACTCATATCCGGTGTGGGGCTTAGTTATGCGTGTATCTGTACTCCCGATCGCGGCCAGGCCGCCCTGGCGGGTTGGCGGCCCAGCCATGGTATGTGACGATCCCCGCCCCCGATCGGTTCCGTGTGCCGCCGAGAATTTCGTGCCCTCTGGCCGAGGCGTATGCACGCTGGGACTCCGGCAGCACTGGCGCATCATGATCGTGGCCAGTTACGCGCGGGCGACTTGCCCCGAACTGGCCACGATCATGACGGGGTCCGCGCCTTGGGCGGCGCGGGCTAGGTGTCGCGGAAGCGCGCCGTGAGCACCATGAGACCGGATTTCCGCGTGACAGCTTCCTGACTGCGGCGCCGGCTACCGGGTCGTGACGTAGCCGGGGGTGCTGCTGGTACCGCGAGCGGCGGTAGGCACGGTCACGGGGTCAGCCAAGTAGTCAGCAGGCCGGGTCTCGTCGTACCCGTCCTGCAGCCCGATCTTGCGGAAGACGAGGGTGAGCGCGGCCGCGACAACCAGGTTGACAATCAGGGCAGTGACCGCGATGTAGGTGGTGTGCCCGAACACCGGGGCCACGGAGGAACCGAAGTGCGCCTGGCCACCCCCGGATGTCCGGTACGCCTGGACCGTGCCGTAGGCCATTCCCGCGGCCCAGCCGATGATCAGCGCGATGCGATGGAACCAGCGCGTGTACAGGCCGATCACGATCGCCGGGAAGGTCTGCAGGATCCAGATTCCGCCGAGCAGCTGCAAGTTGATCGAGAACGTCTTGTTCAGCTCGAGCGCGAAGCCCAGCGCGCCGACCTTCATCAGCAGCGAAGCTATGCGCGCCACCCGGGTCTCCTCGGCGGGGGTGGCGTAAGGACGGAAAAGCTCCTTGTAAATGGTGCGGGTAAACAGGTTCGCCGCGGCAATCGACATGACAGCGGCGGGCACGAGCGCGCCGATGACGATCGCCGAGTCGGCAATCCCCGCGAACCAGCTAGGGAACATGTGCGCGAACAACAGCGGCACGGACAGCTGGGCGTTGCCGCCACTCGCCTTGACGTCGGCGTTCACGGCCGGCACCGACCGTGCCATGTATCCGAACAACGCGATCAGGCCGAGTACGAGTGTATAGGCGGGCAGCATGGCCGCGTTGCGCCTGATCACGTCGCGCCGCTTGGCGGCGAACACCCCGGTGGTGGCGTGCGGGTACACGAACAGGGCCAGCGCGGAGCCGAGCGCCAGGGTGGCGTAGGCCCATTCTCCGGCCGGCATCACGACGATGCTGCCGAACGGCTTGCCGGTCGCCGGATTAACCTTTTCCAGGTGCGCCGAGGCGGTGCCGAAGATATGCCCCCAGCCGCCCAGCCGGCCCGGGATGTAGATGATCGCGACGATGACCGTCAGGTAGATGAAGATGTCCTTGACGAATGCGATCAGGGCCGGCGCGCGCAGTCCGGCCAGGTAGGTGTAAGCCGCCACGACACCGAAAGCGATGATCAGCGGCAGGTCCCTGATAAAGGCATTGCCTGAGGTGCTGCCGACGCCCATCACGGTCAGCACCGACTCGATGCCCACGAGCTGTAGCGCGATATAGGGCATGGTGGCCAGGATCCCGGTCGCCGCCACCGCGAGCCCGAGCCCCTGCGAGCCGTGCCGTCCCCGGACGAACTCGCCGGGGGTCACGTAGCCACGCGCGCGGGCGACCGACCAGAGCCGCGGCCCGAAGATGAACACGATCGGGAACACCATGATCGTGTACGCCAGCGCGTAGAACCCCGCGGCCCCGGTGGCATAGACCAGCGCGGGCACGGCGATGAAGGTGTAGGCGGTGTAGATGTCGCCGCCGAGCAGGAACCAGCTGACAAAGGTGCCGAATCCGCGGCCGGCCAGGCCCCACTCGTTCAGCTGCATCAGGTCCTCGGCCGGGCGCCATCGGGCTGAGGCGAAGCCGATGAGGGTGACGGCCAGGAACGAGGCGATGACGGTGATGAGCGTAACCGCATTCAGGTGGTTCATTTCCGCGCACCTCTGCCATCTCCGGACCCGGCATTCGGGGTTCGCCTAGTCCTCAGCAGCAGGTAGCAGATCCAGAGTATGGCGGCGGTCAGGGGCACCCAGATGAGCTGATACCAGTAAAAGAAGGGGAAGTCCCCTAGCTCCGGCATGGAGCGCGCGTAGAGGGGGACCCACAGCGTACCCATAATCGCGACGGCAAGCAGGACCGTGACAGCGCCCCAGGTGACCGGGCTCTTGCCCGGGCGAGCGTGCTGGGCCATCGCAGCCTCTCAGGATGTGATGCGCGCTTTCAGAAATTTATGCGCGCGGTCGCCTGGCCCAGCCAGACCACCGCGCAGACGATTGCGCTCTCGGATAGGTTTCACCATGGTGCCGCATAACGAGCCAGGTGATGGGGCTTTCCGGCGCATTGGCGGCAAATGCCCCTGAACTCGGGGGTGCAGTTCCCGGCCGCCGGCTGGGGCACGGGTGGGCGGGTTTCCGTCCTGCCTGACCCGCGTCACATCCCCCGCAGGTGCGAATCGTCTGGGGCGACGGATTGGACGCCTCCAGATGCGGGCGCCACCACGGGAGGAGTACGGTAAGCTCTCCTACGCTGGTGCGTGAATCGGTCTAAGCCAGCGGTGTACATGACCCCGGGAGGCGCCCTGGAAGCGCAAAGCCCCAGGTCGGACAAGTAAACATAGGCCCCGTTAGCTCAGTCGGCAGAGCGTCTCCATGGTAAGGAGAAGGTCTACGGTTCGATTCCGTAACGGGGCTCCAGGTAAACGAGATTTTTAGAATTTATATTTGTTAGCTGATTTCAAGATCAAGTGACTAACTAAGTGGTCGGGCCCCCGCTAACATCCTGTCGGCAGCTGGAATATTGCGACGTAATCAGGTGCTTGCGTCCCTCTGACCTGTGGTTATCCAACTCGATGCCTCGGAGCAGCCGGATGTGCCCCGGTTTCGGCCGCCGCCCGTCTCCGTTGCAGAGAGGCTGGGTTCGTCCGGCCAGGTCGCATCGGGTCGGATCAGCAGAGATCAAGGTGATGAGACCGTCTGACCCGAATCCACGAGTAGGGCGGCGGACGTTATCCACAGCCCTGTAGATGATCTTGGAGTTGTCAGGCCGGGCTGGAGGACATGACGATGGCCCGGGACTCGCGCCGGGTTCGCGGTCTGGG